>Ga0208783_10002105_pt1 | contig 11545 bp, 7 predicted proteins | sample DEB19_08_DNA_2_FD_184529 | JGI IMG/M metagenome (GOLD analysis project Ga0208783, IMG submission 184529) | Aqueous microbial communities from the Delaware River and Bay under freshwater to marine salinity gradient to study organic matter... | ecosystem: Environmental > Aquatic > Marine > Coastal... | reverse complement strand
GATGCAGACGCTCGATGAGCTGAAACTCGCCCAAAACACTGTACTCATCTTCACCAGTGATAACGGCGGCGTGGGTGGTTATGCCCGCGAAGGCATCCTGAAGAGCGCCGGTGAAATCACCGACAATGCTCCACTGCGCAGCGGCAAAGGCAGCCTGTATGAAGGCGGCACGCGTGTACCTTTCATCGTGCGCTGGCCCGGTGTCACGAAGGCTGGATCGAGCTGTGATGTGCCCTCGATCCACGTCGATGTGATGCCCACGCTCGCGGAGATCGCACATGCAGCACCGCTGGCAGATCAGCCGCTCGATGGCGAAAGCCTCGTGCCTCTTTTCCGCGATCCTATTGCCTCGCTGAAGCGCGATGCTATCTACCAGCATTTCCCCGGCTATCTCGGCGCAGGTGCTGACACCTGGCGCACCACGCCGGTGAGCCTCATCGAAGTCGGCAATTGGAAGCTCATGGAATTCCTCGAAGACGGCCGTTTGGAACTCTACAACCTCAAAGAGGACATCGGCGAGTCCAACAACCTCGCCGCCTCCATGGTGGAGAAGGCCAAAGAACTCCACGCGAAGCTCCAAAGCTGGCGTGAGGCCATTAGAGCCCCGATGCCGGTCAAAAACACGCCTTCACCAAACGCTGCCAAAAAGAAGAAGGGCAAAGGGAAGGGGAAGGCCAAAAAGGCCGAGGAAGAGTAAACAAGCTCTTGTGGCCGGCAGCGGTGAATGCTCCTTAGCGTGCAACTTCCCTTCGCTGGCCGCGTTTCAAGCCAACTCCATGCCTACTTTGATCGACGTCCTCGTCCAGACAGCCGCATCCGCCGGTTGTGCAGAGCCCACACGCCTCCGCCACTCGCTCGAAACCGCTGCGGACAAGCGCCAGTCGCTCATGGATGCCCTTGTGGACGCAAACATGGTCGATGAGGATCGCTTCTTCGAAAAGCTCGCCAACGGCCTCGGCATCCCGTTTGATCAAAATGGGGCCACGGATGCCCCCGAAGGCATACATAATCGGTTCCCAGCCAAAATCGCCCTACGTCATCGTGTCTTTCCCACCCAGCTCTCGAATGCCGAGGCGACCTTGCTGACCTACAATCCTTTTGACCTCAATGCCCGCCAAGCCGTGGGTCAGGAGCTTCGCAAACGCGTGCATTGGCAGATCGCCACCCGCCATCGCATCCTTGAGGCCCTGCATCAAGGCTACGGTGTTGGCGCGGAGAACTTTGAGGAACTTCTCGAAGGTCGCGAGGCCGGTGATGAACATGACGATCTCAAGCAGGAGACCACCGTGCTGGATGAGGCTGATGAGGAAGCCACCGTGCTCAACTTTGTGAACCAGATCTTTCGCGAGGCGCTAAAAGAACGTGCCACGGATATTCATGTGGAGCCTCTGGAGAAGGATTTGCGAATTCGTTATCGCGTCGATGGCAAGCTTCTCGAAGTACCCGTGCCGCCGAATATGCGACTGCTGCAAAACTCGCTCGTCTCACGCCTCAAGATCATGGCGCACCTTGACATCGCGGAGCGTCGCCTGCCGCAGGACGGTCGTATCAATCTCGAACTCGATGGCGAGCCCATCGACGTGCGCGTGGCTACCATTCCCAGCGTGAATGGTGAGTCCGTGGCGTTGCGCCTGCTTACCCGCAAGAAGTTTGATATGAGTGCTATTGGCCTCGACGAGAAGACCGAGGCCATCCTCAGAAAGCTCATCGCCGCGCCGAACGGTATCATTCTCGTCACCGGCCCCACCGGCAGTGGCAAATCAACCACACTCTACACCCTATTGAAGGAACTCAACACCAAGGACCGTCGCATCGTTACCATCGAAGACCCGGTGGAAAACAAGCTCGATGGTGTCGTGCAGATCGCCGTGAAGCCGGAAATCGACCTCACCTTCGCCGCTGGCCTGCGCAGCATCCTGCGTGGTGATCCCAACGTCATCATGGTGGGTGAAATGCGCGACCAGGAAACAGTCGAGATCGCCATACGTGGTGCATTGACCGGTCACTTGGTGCTTTCCACACTCCACACGAACGACGCCGTTGGCGGCATCTCCCGCTTGCTCGACATGGGTATTGAGCCCTTCATGGTGGCTTCCAGTGTGCGGGCCTTTCAGGCGCAGCGTCTTGTGCGCACGCTTTGTGGAGCTTGCAAGCAGCCCGCGCATTATGAAGAAGCTTATTTGAAGAACATCGGTGTGCCTGCGGAGCTGAAGCGGAACTTTTTCAAGCCCGGTGGCTGCCGTTCTTGCCGCAGCACTGGATTCACAGGCCGTCTGGCCATCATGGAGATCTGCCAGATGACCGAGGCTCTGCAGGACAAGATCAACCAGCGTGCCAACGCCATCGAACTCAAGACCCAAGCACTCAAAGACGGCATGGTGCCGATGCGTCAATACGGCTTTAGTAAAGCCGGCGAGGGAATCACGACCCTTGAAGAGGTTCTTACTGTCACCGCAGCGAGCGACTGAACTAGATCCTACGGATGCTAAGTCGTCGCCCATTAGCTGGGCGATCAGCCCCTAGGTGACAAACTACGGTGCACAATCGATCAAAACTGCGAATCGTCAGCTCAGCTCTTTTGACCCATTGTTCACGCAACATTCATTTGTGTTCATGCCACGTAGGAATTGCTGCGGATCTGGATTGTTTGCAAAGGTGACCTTGCGGCTTTGGTGACAGACACCTAGCCAAGTAAATTTATGCTGAAAGAGTGACTGTTGACAGAATCCAATGAATTGGATCGCAAAAAGTTGCGATCAGATGAGCTCTGTGATCGGCCTGCCACCATCCACAATGAAATTCGGGCGCCCCTGATGATCGGTGTAGGTGGCATCCAACGGCACGCCCATGTGATGGTATATTGTGGCAGCTAGATCGGATGGAGTCACCGGACGTTCGGCAATTTCAGCGCCGTCTTTGGTGCTCGCCCCGATGACTTGGCCATGCCTGAAACCACCTCCTGCCATACACAAGCTCATGACAACGGGCCAGTGATTGCGGCCATCGGTGCTTCCTTGAGTTCCGATTGTTGGCGTGCGCCCAAACTCGCCCATGGCAATAACGAGGGTGTCATCGATCATGCCGCGCTCACGGAGATCGCTCACCAGCGTGGTGATGACATGGTCGAAGACGGGCAGCAGTGGACGCAGGCCGTTCCAAATGCCGCCGTAGGGCGGGATGTTATCACCGTGATTATCCCAAGTGCCGGATGCGCTGTGATTGCTGAGGTCAATGGTGACGAAAGATGAGCCACGCTCAACGAGACGCCGCGCAAGCAGCGCCTGCTGGGCCCAATCGTGATCGCCGTAGCGATTGCGCACATCTTTTGGCTCTTGCTCCAAATCGAATGCCTCCTGTGCACGACCTCCAGCAACAATATCAAAAGCTTTCTGACCAAACGCATCCATTGCGCCCATCATCCCACTTGCATCAATCTCGGCGCGCAAACCATCCATCTGGCGGCTGAGCGTTTGGCGGGACTGCATGCGTTCCATGCTTAGCCCTTTGGGTAGTCGGAAGAGTTTGGTGGCATTGTTGCCATCAAACGGATCATACTGCGTCCCAAGGTAACCGCCCCAAGCTACATGGGAACGTGATTTCATGTTTAGCGCGACGTAAGGGGGCATGGCAGGATGATTTGCCCCGTTATGCTTCGCAATGATGCTGCCAAACGAAGGATACATCTTTGCTTTTGGGTTTGTGCGCGGCTCGTTGGCGAGATTCGCGGTCTGCATGACCATGTTTGGTTCGTGATTGCTGAAACGGCAATCTACCGAACGAATGAGGGTAAACTGGTCGAGCATGGCAGCTTGTTTGGGCAGGAATTCGCAGATGCGAACGCCAGGCAGCTTAGTTTGGATCGCCTTAAACGGACCTCGGTTTTCAATGGGGCGATCGGGCTTTGGGTCCCAGGTATCAATGTGGGATGGGCCGCCTGTCATCCACAGCAAGATGACAGATTTGCCGCTCTTGATCGCTTTTCCTTCGGCTCGCAGTTTGATCAAGCCCGGCAATGACAAGCCGCCTAGGCCTGCAAGGCTTGTTTTCAGAACAGAGCGTCGGCTGCGCACGACAACACCGTCCCGTGCACGCGGGTTCATGAATGTGAAGGCATGGCCGTGGTTAGCAGAGGACATAAACAAAAATACGCAGTGGATTCGAAAAACCTGCGAAACCGACCTGAATCTTATGTTGCCAGTCTATGCCCTGCCAGCCTTGCAGGTTTGCTCTGGCATCGGGAGGAATGACGGTGTCGGCTGAGTCCGTATGAATCGAGAGAGCAGAGGTCTTGTTCCTGAAGCCAAAGTTTTGATCTGATTCGATGATTCCATGGACCGATTTTTGTCAGTTTTGAACTTTCACTTAGGGCTGGCCGAAAGTGGATTGAAGATTCAACTGTTTGGGGCGCGATTCCAACATGACACTTAAAGTTTGTAAGTGGATTAGGCGGCGCAGCCCAGTTTGGCATTGCGCTCAATCTGGTCCGTGATCTCCAGCGCGATACGCACGGCCTCGGCACCTTCCTGGCCTGTGACGACTGGGCGGCGGCCTTGGCGCGCACATTCGACAAAGGAGGCCAGTTCGAGCTTGAGGGGTTCATCCTTCTCAACCTCAACAGCTTCACGCACGATCTGCATGCCATCTTTGCGGTAGATCCAGCCGCTTTGCTCCTGATAGTCGAGACTGAGATAGCTGTCGCTTTGGAAGACGCGGATCTTACGCATCTTTTCTGGTGAGATGCGGCTGGCGGTAATATTGGCGATGCAGCCATTCGCGAATTTCAAACGCGCGTTGGCGATGTCTTCGCGCTTGGTTAAAACGGGTATGCCAACGGCGTCAACCTGGACGAGTGGAGACTTGACGAGGTGCAGCACGATTTCGATGTCGTGGATCATCAAGTCCAAAACGACTCCTATGTCGATGCTGCGATTCGGGAAGGGCGAGAGACGGTGCGCTTCGATGAATTTTGGATGATTCATCCGCTGCTCCAGCTGAAGGAGCACGGGATTGAAGCGCTCAATGTGACCAACCTGCAAAATGACACTCTTGGCCTGTGCAAGCTCGATGAGGGCCTGTGCCTCGGCGTAGGACTCGCTAATAGGCTTTTCGACCATGACGTGAATGCCAGCCTGCATGAGTGGCTCGGCCACCTTACGGTGAAACACGGTTGGCACGGCGACGCTGGCCGCATCGATGCGCTGCACGAAATCGGCGATGTCGCTGGCCGCATGCGTGCCGTATTGCGCGGCGAAATCGGCAGCCCGAGTGGCATCTGCATCATACACTGAGGTGAATTGCACTGCGCCGCCGCTATTCGAAGCGATGTCGGCCATGAGGCGCACATGATTTTTGCCAATAGCGCCGAGGCCGGCGACTCCGATGCGAAAGGGGGAACTCATAAGAAGCAGGAGGTTAATGAAAGGATGATTAAAACTTCGGGAACTTCATTCCGGGCGGCAGCTTGGGCATCTTACCACTACCTCCGAGGCCGCCTAGCAACCCTCCAAGGCCTCCCACGCCACCTCCTGCGCCACCCATCATGGCGCTGGCCATTTGCATCATTGCACCCTGGTTTTTCATCATTTTCTTCATCATATCAAACTGCTTCAGCAGTTGGTTCATCTCCATGACGGGACGTCCAGCTCCTTGGCAGATGCGTTTACGGCGCTGGCCATTGATGATTTCCGGCCGAGAGCGCTCTTTGGGCGTCATGGAGAGGATGAGGGCTTCAGTGTGTTTCATCTTCCGCTCAGCGTCTTCGCTATTCACCATGTCCTTCATCTTGCTCATGCCGGGCAGCATGCCGAGCAGGCCGCCGATGCCACCACCCGAGGTGAGCTTCTTCATCATACGCATCTGTGTGAGCATGTCGTTGAGGTCGAATTTGTTACTCTGCATTCGCTCAGCCATTTTCATGGCTTCCTTCTCGTCGATCTCCTCTGCTGCTTTTTCGACGAGGCTGACGACATCACCCATGTCAAGGATGCGCTGGGCCATGCGGTCGGGGTGGAAGACTTCGAGTTGCTCGATCTTTTCGCCTACACCGAGGAACTTTACAGGGCGTCCGCTAACTTGGCGCATGGATAGCAGAGCACCGCCGCGGGCATCGCCATCCAACTTGGTCATGATCAGGCCTGTGATGCCAACGGCTTCGTTGAATTTCTGCGCGACACTGACAGCCTGCTGCCCGGTGGCTGCATCGGCCACCAGCAGTGTTTCGCTCGGCTGCACGATCTCGCGGACTTTTTTCAGTTCAGCGAGCAGTTCTTCATCGAGGTCCTGACGACCGGCGGTATCAAAGATGGCCACGCCGGAGCCTTGGGCCTTTAGCCACTCCAAAGCGGAGCGCGAGGCCCTTACAGGATCGGTTTCTTCGACGGCGGGCGCAAAAACCGGCACGCCGATCTGTTGCCCTAGCACTTGTAGCTGCTGGATGGCAGCGGGACGATACAAATCCAGCGCTAGCAGCAGCGGTCGCTTGCCTTGTTTCTTGAGCCAGTTGGCTAGCTTAGCGGAGGTGGTTGTCTTGCCGGCGCCATTGAGGCCGGTCATCAGGATGCGCTGCGGTGGGTCGAGGCTGAGTGGCGAGGCCTGTCCGAGGATCTTCACGAGTTCATCATGGAAGATTTTCACGATCTGTTGTCCGGGTGACACACTGCGCAGCACCTCGGAACCGATCGCCTGCGTCTTCACGGTGGTGACGAGGTCTTTGGCGACCTTGAAATCAACATCAGCCTCTAGCAGGGCTATACGGATGTCCTCCATTGCGTCAGCGACGTTGGATTCGCTGATCTTGGCCTGACCGCGAAGCTTCTTGAAGGCAAGTTCGAGTTTTTCAGTGAGAGTGGAGAACATGATTGGAAAGGTGAGAAGTGAGCAGATTGAGGCTTTGGGCAAGGTGAATGACACGAGAGTGCTCGCACTCGTTGAAGCTGCATTTCTCCCTTCCCAGGACGCAGGTGATGTGACAGCCTGCCCTTCGTTTACATGATCCGATTTCCTCTATCTTTGTACCCACTGGTTTTGAGCCTACTGACCCTGACAAGCTCTTTCCTGCTCTTTCAAGTTCAGCCCGTGATCAGCAAGTTCATCCTGCCTTGGTTTGGTGGTAGCCCTAGCGTGTGGACGACTTGCATGCTGTTTTTCCAGATCGTCCTGTTTCTAGGCTATGCTTATGCACATTTGCTCGGAAAGCTGCCGCGAAAAGCGCAAGCGGTGCTGCACGCGAGCCTTCTATTGGCCTCTTTGGTGCTTCTTCCGATTACCCCGGAGGAATCATGGAAGCCCATCGGCTCCGATGAACCTAGGGCGCGCATTTTGATGCTGCTCATGATGACAGTGGGCTTGCCTTACTTCGTGCTTTCTAGCACTAGCCCTCTTGTTCAGGTGTGGTTCACGCGGAGTGCGGAGGGTGCGAATCCGTGGCGGCTCTACGCACTCTCTAACATTGGCTCGCTGGTGGCGCTGCTTTCGTTTCCGTTCTTCTTTGAACCGCGGTGGGATGTGGTTTGGCTATCGAAGGCGTGGTCAGGCCTGTTTGTTTTTGGCATCTTGCTTTGTCTGTTGGCGTTGTGGATGGATTTTGAACGTGGTGGTAGGGATCAGCAGGTGCATCCATCGATCAAGTCCACTGCGGACGATCATCCAGGCTTATCGTCACGGCTTCTGTGGATGGTCCTGCCAGCGATGGCTAGTGTGGTGCTGCTGGCGGCAACGAATCACGTATGCCAAGATGTGGCGGTCATTCCGTTCATGTGGGTGGTGCCGCTGAGCCTGTATCTGGTTACCTTCATCATCTGCTTTGAACATGAGCGTTGGTATGCACGTTTTCCTGCGCTCTGGGCGGTACCGGCGCTGGTGGTTTTGTTTGTGACTTGCACATGGGAACAGTTGTCCATCGAGTCTTGGTGGCCGGATGAACTTGATTTAATGCCGAACTACCTGTTTCAGCTCGGCTGGGCTTTTGGTGCGATGTTTTTAGCCTGCATGATTTGTCATGGCGAACTTACACGGTTGAAACCTAGCCCAAAGCATTTGACGAGTTTTTACCTGCACATGTCCGGCGGTGGCGCGCTAGGAGGTTTATTCGTCAGCCTGCTGGCTCCGAGGCTTTTCAAAAGGCATTCGGAATGGCCAGGCATTTTGATTGCAGTGTTCCTGCTGGCTTGCGCAGTGCTGCTTTTGCTGTCCTGGCGCGTCAAATCGCGCGCAGCCAAAAGTGCCTTGGTTGCTATGGTGGGTCTTGTTGGAACTGCGGGCGCACATTTGATGAGTCAGTTGGGCTGGAAGTCCACTGAAGGTAAGATCGTCATGCTGCGTAACTTCTATGGCACGCTCGCCGTGACGGAATGGAATCCCGATGACCCAGCCAGTCATTCGCGTGAGTTGAGCAATGGTGGCATCATTCACGGCCAGCAGAATTTCGCGCCACAGTATCGGGCAGAGCCGGCGAGTTACTACGGCCATGAAACCGGCATCGGTAAGGCGTTCGACAGTTTGAAGAGCCGGCCGGACGCGGTGCAAGTGGGCATCGTGGGTATGGGTGCAGGTACGGCCGCCTGCTATGCCCGCAGCGGGGACAGGTATCGCTTTTATGACATCAATCCGGATGTGCCTCCAGTGGCCCAGAAATACTTCACCTACCTGCCGGATCTGGAAAAAAGAGGCGCAAAGCTGGAGATTGTGATCAGCGATGCCAGGCTGGCGCTGGAACGTGAGGAGTCGCAGCAGTTCGATTTGCTGCTGCTGGATGCCTTCAGCGGTGATTCAGTTCCCGTGCATCTTTTAACAAGGGAAGCGTTTGAGATCTACAGGCGCCACATGAAGCCGGACGGCATCATCGCGGTGCATGTGACGAACAGCTATCTGCGATTGGCACCTTTGATGGTGAAAACGGCTGCTGAGGTGGGGTACAAGACGCGCCGCATCACCACGGAAAGCGACGGTGGTCACCATGATTCCACCGACTATGTCCTTTTTACCAACAACGAAACCTTTTTATCCGCAACAGAAGACGTGCTTCCCGATGAGCATGAGCTGAAGAAGGAGAGTAAGGTCAATGCACGCGTTTGGACGGACAAGCGGCATGATCTTTTCCAGATCCTCATGATGGATTTGGAGTGACGAGGGGGGTGGATCTCACTTGCGTGATGACATCGCAAGGCGAAAAAGACCAACGCATGCTCACCGATTACCATACTCATACGCCGCTCTGCCTGCACGCCGAGGGAAACCCGGTCGACTACGCTCGTCATGCGCGTGAGATTGGCCTTGCGGAGATCGGATTGTCCGATCACAACCCGATGCCGGAGCACTATGACAACTGGCGCATGCCTTTGTCAGACCTGCCTAGCTATCTGGATTTGGTGCAAGAGGCACGCGAGGCGATGCCGGGCTACCCCATCCGTCTCGCGCTCGAGTGTGATCACATCGAAGGGTATCAAAACTGGATCGACAAGACTGCCGATATGGCGGCTTGGGATTACCTAATCGGTAGTGTGCATTACATCCATGATGGCATCGCCGTGGATGACCCGAAGCATGTGAGCCGCTGGAAATCCGCTTCGGATATCGAGCACATGTGGAGCATGTATTGGAAGCTTTACGAGCAGATGATCCGCACGCGGCAGTTCGATTTTCATGCGCATCCTGATTTGGCGAAGCGCTTTGGTTTGCGGCCCGAGGGAGATCTGCGGCATTACTATGAGCCGGTCATTCAGGCTCTCGTGGATACCAGCGGCATCCTGGAAGTAAGCACCGCCGGCCTTCGCAAGGACGTGCGTGAAATCTATCCAGCTCGTGAAATGCTGGAGATGGCCTTTGCCGCCGGCGTGCCCATCGTCATCAATTCGGATGCTCACACGCCTGGCGATGTGGGGGCAGATTTTGCCAAAGCGCTCGATCTCGTGCGCAGTGTCGGATACACCTCGACGGTTCGTTTTGAGAAACGTCAGCGGAAAATCGTATCGTTGCTTTGACTCTCACAAGGGTAGGTAGCGACGGTAAATTGCCTCCAACTTGTCGAGCATGACCTCGGAGCTATAATCTTGAACGACCATGGTGCGACCTGCGCTGCGCATGCGGTTTGTGTCATCCTTCTGATCGAGTGTTTCCACGATGCGCCTCGCAAGAGCCGCTGCATCGCCGATGGGAAAAAGGCGGCCTGTCTCGCCTTCGCGAATGATCTCTGGAATGCCGCCGCAGTCGCTGCCGGTGACTGCCGTTCCGCAGGCAAGAGCCTGCAGGCCGATCTGAGGCACGCCCTCGTGGCGTGTGGAGGGGATGCAAAGGATATCAAGGGCGCGCAGTACGTCGGGAATATCCTCGCGATGGCCGATGAAGGCCACTGCGGCACCCACGCCATGGTCATTGGCCATGCGTTCGAAGTTGGCGGTGTTTCCACCCCCGCCCACCACGACAAACTGGATCTGACGGCCCTCGTCACGGAGAATACGGATGGCATCGAAGAAGATTCGGTGGCCTTTCCACGACCTTAAGACGCTGACCATGCCTACCACAGGTCTACCAGGCTTCACGGGCAGGCAAGCCTTGGGCCCCTCAGGATGAAAAACGGACACATCAATGCCGGTTGGGAGCGTCGTGATGTGATCATTCGCGATCGTAAAGAGGCGTTTGAAGTGCGTGGTGATCTTGTCACTCGTGGTGAGCACATGATCGGCGAAGGTCGTGAAGGCATGCTTGCTGACCGATGGGACTCGGTAGCTCACATCGATATGGCGGCTGCGGATGAGCAGCGGCGTTCGGGCCAGCCGCGCGGCGATGCCTAGCAGCCAACCATCTCGGGAGCTGTGGGTGTTGACCACATCGATGCGCTGGCGGCGGAGCCACCAAGCCAAGCGGAGCGCATCCGTCGGTAGGTGTCGGCGCTCGAATTGGCATGAGACTACGTTGATACCGAGTTCGATGGCACGTAGGAGGATTTGTGACTCAGGATGAGCGATCAGCCAAAGGCTGTGTCCACGTCTCAAGAAGCCTTTCAGCTCGGCCATGACACGATGCTCCTGACCGCCCCAACCTTGCGAGGCTTCAGAATGCAGGATGCGCCAATTGCGCACGTTGGGTGGAGGAACCATGCTCCTTGTATATAAAACTAACGCAAAATGCTTGCATCCGTTTACATCACCGATTCTGATTTTTCTTTTACGTATAAAATCGGAATATCATGTCATGATTTCCTTTACAAGATGGCCATGCACATCCGTGAGCCGGAAATCCCGACCGCCCTGGCGGAAAGTCAGCTTTTCATGATCGAGTCCTAACTGGTGGAGAATGGTCGCGTGTAAGTCATGCATGTGAACTTTGCCATTCACAGCCATGTGACCAATGTCATCTGTTTCGCCGTGGGCGTGACCACCTCTGAAACCGCCCCCGGCCAGCCAGACGGTGAAACCGAGCGGATTGTGATCACGTCCGGTGCCGTTTTTTTCAGCGTAGGGTGTGCGGCCGAATTCTCCCCCCCACCATACGATGGTGTCTTCAAGTAAGCCACGCTGCTTGAGGTCGGTGAGTAAGCCCGCCACGGGTT
>Ga0208783_10002104_pt1 | contig 11545 bp, 11 predicted proteins | sample DEB19_08_DNA_2_FD_184529 | JGI IMG/M metagenome (GOLD analysis project Ga0208783, IMG submission 184529) | Aqueous microbial communities from the Delaware River and Bay under freshwater to marine salinity gradient to study organic matter... | ecosystem: Environmental > Aquatic > Marine >... | reverse complement strand
ACGGCGCCTGAGCCTCGGCCTCGACCACGAGCCCCTCGCGCGTCGGGAGCCGGAACGCGGCCGCCACCGCCCGCTTCGCTCCCTGCACCGCCAACGGCGGCCGCTCGGCGATCGCCGAGGCGAGCGCATCGGCCTCGACCTCGAGCGCGTCGGCATCGACGAGCCGCTCGCACAAGCCGATGCGGTACGACTCGTCGGCATCGATCCGCGCTGCCGTCCAGATCAGTTCCTTCGCCTTACCCGCACCCACGACGCGCGGGAGCCGTTGGGTGCCCCCCAGGTCGGGGAGGATCCCGTAGTCGTGCTCGAGCAAACCGACGACCGTGCCCCGGGCGAAGATCCGGATGTCGCAGGCGAGCGCGAGTTGGAGGCCGGCACCGAACGCGTACCCGTGCACCGCCGCGATCGTGGGATACCGCGCCTCCTCGAACCAGGTGTAGGAGTCCTGGGCCCGCAGAATCGACGCGACCGCCGCGTCGTCGTGGCGGGCGGTTCCCGGCGCGGGTTCGGTGAGCCCGCCCCCCGAGGTGAACACCGTCGTGTCGATCCCCGAGGAGAACGCCCGCCCGTTGCCGCTGACGACCAGCGCCCGGATCCCGGGGTCGTCGCGAACCGTCTCGCCCAACTCGATCATCTCGTCCCACATACGGATCGAGAACGCGTTGAGCCGGTCGGGGCGGTTCAACCGGAGTCGGGCGATGTCGCCGTCGCGGGTGAACTCGAGGGTCTCGAAGTCGGCCACGCCCGCACCGTACCGGGCCGATCACGAGCCCTCCGCGGCCGCCCCCTCAGCAGGTCGTGACGAAGGCGACGACTGCGCCGGCCACCGCCGCGATCTCGTCGTCGACGGTCCGCCCGCTCGCCTTGAGCGGACGGAACCCGTGGTCGCCGGTCTCCACCCAGTGGAACGCGACCGGCCCGGGCACGGCCTCCACCGCCTCGCGCACCTCGTCGGGACTCCCGAAGGGATCGCGGGTGCCGTGCGCGAACAGCACGGGCATGACGAGCCCGCCGAAGTGCGCGACCCGCGCTTTCTCGGGTCGACCGGGCGGGTGGAGCGGGTAGCCCAGGAGCACGCACCCGAGTGCCCCGCCCGCCGCGGCCGCCATCGAGCAGTAACGGCCTCCCATCGACCGTCCGCCGAGGACCAGGCGTTCCCGCGGGAGACCGGTGCGCCGGGCGAGGTCGGTTGCGGCTTCCTCGACGGCGGTCGCGAGCACGGGCGCGCGGTCGGGGGCCCGCCGACCGGCGATCCGGTAGGGGAAGTCGAAGCGCAACGCGGGAACTCCGGCCGCCGCCAACGCCTCGGCGGTCACCACCAGTGCCGCGGCGTGACGGTCGGAACCCGCACCGTGGGCGAGGAGTACCGCCCGGTCGGCACCCCGTCGCGGCCCCGTGAACGAGACCGCGGTCATCCGACCCGACGGCGCAGGAAGTCCTCGATCCGATCCCACTCCTCGACGACCGCCGCCTCCCGCCGCCACCCGTGCCCCTCGCCGACGAGCACGTGGCGCTCCACCGGGGTTCCCGCCGCAGCGAGGGCCGCCGCTAGATCCGCCGACTGCTCGGGCGGAACGACCGGGTCGTCGCCGCCGTGGAGCAGCAGTACGGGCACGCGGATCCGAGCGGCCACCGTGATCGGTGATCGCTCGACGAATCGCGCACGCGCCGCCGGAAGCGGGCCCACGAGTTGCTGCGTGTAGCCCGACTCGAAGCGGTGCGTCGTCGCGTCGAGGGCGAGGAGGTCGGTGACCGGGTACAGCGCGATAACCGCCGCGACCAGATCGGGGTGGTGGGCCGCGACGTTGAGGACGGTGAATCCGCCCGCGCTGCCGCCCATCACCACGACCCGACCGGCGTCGGCCCAGCCCTCACGGATCGCGTGCCGGATACCGGCCGCGACGTCGGCGCCGTCGTACTCGCCCCAGTGGCCGTCGAGGACGGTGCGGAACTCCTCGCCGTACCCGCTCGAGCCCCGGTGGTTGGGTTGGAGCACCGTCCACCCGCGCTCCACGAAGGCCTGCACGCGCGGGTTCCAGTCGGCGAGCGCCTGGCCGGTCGGGCCGCCGTGCACGAGCACGAGGAGGCCGGCCGCGCCGTCGGTGCCGGCCCGCCACAGGAGACCGGGCACGGTCGCCGAGCCCGAACGCCAGGACACGGCCCGGGGCTCGACGAGCCCGGCCGCTTCGAACCCGCCCACCGGTCCCCGAGCCACGACCCGGCGGGCCGACCCGTTGGGGGCGAGGACCGTCACCCCGGGGGCGGTGACTGCGCCCGAGCGAACGCACGCGATGCCCTCCGGACCCCAATCGAGAGCGCGATGCCAGCCCTTCGAGAGGTCGCGCGCCGAGCGACGACCGGGCGCACCGATCACGAGGCGGCCGAAGCCCGCCTCGTTACGGCACCACGCGATCTCCTCGCCGTCGGGCGACCACGCCCAGGCCCGGGCGCCGGGCGACCACGCAGGCTCGCCGTGCTCATGCTCCTCGTCGAGTACGGCCTCGCCGTCGACGCAGAGCCGATGGCCGTGGAGGTAGCCGAGGCGCCCGGCGACCGAGTAGCGCGGCTGGCCGCAGCCCGCGCCCGCCGCGACCTCCCGGATCGTGCCGTCGGCGGCGCGCTCGACCACGCGAGAGTCGGCCCAGGGCACGGCGGGCAGGTCCCACTCGTGCCACGCGAGCCGGCCGTCGGGAGCCCAGGCGGGATCCCAGGCGAAGTCGGCCCGCGAGACCCGCACCGGCCAGGCCGAGCCGTCGAGGGGGACGGTGACCACGTCACAGGCATCGGCCCGCTCGACGACACAAGCGACGGTCCCGTCGGCGGCAACCGCCGGGACGAGGGCCCGGCCGTCGGTCGTCAGCGTCCGCAGAAGACCGCCCGAGGCAGCCACGACCCCCAGGCGCCCGTCGGCCCCGGGCACGACCAACTCGTCGTCGGAGGCCCAGGCGAAACCACCGCCCGCCCCGGTCGCCCCGGTCACCACGATCGGTGGCCCCGAGGCGTCGCTCGGGGCCACAACGAGGTCGGTCCGGCCGTCGAAGGCCTCCGACCAGGCCAGTCGGGCCCCCGAGGGCGACCAGCGGGGGTCGGAGAGTGCCCGGGTCCGGGCGACCATCCGGGCGGAGATGCGGGGCGGAGCCACGCCCGAACGCTACCGAGCGGGCCACCGGGGCCGGGTGGGCTTGCCTCGGGCGGTGCCCGCCCTCCATCCTGGATGGTTCATGCCCTCCCTCCCGCCTGCCTCGTCGCGCCCGCTGCGCATCGCCTACTTCGTCTACCGCGGCAACCCGCACTGCGGCGGCCAGGGCGTCTACAGCCGCCATCTGACCCGCGAACTGGCCGGTCTCGGGCACGAGGTCACGATGTTCGCGAGCCCGCCGTGGCCCGTCGCCGACGACCCGGTGACCCTCGAGAAGATCCCGAGCCTCGACCTCTACAAGCGGGAGAACCCGTTCCGGGTGCCGTGGCCCCACGAGTTCCGCACCCGTGAGGACCTCGAGGAGTTCGCCATCATGTCGGCCGCGGGCTACCCCGAGCCCTACGCCTTCAGCCGCCGGATCTACACCCACCTGCGCGACCGCCGGGCCGAGTTCGACCTCGTCCACGACAACCAGTGCCTCGGGCGCGGTTTGCTCGGGTTCGTGCGCGACGGCTGGCCCTTCGTGCACACCCTGCACCACCCGATCACCGTCGACCGCGACCTCGACCTCGCCCACGCGAGCAGCCCGCTGCGCAAGTTGACCCTGCGCCGCTGGTACGGGTTCCTCGGCATGCAGATGGAGGTGGCCCGGCAGCTGCCCCGCCACCTCACCGTCTCCGAGAACTCGAAGCGCGACATCGTCGCCCAGATGGGCGTGCGTCCGGAGACGCTCCACGTCGTGCCGGTCGGTGTCGACCAGAAGCAGTTCCGCCCGATGCCCCACGTGAAGCGCGTCCCCGGGCGCCTCATGACGACGGCGAGCGCCGACGTGCCCTTGAAGGGGCTCACCTATCTCATCGAGGCCCTGGCCAAGGTCCGCGCCGAACGCGAAGACGCCCACCTCGTCGTCATCGGCCGTCCCCGCCACAAGTCGGCGGTGCCGGCCCAACTCGAGCGCCTCGGCATCGCCGACGCCGTCGAGTTCGTGAGCGGGGTGTCCGACGAGCGGATCGTCGAGCTCTACGCCGAGGCCGAACTGGCCGTGGTCCCGTCGCTCTACGAGGGTTTCTCCCTGCCCGCCATCGAGGCCATGGCCTGCGGTGTGCCCCTGGTCGCCACGACCGGCGGGGCGCTGCCCGAGGTCGTCGGTCCCGACGGGGAGAGCGCACTGACCGTCGCCCCCGGCGACGCCGCCGCTCTGGCCCAGCGCATCATCGACGGCCTCGCCGACCCCGAGCTCCGCAGCCGCCTGGGCGAGCGGGGTCGGGCCCGGGTACTCGACCGCTTCACCTGGCGGCGCACGGCCGAGGGCACGGCCGAGCACTACTACCTCGAGCTCGAGGCCCACGAGCGCCGGAAGCGCGACGCGTGCTGACCGTCGACTTCGACCGTCTCGGCCTCGCTCCGGGTGAGCGGCTGCTCGACCTCGGCGCGGGCGGCGGACGCCACGCCTTCGAGGCCATGCGCCGCGGCGCCCGGGTGACGGCGCTCGACTACTCGGCCGCCGACCTCAAGGACGTCGCCGCGGTCGCGGGCGGGATGCTCGCAGCCGGCGAGATCTCGACCGAGCAGTGGGCCGGGGTCGCCAACGGTGACGCCCTCGACCTGCCGTTCCCCGACGCGACCTTCGACCGCGTCATCGTGTCCGAGGTCCTCGAGCACATCTGGGACGACGAACGGGTCCTCGCCGAGGTCGCGCGCGTGCTGCGCCCCGGTGGTCGCCTCGGGGCCACCGTGCCGACCCGGTGGCCCGAGCGCATCTCGTGGGCGCTCAACCACCGGTACCACGACACCCCCGGTGGCCACGTCCGGATCTACCGGCAGCGCGATCTCGAGACGCGGATCGAACGGGCCGGGTTCTGGCTGCGGGGCTCGCACCACGCCCACGCGCTGCACTCGCCCTACTGGTGGCTCAAGTGCGCCTACGGACTCGACAACCCCGAGGCGGGCCCGGTGCGTCGCTACCACGACTTCCTCTGCACGTGCATCGAGCACAACCCGGCGTGGGCCCGCACCGCCGAACGCGTCCTGAACCCCGTGCTCGGCAAGAGCCTCGTCGTGTACGCCGAGCGGGTGCCCCCGGCCGCCGAGCGTCACCGTGGAGCCGACCGTGGCTGAGTTGCGACTGCCCGAGGTTACCGGCGTCATCACGCGTGAGCAGGTGGCCCGGACCGTCGACGCAATCGCTGCGGTGCAGCAGGCGGACGGCAACATCCCGTGGGTCCCGGGCGGTCACACCGACCCGTGGAACCTCGTCGAAGCGGCCATGGCCCTCGACGTCGGCGGCCGCTTCACCGAGGCCGAGCGGGCCTACGAGTGGCTGGCCCGCATGCAGCACGAGCGCGGCAGTTGGTTCGCCTACTACGTCGGCGACGCCGTGAAGGACCCGACCCTCGACACCAACGTCACCTGCTACGTGGCCAACGGCGTCTGGCACCACTACCTCTGCACCCGCGACTCCGGGTTCTTGGAGGAGATGTTCCCCGTCGTCGAGTCGGCGATCGACTTCGCACTCGACCACCAGCACCCCACCGGCGAAATCGAGTGGGACGCCGACCCCGCGCGCACCGAAGGCAAGGGCGCGCTGCTCACCGGGTCCTCCTCGATCTACTCGTCGCTGCGGTGCGCGATCGCGGCCGCCGGTCGCCTGGGCCGGGAGCGACCCGACTGGGAGCTCTCGCTCGGCTCGCTCGCCATCGCCATCGCCCACCGCCCCGAGCGCTTCCTCGACAAGGACCGCTGGGCGATGGACTGGTACTACCCCATCCTGTCGGGCGTGCTCCGCGGCCACGCGGCCGAGGCCCGGGTCGCGGCCAAGTGGGACACCTTCGTCGTCGACGACCGCGGCGTGCGCTGCGTCTCCGACCAGCCCTGGGTCACGGCGGCGGAGACCTGCGAGTTCGTGATGGCGCTCGACGCGATCGGGTTGCACGACCGGGCCGCCGCCCTCTTCACCTGGGTCCAGTTCCTCCGCCACGACGACGGCTCCTACTGGACCGGCATGAACTTCGACGAGGAGCGCTTCGCCGACCCGGGCGAGTACTTCACCGCCGAGCAGCCGACCTGGAACAGCGCCGCGGTCGTGCTCGCCGCCAATGCCCTCGGCGGCGACGGTCCCACCGCCGGACTCTTCCGGGGCGAGGGCCTCCCCGCCGGGCTCACCGCGGAGGAACTGATCGCAGCGGGCGAGGCAATCGAGGCCGAGCAGGCCCGTCACCGGCCCTGACCGTCGGCGAGGGGCGCGAACGATGCCGCCGTCGTGGCCGATCCCCCGCATCCCGGGACTCCGCCGTCCGGGCACCGACCCGGCCCGCACCCCGCCCCCCGACCCGGCGAGCGACCGGGAGGCCGAGTTGGTCCGTGCGCTCGAGGCGGTCACCGCTCTGTGCAACCGCGTCGTCGACGCGCTCGAGGCCGACCGGGCCGAGCGCGCCGACCTGACCGTTGCGCTCGACCGACTTGCCGATGCCGTCGCCGCACGCCGCGTCGACCCCCGCGACGACCGTCCCGCGGTCGAGGTGACCGAGCGGATCCTCGGCGGCACGATCGGGCCGGTCGGGAGCGACACCGTTGCGGAGCGCAACGGGACCCTCCCACCCTTCGTCGAGGCCGAGCCTCCCGCGGCCGTCGAGGTGCGCAGCGGACTCGAGGATCGGTGGGTCGACGGGTTCGAGGTGTGCGAGACGGTGAACGACGACCAGGGCATCCGCTACCGCATCCGCCGACTCGTCGACCGGGTCGTGCTCCCCGATCTCTTCACCGAGCACGACGTCCGGCGCCGGGCGGCCGGCGACCCGGAGTCCGCGTCGCCCCGCGTCCGCCGCTGGTCGCCGTTCTGACCGGTTCGGCTCAGCGCCGCAGCAGGCGCAACGAGCCGACCGTCGCCGTCGGCACGAAGCCGTCGGCCACCGCGCGTTGCCAGACGAGGAACGGAGCCTGACCGCCGTCGGCGGGATCCTCGAACACGTCGTGGATCGCCAGCGTTCCCCCGGCCTCGACGTGCGAGGCCCAATTCTCGTAGTCGGCGAGAGCCACGGCCTCGGCGTGACCGCCGTCGATGAAGCAGAAGCGCACCGACGTCCGCCAGGCCCGGGCGACCGGGATCGAGGGTCCGATGACGCCGATCACGACGTCCTCGAGCCCCGCCGCCGCGACCGTGTCGCGGAAGAACGGGAGCGTGTCCATCCGACCGGTGCGGGGGTCGACGACCTCGGGGTCGTGGTGCTCCCAGCCCGCTTGGTTCTCCTCCGAACCGCGGTGATGATCGACGGTGAAGAGCACGGTGCCGGCGTCACGAGCCGCGGCTCCGAGGTACACCGACGACTTTCCGCAGTAGGTGCCGATCTCGAGCAGCGGACCTGCACCGACCGCGGCCCGACCCGCCTCGTAGAGCGCGAGGCCCTCGTCGTCGGGCATGAAGCCCTTCACCGAACGGGCCACCGCCAACACCTGCGCGTCGATCATCGCTGCCTCAGATCCTCGGGTCTTCGACCCAGTGCCCGAAAACGCTCGCGAGTTCCGCCACGGTCTCGCCCAGGGTCGCGTAGGCCCGGGCGGCATCGAGCAGCGCCGGCATGAGGTTGACCTCCGGATCGGCCGCATCGGTCCGCACCCGGGCCAGGGCCCGCGCCACCGCCGCCGGGTCGCGACGCGCCCGCACGGCCTCGAGCCGCCGCCGCTGCTCGGCCTCGGTCTCCCGTCCGATCCGCAGGATCGCCGGGCCGGGCTCGTCGTTACCCTCGAGGAAGGCATTGACGCCCACGACGACGTCGCGTCCGGCCCCGAGCCGCCGCTCGAGTTCGTAGGCCGAATCGGCGATCGCCGATTGGTACCACCCCTCCTCGCACCCCTGCACCGCGCCGTCGAGCAGCGAGCCGCCACCCATCGCCTCGATCCGACCGAAGATCTCCTCGGCCCGACGCTCGAGTTCGTCGGTCAATTCCTCGACGTACCACGAGCCGCCGAGGGGATCGGCGACGTTGGCCACCCGGGTCTCGTGGGCGATCACCTGCTGGGTCCGCAACGCGATCCGGGCCGCCCGATCGCTCGGGAGGGCGAGCGTCTCGTCCATCGAGTTGGTGTGCAGGCTCTGGGTGCCGCCCAGCACCCCGGCCAGCGCCTCGATCGCCGTGCGCACGATGTTGACCTCGGGCTGCTGAGCCGTGAGCGATACGCCGGCGGTCTGGGTGTGGAAGCGCATGCGCATCGCCTCGGGCCGGGTCGCCCCGTAGCGGTCGCGGAGCCACCGGGCCCATATTCGGCGGGCCGCTCGATACTTGGCGATCTCCTCGAAGAAGTCGATGTGCGCGTTGAAGAAGAACGACAGACGGGGGGCCACCGTGTCGACCGCCAGTCCGGCCCGCTGCGCGAGCTCGACGTAGGCGAACCCGTTGGCCAAGGTGAACGCCAACTCCTGGGCCGCCGTCGCCCCCGCTTCGCGGATGTGGTAGCCGGAGATCGAGAGGGCGTGCCACCGCGGCATCTCGGCGGCGCAGAAGGCGAGCGTGTCGCGCACGAGTCGCAGCGACGGCCGGGGCGGGAAGATGAACTCCTTCTGGGCCTGGTACTCCTTCAGGATGTCGTTCTGGAGCGTGCCGCCGATCCGGGCCCGAGGAACCCCCGCGCCCTCGGCGTTGGCCACGAACATCGCGAAGATGATCGCGGCCGGGCCGTTGATCGTCATCGAGGTCGTGACGGCACCGAGGTCGATGTCGCGGTAGAGGTCCTCCACATCGGCGAGGCTGTCGACCGCGACCCCGCACTTGCCCACCTCCCCGAGCACCAGCGGGTCGTCGGAGTCGCGACCCATGAGGGTCGGCAGGTCGAAGGCGGTCGACAGCCCGTCGCCGCCCGCCGCCAGCAGGTCGCGGAACCGCTGGTTGGTGTCGACGGCCGTACCGAAGCCCGCGAACATCCGCATGGTCCAGAGCTTCGAGCGGTACATCGACGCGTAGGGGCCCCGCGTGAAGGGGAATTCGCCCGGCTGCTCGGCGTCGGCGGGGCCGTAGACGGGCGCCACGGGTACCCCCGACATGGTGGCAAAGTCGGCGTCGCGCCACCCTGCGTCGGCCATCGGGCGATCCTACAAGCCGAAAAGGTCGGTCACGCCGTGGTCCCGGCCCGCCGTGTACGCCCCGTCGACCGCGATGGCCTGCCCGCTCACGAACGACGCGTCCGCCGAGGCGAGGAAACTCGCGACCGCCGCGATCTCCTCGGGTCGGCCGAGCCTCCCGAGTTTGTGCTCGCGGGTGATGTCGGCCTTCACGGCCTCCATACCCGGCATACCGAACACCCCTTCGAGCATCGGCGTCTCGATGAAGCCCGGGCAGATCGCGTTCGCGCGCACACCGACCCGGCCGTAGTCGATGGCCAGGTTCTTGGTGAGCAGCACGACGCCGCCCTTCGAGGCGTTGTACGAGGAGCCGCCCGCCGTTCCCTCGAGTCCTTCGACGCTCGCGACGGTCACGATGCTCCCCCGTTCCCCCGCCACCGGTTCCTGGGCGACCATGTGCCGGAGGGCGTGCTTCGCGCACAGGAATGTGCCCGTGAGGTTGACGGCGAGCACCCGCTCCCACTCGTCGCGGTCGACCAGGTGGCCGGGTCCGCCCCCCGCCACCCCGGCCGCGGTGACGATCGCGTCGATGCGCCCGTGTGCGGAAGCGACTCCGTCGAGCGCGGCGGCCACCGCGGCCTCGTCCCGTACGTCGACGGCCACCGTCCCCGGGCCCGCCTCCCGGTCGATACCCGTGACGACGGCTCCCTCGGCGGTGAAGCGCTCGACGCAGGCCCGGCCGATCCCCGATGCCGAACCGGTCACCACCGCCACTTTGCCCTCGAGCATCCCCACGCCCGAGGTTCTAGCCGGTCGGATACATTCCTGCCGGGCCCGGTCGGACCGGGCGCACTGCGCAGGAGGCACCGAGATGCAGACCCCGCAGCGGCCCGACCGCAACCTCGCCATGGACCTGGCCCGCGCCACCGAGGCGGCGGCGCTCGCCGCCGGCCGTTGGCTCGGCCGGGGCGACAAGAACGCCGCCGACGGCGCCGCCGTCGACGCGATGCGCAAGGTCCTCAACACCGTCCCGATGGAGGGAGTCGTCGTCATCGGGGAGGGCGAGAAGGACGAGGCCCCGATGCTGTTCAACGGCGAGGAATTGGGCAGCGGGGGGCCCGCCTGCGACATCGCCGTCGACCCGATCGACGGCACCACGCTCACCTCGCTCGGCCGCAACAATGCGATCTCCGTGATCGCCCTCGCCGAGCGGGGCTCCATGTTCGACCCGGGTCCGTGCGTCTACATGGACAAGATCGCCACCGGCCCCGAGGCGCGCGACGTCATCGACCTCGACGCGCCCGTACGGGCCAACCTGGAGGCGGTCGCCAAGGCCAAGGGCGAAAAGGTGAGCGACGTCACCGCGGTCGTCCTCGACCGCGACCGCCACGCCGACATCATCGCCGCCTGCCGCGAGGCGGGTGCCCGCGTCCGACTCATCCCCGACGGCGACGTGGCCGGGGCCATCTCGGTCGCCTGGCCGGAATCGGGTTCCGACATCCTCTTCGGCATCGGCGGAACCCCCGAGGGCGTCATCGCCGCCTGCGCCCTCCGCTGCCTCGGCGGCGAGATCCTCGGTCGCCTCTGGCCCCGTAACGAGGGTGAGCGCGAGGCTGCGATCGAGGCCGGGTACGACCTCGATCGCGTCCTGACCGCCGTCGACCTCGTCAACGGCGACGACGTGTTCTTCGCGGCGTCGGGCATCTCCGACGGCGACCTGGTCCGCGGGGTGCGCTACTTCGGCGACGGCGCGATCAGCGAGAGCCTCGTGATGCGGTCGCAGAGCGGCACGATCCGCAAGATCCGCACCCAGCACCGCTTCTCGCAGCACGCCCGCTTCCCGGGCCTCGACGACTTCTGATCACGACCCGGCGGCGCCGATCGCCGCGATCCGCGGCGTCGGACGTCAGCCCTGGTGGGCGCGGGCGACCGCGATACGGGTCTCGGCCCGCTGGAGCGCGATCGAGGCGTCGTAGTCGTCGGGTTGACCCCGAAGGATCTCCTCGGCCCGCGACTTGGCCAGGAAGGCCCGCTCGAGGTCGATCGCCTCGGGCGTCTCGGCCACGTCGGAGAGGATGATCACCCGGTTCGCGCTGACCTCGACGAAACCACCGTGCACCGCGAACTGGCGCTCGCCCTCCGGCGCCGCGACTCGTACGGGAGCCGCGTCGAGGGCGCCGATGAACGGGGCGTGATCGCGCAGGAACGCGATCTCCCCGCCCCCGAGGGTGCGGGCGACGACCATGTCGGCCTCACCGGTGTAGAGCACCTGCTCCGGCGAGACGAGCTGGACCTCCACTGCCGACTCCGATCAGGCCTCGAGCGTCTTGGCCTTGGCCAGGACCGACTCGACG
>Ga0208783_10002097_pt1 | contig 11574 bp, 14 predicted proteins | sample DEB19_08_DNA_2_FD_184529 | JGI IMG/M metagenome (GOLD analysis project Ga0208783, IMG submission 184529) | Aqueous microbial communities from the Delaware River and Bay under freshwater to marine salinity gradient to study organic matter... | ecosystem: Environmental > Aquatic > Marine >... | reverse complement strand
TTTAATTATAAATATAACTAATTTTCTATAAAATAAACTATAAGTGTATGAAAAGTAATGAAAAAAGGAAAAACGTCAAAAATTTTGGGGTTTCGGACCGTGAAAGTGAGTTATGGAACAGTTGATTCAATCAATTTCAAATCGGTTTATCTCAATATCCAAACTTGGGTTGAACCAAAAACTAACAATGATAACTGGCAAAGAATAGTTCTCAATTTAAACAGAGCAATAAAACACACCATCTATGAACACGTTGATAAAAATATGTTCGATAACAAGTTCATTGTTGATATGGACTTACGTTCAAGTGGTTTGAATAAAGGAAAAAAATCTTTTTTAAATTTGGAAGTAACATTATTCACAAACGAAACCCAAGATAATTTCAAATCAAAAAAATTAAAAGATACTTTAAAAAATCTGAGTAAAAAAATAATCGAAGAAAACTTTTATAATAACTCGTATTTTAAATTTCATTTGAGAAAAACAACAAAAATCGAAAAGGTAGGTGTTAATTTGGGAGAAGTTTAATATTTATAATAAAAAATATTAAATGGAACTTCCAATATTAAAGCCAGGTCAAATCAATCAAAAAGGAATTTTGATTGAATACGATGCGGGATATATATCCCCAAAACACGAATTCAATTCAAAAGTTCTCAGAGAACAAAAAGATTTGTCTGACTACTCTAAACCTTTTGAATTTTATGCGGTTCTTCAAAAATATAACACTCCTAATAGGAATGGTAGAATATATCCTGAAAGAATACTTAAGCGTGAAGCTGAGAACTATAAAAAGGCAATCGCGAAAGGTACTTCACTTTCTGAATTAAATCACCCTGAGTCGTCTTTAATTGACCTTGATAGGGTTTCACACATTATTAATGAAATATGGTGGGATGGTCCTGTATTGATGGGAAAATTAAAATTATTAACAAGTCCAGGTTTCCACGAAAGAGGAGTTTGTTCAACAAAAGGAGATTTAGCTGCAAACTATCTAAGACAAGGGGTGACTCTTGGAATATCTTCTCGTGGTGTTGGGTCTTTGAAAAAAGTGGGAGAACAAAACGAAGTTCAAGATGATTTTGAATTAATTTGTTTTGACCTTGTATCTTCACCATCTACTCCAGGGGCTTATTTGTTTAAAAACCCTGAAGATAGATTTAACTACGAAGAAAATTTAGAAGAAGAAAAAAGAGCAAAATCCGAAAGGATTGCGGGGGACTCAATTGGTAAGTCAGTTGACTTAATGAAAAGATTATCCGATTATTTGGGAAAGTAATCCCAAATATCAATGTCTTTTGTAGATAAAATTATCAAAACTAATCGGTTAGAGTACGTCGGCCAATTTCAAAAAAAAGATGGTGAATTGTCTTTTGATTGGATTATGAAACGGGAACGTCTCAATGACAAAAGAGGAAGAGTTTATTTTTTTATCGAAGTTTCACAAGATGGGTCCAAAAAAATTCTAAAAATAGGAAAATCTAATTCCAAATCAGGAATCAAAGGTACTCTATCCAATTACATTTCAGCTTTGAAAGGAACTCCTGGAGTTAATCGTTTTTCACTTCATCATTTGATATGTGATAAATTAAATGAAAAAAAACAAATGTTAGTTTATTGTATTTTTATAGAATCGGTAAAAAAACGAATAACAGGAATATTCAAAACTTCATTAATTCAAATTCCTCTTGATGTGACATACATTGAAGAGTTATGTTTGAAAGAATATTTCGAGGAATATTCCAATTATCCTGAATGGAATTTTCAAGAGTCCAACACAAAGATACCATTGAATTTAATTGAAAGTTTTGGTAGATTTATTGAAAATAAAAAGTTAACAAGGAAAAAATGAAAACACCACTCAGGTACGCAGGTGGAAAAACAAGAGCGATTAAATTTATAACTCCCTTTGTTAAAGATTATCAAGAAATATATTCCCCATTTATTGGTGGAGGTTCTTTAGAAGTTCATTGGGCTAGTTTAGGAAAAAAAGTTTACGGATTTGATATTTTTGACGCTTTGGTAAATTTTTGGAATGTGTTATTAAACAATCCAAAAGAGTTATCTTTGAAACTTCAACAAATTTCTCCTACAGAAGAAGAGTATAAACGAATAAAAGATATTTTAATTAATTGGGATAAAACTCAAACCCTTTTATCAGATTGGAAGACCGATTATTATAAAAGAACAACACCAATAAGTTTAGATAACATCACAGCGGCGGCTTATTATTTTTTCAACCATAACACTTCATACGGACCAGGTTATTTGGGTTGGGGTTCAAAAGTATATTTGAATCAAAATAAATGGAATTCGATGGTTAAAAAAATTGAAACTTTTAATCTCAAAAATTTAATGGTTCAAGAAATGTCTTTTGAGAATGTTATTGGAAATAATCCAAATAAGTTTTTATATTTGGACCCCCCGTATTACTTAGAAAAAGACAATGACAATAAAATGTTTACAGGAATTTATCCAATGAGAAATATCCCTGTTCATCACAATAACTTTGACCACATAAAACTAAGAGACCTACTTTTAAATCACAAAGGAAATTTTGTTTTATCCTATAACAATTGTGAAACCATTAGAGAATATTATAAAGATTTTGAGTTATTTTATCCTAAATGGAATTATTCTATGGGGAATGGTGAAACTCGAATAGGAAAAAATAGAACCGAAATGGGAATCACTAATTCTAAAGAATCTCACGAAATTCTAATTGTTAAACGTTGACAATTAAAAAATAAAATACGATTATTATAAAAAAAAAATTATGGACGAAAAATATTTTGTAGCAAAAATCTCCATTGATATGGTAGATTCAGAATCAGGTAAGATTAAAAAACAAAAAGAAGAAAAATTGGTTAAAGGTTACAACCCAACTGACGTTGAAGCCAAAGTGACCAAGGTTTTTGAAGCTTATACTCAAGATTGGAGAATTACCGCAATAGTTGAAAGTAAAATTGACGAAGTTATTGACTAAGTTTTTTTTGGGTGTTTTGTTTTTATGAGTAAAGAAAAGGGGGAATTATCCCCCTTTTTTATTTTGTGCTTTTTTCATTCTCGAAAATATTTATATAAAAATTAAAAAATTCTACTCTCTTAAAAGTGAAAAATAAACTTTTTTGAGAGAGGGATATATTTATATAGAAAAAAATAGTGATGTCAAAAGAAAAATCATTAGTTGAAGATGCAATCATCCAAATGAAAAATTTGGAAGAAGCGATTGCTGAAAACGCAAAAGGAATACTTGCTTCCACTATGGGACAAGAAATCAAAGAATTAGTAAAAGAATCTCTAAACGAATCCGATGAGGAGGAAGAAGAAGAGGTTGAAGATGAAGTTGATTCAAACCTAGAAGATGAAGATTCAGAAGAAGGTGATGATGATACTGATAATATAGACGTTACCTCTGACGTTACGGATATCGAAATGTCTGATGACAATTTAGATATCTCTGACGATGATACGATTGATATGACAGGTCACGATGTTGATGATGTTCTTAAAGTTTATGAACTTATGGGACCTAACGACGAATTTGTTGTAGTTAAAGATGACTCAGGAAATTTGAACGTAAAAGCAAGTGGCAAAGAATATATGATTGTTCAAGAAGGTGACGAAGAACAAACTACTATGGAAGATACAAATATGGAAGATTCTATGGAAATGGAAGAAACACAAGATTATTCAGATGAAACAATACAAGATATTGTTGACTCTGTTTTTTCTAAAGATTCTGACGATGAAGTTGAGGTTTCAGATGACGAAGAAATCGTTTATGAAATTGAAATGGATGAGGATTCAGAGGAAGAAGTTATGGAAGATTCAGATGAAGAATATTCAGATGAAGAAGAAGTAATGGAATCTTATGATGAAGAAGAATCATACGAAGAAGAAGTAATGGAAGATTCAGATGAAGAATATTCAGATGAAGAAGAAGTTATGGAAGAATCAAAAATGTCCATTAAACCAAAAGGTTTAGGAATCGGTTCACCAAAATTCAAATATGACAAAAAACCTAATACATCAGGTGGTTTTGATGTTGTGAAGAAAAAAGCAAACAAAACTATGGGTACAGGTAAAGCCAAATTTGAATACAAAGAAGGTGAAAATATGGACGGAAAAATGAAATCCGTTAAAAAAATGGAAACAAAAGAAGCGTCTCGCACTCTTGGTACAGGTAGATATTTCGGTAAGAAAGGTTTACCAAAACCAAAAGCAGCACCGAGACATCTTCGTGTTGAATCTGTTGAGAATGAATTAAATCTTCTCAGAGATAAAAATGAAGAGTACAAAAACGCTCTTAACGTTTTCAGGAACAAGTTAAATGAAGTGGCAGTTTTCAATTCAAACTTAGCTTACGCTACACGTTTGTTTACAGAACACTCAACCTCTAAACAAGAGAAAATCAACATTCTTAAAAGATTTGATAATGTTGAATCTCTTAAAGAATCAAAAAACTTGTATAAACAAATAAAGGATGAATTATCAAATGAAAGCTCAAAACCAGTAAATGAGTCGTTTGAACGTATTGTTGAAAATACTCAAGCTTCAGGTTCAGCTGTTAATTTGATTGAATCAAAAACTTATGAGAATCCACAATTCTTAAGAATGAAGGACCTTATGAGTAAATTAAAATAAAACATAAAAATAAATAAAAAGTAAAAAACCAAAAAAATGGGAGCACTTTTAGAATCAGGTCTTGTTGGTAACATCGGTCTTAAGCACCTTAAAGTTATCAAAGAAGACACAATCAACAAATGGGACAAGTTAGGGTTCCTTGAAGGCCTTAAAGGTCACCTAAAAGAAAACGTAGCGCAACTTTATGAAAACCAAGCGTCATATTTGATTAACGAAGCAACTTCTGATGGTTCATCAGGTTCTTTTGAAACAGTTGTTTTCCCAATCGTAAGACGTGTTTTCTCTAAATTGTTAGCTAACGATATCGTATCAGTACAAGCTATGAACTTACCAATCGGTAAATTATTCTACTTTGTACCTAAAATCCAAGGTTTCAGTGGTGGAACAAACACACAATGGACAAATGTATCATCAGGTGACCATTATGCACCTGTAGGTTCTCCAGGAAATTATCCTGGTAATCCTAATGCAGGTTACACAACTGGTACAGGAAGTAACAACGCTACTTTCTCTAAAAACCTTTATGACCTTTTCTACGAAGGAACTGAGCCAGGTCTTGACCCAGCAGGTTTATTCGACTATTCAAAAGGTCGTTGGTCAGCTATCACATCAGCTGCAGACATCCAACAATGGTATAACGGTTCATTACAAAATGCTGTTATATCAGGTGATACAACTGGTAATGGTGTTATCGCATCAGGTAACCACAGAAAAGTTATCATCAAAATGTGTGGATTTGCTGATACAGGCGCTGGTAAACTTATCGGTCCTGATGGAAACGAAATGGACACTGAGTCATTCTTAAGTGACCTTATCGTTTATACAGGTGCTGGTTTAACAATCGCAGGTGATTCACCTTGTGCTGTTTCTACAGGAGCATTATTGTTTAGAGTTGTTACTCAACAATACGGAAAAGGTATTGTACAATATGGTACAACAACTAACACAACTTGGCCTTCAACAGGAAACGGTGGTTCTTTCAAGAACATTTGTGACGCTAACGGATGTATATATCTTGAAGTAGATTTATCTTGTCCAGTATGTGCTGATTGTAACTCATCTTCATTAGATGGTTATACAGGTACAACTATCGACGAAGCTTTAACTTCAACTTCATTCTATACAGCTTGGAGACGTTACGAAGAATTAGAATTCGAAGATAAAATCGGTGAAGTATCATTTGACCTTGAGTCAGTAACAGTTTCTGTAACTGAAAGAAAACTCAGAGCACAATGGTCTCCTGAATTAGCTCAAGACGTTGCAGCATTCCACAACATCGACGCTGAAGCTGAACTTACAGCTTTATTGTCAGAACAAGTGGCAGCTGAAATCGACCGTGAGATTCTACGTGACCTTCGTAAAGGTGCGGCTTGGAACTTACGTTGGGATTACAACGGATGGAGAAGAATTTCTTCAACTACTTCTTACACTCAGAAAGATTGGAATCAAACTTTGATTACAGCTATCAACCAATTATCTGCTCAAATCCACAAGTCAACACTTCGTGGTGGAGCTAACTGGATTGTTGTATCAAGTGAGGTTTCTGCTATCTTCGATGATTTAGAATACTTCCACGTATCTAACGCTTCACCTGAGCAAGACCAATACAACATGGGTATTGAAAGAGTAGGTACCTTAGCTGGACGTTACCAAGTATATCGTGACCCTTATTTCCCATCTAACCAAGTGTTAATCGGACATAAAGGTACATCGTTACTTGATACTGGTTACATCTACGCACCATATGTACCTCTTCAATTAACTCCTACAATGTACAATCCATTCAATTTCACACCGATAAAGGGTATTATGACCCGTTACGCGAAAAAAATGGTGAACAACAGGTTCTATGCCAGAATTACTGTAGACGGTGTTCGTACATTCGACGTAAGAGAATTAAGATAATTAATTCTTTAATAAAAAAGAAAAAAAGGTCAGAGAAATCTGACCTTTTTTTGTTATAAATATATTAATTGATTTTTTGGCCGTATAGATTATATTTATTTTATATGAAAAAATATAATCCCTCAAAAGAAGAGATTGATAATATACTTAAAATGTATAATCAAGAGCTTTTAGGGTCCTCAAAAATATCTGAAAAGACAGGATTACATAAACAAATTGTTTTAAGAATTCTTAAAGAAAATGGAGTAAAATTAGGCCCTTCAGGAAGAAGATTTATTGGTGGTCGTAAAGTTGCCATGCAAAAATATGAATCTAAACCTGAAACAAAGGAACGTAAGAAAAATAATCACCAAAAATGGTCCAAACAAAATAGAGAAAGATTAAATGAATACCATAAAAAATGGAGACAAAAAAACATAGACAAATACAGAGAAACTAAACGTAATTACGAAAGAACTCGTAAACATAATGACCCTCTCTATAAACTAATCTCAAATTTTAGAACTGCTATTTATCAAGTATTAAAAGAAAACAACGTAGATAAAAACGGACATTATTTTGAAATTCTAAAATACTCACCCGAAGAACTTATATCTCACTTAGAAAAACAATTTAAAGATGGTATGACGTGGGATAACTATGGGGAATGGCACGTGGACCATTTTATTCCTATATCTTCATTTAATATAAAAGAAATTGGGGATAGTGAGTTTATGAAATGTTGGTCTTTATCTAATCTTCAACCAATGTGGGGGGAAGAAAATATAAGAAAGTCAAATAAGATTTTTTAGTTTAAAAGATATTTATTTGATGTATGAACTTAACTAAAACTTTGACTGAAATACTTTCTGAAGAATTGGTTAAAGAAAAACTTTCTGATTTAATTCTTGCGGCAACCATTTACGGAGAAGCCGGTGGTGAGGGAGAGCAAGGAATGAAGGCTGTTGCAAATGTGATAAAAAATCGAGCGGATTCAAAAGGAATTTCACCCAAAGATGTGGTTTTAAAACCAAAACAATTTTCTATGTGGAATAACAAACAAGATAAAAAATCTCAAATCAACTATATTAAAAATATAAATTCTCAAGCTTCGAAAAATCCAAACGTTAAATCTGTTTGGGATAAAGCTAAATCTCTTGTGTCCACTCATATAAATTCAAAGGGTGATGATGTCACCAAGGGAGCTGAATATTATCATACAATTTCAATAAAACCATATTGGACAAAAAATTTGGAATATACAACTACAATTGGAAAACATAAATTTTATAAACCATTAATTAAAAGTTCTTAAATGGTTTTTTCTAATTTTAGAATATTTATTAAAATATGATTAAAGGTTATAAATTTTTGATTAACGAGGAAGAAAAATCTCGTATTTTGAATCTACATCAAAATCGTACTCGTTCTCAATATCTTAATATTTCAGAACAAGACAACGATGAAACTGACCCAACAAAAAAAGAAAAAAGACAACAACAAAGACAACAACAAAGACAAGATAGACAAACAGAGTTAGAAAAACAAGAAAAAGAAAAACTTCAAGTTCCTACTTCAGGTACAGGAGCTATTCCACCTGATAATACTAATACAAATACAGGAGCTAATCCACCTGATAATACTAATACAAATACAGGAGCTGAATCACCTAAAAAATTTCAGATTTGGTCAATGGACGATGACGCTGGTATCGCTCGACCAAATCCTACAACCACAAGCTCTTCTGATAACCAATCTGAAATAGAAAAAAACCAAGAAGATAAAAAAGAAGAATCTTCTCAAGTAACAATCAAACCAGAAGATAAGAAAACAATAGACTTCAAATCTTCTAACGAAACTAGTAGTCCACCTTTTAGTTATATGAATGGGTCGGAGTTAAGTTATAATACTCATTACAATACGGATAAAGACGGAAAATATAATGGTGACATATATCGAATTGATATTTTTGATTCGGACCTAACAACAGAAAAAAATAACGTTAGTTTATATGTGTATGGAAAACCACAAGATGGTGCTCCTGACCCAACTGAAATTAAATTTAACCCTAATGATAAAGAATTTATAAAATTTCAAAACCTATTAAACCAAACCAAAACAAAAGAAGACTGGGATAAGTTGGTTCAAGATAGTTTGCGTGGTGTAACACCAACAATAACTCCTAATTCTGAATCAAATTCTCAAACAACACAAACCAAAACAGAATTTGTTCTACCAAAAACTCATAGTGAAGGTGTTTCTCAAATAACGGAAAAGTTAAAAAGTTTGGGGTACGATACCACAAATATTGGAACCGCTGTTTTACAATTTTTAGAAAAAAACAAACCAAGTTAAGTTTATGAAAAGGAAAGAATTAATACTACTCGAAAATAGACTAAGAAAACTTTTAAAAGAAGATACTATTACAGACCCTGGTACAAATGAAAAGGTTGAAGTTGCTTCAGGAGTAAAATTACCCCCACCAGGTCCAACTGGTGAAGAACTTGATTCAATGTTGAATGATAAACATGGATTAGAAAAAGATTCATCATTAAAATTTAATTGTAAATTAAGACGCCCAAAAGATGCGTCTGGTAAGGAATACGATGATTGGATGAAATCTCCTTATGATGGCGGAGTTGTTAGATATGAAAATCCAGATGGAGTAGTAATGTATTTTTATGCCAAACCAGACCTCTCCAAAGGGGTGCCAGACATAAATGGACTTATGGGTAATACCTCACATAAAGCTTTGAATACATTTACGTCTCAAGACCAATGGAACAATTTTGTTAAAAGAATCAATTCTAAAAAAGCTAAAACTTCTTCTGTTGGGGTTACAGGTGTAGATAAAAATAAAACTACTCAAATACAACAATTTATTTCAGATAATTTTAAGGATTATGTAACATATCTTGGTACAAAACCTGTTGATGGGTATTGGGGTGTTAAAACAGACGAAGCAATTTTGAGAATTATACACGATATAGAACAAAAAACGAAAACTTAAATTAAAATGACTGCGGCAAACGTTGAAAAAACCCAATCAAAAACTTCTAAAATAGGTTAAAAAAATTAATTTTCTTGATTATTTTCTTCAGGTCTTCCTAAAACACGAATTGACTTGGAAATAACTTCACTTTCTCCTATTGAGAAACAACCTTGTTCGTAAGCGTATTTAACAGCTTGAGTTAAAATATAGGTCGCATTTGCTTTATTCATTGTGGTTAAAATTAATTCCAACTGAGTATCACTTTCAAGAGTGATTAGGTTGAATAACTTACCAAATTGTTTTTCTGATTCCATATTACGTAAAATATAGTTTAATTTCTTGAAATAATCAATTTTAAAGGGTATTTATATATTATGTCGAAAGATATCATTGATTTGGCTTTAAATCAAATTAAGGGGAGAAAAAACCCATTAGATGAGATGACCACAGCAAATGGTGCCGGTGCTTATAGTATTCCGTTAACACCAGGTACAAGAATATTTGATAAAGATGCGTTGGAACCATACACAATTAAAGTTTCAAAGTATGACGACGCTCAGTTAGCTTATGATAGTTATGATGGAAAATTAAATGTTCCAAAAAAGAAAGCTAAACAAATGGAAAAAAACGCAATTAGAATCTCAAAATATAAAAAGTCTCATCCTAATTTAAGTGATGATGATGGTGATATTATAAATCCAATTGGTAAGTCAATCAAAGAAGCTTCATCTGTTGATGGCGGACTATATAATGGACCAATAGAGTTGGGATTAAAAAAATGGAAACAAAGTGAAGTCGCACCTTTTTCAAAATTTGTTAAAAACAAAGCTAATAAATATAAAATTAAAAAAGGATTAAAAAATAACATTGAAAGAGAAGTTGGTAAGTGGGAGAAAGGAATAAATGGAACATATGAAATTGATACACATCCTGTTCATACCATAAAAGAAGATTTGGCCGTTTGGTTTGGAAAAAAGAAAAAACCAAAAGGGAGTTCTCAACCAAAAGGTCCTTGGGTTAATATATGTCGAAAAGTTAATGGAAAACACCCTCCTTGTGGAAGACCCGAAGCCTCAAGTAAGGGGTATCCAAAATGTAGAGCAGCTGGAGTTGCAGGAAAAATGAGTGATTCACAAAAACGTGCAGCTTGTGCTCAAAAAAGAAAAGCGGAAAAAACACATTCCAAATCAGGTACAGGAAACAAACCAAAAATGGTTTCTTATAAAACCAAAAAGAAGGTAAATGAAATGGTTAATAAAATTATTTCTTTACTAAAAAATTAACAAATTTTAACAATTTTTTTTATTGACTTATTTGTGGTTCACGAATTTATGCTTACATTTGAAGTATGAAAACAATCGTAATCACCCTCGGACTCTTTATTGGACAAGTATTTGCTCAAAGTATCAGTATTGATAGAATTGTGAATATCATTCATTATCCAGCAAATGATATAGCCTATTCAAGGAATGGAAAATTTCCTTTTGACTCTGTGCTTAATCCTAAATTTTTTAATGATAAGAAAGCTGTTATAAATTCCCCTAAAAGACGTTATGTTTATACCAAGTTTGATTTTAGTAAGAAAAAAGTTTCGACCATCTACCACGGAAATTTTATTTTCTCAGTAGATTCAATTTCTTCAATCAAAGTGTTGAATGACCATCAAATTGAAGTTAATATATCTGTCAAAAGTGATGAAAGACAAAGTAGAGAAGATATGGATTTGGCTCCAGGTCAATTAATGAAATATATATCCTATATTATAGATTTAAAAGAAAACAAAGTTACTATGAATTGTTATTATACGAACTATGGTAGAATTTACTCAGGAGTTTTAATTGAAAAAACTCTCGATAAATTACGACTAAATATATACGAGTAATCTTTATATCACATATTTAAAAAAGTTGGGTCCTTAACTCAACTTTTTTTTATTTTCTAAGTATTTATTAATAAAAACAAAATGAAAAAAGTTATTAGACTTACAGAATCAGATTTATACAGAATAGTAAAAAGAGTGATTTCTGAAGAATTACCACCAACTGGTGGAA
>Ga0208783_10002096_pt1 | contig 11577 bp, 10 predicted proteins | sample DEB19_08_DNA_2_FD_184529 | JGI IMG/M metagenome (GOLD analysis project Ga0208783, IMG submission 184529) | Aqueous microbial communities from the Delaware River and Bay under freshwater to marine salinity gradient to study organic matter... | ecosystem: Environmental > Aquatic > Marine >... | reverse complement strand
ATGCACGCGTACATCGGCCTGCGCGGCGGCCACAATGTGAGCGAGCAGTCGATCGTGCCCGGCGACCAGATGAAGCTCGCCGCGCGCACCTACTCGAAGCCCGTCCACTTCGAGCAGCGCGTGAACTACACCAAGTGGTGCGTGCTGCGCTGGCCGAGCCCGTCGATGGCGCAGCTCGCGGGCAAGCCGACCGAGGAGTTCGAGGAGTTCTACTTCCGCGTCTGCTGCGTCGACTACGCGAAGATGGACGCGGCGTGCAAGCCGCTGCAGGCGCGCATGCAGCGGACCGACAAGGTGCACATCAAGGGTCCGGGCGACACCGACCTCACCTTCTCGATCAAGGGCATCGGCGTCATCCCCTGCTGCGGCGACATGAACATCCCCGATGGCGAGTGCTTCACTGCGCCCGTGCGCGACAGCGTCAACGGCGTGCTCCAGTACAACACGCCCACGGTCTACAACGGCCAGAGCTTCGAGAACATCCGCTTCGTCTTCAGGAACGGCAAGATCGTCGAGGCCTCGTGCCAGGGCGACAGCAAGAAGCTCAACGAGATCCTCGACACCGACGAGGGCGCGCGCTACATCGGCGAATTCGCCATCGGCTTCAATCCGTACATCACCCATGCGATGAAGGACATCCTCTTCGACGAGAAGGTCGCGGGATCGTTCCACTTCACGCCCGGCCGCTGCTACGAGACCACCGAGAACCACAACCGCAGCGAGATCCACTGGGACCTCGTGTGCATCCAGCGCGCGGAGTTTGGCGGCGGAACGATCAGCTTCGACGGCGAGGTCATCCGCAAGGACGGGCTCTTCGTGGTCGATGACCTGAAGGGCCTGAATCCCGACCGCCTCGGCTAAAAAGGAACGCGCCCTGCGTGGGCAGGGCGCCTTCCCGATAGGTGTCAACCTCTCGCCGAGAGGTCACGCGCGCGCGCGGTGCGCGAGGTCGCGCACCAGCTGCACGGCTGCGTTTCCGCGGCCTTCGTCATTGCGATACACGCCCCTGCGGGCGAAGGTGGTCATGCGCGCGTCATGCGACTTCACGCCGCGCATCTTCATGCACATGTGCTCGCCCTCGACCATCACCACCACGCCCGAGGCGCCGAGGTTTTCGACGAGTGCGTCTGCAATCTGGTCGGTCAGCCGCTCCTGAAGCTGCGGCCGGCGCGCGAACACCTCCACGGTGCGCGCGAGCTTCGAGAGCCCGACCACGCGACCGCTGCCTGGCAGGTAGGCGACATGCGCCTGGCCGTGGAACGGCAGGAGGTGGTGCTCGCACACCGAGAAGAAGTTGATGTTGGTGACCGTGATGAGCTCCCCCGAGACCTGCTCGAAGGTACGGGCGAGGTGGTCGCTCGCGTCCTGGCGGAGCCCGCTGAACATCTCGCCGTACGCCTTGGCGACGCGCTTCGGCGTCTCGAGCAGGCCGTCGCGGTCGGGGTTCTCGCCGACGGCGATCAGAATCTCGCGCACCGCACGGGCGATCCGAGCGTGGTCGACCTCGGGGCGAGCGGTGCCCTCCGCCTCTTCAAAGTCGAGGTCCGAGTGCGAGAGGTGCAAGGAGTGCTGCGGGGCGATCATCGGTCCCTGACCGAATCGCTCGCGACCGCCCGACGGATTCAGCCCGGCGCGCGGGCAACCAAAAAGGAAAGCAGGCCCCGGGACCGCCGAGGCCTGCCTGTAAGTCTATTTCTGCTCGCGTCTTACGGCTTCTTGAAGACATCGTCCGCGGCCTGCTCGACCTTCTTGTTGTACTCGGCGACATCTTCCTTGATCACCCGCTCGGCGGCCTGCTTGGCCTTGCCGAGGTACGACTTCGCCTCAGGCTCGGGCTGGCTGGAACCGTCGGGATTCGTCTGCGAGTTCTGGGCCTGCGGCGCGACATAGCCCCCGCCGTGCGGCTCATCGACGGGCTCTTGCTCGCAACCCGCCGCCGCGAAGACGGTCACGCAGGCGATTCCAGCCAGGAACGATCGAATGATCAAGCGGTCTGCCATGGAAGGTACCTCGTCGGGAACTGCTCTCGCTCATGCTAGCATCCCGCCCTCTTTACGGAGCACACCATGACCAGCCTCAGCATTCTCGCCGCCGTCTGCGGCCTCACCATGAGCATGACCTCCCCGCCGACCGACTTCACCAGCATCCCGCCCGATCCCGCCGAGGTCGAGCAGAGCCTCTCGGCGACCAAGATGTCGCTCAGCCAGGCCGTCGGCGCAGCCGAGAAGGCCGCGAACGGCACGGCGATCGACGCGCGCGCCATCCTCTCGGGCGAACTCCGCTACGAGGTTACTGTTGGCTCGGGCGGAATCGCCCGTAAGGTCATCGTGAATGCCTCGACGGGCGCGGTCAGCGCGCCGGTCCTCACCATCCAGTCGGCGATGGAGATCGCCAACAAGAAGCACGCGGGCGTTGTCCGCTCGGCCAGCTTCGACTTCACCGCCGAGCCCGCGGTCGCGAATGTGATGGTCTACGGCGGCGGCAAGGCGTTCGAGGTCGTCGTGAACGCCAACGACGGCTCGATCGTCAGCGACACCGAGAAGCCGCGCTTCCCGGGCACGCCGATCACAGGCGAGCTCGTCACGATGCCCGTCACCGGCCCCGACGGCGCGACGGTGAACCTGCAGTACTTCGACATCGTCGAGGGCACCGGCCCGATGCCGAGCGGCCCGCAGGCGACCGTGAAGGTCCACTACACCGGCTACTTCACCGATGGCAACAAGTTCGACTCGAGCGTCGACCGCGGCCAGCCCGCGCAGTTCCCGCTGAACGGCGTGATTGCCGGCTGGACGCAAGGCGTCGGCAGCATGAAGGTCGGCGGCAAGCGCAAGCTCGTGATCCCGTACCAGCTCGCCTACGGCGAGCGCGGCCGCGGACCGATCCCCGCGAAGGCGACGCTCATCTTCGATGTCGAGCTGCTCGAGATCATGGGCGCCCCCGAGGCCCCCGCCGCTCCGGGCGCGAAGCCCAACGGCAAGTAAGCACAGGCAATCAACGAAGAATCACACGGGCGAGCCGCAAGGCTCGCCCGTGTTCGATTTTGAAGACTTCAATCAGCGCGTCGTCGCCGCCGCGCCGCCCAGATACCGCGCCTCGATCGCCAGCACCTTCGCAAGCCGCTTCTCATGCCGCGCCTCGTGCGTGTACTCGGCGGCGAGGTACGCGCGCACCATCTCGCTCGCGACCGCCGGACCGACCGTGCGGCCACCGAGCACGAGGATGTTCATCGCGTCATGCTCGACGCCCTGATGCGCCGAGTAGGTGTCGCTGCAGTTGCCCGCGCGCACGCCGGGAATCTTGTTCGCGGCCACGCTCGCGCCGATCCCCGATCCGCAGAACAGCACGCCGCGCTCGACCTCGCCCTTCACGACGGCAAGCCCGAGTTTCTCGGCGAAATCGGGGTAGTCGACGCTGTCGGCGCTGTAGGTTCCGAGGTCGACCACCGCGTGGCCCGCGGCCTCGATCTCCTTCTTCATCGCTTCCTTCAGCATGAAGCCCGCATGATCGCTGGCGACGCCGACCTTCACCGCGCACCTCCCGCGCTGCCGCGCACGCGCGCGAGGCTCTTGCGCGCGGCCTCGGCCACGCGCTCGGGCGTGAAGCCGAAGTGCTTGGCCACATCCTTCGCAGGCGCGCTCGCGCCGAAGCTCGTCATGCCCACGCACTCGCCGTCGAGGCCCGCGTAGCGCTCCCAGCCCCAGGTCGCCGACGCCTCACAGGTCACGCGCGCGCGCACCGCCGACGGCAGCACGCCATTGCGGTAGGCGTCATCCTGCTTGTCGAACAGCGCCGTGCAGGGCATCGAGACGACGCGCGCGCGAATGCCGTCCTTCGCGAGGATCTCCTGCGCACCGAGGCACAGATGCACCTCGCTGCCCGATCCGATCAGGATCACATCGGGTGCGCCGCCGTCGCAGTCGCTCAGCGTGTACGCGCCGCGCGCGCAGCCCTCGGCGGGCGCGTACTTCGTTCGGTCGAGCGTCGGCAGGTTCTGGCGCGTGAGCGCCATCACGCTCGGGTGATGCGTGGCGTTCATGACATTGCGCCAGCACGCGATCACCTCGTTCGCGTCGCATGGCCGGTAGACGAACATCCCCGGGATCGACCGCAGCCCGACGAGCTGCTCGATCGGCTGGTGTGTCGGGCCGTCCTCGCCGACATAGATCGAGTCGTGCGTGAAGATGTGCGTGACCGGCAGCTCCATGATCGACCCGAGGCGGATGCCGCCGCGCGCGTAGTCGCTGAAGATCAGGAAGCCCGCGCCGTACGGGCGCAGCCCGCTGAGCGCGAGGCCGTTGCACACCGCGGCCATCGCGTGCTCGCGGATGCCGAAGTGCAGATTGCGGCCGCCGCGCGCCTCCTTCTGGAAACTGCCCGCGCCGTCGAAGGTGAGCAGCGTCTTCGTGCTCGGCGCGAGGTCGGCGGAGCCGCCGATCATCCACGGCACGTTCTTCGCGATCTGGTTGAGCACCTGCCCCGAGGTGTTGCGCGTCGCATTTCCCTTCGGATCGGCGGGGAACGCCTTGAGGTCCTTGTCCCAGCCTTCGGGCAGCCCGCGCGCAAGCATCGTGCGCACTTCCTCGGCGAGCCAGGGATACGCCTTCGCGTACGCCTCGAAGCGCGCGTTCCACTCCGCGGTCGCGGCCGCGCCGCGCGCGCCGAGCTTCTCGCCGAAGCGCTCGCGCACGCCGTCGGGCACGAGGAACTTCGCGTCCTCGGGCCAGCCGTAGCCGCGCTTCGTTGCCTTGATCTCGTCCTCGCCCAGCGGCTCGCCGTGCGCGCTCGCGGTGTCCTGCTTCTTCGGCGACCCGTAGCCGATGTGGCTGTCGACGATGATCATCGTCGGCCGGTCGGTCGAGCGCTTCGCGGTCTCGTACGCGCGCACGAGCTGCTTGAGGTCGTTCGCGTCGCCCACGCGGATCACATTCCAGCCGTAGCCGCTGAATCGCGCGGCGACATCATCCGAGTACGCGAGGCTGGTCTTGCCTTCGATCGTGATCTGGTTGTTGTCGTAGATCCAGCAGAGGTTCGACAAGCCGAGGTGCCCCGCGAGTGATGCCGCCTCACCCGAGATGCCTTCCATCAGACAGCCATCGCCGCAGATCGCCCACGCGCGGAAGTCGAACAGCGGATAGCCCGGGCGGTTGTAGCGCGCCGCGAGCCACTGCGACGCGATCGCCATGCCCACGCTGGTCGCGAGGCCCTGGCCGAGCGGACCCGTGGTGGTCTCGACGCCCGTCGTCATGTGCGACTCGGGGTGACCCGGCGTCAGCGAGCCGAGCTGACGAAAGCGCTTGAGCTCGTCGACGGTCAGCGACGGCGCGCCCACGACATGCCCATGATGGTCGACGCGCTGCACGCCCGCGAGGTGGATCAGCGAGTAGAGCAGCATCGACGAGTGGCCGTTCGACAGCACGAAGCGGTCGCGGTTCGCCCAATGCGGATTCGCGGGGTCGTAGCGCAGCACATCCTGCCACAGCGCGTACGCGACGGGCGCGAGCGCCATCGGCGTGCCGGGGTGGCCCGAATCCGCCGCCTGCACGGCGTCCATCGCCAGCGTGCGGATCGTGTTGATGGCGAGGTTGTCGATGTCGGGGGTTCCGACGGGCGTGCCTGCGTGCTGCTGCGGGAAAGCGGTCATGGCGGTGGTCACTGGAACCTCCCTGGAAAGGTGCTGGGGGGAGACGGGTCGGATGGTACGGCGGCGACCGCTCGCGTGGAGCGGCCGCGCGCTTGCCTGAGGCGAACACCTGCGTCGGCGGTTTCTTTCAGCTGCCGCCGCCCTGCTTCGGGCGGTCCTTCAGCTCGACATCGTCGAAGATGGCGCGCTTGGGCGGCGTGTCGAGATCCTCGAACTGGTCGTCCCGCGCCGCCCAGATGAACGCCGCAAGCGCAGCCCCACCCACCAGAAGCGCCACGGGAAGCGCCACATACACGAGTTCCATCAGCGGACCTCCTTCTCGGCTTCAGGCAGCTCGAACGAGGGCATCTTCAGCGCGATGGCCAGCACCGTGAGCCCGCTCAGGGGCATCAGGATCGCAGCGACCAGCGGGTTCACAAGCCCGAGGAAGGCAAGGACGGCGCCGCCGGCGTTGTAGGCGACCGACACGGCGAGGTTCACCTTGATCGCCCGCATGGTGCTGTGGGCGCCTGACAGGAAGCGCTCGAGCGGTCGCAGGCCGCGGGCGGCCAGACAGACATCGGCCACATGGTGCGACGCCTGCGCGCCGTTGCGGACGGCGACGCCCACATCGGCGGCGGCCAGCGCGGCAAGGTCGTTCACGCCGTCGCCGACCATGACGACCGGCCGCGCGAACTCGGCGCGCTTCACCAACTCGAGCTTCTCCTCGGGCGAGAGCCCGCCGTGGGCGTCGCGCGCGTCGATCCCGAGCGTCTTGGCCACGCCCGAGGCGACCACGGGGTCGTCACCCGACGCAAGCACGACGCGCCAGCCCACGCGCTGGAGTCGCGCGATCGTGCGGCGCGCATCGGGACGGATCGGGTCGCCGATCCCCGCCACGCCCTCGACGCGGCCATCGAGCGCCACGAACAGCGGCGCAAGGCCAGCGACCTTGCACTCGGCTGCATACGCCTGGATCTCGTCGCTCACGATCGCGCTGCGCTCGCGCATGAAGCGCATGCCGCCCACGCGCACAAGCGACTTGCCCACGCGCCCTTCGATGCCAAGGCCGGGAATCTCGCGCACATCCATGCCCTTGAGCTTCGCGTGCTCGGCTTGCCCGCCGAACGCATCGACCACGGCGCGCGCGATCGGGTGCGCGCTGTGCATCTCGAGCGCCGCGGCCGCCGCGAGCGCGGACTCCCTGCCGATCGAGCGGATCACCCGCGTGCGACCCTCGGTCACGGTGCCCGTCTTGTCGAGCACCAGCGTGCCCGCGCGCGACGCGCGCTCGAGCACATCGCCGCCCTTCACCAGCACGCCCTTGCGCGCGCCCTTGCCGATGCCCGCGACCACCGCCAGCGGCGTCGCCAGCCCGAGCGCGCACGGGCAGGTCACGACCAGCATCGCGACGGCGCGGGCCATCACCTGGTCAGGCGGCAGCGTCGGCCACCACCATGCGATCGTCACCACGGAAAGCACGAAGATCGTCGGCAGGAACCACGCCGACACGCGGTCGGCGAGCTCCACGATGGGCGCGCGCCGCTCGCCCGCCTCGCGCACGAGCGCCAGCAGCCGCGCCGCACGCGTCTCCTCGCCCGCAACCATGACCTCGAGCCGCGCGGGCGACTCGATCACGCGCGAACCCGCATAGACGGGCCCGCCGCGCTCGACGCGCACGGGCTGCGATTCGCCCGTCAGGTGCGAGAGATCGAGGTGCGCGCTGTCCGCAAGCAGACGACCATCGGCAGGGCACGCCTCGTTCGCAGGAACCTCGACGATGTCGCCCGGCTCGAGCGCATCCATCGCGACCTCGACGATGCGCTCGCGCCCAGCGTCCGCGACGACCTTCCGCGCCACGCTCGGCACGATCGCCAGCAGCAGCTCGACCTGCTCGCGCGCGCGCCGCTGCCGCCCGTACTGGACATAGCGGCCGACCAGCAGCAGGAAAACGAGCATCGCCGCGCTCTCGCAGTAGATCGAGCCCGTGCCCTGCACCGTGGCGACGATACCCGCGCTGACTGCGGCGACCAGCCCGAAGGCGACGGGCACATCCATGTGCGGCGTGCGCGTGCGCAGCGCCGCGATGGCGTTGGTCAGGAAGATGCGGCCCGGCCAGGCGACCGCGAGCACCGCGAGCGCCACCGAGCACCACTGGAAGAACAGCCGGAACGCAAGATCCATCTCGGCGAGGATGCCGCCGTAGAGCGCGAAGGCGACGGCCATCGCGTTGCTCGCGATCGCGCCGGCGACACCCATGCGCACGATCCACGCGCGGTTCGCAGCGCGCTCGCGCTTCACCGCATCGGGGTCGCCGAACGGCTGCAGCTGGTAGCCGAGCGCATCGAATCGCCGCGCGACCGCGGAAAGGCGGATGACCTGCTCATCCCATGCCACGCGCGCGATGCCGCGGGCGCTGTCGACGCGGACGTCCATCACGCCGCGCACGATCTTCGGCATCGCCTCGAGCAGCCAGATGCACGCGCCGCAGCGGAGTCCATCGATGCGCAGCTCGGCGCGGCGCACGCCGTGCGCGTCGACCGAGGTCTGCGCCGAGAGGAAGCGCGCGTCGTCGAGATGCTCGAACCCCCGGCCCGTGACGAGCGCAGGCTCGGCGCTGGCCTCGACCTGCCGCTCGCGGTCGCGCAGGTCGTAGTACCGCTCGAGCCCGCACTCATGCAGCGCGCCATGGACCGCGCGGCAGCCGCCGCAGCAGAACTGGACGGGGTCGCCTGCGCGCAGCTCGATCGCGGGCACGGGAAGCCCGCAGTGGGCGCACGCCTGCTCGCTGCTCTGCTCGACTTCGGGGCTTGTTCGTGTGTTGCTCATGCGTCGGTCCATCCAGCGTGCGCGCCGCGCACGGTCACTGATTCTTCTCGCGGCAGCACGGCGGAACCTCGTCTGCCCGCGACTCGGCGCGGTTCGAGAGCTCGATCACCGAGGCTTGCTTCGCCTGCGCGCCACGCACATCGCTCATCGCGCGCTCCGCGGCGCCGCCGCGGACGATCGCAGCGTGCAGCCCGACGGCGATCATCGCGACGCCCGCCACGATCGGCGCGGCGCGCCCAAGTCGCGCGAACGCGATGCGCGCGCCGTTCGACGCGATCACCACGGCGGGCACAGTGCCCAGCCAGAATGCGGCCATCACGAACGCGCCCAGCAAAGCCGACGCGCTCGCCGCGGAAATCGCGGCAAACGCATACAGCCAGCCGCAGGGAAGAAGCGGCGTCGCGAGCCCGAGCGGCACGCCGCGGTAGTTCGGCGGAAGCCGCAGCGTCGCAGCGTGCACGCGCTGCGCCATCCGCACCAGCGGCGTCGGCACGCCCGCGGCGGGAACGCGCAACCCCATCGCGCGCGCGACCGCCAGAGCGCCCATCAGCGCGATCATCGAGCCGGCGACGATCGCCGCCACACGCTGCGCGCCCACAAGAGCGCCCGCATCGTCGACCACAGAGCCGACGAGTCCCGCGATCGCCCCGACGACCGCATACGACGCGAGCCTGCCTGCGTGGTAGCCAAGCTGCCGCGCCGCGCGGCTTCCGTCCAAAGTCCCCATGGGGCCACTCGCGGCGAGCGCGAGGCCTCCGCACATGCCAGCGCAATGCGCGCTGCCGAGCACGCTCGACGCGAGCACCGTCCCCGCGAGCGCGAGCACGGCATCGAGCGACGGAGCCTGCGCGGTGGCCTCAACCATTGCTCGCCCCTCCGCGCGCGGCCGAAAGGAAACGGCGGAAATCATCGGTGTAGCGCACGCCATCCTGCTCGACGGTCACGCGGAACTCCCACTGCCCGCCGATCGGCGAGTCGAAGGAACCCGCGAAGTCGCCCGCATCGCGCCGCGACAGCTCGATCGACTTGCGCGCCTCGGCGGCGCGCACGGGAATGCACTCGACGGCCACGCGCGTCGCGTCGATGCGCGCCGCATGCTTGTCCTCGATGCGCAGCGTCATGCTGCGATGCACGCCGTCGGAGGCGATCTCCGGCGTCACCACCCAGCGCAGCCGCTCGTTCGCAGCGCGCTGCTCTCGCTCGGCGTTCCAGTCGGCGGCCTTCGCGTCGTAGTTCGGCTCTGCACCCAGCGGATGCCCGACCACGGCCGACATCACGGTCACGGTCGCGATCGTCACGGTCATGCCAAGGAGAAGGACAGGGACGAACATCCATCGGTTTGCGATCAGATTCATGGCGTCGCTCCGCTCATGGTTGGAATGGTCAGCGGACCGATGACGGGCGCCTGCACCGACGCGCGGAACGCGCCGTCGCGGCCGCCTTCCTCGGTCACCCGCAGCTCGACCTCGCGGCGGCCGCCCTTGAAGGACGACGGCGCGCTGCGCACGACCACGTCGACCTCGCGGCTCGTGTCGCCTGCGACCTCGATCTGCTCGGCGCGCACGAGGTCGACGCCCTCGCCACCGCGCACCGAGTAGGTCCTCGCCTCGCGCGTGCGGTTGTCGATGCGCATGCGCACGATGCTCTCGACGGTCTCCTCAGGCGTGCCCGCTGCCTTCACCTGGTACGGGACGCCCTGGATGCGCAGGAACGCGACGGCCGCGGACTGGCGCGTCATCAGCATGTAGGCCGCCGCGCCCACCAGCACCGCGAGCAGCGTCGGATACACGACCAGCCGCATGCGCACCCCCTTGCGCGGCAGCGATTCAAGCGCACGCTGCGACGAGTAGCGGATCAGCCCCGTGGGGCGGCCGAGCTTCGTCATCACGCCGTCGCAGGCGTCGATGCACTGCGTGCAGTGGATGCACTCGAGCTGCAGGCCGTCGCGGATGTCGATGCCTGCGGGGCAGGTCGTCACGCACAGCCTGCAGTCGACGCAGTCGCCGCGGCGCGCATCGGCATGGTCGTGGCCGCCATCGCAGCCATCGCCCGAGCCGCAGCCGCCCTTGCCGTCGCATCCGCAGCCGCCGCCGCACGCATGCTCCTTCTTCCGTCCCCGCGGCTCGCCGCGCGCGCGGTCGTAGCCCACGATCAGCGAGTCGCGGTCAAGCAGCGCCGACTGCAGGCGACCGTACGGGCACACCAGCGAGCACATCTGCTCGCGGAAGAACGCAAAGTCGAACATCATCGCCAGCGTCACCACCGCGAACACGAGGAACGCGACAGGGTGCGAGAACGGCGTGCTCGTGAAGATCCAGCCGGTCAGGCGATCCGCGCCCACGAACCACGCGAGGAGCGTGTTCGCGAGATGCGCCGACACGACGAGGTACACGGCGTACATCGCCGCCCTGCGCCACGCCGACACGCCCAGCTTTGGGTTCTGGTACGCCTTTCCGAGGAAGAACCGCTCGATCGGGCGGTAGACGAACTCCATGTAGACCGTCTGCGGGCACGCCCAGCCGCACCAAACGCGCCCGAAGATCGCGGTGAGCAGGAAGATGGTCACGAACACCGCCAGAAACATCACGCCGAACAGCAGCGTCTCGGTCGGGCGGAAGACCGTCCCGAAGAAGACGAACTTGCGCTCGACGAGGTCGAGCAGCACCATCGGCATGCCCGCCACCTTGATCCAGGGGATCACGGTGTAGAGGGCGATCAGGAACCACGCGACGGCGAGCCGCTTCCTCCACCAGCCGCCCGGCGACGGCTTCGGCCGCAGCCAACGGCGCCGGCCATCTTCCTCGAGGGTCGCGAGCACGCGCCCTTCGGGCTTGAGGAATGGACCCGACTGCGCCGCTCCGGCGCGGGTCGGCTCGAGGACTGGAAGCTGGATGGTCCGGCTCATGGCTGCTCGCTGGTCGTTCGCGCGTTCGGTTCCGTCACTGTCCTGCCTCGACGCCCGACGCATGCGCGGCGGGCTGCGAGGCGATCCAAGCCGCAACGCGGTCGCCCTGCGGCTCGCGGGGCGACGCGGGCGAGGTGCCGCGCAGACTGGTCACGTACGAGGAGAGGAGCACGAGCTGCGCCTCGCTGAAGCGCTTGCCCCACTTCGGCATGCCCTTCGCCTC
>Ga0208783_10002095_pt1 | contig 11577 bp, 9 predicted proteins | sample DEB19_08_DNA_2_FD_184529 | JGI IMG/M metagenome (GOLD analysis project Ga0208783, IMG submission 184529) | Aqueous microbial communities from the Delaware River and Bay under freshwater to marine salinity gradient to study organic matter... | ecosystem: Environmental > Aquatic > Marine > Coastal... | reverse complement strand
GCACCTCATCCGGCGCTTCGAGGAAGGTGCGGAGGACGCCTATACCCGTGGCCTCATCCACGGCACCATGCATCTCTCCATCGGCCAGGAAGCAAGCGCCATGGGCATCTGCATGCCGCTGAAGCCCGATGACCAGATCACCTCCACCCATCGCGGCCATGGCCACTGCATCGCCAAGGGTGCCCAGGTGGATCGCATGTTCGCCGAGTTTTTCGGCAAGACAACGGGTTATTGCAAGGGCCGTGGCGGCTCCATGCACATCGCCGACGTGAGTGCCGGCAACCTCGGCGCCAACGGCATCGTGGCCGGCGGCATTCCGATTGCGGTGGGTGCTGCCCTTTCTGCCAAGATGCAAAAGAACGGCAAGGTGGTGATCTGCTTCTTCGGCGATGGTGCCAACAACGAGGGCGCTTTCCACGAGTCGCTCAACATGGCGTCGATCTGGAAACTGCCCGTTGTCTTCGTCTGCGAGAACAACGGCTATGGCATGTCCACCTCGACCGCGCGCTCCACCGCGGTGGCCAACATCGCCGATCGCGCGGTGGCCTATTCCATGCCGGGCGTCACCGTGTTCGGCAATGACTTCTCGGCCGTGGCCGAGGCCTCGACCGAGGCTGTGGACCGTGCCCGGCGCGGCGAGGGTCCGAGCCTGATCGAAACCAAGACCTATCGCCACCGTGGCCACTCCAAGAGCGACCGCAACCGCTACCGCACCAAGGAGGAGATCGAGGAGTGGAAGGCCCTGCGAGACCCGATCAGCCTGTTCGAAACCGAACTCAAGCAGTTCGGAATCATGGATGACGCAGGGATCGCCAAGGTGCGCGAGGCGGTGGAAGCCGAGATTGCCGCCGGCATTGCCTTCGCCAAGGACAGTCCCCTTCCCAGTACGGCCGACGTGCTCAACTTTGTCTATACGGAGCAGCAGTGATGGACGCCGCCGTTCGTGAACTCAGCTATTCGCAGGCCATCCAGGAAGCCATGGCCATCGCACTTGAAAGTGATCCGCGCGTCTTCCTGATGGGCGAGGACATCGGCGTCTATGGCGGCGCATTCCAGGTCACGGGCGATCTCGTCGAACGCTTCGGCACCGACCGGGTGATCGACATGCCGATTTCCGAACTCGGTGGCGCGGGCGTTGCCGTGGGCGCCGCCGTCACGGGCATGCGGCCGATCTTCGAGTTCCAGTTCTCGGATTTTGCGACACTCGCGCTTGAGCAGATCGTCAACCAGGCCGCCAAGATGCGCTTCATGCTGGGCGGCGAGGTGTCGGTGCCGCTCGTCATGCGCTTTCCTGCAGGCTCTGGAACCGGTGCCGCCGCCCAGCACAGCCAGAGCCTCGAAGCCTGGCTCGCGCATGTGCCCGGCCTCAAGGTTATCCAGCCAGCAACACCCCATGACGCGAAGGGCATGCTGCTCGCCGCTATTCAGGACCCCGATCCCGTGATGATCTTCGAGCACAAGCTGCTCTACAAGATGAAGGGCGAGGTTCCTGCCGGGCATTACACCGTGCCGATCGGCAAGGCCGAGGTGCGCAAGGCCGGCAAGGATGCCACCGTCGTCGCCACCTCCATCATGGTGCACAAGGCGCTGGATGCGGCAGCACAGCTGATGGGCGAGGGGATCGACGTCGAGGTGATCGACCTCCGCACCATCCGTCCCATCGACCGCGAGACGGTCATCGAGAGTGTCAAGAAAACCACGCGCCTCCTCTGCGTCTACGAGGCGGTGAAGACACTGGGCATCGGCGCCGAGATCAGCGCCATGATCGCCGAGAGCGAAGCCTTCGACTATCTCGATGCCCCGATCATGCGGCTGGGCGGCTCCGAGAGCCCGATCCCCTACAATCCGGAGCTCGAGAAGGCGGCCGTGCCGCAGGTGCCGGACATCGTTGCGGGCATCCGCAGGTTGGTGGAAGGGAGGCGCTGAGTCATGGCGACGGAAGTCATTCTCCCCAAGGTCGACATGGACATGGCGACAGGGCGCATCTCGCGCTGGCTGGTGGCCGAAGGTGCCGCAGTGAAGCAGGGCGATCCGCTCTTCGAAATCGAGACCGACAAGGCAGCGATGGAAATCGAGGCACCGGCCTCCGGCGTGCTACGCAATGCGGCAGCCCAGGGCTCGGATATTCCGGTCGGCAATGCCGTCGCGTGGATCGTCGCTGAAGGTGAGAGCTTCTCCGCTGCCGCCACACCGTCACAGAAGGTCGAAGCGATAGAGGTGGCGGTGCCTGCACCATTGCCCGTGGCTGCCAACCTGAACGGCACGGGCCTGCGTGCGACGCCACTCGCTCGCCGCATGGCGCGTCATTCAGGGGTCGACCTTACCCTTGTCAACGGAACGGGGCCGCATGGCCGCATTGTGCGGGCGGATGTGGAGGATGCGTTGGCGACCAAGGCTTCCACTCCCGCGGTTCCGCCGGTGAAGCCGGGCATGGCAGACGCTGGCGTGCGCAAGCTCTTCGCGGAGGGATCCTTCCGCGAGATTGCGCATGACAAGATGCGCCTCACCATTGCCCGCCGCCTCGTCGAGGCCAAGAGCACGGTACCGCATTTCTATCTCAGCGCCGATTGCCGCCTCGATAAGCTGCTGGCACTGCGCGCCGACATCAATGCCGGGGCCGCGAACTACAAGCTGTCGATCAATGACATGATCATCAAGGCCTGGGCGCTCGCCCTGCGCGACGTGCCCATGGCCAATGTGACCTGGACCGACGGCACCATGCTGGTGCATGAGTCCGTGGACATCGGCGTCGCCGTGTCGATTGACGGCGGGCTGATCACGCCTATTGTGCGCAATGCCGAGGCGAAGCCGCTCTCCGCCATCTCCAACGAGATGAAGGATCTCGCGGCCCGCGCCAAGTCGAAGAAGCTCAAGAACGATGAATACCAGGGCGGCACCACCGCCATCTCCAACCTCGGCATGTTTGGCGTGAAGGACTTCGCCGCCATCATCAACCCGCCACACGCCACCATTCTCGCGGTGGGGGCTGGCGAGGAGCGCGGCGACTGGGAGAAGGGCGTCTTCGTGCCCGCCACGCTGATGACGGTCACGCTGTCGGTGGACCACCGCGCGGTCGACGGTGCCCTGGGTGCGCAGGCGCTGCAGGCTTTCCGCGGCTATATCGAGAAGCCGCTGTCGATGCTGGTGTGAGAAAAGGTTGCCCGGGTCGAGCCCGGGCATGATGAACTGAATACCCTCATCATGGCCGGGCCTGACCCGGCCATCCTTTGAGGGCGCTGACAAGGAACACTCACATGGCCGACACCAGTTTCGACATCATCATCATCGGCGGCGGCCCCGGCGGCTATGTGGCGGCGATCCGCGCGGCACAGCTGGGCCTCAAGACCGCCGTCGTGGAGCGCGAGCATCTGGGCGGCATCTGCCTCAACTGGGGCTGCATCCCGACGAAGGCGCTGCTCAGGTCCGCCGAGATCTATCACTACATGAAGCACGCCAAGAACTATGGCCTCTCGGCCGACAACGTCTCGTTCGATCCCGCGGCCGTCGTGCAGCGCTCGCGCGGTGTCTCGGGGCGCCTCAACGGCGGCGTCACCATGCTGCTGAAGAAGAACAAGGTCACCGTCATCTGGGGCGAGGCGAAGCTGACCAAGCCCAACGAGATCGTGGTGACGGCACCCACCAAGCCCGCCGTCCAGCCGCAGGCACCCGAGCCGAAAGACAAGCTGGGGCCGGGCACCTACACCGCCAAGCACATCATCATCGCCACCGGTGCGCGTCCGCGCGTGCTCCCCGGTTTGGAGCCTGACGGCAAGCTGGTCTGGACCTATTTCGAGGCCATGGTGCCCAAGGCCATGCCGAAGTCGCTCTTGGTCGTCGGCTCCGGCGCCATCGGCATTGAGTTCGCGTCGTTCTACAATTCCATGGGCGTCGACGTGACGGTGGTCGAGGTGATGGACCAGATCATGCCGGTGGAAGACGCCGAAATCTCCAAGGCCGCCCAGAAGCAGCTGGAGAAGCAGGGCCTCAAGTTCAGGCTGGCCGCCAAGGTGACGAAGCTCGACCGCCACGCCGACAGTGTGACGGCGACGATCGAGGCCAATGGCAAGACCGAGACCATCACGGTTGACCGCGTCATCTCCGCCGTGGGCGTCCAGGGCAACATCGAGGGCCTCGGTCTGGAGGCGCTCGGCGTCAAGACCGAGCGCGGCTGCATCGTCACGGACGGCTACGGCCGCACCAACATCCCCGGCGTCTATGCCATCGGCGACGTGGCAGGCCCCCCGATGCTCGCCCACAAGGCCGAGCATGAGGGCGTCATCTGCGTCGAGAAGATCAAGGGCCTCGACGTCCACCCGATGAAGAAGGAGCAGATCCCCGGCTGCACCTATTGCCACCCGCAGGTGGCCAGCGTCGGCCTCACCGAAGCCAAGGCCAAGGCGGCGGGCTATGAGCTCAAGGTCGGCCGCTTCCCCTTCCTGGCCAACGGCAAGGCCATCGCGCTGGGCGAGGACCAGGGCCTGATCAAGACCATCTTCGATGCCAAGACAGGTAGGCTTCTGGGCGCCCACATGGTCGGCGCCGAGGTCACCGAGCTGATCCAGGGCTTCGTCATCGCCATGGGGCTGGAAACCACCGAGGAGGAGCTGATGCACACGGTCTTCCCGCATCCCACCCTCTCCGAGATGATGCACGAGAGCGTGCTCGACGCCTATGGCCGCGTCATCCACATGTGACTACCGCCAGTTTGGCAGCCCTCGACCCTTGCGGGCGGACGGAAGATTGAGTGGTTTTGTTCGCAACTGGTGCGCCCTGCTGGGGTCGAACCCTCGCTCGTGGGGGGCGTCGGATGCGGGTTCAGTTCGAAACATCCGTCAACCCCAAAACTTCGACCGTCTTCGCGGGGGTTGTGGGGATTTGAGCGAGCACCGTATCGTCTAGTGGTAGGGGATGGCACGCAAGCAATTACCGCCTTCCGCAGGTCCCATCGGCAAGGGTGGGCATAGCGCCCAAGGCGCCGACCGGCCCAATCTAAACAGCAGCACCCGTCCCGAGCATGTAAAGGCGAGATTGCTGTCGACGACTGATGAGGTTGGTCGGGGTTTCCTGCCAGAATGGGTGCGCCGGCGCGTTGCCGGCCCCGAGAGAACAGTCTCCAGCCCCGACCCAGAAACGACGTCCGGTTCGCCAGAGTTCCTGACAGTCGCCGAGGCTGCCTCAGTCCTGCGCGTCAGCCTGAGAACCCTGCGCCGGCGTCTTGCAGCCGGCGAAGTCCCCCACATCCGCGTTGGCCGCCAGGTCCGGATTTCGCGCAGAATAGCGCTCAAAGAATAGAGATGATTATCTTTATAAAACAGAGTTTTACGATCATGTCATGATTATAATATATATAAATAAACCTGCATAATTATCTTGTTATAGTCACGAATTTCCACTACTGTCCGCTCCTGTCATCACGAGGCCGCCATGCCCACTCCCGAAGCCACTCTTGCCGATCTCCTGGACGCCGTTGTCGGCACAGATTGGCCTGCGACCCGCAAGCGCGACTGCGCCAGCGCCATCCGGACGGCGGCCAAGGCGCTGGGTGTCGAGCCCAGCGACCTCCCGCTCAACGTCAAGCTCCTGCGCCGCCGCCTGGATGAGGTGGCACCTGAGAGCCTTGGGATGAGCCGGTTGCGCTGGAACAACGTACGGGCGCTCCTGAACCGGGCAATTGAGCTGAAGACCAAGGTGATGCCGTCGGCCCAAAAGGGAACGGTCTTGCCTGCCTGGCAGGCCCTGGCTGATCATTTGCCGCGGTCGAGCTGGTATCGCCTTAGTGCTCTGCTTCGCTTTCTGAGCGGGCGGGGTGTTGCGCCGTCGGGGGTGACACTTTCCGATCTTGAAGCGTTCCGGGACGCCATCGTTGAGAACCGCCTCCGGTCGACCCCGGAGAAGACCTGGGATGGACTTGTATGGTGCTGGAACAAACTCGTCGGGGAGGTGGCTGGCTGGCCGCAGGTTACGATCCCGCGCGAGGACAAGCGCACGGTCTATGTCCAGCCCTGGGAGGTGTTTCCGTCGAGCCTGAAGGCTGAGGTCGATGCCTACCTGAAGCGTCTGGCTGGCGAGGTCATCGACGAGGACGGTCCTTTGCGGGCCCTGAGGCCCTCGACCCTGGCTAACCGCGAATACCAGCTTCGGTCAGCTGCCTCGGCGCTGGTCGCAGCGGGGGTTGCAGCCGATGACATCCGCACGATCGGGGATCTTGCCCGCCTGGAGCCGATGAAACGTATCCTCGAGCAGGTCCTGCACCGGGGTAACAAGGAGCACCGGGCAGGGGCTTTCAACCTGGCAAATGCTCTCAGGACCGCAGCGAAATACTGGGCCAAGGTTGATGACGTCGAACTCGCCAAGATCAGCCGGATTGTCGCAAAGCTGTCCCCGAAGTCGAACGGGTTGCGCGCCTATACCGGGACCGAGTCGGTGAGTGCCGCGCGTCATTATCAAAACCTCGTCCAGGACTTACGTGGTGTCGGTGGCAAGGTCGTCGCCAAGAAGGTGGCGCGATGACATCAGAGCTCGCAACATCATCACGTACTTGCTGGCCGATCGGAAAGTGGCCGGTCGAAGACCAGCAGCAATGGACGAAAGCCTGTGCGCCGCAGTCCCTGTTTGAGGATGATGGTGGCGGGCTGGCTCATCTGGCGGAGGTCTCGCGCAACAAATACGCCAAGGGCTGGGGGCGCTGGGTCGCCTTCCTCACTTCCCATGCTGCTGATGCCCTCGATCTCACTCCAGCTGCACGCTGCACGAAGGCCCATGTTCAGGCCTACATCGACCACCTGCGTGACGCCGGAAACTCTGACGGCACGATCGTCAATCGCCTGGGCGAGTTGATGGCCGTCACCGCTGCCCTAGACCCTGCCTTCGATCCACGCCTGCTCAACAGGTACATTGCGACCTTGCGCTCGAAGGCTAAGCCGGTGCGCAGCAAGTCCCATGTCAGGCCGGCGGATGAACTGGTCGATCTGGGCGTGCGGTTGATGGAGAGCGCCACTGATCGAGGCGATCTCGAACACGCCCTTGCTTTCCGGGATGGTCTCATCATCGCGTTCCTGGCGCTTCACCCCTTGCGTCGCCGCAATCTCGTGAACTTCGAACTGGGCAAGAACCTTCTCCGCCAGGGGGCGGGGTACATAGTGAGCTTCTCTGGCTCTGAGACGAAGAATGGCGCGCCCCTCGAACTTCCGCTCGCCGACATGCTGGTCGAACCCATGAACCAATACCTGCGTATCTGGCGGCCCGTCCTGATAGCCTGCCGTGGCCGGTGGACGCGCGACGTGGGCGCCAGCGTGTGGGTCTCCAGTGATGGTTCACCCCTTGGGCAGGAAGGCATGTCGGGGCGTATCGAACTGCGCACGCGCGAGGCGTTTGGCAAGGCGATTAACCCGCACGCATTCCGGGATGCGTCCGCGACGACGCTTACGATTGCGGATCCAGCCCGTGTCTGCTCTGCGGCACCCCTTCTGGGTCATCGCTCGCTTGCCACAACCGAGAAGCATTACATCCAGGCAACAGGGCTTGAGGCTCAAAGATCATTCCTCAAGGTTATTGCGGAGGCACGAAATGCAAAGTCCTGACTTCTTTGGTCTGCCGTCAGAGAAAACGCTGGAACAGATTGCGCGCGAGTTGAGTCTCTCCGACGTTCAACGCCGCGAACTTTATATTGCGCTACAACATGCCCGCGCCGATCTCGAGCAATACCATGGGAGCCGAATTGGCCGTGGTCCGCGCAAAGTCCGGATGCGCCGCCTGAGATCGGTCGATCAGGCACTCGCAAAGCTTATCGCTGTGCTCGACAAAGACCCCACGCTTATCAACGATGACTTGCCGTTTGAAACTCGGGAAGCGATCGCTTGGTGTGCCTCTTCGCAGCTCATCGCGAAAGTTACCGGTGGGATGGTATCTGATGCGGGTGTCAGGGTTCCTGACAGGGAAAAGTCGGCCGGTCTTCATCATGGTGCGCGGCTTCTTGCGGCACAGTTGCGGTTGGTCCGCGACCCCATTGTGAGTGTCCTGGCTGAGGAGAGCACTGATGTCGGGGGGCCGGAACCGGACCACACAAGACTCTCCTTGGTCCGTAACCTCGCGGACGCCGCTCCGGGAATAATTGGCAATGCTGCGACCGGAACGGCCGGCGGCAAGTTTACCAAGCTCGTGGATGCGGTCTTTCGGGCCCTGAAGGTCAACACCGAAGGTCTTGAAAAGCTGATCGAACACATCCTGTATCATAAACCGTCAGTCCCGAAGTCTAAGAAATGACCCTTCTCCCCATAACCCCACGGGTTTTTCCCGAGTTCATGGGGACGCCCTGCACCAATAGCCCGATCATCATTCGGGCATGCTCAAGCGGCGGCCAGATACGAATCGGGAAGGGGAGGCGGACATCCTGCTGGTACCGGCGCCCTGTTGTCCGCCGTCGGTCGAGTCGCCGGATGGCTTCACGGTCGAGACCGACCTTTCCGTCGACCGTCAGGTTGCGGATGCAGAACTCGAAGCGATCTGCCGCCTACTGGGCGGAGACCTTGCGCGCTTGCTGGGTTAATCCCCGTCCCATTAACATCCCGATTCCGAGTGTTTTTGCGTCAGGAGACTGCCGATGAACTTCCGTTCGCCTGATCCTGTTCTCGCCCCGAAGCGGGCAGCTCTCTACCTTCGCGTCAGCACCGGCCGCCAGGCTGAGGGTGAAGTCTCGCTACCGTCTCAGCGCGACCTGACCCGACGCTATTGCCCTGCTCAAGGCTGGACCGTGGTCGAGGAGTTCGTCGAACCAGGCGCTTCCGCCACCGACGATCGTCGCCCGGTGTTCCAGCGCATGCTTGAGCAGGCTGCGTCTGCTGAGCGTACCTTCGACGTGATCTGCGTCCATGCCTTCTCGCGATTCTATCGCAACGGTGCTGAGATGGAGATGACCATTCGCAGGCTCAAGAAGGCAGGCGTCGAGGTCGTTTCCGTCACCCAGCCGACGGGGGATGATCCTTCCCAGGCCCTGATGCGGCAGATCATCGGCATCTTTGACGAATACACCTCCCGTGAGAATGGCAAGAACGTGACCCGCGCCATGCGCGAATCCGCCAAGCAGGGCTTCTGGAACGGTGCGACCCCTCCGCTCGGGTACCGCATTGTCGAGGCAGAACGCCGGGGTTCAAAAATCAAGAAGAGGCTCGACGTCGACCCCGTTGAAGCTGAACTCGTTCGCCTGATCTTCACTCTCTATGCCGAAGGTCATGAGGGCTCTGGTCCCCTTGGCGTCAAGGAGGTCACGAAGTGGCTCAATGCCAAGGGCTATCGCACCAGGCGCGGCTCGACCTTCGGTGTTGGTCCCGTCTACGGCATCCTGACAAACCCCTGCTACGCGACCGACAAGTGGCCCTATGGCCGTCGCAACTCGCGGACCGGCGGTCTCAACAGTCCTGCCGACATCATCGAGATCGACGTTCCAGTCATTGTGGGGCTTGAGCTCTTCGAACAGGTCCAGTCCCGTCTCTCAGCCCATAATCCGAAGGTGACGCCACCCCGCGTGGCGAATGGTCCATCACTCCTGGTGGGGCTGGCAGCCTGCGCCTCTTGCGGCTCCGGCATGACACGTACGGGCACGGCCAAGCGCGGCAAGACCTACAGCTACTACAGCTGTGGGGGATGCCATGCGAAGGGCAAGACGGTCTGCAAGGGACGCCATGTGCCCACGGCGCGGCTGGACCAGGCGGTCACCCACGCCGTCCGCGACAAGCTTCTGACCACTGAGCGCCTGACGGTGATCCTCGAAGCCCTGGTCGACCGTCAGGCTGCCAAGGACGTTGGTGTTGCAAACCGCAGGGCCGCACTGGATGCCGAGATCAGGGACACCGGTGACAAGCTCGCTCGGCTCTACCGCGCTATCGAGGAGGGTGTTGTCGAACTCGATGCCCAGCTTAAGGAAAGGATCGCCGCGCTCAAGTCGACCCGCGATCTGGCCCAGGCCTCGCTCGAGCGCATTGCCACACAGGCAGCAACATCACGCGCCCTGACCCCGGACCGTATTGCTGCCTTCGTGGATCTGGTCAGGCAGAAGATCGAAACCGCCGACATCCAGGCCCGGAAGGACTATCTCGCGTCCGTCGTCTCCGAGATCCGGGTCGACGACCAAAAGGTCCAGATCATCGGCGACAAGGCCAGCCTGGCAGCCGTCATCGCAGGCCAGCAGACTGCGGGCGGAAAAGTTAGTGGTTTTGTTCGCAAATGGCGCGCCCGAAAGGATTCGAACCTCTGACCCCCAGATTCGTAGTCTGGTGCTCTATCCAGCTGAGCTACGGGCGCTGACCGGGGCTGTCTCTAGTCCGTTATGGCAGCGAATGCAAGTGCGTTCGCGCGGGAAACAGGGTGTGATGTGCGGTGCTGTAACCGCTCGGAATGATTTGCAAAAACAGTTCTTTGCGATGCCGCTTGCAGGGCGTGCCGGAACCGGCAGGACAAGGCAGCCGGGGCTGCATCCGGCAATCCGCAAACGCTCCGCGCAAGGTTGGGCTGATAGGTATTGGTGCCAATTCGTCGGTTTGACTTACGATTATGCACCAGAAGCGCAGGTTTCGTGGTGGGGTGTCTGTTCTGGCAGTCCTTTTCATCCTCTTGCCTGCCTTGGAATCTCCGGATGCACGGCAGGGCATGCCTGCCCATGGCCTCACCCCGCTGCGGCACTGCTGTGCCCCAGGCCCGATCAACCGACTGCAAAATGAAACCATCGTAACAAAGCAGCCCTTTCCGCCGTGGGCTTTCGCGCGCAAGGCCAGGGCCGCGCCAATCGCTGGCACGACGCCGGCAACGCCAGAGCGGGCGCGCGGCGCTGGCCATGGGTTAATGCCCCCCGAAGGGGCAGCGGAGGGTTCTCCCGTTCACCCCCCTGCCATGAGGACCCTCGCCATTCCACCGTCGCGCGCAGCCCGCATCCTGATTCCGCTGGAGGATGACCCTGCCGGTCCGGGCAGTGCTACGCAATCCGAGGCCGGCGGCGAGATGGACGCCAGGTCCGTCCGCTCGGCGCTTGCCGCCACCATCCTCGGCGCCGTGACGGACCGCGCGCGGCCTTCGCGCCTGCTGGGTGACGCGGCCTCGGGGTCGCTGCTCGTCGGCACGCTCGATGGGTTCTGGGGCCTCGGCCAGCAGGCGGCGTTGAGCTTCCTCGTCGAGGGCAAGGGGCCTGGCCGCCGGCAGATCGCCAATGATGCCGTGCGCATCATCGCCGCCGCAGGCAACCAGCAGGTCGCGAGCCTGATGGACGATGCCACCCGCTATGGCGCGGACAATGGCATCCACTTCCTGCGCAATCTCGAGGTGATGGCCGACTGGTATCCCGGCAACCGCCCCGCCATCGAGGCGCGGACGATCGACGCGCTGTTCGAGTCAGCGGCGCTGGAGCACACGGTCTTCCTTCAGGCCGCCATTCGCTCGGACCTGGAGGATACCACCGCCAACATAGGCCTCGGCTACCGTTACCTGCCGCCCGGCAGCCGCTGGATGCTCGGCGTCAACGCCTTCTATGACCGGGAGTTCCCCATCGGCCATGAACGCATAAGCATCGGGCTCGAAGCCTCGCACGGCGAC
>Ga0208783_10002094_pt1 | contig 11578 bp, 18 predicted proteins | sample DEB19_08_DNA_2_FD_184529 | JGI IMG/M metagenome (GOLD analysis project Ga0208783, IMG submission 184529) | Aqueous microbial communities from the Delaware River and Bay under freshwater to marine salinity gradient to study organic matter... | ecosystem: Environmental > Aquatic > Marine >... | reverse complement strand
AAAGAAGATTCTGCTCCGGCAACCGCTGAAGCAGACAAACCAACCGAAGGAGAACAAGTGTCAGACACTACCGTTCCAGCTCCTGCCGAAGAAACGGTAGAAGCTGCTAAGGTTGAAGCCGCTGCGCCACGTCCAGCGTTCTTCACCGCTCCTCGCCTTGAGTTCACAAAGGCTAAATATCTCGAGAACAGCGTTCGCGCGAAACTCGGAGATGACGTTGCTCGTCAGTACGTTATGGCGGCAGATGACACCACAAGCAACAACGCTGGTCTCATCCCAACTCGTCAGTTGACTGAAGTAATCAACCCACTATCAAACGCAGATCGTCCAGTTGCCGATTCCGTCAGCTCCGGCGTTCTTCCTGATGCTGGTATGAGCTTCGAAATTCCTAAAATCACCGCAGTTCCAACAGTAGGCGAAGAAGCTGAAGCGGCTGCGATTGATGAGACAGGAATGACAAACTCATTCTTGACAGTAAACGTTAAGAAGTATGCTGGCGGACAAACTTTCTCCGTCGAACTTCTCGATCGTTCCTCACCTGCGTTTTTCGATGAACTCGTTCGTCAAATGGAATACGCATACATTAAGGCAACTGAAACAGCAATCCTTGATGGTCTAATTGCTGGCGGAACAGATGGCGGAAATCGCACTCTTGATGCTGCTGGCCTTCTTGATTTCGTTTCCGATGCTGGCGTTTCAATCTACGCTGGAACTCTCGGATTCGCACAGAATATCGTCGCATCACCTCAGCAATGGGGCGCGATTCAAAACCTCGCTGACGCAGGACGCCCGATTTACCAGAACTTGATTGGCAATATGAATCAAGGCGGAAATCTCAGCGCTGGATCAGCAACAGGCAACCTACTTGGATTAAACTTCCGCGTAACTCGTAACCTCTCTGGAACTGGCGATAACACAATCCTTATCGTTAACCCAGATGCTTACACTTGGTATGAATCTTCACGTTTCCGTCTTCAGACAAACGTTGCGCTCAATGGTCAAATCGAAGTGGCTTACTATGGCTACGGCGCATTGGCTACAAAGGTTGGCGCTGGCGCTTACCGCTGGATGGTTGCGTAGTTAATCCCAATAGTTAGGCCCAGTCCGCTCCCGAGCTGGGCTTAACCCCTTAAATCGAAAGGAAGGCGAGATGCCAACAATCGTTACGGCTTCTGAGCTAAGAACCATTCTTGGCGTCTCGTCATCCCTGTATTCAGATGCATATTTGAACGATATTGTGGACACAAGTGAAAATCTCATTCTCCCAATGCTTGTGACTTTTCAAAGCAAAATCAACAAAGTTAAATTAGAAAATAATGTGGCTTATTTTGAAACCGCCACAATCCACGAATTCACCGAAGGCCAATCCGTCGTAATTACTGGATGCGGATCTCCTTTTAATGGCACTCACACAGTAACCGACGACGAAATTACCGATTATGTATTTAGCGCAACCATCACAAATGCAGACATACTGGAGAAAAACATTATCCCAGCAGGAAACGCTGCGCTCTCTGGATTATCAACCTATGTCGGAAATCCCAATGTTGAGTCTTCCGTTTTGGCTATTTCTGTCGAAATCTTCCAAGCTAGAACAGCCGCCGGCGGATCAATCGAAGGAATAGATTTCGCAGTAACTCCATATCGTCTTTCCAAGAACCTTCTCGCGAAAGTAACCGGCTTACTTGGCCCTTACCTCGACGTTGAGACAATGGTGGGATAATGCCCGCCTCTACTGTTCTTTCTTCTATCCGGACACCGCTGGCAACCGCACTCGGGTCAGTTTCCGCTAACGTTTATTCTTACGTTCCGGAAGCGGTTCAAGTGCCAGCGGTTATTCTTGTTCCGGATTCACCTTATCTAGAATTAAACACAATTAACGACTCAACAATTCACGCAAAGATTAATTTAACAATTACCTGCGGAGTTGCTTATCTTTCAAACCCAGCTTCTCTCGATAATCTTGAGCAGTTGATATTTTCAGTTTTGGCAGTCATACCGGACGGCTACACAGTCGGCCCAGTAGAGCGGCCATCGGTTACGCAAGTGGGAGCGGTTAATTTATTAGTCGCCGATATTCGCGTCTCCACCTATTACACACAAACCAATTAAGGAGAAAAAGTGGCAACCACAGTAATCACCGGTCGCGACATTTCGCTGTCTTTCACAGGTGGAACGGACATCGAAGCCCAAGCGACAAACGCTGTATTGACCAAGACTCACGTTCGCGAGACTTATCAGACTCTCGACGGCGAGGCTTACAAGACAGTTAACTACGAAGGCACATTCCAACTCGATATGCTCGCTGACTGGGGTAAGGCTAACTCAGTATGCGAAGCTCTTTGGACCGCAGCTGAATCTGCACCAGATACAACAATCAGCGTAACTCTCACGGCTGCAACTGGCGCTCAATTTGTTTTCCCAATTCTTCCAGAGTTTCCAACCGCTGGCGGTTCTGGAATTGACGCGCAGACAGTATCGTTCACCTTCAAAGTTTCAAAGGGTGACGTAACAGAGACATTTAGTTAAGAGGGAGATCGGGAGCTATGAAACTAAGTATCACAATTAAATATACGAACGGCGAGGAAGTCACCTATAACGCTGGACTCCCTGAGTGGGCGAAATGGGAACGCAAGACAGGTAAGTCGATTTATTCTATGAAGGATATTTCGGCGTATCAACAAGCGGACTTCCTCGACCTAGCCTACTTCGCTTACAAACGCGAAGCGGCAGGAACGCCGACTAAGTCTCAAGACATTTGGGAGTTATCGGTCGAGGAAATGACGATAGGAGATGAAAGCCCAAAAGCTTCGAATCCGGAAGCATAAACCGACTCATAGTTGAGATCGCAATAGCAACCGGAATTCCGATGAGTGAATGGACTGACATCGACCAAGTATTAACGGCGATTGAAATATTGAAGGAGCGCAAAGGTGGCAGATGAGCCGATTTCCTATGACAAGCGCGAACTTCGCTCAATCATTACCGCCTTCAAAGCGATGGACGATGAAGCTGTTGCTGCGGCTAAACGCGAGAGTTCTGCGTTGGCTAGGTATGCCGCCAATGAAATCCGCGCCTACGGCATCACCCGAACTTTTGGACAAGCCGCTGTCGATCGCATTACAAGCGGCGTTAAAGTTTCCGCAACCTCGAAGATTGGCGAGTTGTCTTATGGATTCGCGTCTCAGCGTCTCTCTGGTGGAGGATCAACTAAAGACATCTGGGCAGGTTACGAATTCGGATCTAATCGTTATCGTCAGTTCCCGCGACGCACTCCCCGTAAGGGCCGAGGAAATTCTGGCTATTTCATCTATCCAGCACTACGCAAAATTCAGCCTGAACTAATTCGCAAGTGGGAAGAAGCATTTAGTAAGATTATCGGAAAGTGGGATGATTAATGGCCGGAAGTAGAACGCTCAAGTTATCCATCCTTGCCGACGTTGATGACCTTAAAAAGAAACTAGACGTAGGCTCGAAAGAAGTTGAAGGCTTTGGCGGTAAGTTAGAGAAGTTCGGCAAAGTCGCCGCTGCCGCTTTTGCTGCGGCTGCTGCCGCTGCTGCTGCTTATGCTGGCAAGTTAGCGATTGAAGGCGTCAAAGCTGCGATTGAAGATGAAGCTGCACAAAAACGCTTAGCCACCGCACTTGAAAGCGTTACAGGCGCAACGGAAGCGCAAATTGCCGCAATCGAGGATCAAATACTTAAAACCTCATTGGCGACCGGAGTTGCTGATGACAAACTGCGTCCGGCGTTGCAACGTCTAGCGACTGCGACTGGAGACCTTACTAAATCTCAAGATTTATTGCAATTGGCTTTAGACATTTCGGCCGCGACTGGCAAAGATGTAGAAACTGTCTCTAATGCCTTAGCCAAAGCTTATGAAGGCAATACAGGGGCTTTAAGTCGTTTAGGGGTTGGTCTTTCGGCCGCTGAAATTAAAACCTTAGGGCTAGAGGGAGCAGTCGAGCAATTAGGTAAAACTTTTGGTGGAGCGGCAGCCACGCAAGCTAACACTTTTGAAGGTCAAATAAACAGACTAAAAGTTGGTTTCGATGAAGCTAAAGAATCTGTGGGAGCGGCATTATTACCAGCGTTAAAAAACTTACTTGACTATTTTACAAACACTCTAATTCCTAAATTTATTGAGGCTAAAAACAAAGCAATAGACCCAATTAAAAAAGCCTTTGAAGATAATAAAGAAACCCTTCAAGATTTATGGAAGTTTATCAAAGATTATTTAGTTCCTATTTTTGAGAAGGTTTTAGTAAATGCAATTGAAAACGCTGGTAAGGCGATAGCTGGCATAGTCGCAGTCGTTTCCAAAGTATTTAATGGCATTAGATCCGTCGTCGATAATGCGATTGACGGCATAAATGCCTTTATCAAGGCATATAACGCAATTCCAATATTGCCAGACATTAAAACAATTACTAAGCCTAGTTGGGTTACAGGAACGACAACCGGAGCGATTGGCAACTATCAAATGAGCACCGGAACGGTTATAAGCACTCCTACTCCGATAACTCCAGTCGTCACAAACACAAATCCAATAACTCCAGCAATTACTCCTAATGCAATCATTACTCCAGAAATCATTCCAAGCGGTAATGCAATTCCATCAAATTTCAATGTCGCAGCCGTCCGCGCTGGTGAAAAACGCGGAAATGTCACAGTTAATGTAATGGCCCCAAGCGCCATCGACGAAGAAGGATTTACTAGGGCCGTGGTATTAGCTCTTAACAATAGCAATGCTCGCAACGGCGGTGGGGGCGCTATTCTTGGCGGCCTAGTGGCAGAATGACCCTTTGGAATCCAGTCTATCGAGTTAAGGTTGATGGCGTTACAGTTACTAGCGCAACCCTTAGCGGCTTAACTATTACCTCGGGTCGCACCGATATTTATCAGCAGCCGATTGCTGGTTACTGCAATCTAAGTCTTATAGAGACAGCTGAAGCTGCAGTCCCCTATGAAGTAAATGACGCAGTAACAATAGAAGTCCAAGACTCTAATGGCGATTATGTCAATCTCTTTGGCGGCTTTATTACTGACTTAGGTATTACAGTCCAGACTTCAGGATCAACAGCTACAAGCCAGCAAATTAGAATCGTTGCAGTAGGAGCTTTAGCGCGACTTGCTAGGGCAGTTTATACTGGCAACTTTGCCCATCAATTTGATGGAGACCGCATTGAGGAATTGCTTAGCGGCGTATTATTTGACCAATGGAATGAAGTGCCAGCTGCCGAGACTTGGAATGGTTATGACGCAACGACTCAATGGCAGGATGCAGAAAATAGCGGACTAGGTGAGATAGATACTCCTGGCGATTATGAGTTGCACTCTGAGACTGGCCTCGATGACACAGTTTATAATTTAGCTTCTAGGTATGCCACTAGCGGCTTAGGTTATTTATACGAGGATGCTCAGGGCCGAATTGGTTACGCCGATTCAACACACCGCAGTCAATATCTAGCTACTAATGGCTATGTTGATCTTGATGGCAATCAGGCCATCGGCCCAGCTCTTTCAATAGTCAAACGCGCTGGCGATGTCCGCAACGCAATCACAGTCGGCTATGGAATTGGCAGCGCATCGGTGACGGATGAGGATGCAGCATCTATTTCCCTTTACGGCCAACTAGCTACCACAATATCTACAACTCTCAGGCATCAAGCTGACGCCGAAGCTCAAGCAGCCTTCTATCTACTTATCCGCGCTTATCCTCAATTTGCTCTAAGGCAGATAACCTTTACGACTGCCAGTCCAGAGATTGATGATGCCGACCGAGATAGCCTTCTAAATGTATTTATGGGTATGCCATTAAATATCACTAATCTGCCATCCAATATGACCGATGGCGAGTTTCAAGGATTTGTTGAGGGTTGGACTTGGACTGCAAGTCTTAACCGCCTAGACCTGACGATGAACCTATCGCCTATAGCTTTCAGTCTGCAAGCCTTCCGTTGGAACTCAGTCCCAGCGGTAGAGAGTTGGAATACAATAAACCCATTACTGGAATGGTATAACGCTACAATTGTGGCATAGGAGACTAAATGGCAACGACTACTAATTACGGCTGGACTACCCCTAACGATACTGATCTCGTCAAGGATGGCGCAGCTGCAATTCGCACATTGGGAAGCTCAGTCGATACAACGACCAAAGCGCTAAATCCTGAAACAACGCTTGGAGATATTGCTTATCGCTCAGCGACCAGCAACACAAACACTAGACTACCTATTGGCTCAGCAGGGCAAGTTTTAACAGTCGCAGCTGGGGTTCCAAGCTGGGCAAGTCCATCAGATCAAACACCTTTAACAACTAAGGGCGATTTATTTACATTTTCAACAGTTGATGCGCGTCTTGCTGTCGGGGCTAACGATACAGTTTTAATTGCAGATAGCACACAAGCCACAGGGTTGAAATGGGGAACCGCACCTAGCGGCGGTTTTGATTTACTCAGCACAACTACTTTGAGCAGTAGCAGCACCACAATAAGCATTTCTACAAACTACAAATCCTTAATGATTGTGGGAGATAGTATTTACGGAAGCGCAGAAAATACAGGCGCGGGTATAAGCGCCAGATTTAATAGCGATTCTGGAAATAACTATAACAATACTTTATTCCGTTTTATTACTACTGCGCAGGGCGGAACTGATGGAGTGATTTCTAATTTCAATATTACCGAAAGATTATCCTCTACTAACAGTATTGGCAGATGGAGCACTTTCCTTCTAACAATTCCTAATTATACAGAAACTTCAACAGTTCCATTTTTTATACAAAGTAGAGGGGCGACAAACTCTGGAACTGCAACTTTAATTGCTACTGGACAATATGACGGAACTGCGGCCATTTCGTCAATTACAATTATGGCCCCAAATAGTGAGACCCTTTACGGAACAATTAAAATTTACGGAGCCAAATGATGAGACCAAGCGTTAAAATAGTAGAACTTGACGGAACTGAAATTGAACGCGAAATGAATGATGCTGAATATGAAGTATTCTTAAAGGATATGGAAGTTTATGAACAGCGTAAATTAGCAGCAGAGCAGCGACAAGCGGCAAGGGCCGCATTGCTTAATCGGCTAGGGATTACTGAGGATGAGGCTCAGCTTCTACTCTCCTAATGGCCAGATTATGTGCAGCAGGTGTTCAGTTACGGGAGCAAATTGATGATGATTATCCTGATCGCGATAGGAAGTCTGATGGCTGGATTGCTGATGCTCGTCACGTTGCCAAAGGCACTTCTGACCATATTCCAAGAGACGGAATCGTTAGAGCTTTAGATATAGACGCCAACCTCAACGCGCACCCTGAGGAAACTTATGCGCTAGTGGAGAAGATTCGGAAATGTGCCAAGCGCGGAGATAAGCGTATTAAATACATTATCTACGACGGCAAGATTATGAGTCCGATATTGGGATGGAAACGCCGCAAATACAAAGGCGCTAATCCTCACCGCTCGCACTTTCATATTAGCTTTACAACTTTGGGAGACAATGACGGCAAATGGTTCGACCTTGAAGGAGACAGAAATGAGCGACTTAAAGAAGATGGCGGAAAGTTGGGCCAAGACGTTCCTAGCAACAGCACTAGCAACCTATCTCGCGGTGGGTTGGGATGTCGATGCGATTGCAAATGCAGCTCTAGTATCAGTCTTGCCTAGCATTATTAACTGGCTTAACCCTAATTACGAGCGTTACGGCAAAGTCCGATAATGGATGCTAATACCATCGCTGGATTCGTAGCTTCAGTTCTCGGATCAATCGCCCTCTTAATCGCTGGCCTTCGTTACATTATCAAATTAGAAAATATCCCCATTGTGTCGCGCCTTGATAAAATGGAGTCGCAGTTAGAATTAGCCCTATCGAAGAAGGTGGGGGCTAATGGCAACAAGAAAGCGCGTTAAGAAGCCGGTTAAGAAAACGGCTAAATCTCGCCGCACAGTTAAAGAGCTTCCTACCAAGCTTGATTTTTGGGCAATTGCCTGTAAAGAAATTTACGAGACTTGCCGCCGTAATGGAATGGATGAGGGCTTAGCTCTTGCTTTTGCTATGGATCGAAGCGCTTGGCCTGATTGGGTAATCGACCCACAAGATCCGATTAGAAAAATTGGGTGGGAAGATGGCGAGGAAGACGTCTAATTTACTTACGCGAGGTTGAGCTATTCGAGGCTCTCAAGTTGGTTTATCCGGACTTGACGCCTTTATCGGCGACCGACCGAGCCGACGGCATTACCCACGATGCCTATATTGAAATGAAGTGCCGCCGCACTCATTACCCCACTCTCTTGATTGAGAAGAAGAAGTGGGATTATTTGGCCGATATAAGGGCTAGAACGGGCGCTAGGACGCTTTATATCAACTCCACCCCACAAGGGGTCTATCAGTTCGATTTAGGGGCTATAAACGAGCCTGAGTGGCAATTAAAGGCCCTTCCAGATAAGACTGACTTCGCCAATAGCGGCAAGGTTGAGAAGCTATGTGGCTTCCTCGATATACGACACTCCGAACTGTTACTTGTCTAAATCCATTTAATTAAATACATTTATCCCGTAAATCCATTTAAGGGTTACAGAACGGGAGAGTAAGTGATAAATAATCCAGCAGTAATTCGATTTGATTCTACTTCTGGCGCTTGGTCTGACGGTAAGAATTACGTTAAAGGCCAAATTATTCGCAGATATGCAATTGAATCGCTAGGTAGAAAGTCAGTCAGAGGGCGGTTAAGCCGCGAAGAAATCTCAGCCTATTGGCTAGACCGATTCGGGGTGAACGCTGATGTCCAATAACTTTACGGCTGAACAAATAGCGACCCTAGTGATTACTTTATTTATCGGTGGATTGTGGATACACAGTTTAATTGAGTCGGCTAAAGCCAAAGCTTTTAACGAAGGTTATAAACGAGGACGGAGTAGCTTAAATGTCAGAGAGATCGTTAAGTGACTGGCTCTCGGATGCTGGTAACACCCTCGATGACAGGGGGCTTGAATATGGTGATCCGAGATTCAATCTTCTACGCATTTACAAAATCGCGAGGCTGCTCGGTATTCAGCTCAGAGACCCAGCTGACGTGGCACTCGTTTTTATCGCGACAAAACTCAGCCGAATGGTGGAAAGTCCAGAGCGCGAGGATTCGTATCTCGATCTCATTGGATACGCCGCTATCTTGGGTCGATGCCGATTTTCTTCACCAGAAGATTGGGATGACGTTGAGTCTGACTCGCAACTATAACCAGCACCAATGGTGCGACGCTTGTAAGTCTCGTTACGGGCAAATCAAAGATGGAACTTGGCACTTAAAAGCCCAGACGCCAGCTGTGTGGAAAGTGCAAAGTGAAACCCCAATCCGAAAGGCTCAAGTGCGGTTCTATTGCCAACCTTGCGCCGATGAGGTGCAAAACTGGCCAGACGGAACGTTTTGGTCATTAAAAGAGCAACTAGAGATGGCGATCGATGAGTTCGCGGGACGGGAGAAGTTAAATGTCGAATTACCTTGATGATTATGTAAGTGTCCAAGACCGATTGAAAGAGTTTATAAATGATTACCCAGATTATCGAATCAAGACTCACGTACTTGAAGAATCGCTTACTCCTAATTGCGATGTTTACATTGTCAAATGTGAGTTATATCGGACTGAGGCTGATGCTGCGGCTTGGACGACGGGCCTTAGTTCAGAATCAAAGTCAAAACAATACGCTTTGGAACTTGCGGAGACTGGCAGCTTGGGACGCGCACTTAATCTTGCTTCTTACTTCGCTAAACCAAACACAGCACTTAAGAAGCCAATTCAAACAACCAAGCCTGAACTCGCCGAATTTATCAAAGAGACAAGACCAAACGACCCTGAACCGATTGTCTGGGATGTTACGGCTATCGCAGAACAATTCGGCGCGGAAGTAGTTGATGAAGTTCCGCTATGTGCTGAAGGCTGTGGCCCGATGATTCTTAAACAAGGCACAAAAGAAGGCAAAGAATATCGCGGATGGGTATGCCCAAGACCCAAATCCGGTCATCTTGCTAAATGGATGAGAATTGGATCAGATGGTAAGTGGGTATTTCAGAAGTGAAAGACGCACACCCTTTTAAGTGTGGGCCTTGTAAGAAGGTGACAGTCCACAGCTTCGTAACTAAATACGATAGCGAGATAACCGAAGGCGATGAAGTCTGGTTAATGGAGTGTCAGAATTGCTTTGAGCAGCGCCTATTTGATCCAGTAGATCGAGTGATTAATCGAGAGGATGAGATAGGCCGCTGCGACCAATGTGGCAATTACAAAATGGTTAATGCTAAATGCCGAATCTGTCGAATAGCTGATGGGCAAGAGCGCATTAAAGAACGCTACTGGAATGGCAACGCCACACTCGAAAGGTTTATAGATGCCGATATATGAGTTCAAGTGCGATAAATGTGAAGCCATTACGGATGTCGCACTCGGCTTTGACGCTCCCAAAGAAGTAATCTGTCAGAATTGTGGGGTGCGGATGTGGCGAGTATGGACGCCAACACCGACCCATTTCAAAGGAGACGGATGGGCGAGCAAGGAGAAGTAAAGCGAAGAATCCACTCAATCAGATATATCCGGCAGATGCTTGAGTGGGGCTTCGATAAGGAGTTTATCGCCCGAGATATGGGCATAAGCCTAAGTTCATTAGAAACTAGATTAAGACGAGCGAAAGTAAGGGAGCAGAATGACAATCAAAGACCTAAGCTTGAAACTAGCGGCAATAAGCCTACTAGCAGACCAAGCAAAACGTCTCAAAGACGAGCTAAGAGCCGAACTCAAGACCGAGATGGACAGTCTCGGAGCTGATCGAGTAAAGGCTGAATTAGGCGATGAGGTAATTGCTTACATAACAACAACCAAGCCAAAGTTTAAGTGGAATGTGTTAAGTGAACGCAAATTAGTCGAATGGGTGAAAGCCAATGTGCCAGGTGAAATTGTTGAATCGGTGCGCGAATCGTCTCGAGAAGCTATTTTGGACAAATTCGTATTTGTTGGAGATGTAGTGATTGATCCGAATGGGGAGCAAGTTACTTGGTTAGAAGGTAGTTTATCCGAGCCTTATCTGACGACTAAGTTTCACGGAGACGGTAGAGAGAAGCTGAGAGAAGCCATAATTGGGCTCAATGGAGCTAATGAGATAGATGTGAGGAAAGTATTGGAGTTAGAAGGTTAAGTGGTATTTATTCTTGTCCGAATAGTGAGATGATAGGAAAACCTATGCGTAAGATATTTGACAAGCTTGATAGACTCCCTGCGAGGCGGGGCCCGAAGGCAGCCCGTCGCAGAGCGCTTAGGGGCGGCCTTTGTCTTCGGTTGATACCTTTGACCTTAGCAGCTGCCATACTCACAACAATAAATCAACAGCCATCAAAAGCAGATATGAATCTAAAACTATATGCTTACAACCTTCTTAGTTGGCAAGAGTTTCAATGTTTCAATTGGCTTATACATTACGAATCTCGTTGGAATCCCAACAGTAAAAATGGTTCTCACTATGGGCTGGGCCAAATGCGATCTACTTGGTATAGAGACCTTAGCCCTCAAGGACAGATAAGAGCATCCATTA
>Ga0208783_10002093_pt1 | contig 11596 bp, 15 predicted proteins | sample DEB19_08_DNA_2_FD_184529 | JGI IMG/M metagenome (GOLD analysis project Ga0208783, IMG submission 184529) | Aqueous microbial communities from the Delaware River and Bay under freshwater to marine salinity gradient to study organic matter... | ecosystem: Environmental > Aquatic > Marine >... | reverse complement strand
TGCGTCATCGTTGTCCATTGCTACGACAATTTTGTCGGCAACATACAAAGTTAATCTAAGTTGTTCATCGGATACATAAGCACCAAATGTACCTAACGCTTGAGCATCAGTTCCTATGGCTGCAAATCTAACTACGTCAAGTGGGGATTCTACAAGGACGGCTGTTTTGCTTTTAAAACGTTCAATACCAAAAAGTGTTTTAGATTTCTTTACACCATTTGGGTAATTAAGAACACTGCCAAGTCTCTTCTCTTGCCACCCCTCTAGTCTTCCGGTAGGCGACATAATCGGTATGGCCCACGCCCTACGGTCTTTGTTCCAGCGTACGCCGTGTTTGTGGGTTAGTTCTGGATCAAGGTTTCTTGATGCACAAAGTGCTTCTGGCACTCTTGCAAAACCAAAGAATGCATCGCGGTCTACGTAAACTTCTTCTTGTTGAACTTTTGGTGCTTTTAAAGCTTCAAAAGAAGATTCAACAAGCATCTTCTGTATGCCTAGAGAATCAGAATCACCAGTAAGTTCATAGAGTAACGATGATAACGACCCGCGAGCACCACATGAAAAGCATATCCACAAACCTGTTGTGGCGTTCATGCTCCATGACGGGGAGTTATCTTGGCGTCCAACAGTACGAATGTGCACAGGGCATTTGCCTGTTATCTCTCTGTCGCCAACGCGCTTAATCTCAACGCCAACCGACTCAAGAACTTGAGCTAGGTTAATCGAATGATGGGTTGATGTAGTCGTCATAATCGTTTACTTCCTCAAACTCCATGGTAGCCCAATCCCATTTTACGTGTACTTCTCCAGTTGGGGCAGTTCTTGCTAGCACAACTCTGATAATCGCTTGATCGTCTACATCAGGATTTCGTTCTACACCAAGTATCAAGTCTGCGTCTTGAGCAAACGAAGATGTGTAACCGATTGCGTCCGCGGTTACGGCTCGTGTTTTTCTGTTCTGTAGCTTCCATGACAACACCTGTGTTGTTGCAACTACCGGAATATCAAATCGTTGGGCAAGTCGCTTCAACGCTCTGGTGATATTTGTTAAAGCCTGTGGTGAGCCTTTTGCCTCACCCTCTTCGTCGTCCATCAGGTACACACCATCTACAACAAGCAAGTCTGGTTGATATTCCTGAACCTTTCCTGCCAGTGCTGTAACTGTTGTCAACGACGATGTGTCCTCGCTAAACACAAAGGGTTGCATGTTCTTTCTTATACTCAGCGCACGTTTGATCTTTGCCATATCAGAGTTAGACAGGTCGCCCGAAAGGATACGCGTATACGGAACTTTAGAAATAAGAGAGTCATAACGAGCCTCTTGTTCCTCAATGCTCATTTCAAAGGAAACAAACAATGGGCGCTTTCCATGGATGTGAGCGGAGTTGGCAAGGATCAATGCAAACAAAGATTTTCCTCGCTTTGGTTCTCCTGCAAACACAATAAACTGTTGCGGACGAAGACCGTGTGTGATTCTGTCTAGCCCATGAAAACCTGTAGGTATGCCACGAAGAGCATTTGGTGTATTACGCATCTCTTCATAACGCGACATTCTGTTTTCCCAGTTTTGAATAATGTCAATGTCTCTAAGACGTGATGATTCAACTGAGGCTTTTTGAAGACCCGCCGCAAGGGCTGACATTGCTTCATCAATGTCGTTGTTGTTGATCGCGGGGATTGCATGGGATAGAGAATCCATGATGGTTCTCTGCCGGTACGCAGCGAGGACTTCATCAATAAGTCTGGAGAAAGTTTCTCCGGATGCATCCTCAAGATGTATGTCGCCAAACTCTTGTGAAAACACACGTTCAGTAGGAACTGCACCGTGAGTACGTTGGAAGTCAAGCAACCAAGACCAAACCTCAACCCAAGAACCAGTAAAGTGGTCTGGTTTTAGTCCGGCTCGTACCGGAGTAGTTATATCTTTTTCTTGAATTATTTTTGAAACTAAATACAGCTCACTGGAAGCCATCAGATTCTCCAAGCAGTGTTTGGTTGTACGACATGGGCTCGTAACCCTATCGTTAGTGCGTCGTCATCGTTGGCAACGTAGACGGTTTTTATTCCACGGTTGTAGCGAAGGTCAAGAGCATACTCCTCAGCTGAGGGGTAATACAACACGGTAGTAGTAATTCCTTTTCTGAGCAACCAGTTATAGATGGGGTCTACAGCATCTTGAGATAGAAATGTGATCACGTCAGTACCAATATGCAATCTGTTGGTACAGTCAGCAATTGATCTGACGGACAAGTCATTTGGTTTCCACATTGGTATGGCTGAATCCCAGTTGTTGGCACGCTCGTAGAAACGATAACGAGTTTTAGAAGTAAGCCCTTCAGGTGGATTAGCAAGTACGCCTTCCCAGATACAAGCTTGGGAAATAATTGTGTAATCGGATATGTCTCCGCGTTCCATTACGAAACTCTAATCTCTGTCATCTCCGTTGTTGCGACCTTTACCCGATCCCCATAACGTCGATTGAAGTCCATTACACCCATCGTTGTTGTGATGATCATTGATCTGGTGTCTTCATATCTGCGCCTAATGAGGCTACCGATTTCGTGTGTTGAGAAATCAGTTTCTCTTTCTTGACCAACACCATCAAGCATGACAACATCAAAGACACCTTGAATGTACTTCAGTAAATATGGCATTGAGTACATTTCAGGAAGTAGTCCACCATCCTGTTCAAATGTATCTTTGAGCATGTCGATATACCGATCGCTACTTACAAAGCGGCCAGAAAGCTCGTGGTTAGAAACAATCTCAGATAGGACTGCTTGAGCAACAACACTCTTTCCACAACCTGATTTTCCGTGTAGGAAAAGACTGTCACCTGGTTGATAATTATTCAACCACTTTGATACTTCAGATTTAGTGGAGTCACTTACTTCTAGATTTTCCAGAGTGAAGCTAGTCCATCTTGCTGGTATGCGTGTGTGGAACACACGTTCGTCTTTTGAGCGGTTACGCCACCACTTTTCAGATTTCCAATCAGTCGGAACCGGGAACGTCTGTGTTGGTACTTTCCGTGTAATAGCCATTTTCAATTATGCTCCAAAATTCATTGTCAATTTTTGAAAAGTCTGAGGTCCGTGACTCTACCCATTCCATGAACTCTTGTGGGTCATCAAACGATGCTGTGACCCAAGTCACAAAGTTGATAAGGTCTTCAAAACTTGCAAACGCAAACATACCGTCATACCCCATGAGAACCTCTTCGATAATTGTAAATTGCTGAAACAATCGTATCAGCTGCTGGTCTAAGGGTTGACCTAGTTTTTGCAAGCAACTCTTTTGGAAGTGTGATATCAGAAAGAATTTTTAAAAGTTCTTCTTTATCGCAGTCCTCTTCGTTTAAGTGCCACTTAACTAAAGAGTTAAGCGCAGATAGTTTACGTTTAAACTCTGGATGATAGAAGTCTGTGTAGGATTCAATTACTTTAGCAACTACTTCTGGATAGCGATAACAAGCATCCATTCCAGACATGATAACTGTTTTACGAAGATGCTCGTCTGCTGATGAATCCCACGGTAGATGTACATTATCTCTGTTGAAGTCATTGAGCATCAATGTCAGAACTGGGTTGGTGTTCTCATCTAATTCAGTTTCAACTTTGTCCATCAAAGATTGTTGAACTGCTTTGCTTGAGAACATGTGTACAGGGGAATCTGCTGAGCGCATTCGGTCGGTGCTAAAGAACTTGTCAATCATTTTTGCAATTGATGCCCGTGTAAGCCCAGAGTCTAGGAGTAACCGTACAGTTCTTCTGAGTATTTGTGTTTCTTGAAACGTGTACGAACACGCCATTACTGATCGTGGATGATAAACAAAGTAGTTTACTAAGTGATTTACTTCAGGACGTGCCTTGCGTTTAACCGGTTCATCACTCTTCACAACATCGTTTGGATCTGCGCCTAAAATCATGTCATTAACCTTACCATCTCCGCCATCGGCCTTTTGTAGTACTTCTGTATTTTCTCTGTTTAGTAATAGTATTACTCTAGGAGTTTCAGAAAACCCCTCACACGCTGGCAGTTCAAGCGTTTTAATAGGGTCATGTACGACCCTATCCCCTACCGTAGTAGGGGTCACTGATGCCCCCATGAATGGGTCATCCATGACCCTATATGGGGTCACTGATGACCCCATCACTTGCTGAGTGTAATGCACTGTGTATGTGTTTGGGTTTGGTTTTTTATCAACAGTTACACTGATTACAAAGTTGTCAGCTAACCATTTTAGTGATCGTTTTACAGTTTCTTTTGATGTGTGGGCAATCTTTGCCAGCTCAGTCACAGACACGGTTACAGACTTGTCATGAAAGTTTATCATTGACACAATACATGTTAGTATCTGTAGATCACGTGGCTGTCCGTGCTCGTTTACGTAGGTCAATGCCCACTCAGGTACAGCGACAAAACGCCCACCAAATACGTTATTAGTTCCCATTGGACCACTGAGGTTAGCGCCACCTGTTGCTGTCCGCAACCATTGTCGAGATGGTATTATTTGGGGTGACCGTTTGACTAGGAGCACAATGGAAGAATTAATTAAAGCTTTAAAAGTACTCGTGTCGGACGTAGTTACATTTTACTTTATGGCCCATGGGTACCATTGGAATGTAGAAGGGCCTGACTTCAGTCAATATCACGATTTGTTCTCAGACATCTATGAAGACGCCTACGGGAGCATCGACCCTATTGCAGAGAACATCCGTAAGTTAGATGACTACGCTCCATTTAGTTTAAAGAAGTTTAATGAGTTAACTACGGTACAGTTTAAAGATGTTGAGCCATCCCCAAAAGCAATGGCAAAAGCTTTGCTTACCGCCAATGAATCTGTAATTAAATCACTTAATGATACCTTTAAAAAAGCAACTAAAGCAGATGAACAAGGTATTGCGGATTTTATATCTGGACGAATTGATATGCACAAAAAATGGGCGTGGCAACTCCGCGCCTCAACCAAGTGAGGTAACCATGGCAGCTAAGAAAAAACACCCAGGATTCAAGGCAGCACAAAAAGATATTGCCAAGAAAGAGGGCATCAGCGAAGAACAAGCTGGAGCAATACTTGCATCTAGTTCTCGTAAAGCTAGCCCCGCAGCTAAGAAGAAAAACCCCAATCTAAAGAAGGTGAAGTGATGGCTAAAAGTGCAGCATGGCAACGCAAAGAAGGTAAAGACGATAAGGGTGGCCTTAACGAAAAAGGCCGTAAATCCTATGAGCGGGAGCACCCAGGTAGCGACCTAAAACCACCCGTGTCAAAAGAAAAAGCAGCTAAATCCAAGAAGGACGCTGCCAGACGTGACTCTTTTTGTGCACGCATGGAAGGTATGAAGAAGAAGAATACTTCAAAGAAGACAGCAAATGACCCCAATTCACGGATTAACAAGTCTTTGCGTAAGTGGGATTGCTGATGGCCGCTAAAAGGCAACAGCGAAGGTAAACAGTTTGTAAAACAGCCTGAAGCAATTGCTAAGAAAACAGCAAAGCATAGGAAGGGAGGTAAATAGTATGTGTGCATCATGTGGATGTGGCCTCAAGGATAAGAAGGACCCCGGTTACGGCAAGGGTCCCGCCAAGGGCAAGAAGTCAGCACCTGCCAAGAAGGCAGCCCCCAAAAAGAAGTGAACTCATTGATTACCTGCAGTTGTAGGTAAAGAAAAAGCCCCAGGAAAAACCTGGGGCTTTTTTATTTGCAACTTGTGCAGATTACAAGTTTGCTTGATGATCTAAAACTACATCCATGATCTTTTTTAGTAGATCTTTATTCATGGAAAACCCAAGTTCTGTGCCATCATTAAACATTAACAAAACAGTTCCTACATCCAAACTAGCAATCTGTTCTTCAATAGGTGTTCCTGTCAAGGCATTAATTGCTTCCTCTTTTGTCTTAACGTTAAACCCTGCGTTTGCAGCCATTCGTTTAACGGATACTGCTGGCATAACCTCAAGTGTTTCTCTATCAAAACTACTTGTGTCTAGATTTAACAAGTTATCAATGTGTGCGTCAGTGTTGCTCTTGGTTGTTAATTGCATAACACCAGACTGATTGTTAGAAGCGGGTATGATTAAATCTGAATCTTCTACAATTATCGGCACTAATCCGTTTGTAAGCTCAAGAGACTTAATACCCATACCCAACGCTGTTGATGCCAAAAACAATGAACGCTGTGGGTTTGACTCATCCCACATAATTAATGCAGCACTGTCCTTTGTTGCCTCAAGAAGAGACATGATTTCCATGTCTACTTCATCCGTTTGTTCTACAGATGCAGCTGACTTTTTAATTGCGTTTGGCAACGGTCTACCATCAGTAGCTTCGATGACTACGTATTCCATCTCGTTATCCAACAGCCAATCGTAAACATACTCAAGAGCTGGGGATATCTTTTTAGTTCCGTACCAAGGAATTACATATCGGCCTTTACCACTGTCCGTCAGTGACGCAACGATGACCTCTCTTGGAACATCAGAAGTTCCGAGTATTCCGTAAGTTGTGTTAGTACCCACTAAATCTCCTATCTAATATTTTTTCTGGAAGCTGCGTCTCCACTTAGAGTTAACAAGCGAAGGACTGAGTGCACTGTACCAGATAGTGCGGAAACTGCCGCTCCATTAATTAAAATATTCTCGGTAGAAATTAATGCGCATGCACCGTACGACAGTGACAGTGATGCAAGCAGCTTTACCCATGGCATGGCTTCTTTTGGTAGCAAGGAATCAATAAACTGTAATACTTTGTATACAGCTAACCCAGCTATAATTAAGTCCATTTTAAACTCCTGGTATGTTGTCGTATGTTATTACGTATTTGTAAGTTGGTATCTTTGAAATAACGTTACTTGTATTTTTGTAGTAACCATTACTGTACAGGGTTCCAGAAGAAATTGATTCGGTTACGGGAATTATGAACTGAAGAAGTCTGTCTATTACATTTTGAGTTTTTGCCCAGTTGGATGAGTACACAGATTCAGAATCGTTTGCTGTCCCTTTCCAGCGATAGTCTGATATTGAGCCAGTTGACCCGATCAACCACCCACCACGAGATGTGTTTCCATCAAAGTATTCTCCAATATAATCTCTTTCAAGAAGGGCGTATTGGAAGTCATTATAAGATATAGACACCGACCCAACAGAGTTAGCAAAGCGTATGCTTAAAACAGCATCTGTGTAGGACGTTACAGAAGAAGGTACTTCTAATCTCCAATAACTTTTTCCAGCATAAATTTGAGCAGTGCTATCCGTGGTTATTAACCCAGCAGATCCTCCAGAGGCACCCCCTGGTGCATACAAAGATACTGAGTTAATAGAATCTTGTATATACGCAGCAACGTCTGTTTCAGGAGGTACAGAAATTGAAAAGTATAAAATGTCTCCACCTATTACTTTTATGTATTTTGGAGAACCAGGACTTGCCGTAGAGGCTGTCTCAAGGTACGTATAGGTAGTGTCTATTGGGTCTGGAAAACTTGACCACCGTTCGGTAGTGGCAACTCCTGAGCTAAGTGTCTCGTTTGGCGTTGATCCACCACTGTACACCACGGTCTGTGAATCTCCTAAGACACCAGAATCATATGCTATTACACTGTTTGCTACAGTTGGCTCTCCACCATCAAGGCCAGATGCAACTCCACTGGTGAATGCTGGGTCAGATAAAAGGTTTATTCTTTGTGGGTATACTTTTATTGTTTTAGCAGATTCGTTTAATATTACATCTGCTCCACACAAAGCTTCAAGGTGTGCTTCAATAGATGTTTTTGATCCTGCTTTCTTTTTAAGTTTTGAAAAACTTATTAAGTAATCTCTTAAACGTTGAGAACCTACGTCATCTGTCGTTAGTGTCACTCCTAAATCTTGAGCCACATAGTTAAGTAATTCTTCATCGGACACCAATGGGTCACGCATTGCTAATGCATACCGTAGCGTAGATTTAATTTTGTCCAAGTCCCAACTGAATATTGACAAATATTTTTGTAAATGCCCTGAATCTGCCTCGTCTAAAGCCCGGTAGTGTTCAGGAATTTTTGAGTATAGATCTTCCAAAGAATCCTGGTTACTGGGTAGTAGTACTGGCATCTTTGAAACGATCTCATAGTAATCGTCCCCTTCATAAGATCTATATCTAATGAACATTGAATAGTAAGCCCATACACCTATAACTTCTGTATGAACAAAACTAGATATGTTACGCGTTTCAACTATTACGGAACCCTCAGCGATAGTGTCTGGGCAACCATAGTTTGAATACACAATCAATACTGAGTATGGTCTTGTAGAGGACGGGTTAGTTGGGTCTGTATCATACAGAGTTAAATCCCAAGACAGTGTTACTTCATTGTAACTAGAAGCCGCTGCTTCAAAATAAGCAGCGTTGTATAGCGTATTACCAACCGGTACAGCCGTACCTAGAGTAGGTGGTACTTGAACGCCATCTCCGCGTATATAGGCAGCAGATGCTGCTCCAGTAGCACTAGCTGAACCTAAAGAAGCTCCAGATGGGTAGTACTGTAGGTATGAACCACCGCTAGGTGCTGTACTTCTAACTACAAAGGATTTGCGGGCCATTTGTTAGCTACCCATCCCTCCAGAGAACGTAAGTGTTATAGTCCCCTTTCGTAGTACGTGTGCTGGATCAAGAGCAGTAATAGTGTTATTTGACCCATCTTTTATTACAAAAGATGATATGTCAATGTAGTCAACACCAGTAAGGTTCATCAAAAGTTTGTAAACTTCACCCTTTTTTATTTCTTTTCCAAAGTCTGCGTTATCAAATGTAAATAATCCTTCCAGGGCGTTTCTTACATTTGCTTCAACCCAGCTTTTTACAAACCCTTCCGAAACTTGTATAGATGCAATAATATCTAATCGTCGCAAGGTAACTGAACTTGCAGCGACTGGCGTAACACCAACCATACTTCTAGTGGACAACTTGTCTACTACGTCTGTTTTAATGGTAGATGGAACAGTAATTGAGTAACTAGACGTTGTTAAAAAGTCACTCACATATGGCAATGCATAAACAGTTACAGAAGCTCCAGCCGAACTTCCAGCAGACGCTGGTGTGTATGCAGCCACAGCTTTGTAAACACCAGAAACACTTTTAGCTATATCAGCGTAGTCTTGGAGAGTTACGGCCCTATCTTGCGTGCGTATTGACGAGATAATGTTGGCTTTAAGACTCTCCGCAGTCTCCCCGTTGGTTCCACCAGTTGTTGTAGTGGAAGAGGAAATAGTTATGTAACTAGGGTGTGATTCAACAAACGAAGTTATTAAGTTAGAACCAAGGTTTCCATTTACGCCAGAACTTCTAGTGTACGAGGCTGTTATCCTAGATCCAGCCGGCGGCACAAACCCATTAATACGGTTACCAAAAGTTACTTGTACTGTTCCTGCTGAGGTTAGCTTTACAAGAAAACCTCTTGATCCAGATGACATATCTTGAGCATCTGCGTACTGTAGGTAGGGTACATCAACGCCGTCCTCAGTGACCGTTAATTCAATAGTGGAAATTGCTGGGTCTGCATTTGTAAGGATATAGGATTGGTTTGGAGCACCAGAAGAAGATGTTGTTAAAACATCATTAGTGGTTATTTTACCTTCAACTATTTCTACTTCTTCAGTAGTACCTGGCGCAATAGTTATTGCGTTTGTGGTGTAAAAGTTGTAGTTAATGTTGTCGTAAGTAGCACGCAACTGGGAGTTTATTGGCAAAGTGTATGCAGATGCACCAGAAGAGTTTGAAATATACACAGAACCTCTTGCTGATTCTCTACCGCTTGGTTTGTACCCAAACATGTTTGCGTATGCAATAAGGCTCTCTCTTTGCGTAGCAGTTGATATAAAAGACTCTCTACCAGTCCTATCGACATAGTAGTGTATGATGTCGCCCATATAAGACCATAGGTCTACAAACAACATACCAAAATCAGATGCATCTCGGTCAGTCCATTCGGGGACAACGGTTGATGCCCGAGCCAGAAGGTCTTGTCGGATTGTTCCGTATGTTCTACTTGCGTAGTTGAATGTTTGATCAGATGCCATTAGTTACCTACACAATCGTATCTTCTGTAATTATTCCAGGAACAGCAAGTTTAACTCTTCCAGTTCTAAATGTACCCAACGGTAGTTTGTATGTAACATACACATTTAGTGTTGGGTCGTCGCTAGTTAGTGAATCAAGATCAAAATTCATATCAATTATTTGTACACCAGATACTTGACTTTTTAAGTCATACATAGATTCTATTTTAGCATCAGCTAAAATGCTATCGGTAGGTACTTCGTTAACAAGCTTCTTTATGTCACTTCCAAAAGTTTGATTTAAAATGCGTTCCCCTCGTGAGGTTGTCAGAACACTTTCTATTTTTTGGTTAGCAATAGAAGATTCATCTGTGGTTGCGTTAACTTTTCCACCAACAAAAGAGAATGGTATTTTTATTGATTTCATAGATCACCTCAAACTAAATTCCAATATCTATATTTGATACAGCATACACTTTATTAAAGTTTTCCCCTTCAACTGCCACGATTATCTGGGAGTTATCTGCAGGAGGCCAATTTGCGGAAGGAGTCTTTGGGGTGTGTACTGCGATTGATTCGGTAGCGCCCAATAGGCTTGGTATCTTAACGTAGATATCGTTTCCAGCTCGACGAACTACCAAAGCTCTGTGAAGGGTTATATCAGAACTAGGCATATTCAGAGACCTTTACTGTGCTGGCAACCCACTGTTCATTAAAATTCATTTTGTACTCCGGTGGTTCTTTAAAACTAGTAACATTAGATGTGTCTATAATTTCACTAAATTCTTCTGATTTTGCTAAAACTAATTCTGTTACATAGTTTTCAGATTTAATAAAATGCGTAACATCAGATATGTACCAAAATCCGTCAAATTTTGATGAAAACCCATCAAGGTAAAGTATGCCACCGGGTACAGCTCCTCCGCCATACATTACATTAATTTTTGCGTTATAAATTGAGTTGTATTTATCGTAAGAATCAATAGTTCTTATGCCTTCTTCCAATGAGTTTAAAGAAAGGGTAAGTGGTTTTTTAAACAATTTTGGAGAATCAGATGACCCTGGAAAATACTCTGACGATTCATCAACAACTACATGTATATTGTTTTGCGAATCTAGAACAGTAACAACACTTCTACTTCTATCGCCGGAAGACGATATCTTTCCAAGAGTTGCTTCAAAGTTAAGAACATAAAATGGACGGTTATCTTGAGTTTTGTTGCTGGTTAAAGCCCTGTGGAATGATGAAGTTCTCCCAGTAAACTTATTACGATCCCATAAATGGAGATGTGTCCCATGCAGGGAAAATGACAAACCAAACTTTTTGCAAACTCTATTTAAGAAAGACCAGTCACTTTCATTTGATTGAACCAATCTAAGTGGTCGGTAGTCTTCCTTTGGAAAGTCGGCACTAAACCCATGGGTCTCGGCTATAAATGTAACTATTTCCGACAGTGTTGGATTTTCCCAAACTTTTGATCTAACTTCTTTCATAACCATTGAAGCACCAATGCAGTAAACTTTTACAAGTTGTATTGGGCTTTTGTTGATCAACCCATCTTTGGCG
>Ga0208783_10002089_pt1 | contig 11601 bp, 10 predicted proteins | sample DEB19_08_DNA_2_FD_184529 | JGI IMG/M metagenome (GOLD analysis project Ga0208783, IMG submission 184529) | Aqueous microbial communities from the Delaware River and Bay under freshwater to marine salinity gradient to study organic matter... | ecosystem: Environmental > Aquatic > Marine >... | reverse complement strand
TGTGGATCGGCAAAAGGATTTGCGGCTGGTTGGGGTGCTGTGGCCATGTCAGTTCCTTGGGGAAAGGTGTTTGTTCAATTGTATTATGTTGGTAGCGCCGACACAAATGTTATAGACCCGATTGCTGATGGGATGGATGGCCGTGCGTAAGGAGAAGTAGCTGCTGGCGCAGCTTCAATATAGACACCTGATGCCCCACCACTAACGGCGGCTTGGTCAGTCGCCCACCAAAGCTCAATTCTGTCTTGGGCATTTACTGGGAAAACAATGCTTGAAAACGCCAGCAATTCAAAAGGCTCGCCAGCACTCTTACGCGCAGGAAGTGTAAACTTTACGCCAGACAAAGGCACATCATCGCCGTTGACACGAAGCCAGACGGTTGCGAAATGAATGGCGTTATCGTTGTTGGCAAGCTGGAGGCCGTAATCAATCTTGTACACGCCCGCGAAATCATTTGAGGCGTAGCCCGTGGGGTACAGCGTAAAACCCTCAATTGTTTCTGCTGAAGTCCAACCTACCTTAGTTGGGGTGTCGTCGCCTATAGCGTATTGGTCAAGGTTGCTAGAGGCAGAAATGTGCGGGAAGCTAACGTATTTACCCCCCGTTGGCCCAAGCAGCTCAGCTAGAGAATTACGCAGTTGGTTGAAATACAAACGCAAGACGTTTGCAAACTGATCCTGATACCGACGCTCATACTGCTCTGGGCCTAGCGGCAAACTAGGAGGCGCGGGGTTAATGATGCGATTAGGCGTCGCCATCAGCGTCTACCGTCTTGACGGATATCAATACGAGGTGCACCTAACTGCCATGCCGTATTAATCTGGTTTGAGCCCACTTTAAAGATCATCTGACGGCCACGCAAACGTGTGAACAGCTCGCCAGTAAATTCTTCTGTGATCACATATGTTGCGCTGCTCGATACATTTGCAGCCGCCGAACTTGTTGCACCAGAACCAGAGTTGGCCATGCCATACAAAGTCAAAGTCAACTTTGGCACATCACCATTTGGTGCATTTGATGAATTGCCAAATGTCAAATCAGGCAACATGCGCCAGATAAAACCAAAGTTATGGCCATCGCCAATGTCAAATTCAGACGATGAAATATAGGCGTCAATAGCAGCCGTGGTCCCCGTTGCGCGGTCATTCAAACCGTTTTCGTGATACACGATGTTGCCTGTAGTGCCCTCTTGGTAAGTGGCGGCCATCGGGTAACCGCGCAAGCCAGAGTCAAGCCACGCTGTTCGTGCCATCGTGCCGTAATACCAAGCATTCTCTACGTAGTTGAACACCACATAACGATTAATCGTTGTAGAGTTGCCAGATGGATAGAACCACCAAACCTCGTTAAAACCTTCATTTGTTCCAGCAAAAATCTGCTGTGATTGATTTTGGTTCAAGTCTTGGAACACAAACTTACGCAGGTCACAATTAAGCGTCTGTATACGACCATCATATGCATAGAACTTGTCTACGCCCATCCAATACACCACACCAGAAGCGATGATGGCTGCATTTGGACTTGCAATTGAAATGTTGTCACCTAACAGCTGGCTGCCCCATACATATGGGGGGCCCAAATACTGCAATGAATACACAGACGAATCCGTAATAACCACAATCTCTTGGCGGGTCTGAACGGTCGTAATGATCTGTGATCCATGAGACAAGCGAATGCTGCCGGCTTGGTTGGTTGCAGTAGGTGTCCAGTTGTATGGATCATCCTGATCTGACCAACGGATCAGCATGGGGTCCTTGACAACTTCCCCGTAGTTGTTTGTGCCAAAAGCAATGATGAAACGTGACGTATCAGAAACTGTCAAACAATCTTGGAACAAAGGCACATCCACCAATTCGGAGATATACACCCCAGTCCCCGTAGACGCAGTATTGATTAGATTACCGTTTGCATCTGTCAAGTTACAAGTCAAGCCACTAACCTGATATGCGTAATACGTGGTTGCAGCAGAAATACCAGAAGGCAAAGACCCTGAGGCTGCAAACTGAACAGCAGCACCTTCCGTCAGCGGCGTAGTCAAAGTGACCACTGTTGGGCTGGCGCTTGTAAACGTCACAGTGCCGCCAAGGCTGGACAGCAATACGCCCCGCGTCGTAAGTCCGAGGTCCGCGTCCCAGTAATAAATACCGCCACCGCGTGGGCCAAACACCAGATTTTGGCCATAGTTCATCTGATTCCAAAGACGCATCGAGACCAAAGAGGTGTCGCCCGTGCCCCAAGGACCAGCGCCCCAACCGCCTGCGCCCCAGCCTACCAAAGGAACCGCGTTTGCAGGGCCTACATTTAGTTGGTAAGTTGCCACTACGGATGCGCCGCCTCCGGGGGATGCAGCAATAGCTGTCGCATTTGGCGTCACTGAAATAGTGATGGTGTAGTAGTCAACGTTGACCACCGTCAACTGAAACTCTTGGTTCAATACACTGGCCGTAACGTTGGTTCCAACGCCACCAATATCCACCGCCCCACTAAATGTCACAAAATCCCCTGTGACACAGCCATGCGCCGTATCGTGGACCGTGACAGTGGTTGAGGCAGTCAGGGTGAAAGGGTTGTTATTAATGGTGCTTGTTGCGCGGATCGGGGTAATGTCGTAATACGCACCACCCCTCTCGATGTAAAACTTCAGGTTTGTGCCAACACCCAGCAAATTCAATGCACCAAGGGTTACCCAATTCCACAAAGAACGGCAAACCCCTAAGAATAAATTGGAGGAAATGCGGACCCAGCCACCAATTACTTCTGGTGTGCCTTGGCGAAAACGGACTTTGTCGCACTCGTACCAACCGCCTTCGTTGGTATAGCGAGTGTTTTCCCGGTTGACGCCCGGCTTAAACAGGATTTTTTGTAATGGCATCGGCAGTCCTAGGATAGAAACAGTGCTTTTTCAGCGTCCCTGCGCTTTTTTAGCCCTGCAAGTATTTTGCCACCACCCATGCAATACAGCAATAGTGCATCGGCTGCACCTTCCCAATCACCACGGTTTATCTTCATCCGAATAGAAGACCGCTGAAAACCGCCCAGTCCGGCATTGAAGGCAAAACTGACGCACGCATCGAAAGCCCCTTGACGACTAGATAGAGGGGGAGCAAGTCTAAGAACACCGCGTTCAGTAGGGCCGACGTCATCTTCGAATAGTCTAATGATCTCTTCTTTTGACCAAGCACGGTTATCCTCCGGTTTCAATGGGTACTCACTACGCAGCATACCTGTGTAACCATTCACACGGATCACAGGCAGTTTGATCTGATCTTGGTACAGCACGTGGCCGTAGCCAATCGTCCAGATATGAGCAGGGCACAGGTATGGTTTGTTCCTGTACCCCTCGTACTGGTGCATCAATTTAGCGCCAGCTTCGCTCAGTTTCATTTCTTAGCCCAGCTACGTGAACCAAACCAAAAACCAATGATACCGCCAAGCATCGCCATCTCGTCGCTTGAGAAGATGATGTCGGCAACACGCACCAAGTCATCAATGGTAACAACTAAGCCGGGGTGTGAATAAACAAAGTAGGCCAGCCAAGCGTTGATGGCGCACAGTTCTAGGATGAAAATGTAGGTAACCGTGGGGCGAACAGTGCCGACATAGCTTGAAACCCAGCCAGCGGCTCTAGCCAAAACAGCTTTGTCATGGTCATACGCAGCTACCGTCATCTGGGCATCTGTCTGCATGGAAATCTGATCCGTGCGCAACTCTTCAATTTTTTGCTGGGAGGCAAAGCCCTGCGCCAGCATCTGAAGTTCTTTGTCTGCCTGTACACGGGCAAGTGCAAGCTCATGGGCTTGGTCAGACTTGTTCTGGAAATATTCCAGCAGTTTAGGCAAACCTGAAATCAGCAAACCACCAAGGGTTGAAAATAGTGAAAGCATTACAGTCCTAACATTCCAAGTAATTTATTAACGATTTTGTCTGACAGATTGTCAGGCAGGAAACGGAGAAACCCAAGCACCCACCAAGCCACGCACATACGCACGAAGACCTTGAGGAAGAGGTCAAACTGTTTTTGGTACTCATTCACCGACCACACCTTGTTTTGGCGCACAGCTCAGAGATTTCACTGATTCCCCAACCAACAGCGCCCAAGAACATCACAATTACCACAATGCCTATAGCCCATGCCATCTGCTCTTGCTCGTCTTCTTTGCGTTTCTTTTCTTCAGCATGCAAAGCGGCCATCTCTTTGGCATCATCTCTGTCCATCTCAGCTTGCCGGGCCTTGGCTGCATTCCATACGTCAATACGGCCAGCCTGCATAAAAAGCATTTTTAGCTGTTCCTCAAACCGCTTGGCTTCATCCAAAGCCATCTCAATCTGAAGCGCCGCGCCAAGGTTGGATTTACCACCTGTACGCTTGGCCTGAAGCATGGCCTTGGTCGCAGTGCTCTTTGCGTCAAAAAGCTTCGCAATGGATGGAGCCAATCCCGCTAGATCACTAGCGACTCTACTAGCTTTCTTAACGACACTGATTGCAGTTTGCAGCCCTTCAAGTGCCGTTATCGGATCTATAGGAATCATTTGCGCTCAACCTTTTCCCACTGTAGGCAAACCACCTTACGGTTATAAACATCACCCGTCCAAGCCCACCGCACACAGCGGTATTCAGTTTTCCTGTCTTGGCTGGCTGCTCCCGGCAAAACTACGAGAAAGAGCATCAACAGCCATTTCATCCCCACATCCAAAAAATCGTTGCTGTCCCCCACACAATGAAGGTGACAATACAGGCTGCAATCACAAGAATGTCAGCCCAATCGCGCATGGTTACTCAGTAGCGTCAGGCCAGACAACTGCCCAAGGGAAACCTTCCTGATTTGGCACATCACGCAGACCTTGACGAACAAACGCCGCAGATGAACTGATGCTGTCAGGAATGTCTTTACCCTGTGTCCAGTCTAAAGCTGCAAGGCGACGATTACGTTGCTGACGCACATTAGCCGCTTGTTCTGCATCCATTGCTGCTTTGTATAAAACCTCGTTTTCCGCAGCCGTTCTTGCGGGTCGGTCTTCTATGGCAGGGGTATCAATAAAGATAGGGCCGAGCACATACTTGGTATGCCACTTGTCGCCAATTTGTTCAACGCCTTGACGCATTGAGTACTGATACACCGTACCGCCGGTGGCTTGCGCACCTTCATACACAATGTCAGCGCCGTGGGCATTGATCCACGCTTCAGTCTGTGGCGCAACTGTGATTAGCTCTGAAGGATTTTGAGACAACAGCAAGTCACGGAACTCATTCCAAAACATTACTGCGCCAGTTGAACGAACTCTGATTTCCATGATGTTCCTTTATGCGATTGCTAAGAAGATGTACGGAGCATATAAAGTGTTAATGTCGGCAGCCGTTGCTGCGGATGTGATTTGAAAGCCAACGCTTGCGGTATCAACGTAGTTTGTACCACTTACTTGCGCCCCTGCAGAATTCAAAAGAATATATGGATCATTGCTGGAACTAATACCGCGCGCAGAATCCCAAAGGTACCAAGACCCCCCGCCATTTGCTGTTTGCCTAATTAACACAAATCTTGCGCCTGTTGTAAAACCACAGTCAATAGTTCTGGCTGCTCCGGTACCTGTATAACTACCCACCTTACTGACCCCTGCAACCGTGGCAAAAAGGTATGCAACGTACTTATCACCCGAATAGTTTGTAAAAAATGTGCCAACTGAAAAAACAGAGGACGTTGGAGAAGTGTAATTCCAAAGACCGCTGTTGGACTTTGAATCTGCACCATTAAGGGCTACAAAATAATCGTTACCTAGCGCTGAGGAATAAACGTACCAGTCCCCTACCCCAAACCCACCTTCTGTTCCACTTCTACGCTTAACGATTATCCATTGAGGAACCGCTCCTAAATTGTGGGGGACTGTGGTAGCACTTCCAGTACCTGTATAGCACACAACATCCATAAAACCGGGAGCACGCTGGAAATTCCAATAAATAATGTTGTAGCCCGAACCGTAAAAGGAATCTTTAACAGCAACGTTACTTACGTTCATTACTGCCGCTGAAAAGCTTCCCGAAGACTCTGAAGAGGCGCTATTTGTTTTTAAATTGTTCGCCTGTAGTGACCCGTCAGCTGACCCACGTAGTCTGTCCCAAACAAAATTATCGCCAACAGCAGCAACGGCAACGTCTTTGGTAATGGTCATGTCAGCACGGAAATTTGTAGTCACCGTACCGCCACCCGCCTGATAAACAGGAGCAAAAACACTTGTTCCGACCGTAGGTACTTTCATTGGGCCAAGGCGGATTGCTATGTAAATGTAAGTTGAGCCACCGTAATTAAAATCTCCACCACCACTATTATTGAGAAAAAATCCCGTTGCAGTTGGAACAATTGTTGCCATACCCGCAGATGATTCGGCTGCACTTGAATTTGGAGATAAAAAGTTACTATTGGTACGATCCATTTGCCGCATGACATCTTCAAGAATCCACTCTGTACCGAAATCTGAAGCATTCTTAATAAGCACCAATTGGGGTTCATAGCCAAGTGTTACCGTATTACCCGGCGTGTTATTTCCTACATAAGACCCACAAGTAATTACGTTGTCCGAACCAGTTGCGCCAAAACCTCCAGCATTATGGGCAAACAAATATGCAACGTAGGTATATCCTGAATTGTTTGTAGTATTTTGAGTTGTTGCGGTAAATGTTGTAGATGAGGGCGACCAATTTACACCTATAGGAGATGACGCATTAGTGCCATTTAAATAAAGTGTATATGTTGGATCTATAGACCTATGCCACACATACCAATCACCTGTACCATTTGTACGTTTAATAATCACACAACCCGGGGTTGATCCAAGAGAGTGCGAAATTGAACGAGTATATGAGCCATCCCCCGTATAGGTCACAATGTCAAAGAACTTTGGCTGCTTGCGAAATGTCCATGAGACAAATTGATCTGGAAATGGTGGGTTTGATGGTGGGCCGTTTACGTAAATATAACTTCCAATAGAAAAACCGCTGCTTGTGAAAGCCGTAAGTGTGTTGGCGTTTGTATAAGTACTGGCAGATGAGTTTGTTATGAGCGCGTTTGTAACGCCCCTATTTGTGTCATAAAGTAAATGGTCTGGTGCAGCGCTACCGTTTCTACCTTTAATCCAAACCAAACCACCGCTACCAGATACATTTATCCCGTTAGTGATTGTCTGTGTAGAACCGTTACCTTGATAAAGCCACGTACTAAACACTTCTTCAATATAAATTGGTACAAAGTTAGATGTGCCGTAAAAATTCTGCACACTGATTTGGCCGCTTGTTGGCACAGCGCCATACGTACCCGAAGTTCCAGACGGAACCAAGCCACCACCTGCGTAGTACTCGTTCATGCCAATTGGATTAGAACCTCCAAACTCACCTTGAATGTCTGACAGGCTCAATGGGCCGGATGATGGCAGTGTCATGTGTGTTCCTTATGGTGTGCCGTAAGCAGTTGCGTTTGCTACAGTTGTCAAGTTACCGCTGCTGTCCATGCTTGCAATGGTAGTGCCGCCGTATTTAAACAGCAATTTACCACCAGACTCTACGATGCTGAAATTGGTAGTTGCAACCGAGCCTGCGCTACCGGTCGTGTTGCCTGAACCAGTGATAAACCCAGCACCGTTAGTCAGTTGGTTTGTGTTGGTAACGTTCGTTGCGCCTGCTGCAATACCGTCCAGCTTAGCAGCGTAGGTGCTTGTCATGTAACCGTTGACGCTGGCAGTGGCCGCAGCCATGCTGATAACACCGCTTGAATAAGACACGGGGGCTGTGCCCGACAAACTGGCCAACGTAATAAATGCTGCGCCATTGGTCAGCTGATTGGTGTTCGTGACGTTTGTAGCACCTGCGGCAATACCATCTAACTTAGATGCGTATGTGCTGGTCATATACCCGTTAGCGCTGGCAGTGGCCGCAGCCATGCTGATCGCGGGAGTAGAACCACCAGAAGAAACAACTGGAGCTGTACCTGTAACGCTGGTAATTGTGCCGCCAGAACCCGTGGCAGAAATTGTTTGGTTAGGCCAAGTACCTGTAATAGATACACCAGAACCCGCAGTCAAATTAGGAGTAGCGGTGCCTGTACCGCCACTTGCAACAGCAAGAATAGATGACAACCCCGCCGCAGTTCCAGTTGTGTTCTGGTTGAATGTTGGCCAAGTAAATGTGCCAGAGCTGAAGTTGCCAGACTGTGGTGTGCCCAGAATAGGCGTTACCAATGTGGGGCTGGTAGCAAAGACCAAGGAGCCAGAGCCGGTTTCGTCTGTTACCGCAGCCGCTAAGTTAGCACTGGATGGCGTGCCTAAAAATGTAGCAACGCCTGACCCCAGAGAAGTTATACCTGTACCACCGTTGGCTGCTGGAAGCGTGCCAGTTACGTTGGTAGCCAGATTGACAAAAGTTGTGGATGTTGTACCTGTACCGCCGTTAGCGATAGGCAGCGTACCTGTAACCTGAGATGTCAGGTTGACATTAGACAGCGTGCCACCAAGGGTCAAGCTACCTGTACTTGTAACTGTACCAGTCAGGGTAATGCCATTGACTGTACCTGTGCCGGACACGCTGGTCACGCCGTCGGCTACGCTTGAAGCAACCTTAACAAAGTCTGTGCCGTTGAAGTAAACAGTGCACTTTTCACCCACTGCAACAGACACACCTGTCTGACCAGAAGCTTTGAATGTAACTGCACCGCCCGTAGCCGCATTGTCAACCACATAAGTCTTGCTGTAACTTGGGGCCGTAATGACCTTGGTTGTAGTCAGCGTGCCTGTGACTTTGACAATAGCGTACTGGGCAGTGGTGGACGTGATGTTTGTGCCAGAGGATGTTCCGACCGTGTTGGCTAGGGTTACTGCCCCGTCACCATTCAAAGTCAGAGTACCAGCAACGGCAATATCAACATAATCGGTAATGCCGTAGTTAACGACATCGCCCCATGTGCCGTCTAGTTCGCCCTCTACAGGCAGCGCTAAACTGAGTAATGTTGTTGTTCCCGTTGTCATGGTAATCCTTTAAGCGATGCGCCTTATTTTGCTAATTCAGCGGCGCTAGGTGGAGGTGGGCGAACACCGTTTTGCTGGGCTGCTTGGAAATCCTGCCCCAGCTTACTCAAGCGCATGAACAAATCAATGCACTCCCCCAATTGACCAGCGGCCAACTGCTTCATGAGCACGTTGAATTCTTGTACGGTTACTTCGCCAATGTTGATTTTGTCGTTCATGCAATTTTCCTTTTAGGGAGTTGGTGGGGTTGGAGATGGGGGTGTGGGTGGTGCCCAAGGTAAGTCAGGCTGCGTCACGGGATCAATTTTAAGAGCAATCTGCTCGGCAATCACGCCATTTACGTGTTGCTCGTATGCGCCTGTAACAACAGGCTGAATCCAACCCAGCACAATTTCTTGTGTCAACTGGTCATAAGGAACAAAATCTGTCTGATCGGGATTGGGATCAAGGGGCGTAGCACCGCTGAATGTGCCGGTGTTGCCGTTCTCGTCCGTGCCGGTTTTTGTCCAGTAAGTCTGAACAACGTAGTCGGACTCAGAGCCGACTGTGGTTACTTTCATGCCTGTTACGGCCCATGTGTATGTGATAGCCATTTTTAGATCCTTGCTTCAAGAGATTTAACACGATTTGATAATTCGGCCACAGCAGCAAAAGCCAAAGCACTGAGCTTTTCGTAGTCTACCGCGAGTGAGCCGTCTGGTCTAGTGCGAACTGCAACTGGGAACACTTTTTGAACGTCTTGGGCAATCACGCCAAAGTCTTCTTTGCGCAGGAAGTATGCGTCTTCCCCGCCATGATCTTCCATGTACTCGTCATTCCAGTCAAACAACTTGCCACCAATGCTTTCCACAGTTTCCAAAGCGTTGGGGATGTCCCGCACGTTTTCTTTGAATTTGATGTCCGAAGAGTAGTAGGCTGTGACGTTGCCATAGCAATTAAGTACGTTTAGTATTGAAGTGCTGGCGGGGTCTACGTAATAGCCGGTGTTGTTGTAATCGTAAAAAAGAGGGGCGCGGTATGAACCGGTGGAATATCCGGTTCCTGTATCGGAATCTAAAAAGTGTCTTGCAGTGCCGTTGGAGGCAACGTAAAACCCCCAGTTACTAACAATACCAATACCCGATATGCTTCCAATTGTATAGCCCACACCGTACATGTTTCCAAGCGATGTAGTGCCGGGAACATAACTACCACCAATGGTGTATATCGGGCCTGATGTACCGCCGGTTTCTTGGCTTCCATAGCCGCCATCTAAATAGCCATACCCCGCCGCTTGCCTGCGGTAATAATAAGCGTATGGGGCATATAACGAAGAGCTGCTTGCTGGATCAAGGTAGTAGCCGGTGTTGTCGCTGTCGTAGAAGACGGGAGCGCGAAGATCTGTGTCGCTAAACCATGATCCATAGAACTGTCCGCCAATACCAGCAAGATTTCCACGAACGCTCCACCCACCACCGCCGTGGAGAAGGCCAAATCCGTTGGTATCCCAATAAACGTAGCCTTTAATGGTGGACTCGTAATTGGTTTTAAACAACAAGGCACCGTAGTCGGTGCTGCCATTTCCCGTAATAGCCCAATATCTACCGTTGCTTAGTGGGTAAAAGTGCTGGGCGTATGACTGGCTATACAAGCCCGTTTGGCCGTATGTGCGGAACCAATTGTTTGCGTAGACCTCGTACATGTTACTAGCACCGTTTGGGTCTACGTAGTAGCCGGTGTTGTTGTAGTCGTAAAAGATTGTGCCGCTATGTTCGCCGGTTGAAATTACTTGGCCAGTTTCTCCACCAAGCCAAACTCTATTAACACCTCCCCCATTTACGTACTGGCCCCAACCACTGGCCCCAGAAATACCAACACTAATATAATTAGCATTGCAGTATCCAATACCGTACATGTTATTGAACGAAGTGGACGTTGGGTAGTAACTTCCGCCAATACTATAGATTGCGCCGGTGGTGGATCCTGTTTCGCTACTACTGTAGTTTCCAGACAACCAACCGACACCCGCTGAATTGCGGGTATACACGCCGACTTGATAAATGGTGTTTAGAACACTGTTTGATGCTGGATCAAGGTAGTAGCCGGTGTTGTTGTAGTCGTAAAAGATTGGCGCTCTTGCGGAACCATAAAATTCCCAATCTCCTCGACCCCATCCACCAACCGCACCTTGAGTGACATAAAAACAGGTTGCATTAGCAACATTATTTCCATTTGACTGCCACACATCTTCATCAATTACACGGAAAACACCACCTGTGTCGCCCGCGCCGTAAACAGTAACACCCTCGTTGTCGATAACAACACCACCAGTATCGTTATCAATCATTGCAATGTTAATTGAACCTGTTGATGCATTCCAATAAAAAGGCGCGTTGATGCTGACTGTGCCCGTTCCGGGTGGAAGGTACCTAAACAATGCAGTACCTGCTGTGTTCAAATTAAGCGCGTTCAAAACAGAAGTACTTGCAGGGTCTACGTAGTAGCTGGTGTCGTTAAGGTCGTAATATATGGGCGAACGCATATCGGCTGCACCATACACACGATACATGTATGTTACATCGCTGTCGTAGTAATACGTACTTTGATTGCTCAAGT
>Ga0208783_10002088_pt1 | contig 11602 bp, 19 predicted proteins | sample DEB19_08_DNA_2_FD_184529 | JGI IMG/M metagenome (GOLD analysis project Ga0208783, IMG submission 184529) | Aqueous microbial communities from the Delaware River and Bay under freshwater to marine salinity gradient to study organic matter... | ecosystem: Environmental > Aquatic > Marine >... | reverse complement strand
AAACGATTAGGGGGCGTCTCGTTACCTAAGACGAACAATGTGCTAGGATAAAGCCATGAGACAGATCGGCGGCAGTCACTACCAGAAAGACATCGAGCCAATAGATGCGATGGCGGCATGGATGAGTAGGGAAGAGTTGCAGGGGTTTTATTGGGGAAATGTTATAAAGTACGTGGCACGGTGGAAGGATAAGGGCGGGCTGGAGGATTTGAAGAAGGCACACGATTACCTGGAGCGGCTAATTGGGATTCAGGGGGAGTAATGGATACTGTTATTGGGTTGGTTATGTATATTGTTATATGCGTTGGGTTTATTATGATGGCATTGGTGGATTGAATGTATATATCTATTTGGTGGGTTTTGTTGTTTTTTGGGTTGTGGTTTTATTTTTATGGGGATAAATGATGGGCAAGTCCAGTTACACGGAAGAAAAAGCTGATGCAATTATTTCCGATGTAAGCAATGGAATCCCGCTTGCCCAAGCGGTCAAAAAAATCGGCGTAGGCCTTGCGACTTGGTATGACTGGACTTATGCGGATAAAGATTTGGCCGGAAGATTCGCACGCGCGCGCGAAGCTGGGCATGACGTCATTGCAACGGATGCCCTTGCGATTGCAGATGAGGCTCCGCCATGCAATCCAAACGGCGGAACTGACTCAGGGTATGTCGCTTGGCAAAAAAATCGAATCTGGACCCGTTTGCAGCTTTTGGCAAAGTGGGACCCGAAACGTTACGGCGACAAAGTGACAGTGGGCGGAGACGCTAACAGCCCCATCAAGATCGAGCGCATCGAGCGCGTGGTGGTAGGCGAAGTGATCGAGCAACGCGCCCTGTCAAAAAAAGTTGAGGATGATGCTTGACATCTGCGAACGTTGTGCGTAGTATTCACATCAGCAGCACATCACAACAACAGACAGGAGAAAGACATGAAAACTATCAATCAAATCGGCCTCGAAGAAATCCGCATTTTCCTAGCGGAGAATCACAAGTTGGGCGAAACCTTCACCAAAAACATGATTGGCGCTTGGGCAGCAGACGCTGAATTTCAGATGGCAGAAGGAAACTCGCCAAGCATAGAAATCAACGCATGGGACAGCATCCACGGCTACACGCAGGAATACACGATTAGCAAGTCTGGGATTGACGAATAACAATTATTTCCGCTTCGGCTGGGAACAACAGGAGATCATCATGGGCTACTTTAGTTATCACCAAATCGGCAACGCCACCTTAATCGTTACCCACGCGCCTGATGGCGAAGAAGTTGAGTATCAGGTTCAAACGGCTCGCGGGCTGCGTTCTTGCTACTTTGACCGGCGCGATCATGCCGAAGCCATGGCGAGGGCCTGCAAATGAGACTGGCGACTAACTACATACAGTTGGCGCTTACTAGCGTGCTGGCAGCAGCGGCACGCGGTGAGATTGATTTAAACGAAATGGCAAAACAAGAATTGGCATTGCGCGGTCTAGACTCCGAAGGAAACTGGATCGGCCTTGAGAATGCAAGGCGGTTAAACATCGTGGAGCGCAATGGATAGCCCTACCCCTGAACAAGTGCGCGAAACCCGCTCCAAGGCGGGTTTAAGCGCCTCCAAAGCCGCATCGTTGATCTATCGCAGCACTCGCAACTGGCAACAGTGGGAACTTGGAGAACGAGCGATGGACCCGGCGCTTTTCGAACTTTTTTGTTTAAAGGTGCAGCATGTACGACCCAGCGAGTGATCTGATAGCCCTTAAAAAGTTGTGCAACGAGTTGCAGCGCGAGCTGGCTTATTCTCAGCCTGATCGTGGCGACGTGGAGAAGCTGGCCCGCGATGTGGAGTATTTGGCGGGACGCATAATTGAGTGGGCGAAAGAGTGACCACGCTGAAGATACAGACCCCGCGCTGGGCTTTGCCGCTGCTTAAGCCATCGCGCTATAAGGGCGCTTACGGAGGGCGAGGCTCGGGCAAATCACATTGCTTCGCCGAAATGCTTATCGAGGCGCACATCATGGACCCATCAAGCCGATCAGTGTGTGTGCGCGAAGTTCAAAAGTCTTTGTCTCAATCAGTTAAACGATTGCTTGAACTTAAAATTCAACAAATGAATGCGGGGTCTTATTTCGAGGTGCAGGATTCGGTCATTAAATCACGCACAGGAAGTGGGCTGATTATCTTTCAAGGTATGCAGAATCACACTGCTGACTCGATCAAGTCGCTTGAAGGTTACGATCGGGCATGGGTAGAAGAAGCACAAAGCTTGTCATATAACTCTTTAAAATTGCTTCGACCAACTATTAGAAATCCCGGCTCTGAATTATGGTTCACTTGGAACCCACATAGCCCTGATGACCCTGTTGATCAATTGCTTCGCGGTGACAAACCACCTCCAGATTCTGTTGTTATTCCAGTAAATTACGATGATAACCCTTGGTTCCCAGATGTTCTCCGCGATGAAATGGAGTATGACAAACGGCGCGACCCGGACAAGTGGCGGCACGTATGGCGTGGCGAGTATTTAACGCAATCTGAAGCCCGTGTGTTCAAAAATTGGGTCGTAGAAGAGTTCGAACGGCCAGATGGCACTATTTACAGGCTCGGTGCTGATTGGGGCTTTAGTGTTGACCCTTCGGTGCTAGTGCGCTGTTCCATCGAGGGAAACCGGCTTTACGTGGATTATGAGGCCTACATGATTGGGTGCGAGATTGTGAATCTGCCCGATCTGTTTGACCGCGTGCCGGAGTCTCGCAAATGGTTTATTCGTGCGGATTCAGCGCGTCCTGAAACGATTAACTACATGCAAAAACATGGTTATCCTAAAATTCAAGCGGCGGCAAAGGGTAAGGGGTCGGTTGAGGAAGGTATTGCTTTTCTTCAATCTCACGATATTGTTGTACATCCTCGGTGCGTGCATCTTATTGATGAGCTTAATAGCTATTCTTACAAGATAGACCCGCAAACTAATGAAGTTTTGCCTATAATTGAGGATAAAAATAACCACGTCATTGATGCTTTACGGTATGCTTGCGAGGGCATACGTCGCGCAAAGCCAGTAAAACGTGAGATTATTGACGCTAAACCCCGGCCTTTTTATGGCTCCACTGGATGGATGGGTTCCTGAATGCCTCTGAAAAAATCAGCCAGCAAAGCTGCCTTTTCCAAGAACGTAAAGACTGAAATGGCGCATGGCAAGCCGCAAAAGCAAGCCGTGGCAATCGCCTACTCGGTGCAGCGTAAGGCTGGCGGCAAAGCTGCGGCACCCAAAAAGGGCAAGTAATGGCAAAGCGTGATGATGAGCTGCTATCTACGGCGAGAAGCCGCTTAAATCTGGCGATTTCGGCGTATTCCGAGAGCCGCGAGGATGAGCTGGACGACATGAAGTTCTATGCCGGCTCGCCTGATAATCACTGGCAATGGCCCGCCGATGTGCTGGCTACCCGTGGCGCGGTGCAGGGACAGACTATCAACGCGCGGCCTTGTCTGACCATCAACAAGCTGCCTCAGCACGTTCGCCAAGTCACCAATGATCAGCGGCAAAATCGGCCATCGGGCAAGGTTATTCCGGTGGATGACAAGGCCGACGTGGAAGTTGCCGAGATTTTTGACGGTATTGTGCGCCACATTGAATATATTTCCGACGCTGATGTAGCGTATGACACCGCCTGCGAGAATCAAGTGGCGTATGGCGAGGGATATATTCGCATCCTGACCGAGTATTGCGACGACGATACGTTTGATCAAGACATTAAGATCGGGCGCGTACGGAATAGCTTCTCGGTCTATATGGACCCGATGATTCAAGACCCATGCGGGGCGGATGCGCGCTGGTGTTTCATTACTGAAGACATTAACAAGGAAGACTACGAGCGCATGTTCCCGGATGCCTCGCCTGTCACTACTTTGCAGCAAATGGGGGTTGGCGATCAGTCAATCAATCAATGGTTGAATGAAAACACCATTCGGATTGCCGAATACTTTTACATTGAGCACGAGCCAGCCACGCTAAACCTGTATTACGGCGGCGCCACGGCGTTTGAAGGCTCGCCCGAAGATAAGCAAATCAAAGCCACTGGCATGAAGCCGGTTAAAACTCGGCAAGTTGATCGTCGCAAGGTCAAATGGTGCAAGATTAACGGCTATGAAATTCTTGAGGAACGCGAGTGGGCGGGCAAGTATATTCCCGTGGTTCGCGTAGTTGGTAACGAATTCGAAGTAGATGGCCGAATTTACCTGTCCGGCCTTGTGCGCAATGCCAAGGACGCCCAGCGGATGTATAACTATTGGGTAAGCCAGGAAGCCGAAATGCTGGCTTTGGCACCAAAAGCGCCGTTCATTGGATATGGCGGGCAGTTTGAAGGGTACGAAACGCAATGGAAAACCGCCAATACCCAGAATTGGCCCTATCTTGAAGTCAATCCAGACGCTACGGACGGCCTAGGCAATCCTTTGCCCTTGCCCCAGCGTGCCATACCTCCAATGGCTCAGACGGGCCTTATACAGGCCAAAATGGGCGCGTCTGACGATATTAAGGCTACGACGGCTCAGTATGACGCTTCGCTTGGTATGGCGGGTAATGAGAAGTCCGGCAAGGCTATTTTGGCTCGTGAGCGCCAGTCTGATACCGGCACTTATCACTACGTCGATAATCTGGCTCGTGCGGTGCGTAATGTGGCCCGCCAATTGGTTGATCTCATCCCCAAGATTTACGACACCCAGCGCATCGCCCGTATTATTGGCATCGACGGCGAGGCTGATATGGCAATGATTGACCCGACTCAGCCTGAGCCGGTGAAAAAGATCATTGACCAAGATACTGGCGCGGTTATCAAGAAGATTTACAACCCAGGCGTAGGCAAGTATGACGTATGCGTGACCACCGGCCCGAGCTACATGACCAAGCGCCAAGAAGCGGCTGAAAGCATGGCGCAGATTCTTCAAGGCAACCCACAGCTTTGGACTGTGGCGGGCGACCTGCTTGTGCAAAATCTTGACTGGCCGGGGTCCGATGAGCTTGCCAAGCGTCTTAAGAAGATGATTGACCCCAAGCTGCTGCAAGACGACAACGACATGCCGCCTGAACTCATGGCCGCGCAGCAACAAATGCAGGTTATGGGCCAAGAACTTGATCAGATGCATCAAATGCTGCAAAACGTGTCGCAATCTATGGAAGCGCGCGATTTGGAGATAAAAGAATATGACGCCAAAGTGCGGGCATATCAGGCCGAAACACAACGTATTAGCGCGGTTCAGTCCAGTATGTCGCCTGAACAGATTCAGGATATTGTCATGGGCACAGTGGCAGGAATGATTACTTCCGGGGATTTGGTGGGCGAAATGCCGGGCCATGAATTGCCAGGAGAAGATATGCAAGAAATGGGGCAACAATCACAAGAAATGGGGCAAATGCAATGAAAGCGGCGGATTTTGTTGGGCTTTTGTTTCTCGGGCGCGATGTTGCCCATTCGGTGCATTTAAACACGCGGAGCTATGCAAAACATGTAGCTCTGCAAGGGTTTTACGAGGGAATAGTCGATTTGGCTGATTCATTTGCCGAAGCATATCAAGGCAAATATGGCTTGATTGGTGGTATTGCTTTACAATCAGCAAAAAAAACCGCAAATATCACAGAGTTTTTGCAAGATCAGTTAGACGAAATCGAATCAAACCGCTATAAAGTAGTAGATAAAGATTGCACTGCGCTTCATAACATTATTGACGAGATCGTAAGCCTTTATCTTTCGACTCTTTATAAGCTGAGGTTTTTGGCATGAATAAAGACATTACAACGTGCATGGGGTATCAACAAATTACCCTTGGCGCCGCTTCAACCGCTTTGACTGTGCCATCAATTGACCCAAATACAGGGCAAAATGCAATGCCCACGCACGCAGTGATTATTGTGGATGCTGTATCTATAAGATGGCGCGATGATGGGGTTGACCCAACGTCGGCAATCGGAATGCCGTTGTTGCCTGGAACCGTTTTTATTTATGACGGCGATCTTCGCAAGTTGCGATTTATTAGAACAGCAGTCGGTTCAATACTTAATGTGAGCTACTACAAATGAACATTTTTCCAACGACCGCTGTAACCGGGAATGCTGCTGAAGATGCGGCAACAAGCGCAAACCCACTGATTGTCGGCGGCGTCGTAAGAGCAGCCAATTCCCCGACTACGTTTATTGCTGGCGATGCTGCCCGCGCCACTATGACGTCTAGCGCGGCTATGGTGGTTATGCCATATTCCGTGCCTGAAGTGTTTTGGTCTTATGCGGCTGCAGCCGGCGGTATTCTTAACACTACCACGGCGGTGACGGTTAAAGCGGCGGCTGGTGCCTCTTTGCGGAATTACATCACCAATATTCAGATCATGTCTGAAGCACTGACAAACGCCACTGAATTGGCAATCCGTGACGGTGCGGCGGGCACCGTGTTGTGGCGGATTAAAATTCCGACTGGCGGATTGGCTTCATCCAATTTTGATTTTTCGTGCCCCCTGCGCGGCACTGCCAACACCCTGCTTGAAGTGGTGACGCTCACCGCCTCTGGAGCTGGTGCGGTGTATGTCAATATGCAAGGTTTCGTCGCAGCTTAATAACGGGCAATAAACATGGCCGGCACAAAAATTTCAGAACTCCCAGCAGCCACGCTCCCCCTGACTGGCTCAGAACTTGTGCCGGTCGTGCAGGGTGGAGTTACATATCAAACAAACGCATCTGCTTTCATCAGACAATCTGCGCCAGTTACTAAAACTGCAAATTTTATCGTTGGAAATAATGAAAATTTCATTGTCTGTGATGGCTCTGCATCTATCACGGTGACTTTGCCAACAGCATCAAGCTGGACGGGGCGAATAATCACCGTTAAAACAATAAAAGCTTTTACTGTGGTTTCGGCATCCAGCAATGTTGTTCCATTAAATAGCTCAACTGCTGGTACGGCTATTCTTGCTGGTACTATTGGTAAATGGGCAACGCTTGTATCTAACGGCACGAATTGGATTGTAATGGCAGCAGCTTAATAGTATTAAATTAATACCGTACTGGCCCGTTTGACCAGGGATTCTTAGGAATCAACCATGACTGAAGAAGTACAACTAGCGGAAGTGCCCGCGCCGGAACAGGTCGAGACGGCATCGCCTGAACCCGAAGTTTCATCGCCGGAAGTTGCCGATGAATCGCAGCCAGCTAAAACCTTTACACAGGAAGAACTGGACGCGGCTATTGGCAAAAGGCTCGCAAGAGAGCAACGGAAGTGGGAACGAGAGCAACAGCGCAGGGCTGAGGAAGCGCAAGCCGTAAGGGCTGCACCTCCGGGCGACCTCCCGCCTGTCGATCAGTTTGAAAGCCCCGAGGCTTATGCGGAAGCATTGGCTTATCGTAAGGCTGAAGAGCTGTTGGCACAGCGTGAGCTGGCTAAACAGCAAGCATCGTTGCTTGAGGGTTATCACGAGCGTGAAGAGCAGGCGCGGGAAAAGTATGAAGACTTCGAGCAAGTCGCGTATAACCCGAATTTGAGAATCACTAACGTGATGGCTGAAACGATTCAGGCTTCTGATATTGGCCCCGATTTGGCGTATTTTTTGGGTACCAATCCGAAGGAAGCTGACCGTATTTCTCGCCTTTCGCCAATCTTGCAAGCTAAGGAAATCGGGAAGATCGAGGCTAAGCTGTCCGATAATCCGCCCGCGAAGAAAACAACCAGTGCCCCGGCACCGATTGCCCCTGTTACCGCCCGTTCTACTGGCGGTGCTGCATACGATACGACTGACCCACGTTCCATTAAAACCATGAGCGCGTCAGAATGGATTGAAGCAGAAAGACAACGGCAAATTCGGAAGTGGGAAGCACAACGCAACCGCTAACTTTTTTAGGAAATAATCATGCCAAATAGTCTGCTTACTATCGACATGATCACCCGGAAAGCTCTCGAAGTTCTTGAGAACAACCTGGTGCTCACCCGTAACGTTAATCGCCAATACGACGACTCGTTCGCCGTTGAAGGTGCAAAAATCGGCTCCGCGCTGCGTATCCGCCTGCCGGACCGCGCTTTGGTGACTGACGGCGCCGCCCTGCAAGTTCAGGACGACAACGAGCAATTTACCACCCTGTCTGTGGCCTCCCAAAAGCATATCGGCATCAACTTTACGTCTGCCGAACTGACCATGCAATTGGACGACTTCGCTGACCGCGTGCTGAAGCCTCGTATTAGCCAACTGGCTGCTGCCATTGATACTGACGTTGCTAATGCATTTAAGGGCATCGGTAACAGCGTTGGTACCCCCGGCACGACCCCGGCCACCTCGCTGGTGCTGCTGCAAGCTCAACAAAAGCTGAACGAAAACGCGGCTGTCATGTCGCCCCGTTATGCCACCGTGAATCCGGCTGCTAACGCTGGCCTCGTAGAAGGCATGAAGGGCCTGTTTAACCCCACCGACACCATCTCTAAGCAATTCAAGAATGGCATGATGGGTACTGGCGTGCTGGGCTTTGACGAAGTGAATATGTCTCAGTCGATCAAGACGCTGACGACTGGCACCCGCACCAACGGCACTGTGAATACGACCGTTTCTGCGCAAGGCACTTCCACCCTGTCTCTGACGGGCTTGGGCGCTAACGCCACCATCAGAGCTGGTGAAGTTTTCACCATCGGCAACGTGTTTGCAGTCAATCCGCAAACCCGTGAATCGACCGGCTCGCTTCAACAGTTCGTTGTGACTGCTGACGTAACCGCGTCTGCTGGTGGTGTGGCTTCCGTGACCGTGTTCCCTGCCATCTTTACGGCTAACCAAGCTCTGGCTACGGTGGATTCTTTCCCCCAAGCCACTGCTGCCGTTACTTGGCTTGGTGCGGCTTCCAGCGCCTACCCGCAAAATCTTGTTTATCACAAGGACGCCATCACGTTTGCCACCGCCGACCTTCTCCTGCCGCAAGGCGTGGATATGGCCTCGCGTGCTGTGCATAACGGCATCTCACTGCGTATTGTGCGCCAGTACGACATCAACAATGACCGTATGCCGTGTCGTATTGATGTGCTGTATGGCTACAGCGTCATTCGCCCGCAGATGGCTTGCCGTATTTGGGGCTAATTGTGATTTAGCCGGGGGGCTTCCCCCGGCGCTTAATTGAAAGGAATTCATTATGGCTTTTCCAGTTGCAGGTAGTGGCTACCAACTTGGCGATGGTAATGAAGCTGGCGTGTTGTTTTATGTCCAGCCCGCTCCCGTCGCATTTACGACTGACCCCGCTGCGACCCCGGCTCAATTGGCCGGCGTTGCAATGTTTATCGGCACCCCGGCGGCTCCCATTAACTTCACCCTGCCCGCCGTTGCTGCGCTTGAGTCTGCTTATCAAGCCATGGGCGAAAAAGTTAATACCGCCTTTGAGTTTGTGCTGATCAACACGGCAGCTCAAAACATCACCGTTATCACCAACACTGGCTGGACGGTGACGGGCGGCGGCTCAATGGTTGTGAATAACGCATCTGCGCGTTTCCAAGCCCGTAAAACGGGTGCTGGCGCGTGGCAGCTTTATCGCCTTGCCTAACTTTAATGCCCCGGGTTCGCTCGGGGCAATTTGCTGAAAGGTTTAATATGGCAAACACTAAAGCAATTGGCGTGGCCTATGAAGATCAGAATATTCGTGGCGCCGATGTGTGCTACGTTGATTCTGAGCTTGGCTACACCGCCGCAGCGCAAGGTACTGTAACTCAGCTTACCGACAAAACCACTGCCGTTACGCTTAACAAAGCGGCAGGCCGCATCACGATGAACAACGCTGCGCTTGCTGCTGCGACTAGCGTTAGTTTCACGCTTAACAATTCTTTTATCTCTCCAAACGATACTTTGATTGTTACGCTGTCTGGCGGTATTGCTACCCCTGCAACTTATAACTGCTGGGTTAATTCGCTGAGTGCTGGCTCTGCCAACATCACTTTGCGAAATGTTAGTGCTGGTTCTTTGTCTGAGGCAGTTATCATTAACTTTGCCATCATTCATTGCCTGTAATACTCAGGGGCTTCGGCCCCTGTTTCTGGCACATATATAATGCTGATTTATCTCAAACACCAGCGCCACGGCACCAAAATAGCCACTATGGAACTTGAGGCCGAGCATGATGAAGAGCATGGCTGGGTGCGCTATAATCCAGAAGAATCGGAGCAGATTGAAGAGCCTGCACCGATAAATGAACTTCAGGTTAGGCGAAGAGGGCGACCGCCCAAGATTGCGGCTTAAGGGGGCTTAATGGCAACGGCTGGCGAAATCATCAATGGGGCGCTCAGGCTACTAGGGATGCTGGCCGAAGGCGAGACTCCTTCGTCTGAAACCTCTGCCGATGCGCTTTTCGCCATGAATCAAATGATTGATTCGTGGAATACTGAAAAGCTGTCTATTTACAACACGCAAGATCAAACCTTTACATGGCCTTCTGGCGAGATTCAACGCCACTTAGGGCCTACTGGTGATTTTGTGGGTAATCGCCCGGTTTTGCTGGATGATTCTACTTATTACCGCGACCCGACAACCAACGTGTCGTTTGGTATTAAATTCATCAATCAGAAGCAATATGACGGGATTGCCGTCAAAACGGTGACTTCCACGTATCCACAAGTGATGTGGATTAATATGGAATACCCGAATATCCAGATGACCATTTATCCCAAGCCCACACGTGACTTGGAATGGCATTTTATCTCGGCGCAGGAACTCACTCAGCCCGTTACTTTGGCGACTCAACTGGCTTTTCCGCCAGGCTATCTGCGCGCTTTCCGCTATAACTTGGCGTGTGAATTGGCTCCCGAGTTTGGGGTCGAACCTTCTCTGCAAGTTAAACGTATTGCGATGGTGTCAAAACGCAATATCAAGCGCATCAACAATCCTAATGACATTATGAGCTTGCCTTATTCGCTCGTGGCAACTCGTCAGCGGTTTAACGTGTACGCCGGGAATTATTGATGAAATCACCCATCCTCGGCTCTAGCTATGTGGCCCGCAGCCCAAGTGCTGATGATAATCGCATGGTTAATCTGTTCCCAGAGATTGTGCCCGAGGGGGGCAAAGAATCGGCGTTTTTGCAACGCGCACCTGGTTTAAAACTTCTTGCTACTGTTGGAGATGGGCCAATTCGCGGCTTATGGCAGTTTGGAGGATATGGATACGCAGTAAGCGGCACCAACCTTTATAAGATCAGTCCATCTTGGACTGCCACTTTGGTGGGGACGGTGTCGGGGTCTGGTCCGGTGTCAATGGCTGATAATGGAAGCCAGCTTTTTGTGGCTTGCAATGGACCAAGTTATATTTACAATTCTAACACTTTTGTTTTTCAACAGATTACCGACCCTGATTTTTCGGGAGCGGTAACAGTAGGTTATTTGGATGGGTATTTTGTTTTTAATGAGCCTGACAGTCAAAAAGTTTGGGTTACAAGTCTGCTTGAAGGTACTCAAGTGGATGCACTCGATTTTGCCAGTGCGGAAGGTTCCCCGGACGGACTTGTCGCGCTAATTGTTGATCACCGCGAGGCGTGGCTGTTTGGCACGAACTCGGTTGAGGTTTGGTATGACGCAGGCAACGCTGATTTCCCTTTGGCGCGCATTCAAGGGGCGTTTAATGAGATGGCTGTA
>Ga0208783_10002087_pt1 | contig 11604 bp, 15 predicted proteins | sample DEB19_08_DNA_2_FD_184529 | JGI IMG/M metagenome (GOLD analysis project Ga0208783, IMG submission 184529) | Aqueous microbial communities from the Delaware River and Bay under freshwater to marine salinity gradient to study organic matter... | ecosystem: Environmental > Aquatic > Marine >... | reverse complement strand
CTTCAGTTCGCACTTGGGCCAGAATGTCATCAGCCGCGGCTGCCGAACCCGCGAACGCCACCATCTTGGTGCGCGTGTCCTCAAGTTCCTTGGCTAGGCCAAAACCGAACGCGTTCGCAAGTCCAACGGCACCTTCGCCGATAGCACTTGCGCCTTGCGCCGCCAGGCCGATGCCGGACAACGCGGACCCGATGCCCTTTATGGCTGCCATCGGCGCGGACAACGCACCAGACAAACCGCCAAGACCTTTGTGCAGCCGGTCCAATGGCCCGCTGAACTCATCCTCGGCGGTTATCCTGACGTTTAGTTCCGCGGTTGTCGCCATGTCAGCCTTTCAGTTTGCGTGCCGCGTCCAGGAGTTCGATTGCCCAGAACACGTCGCGTGCATTTGCCTGACGTGCCGTCTCCAGCGTGTAAGCCGGAAATGTGGTCGCGATTACCGCCCGGTGATACACCGAAATCGTCTCGCGATCGCATGCGTTCGGCATATTGACCAGCCACTTCCCAAACTCGGTCAGGCTTTTTTTGGGACCGCGAGGCACCCCGCAATGCCTTCGCAGACTGCGGCAAACTGCCCTGGCGTCAAACGTCTCAACCCGGCTCGGTCAGTTCCACCCGTTAGGGTGCCGCCAACCACGCATGATGACACCGCGTCGAGCATGCTGGTTGCGGTGCCACCTTGCAAGTCCTCAATCATTCCCATTGTCAATGCTTGCGGGTCGATGTCGACCGTAAAGCCTTGAAGATCAGCGTTCAGCGCCACCGTCAAGGTGTCGCGTTTGCGTCCTGCCATTGTTGCCCCCCCTGTGGCAGTGTTAGGAGAACGTCACCGTTCCCGTGATCTTGTGGGTTGCAGTGGCCTTGATCATGTCGCCTACCGCAATCGGCAGGGACAGTTTGGTGACGATGGTCTCCATGCTGACGGTACGCGTGCCATCCGTGAAATCAAGCGTGCCGCTGATCCCGAGACGTCCGGTGTACACCGTCCATATGCCCGTCGTGTTGGTGTTGTTGTACATGAACTCGTGTGTGACATCGTCGCCACCCTTCAGGCCCGACGTGAACTCCATCCACTGGTCACCAATGGTCGTGGTGTCGTGCGTCGCTGAAGATACACTGAAATCAAGGCTGACGGTTTCCGCCTTGAAATCAGCCGGTGATCCAGCACTGTTGTCGATGTTTATTGATGAGATGTCCTTGCCGTGAACGCGTGCCATGGTCGTCGTGCCTCCTTAGAACCTGGCGAACCCGGCCACAAACGTGACCGAGGACGTGCTGTTGATAGTCGATATTGCTCGCAAGTAGCGGTTCACCGTACCGGTGACTGTCAATGTCTGGCACGATGCAGCCGTGGACGCCGTGAAGGTCACGAGGTCCACCCACGTGGAGTTGTTCGTCGAGTGCTGGATTTTCACCGTTCCACCAGTGCCGGTTACCGCGGTGACATGCAGGTTGGACCGTCCTCCGTTGGCGGATGATGCGGCGTTGTCGACGCTCGTACCGTTGGTGCTTGTGCTATCGGCACCGAGCACGTGCAACAGTACACCGTTCAGCCCGGCCCGCCCGTTGCCTTGCAACGTGCCGTTGATTTTGACAATGTCAGCAACCGTGATCGGCTGTGCATGTTTGGTCAATATGGCCTCACTGCACAGGATGCCAAAATTCCCGACCGCATCCGCATCGCCATCATAGATCGACAGCACACTTGCGCCTGCGGTGTCTGATCCAAGTAATGCCTCAAACTGGCGTTCGATGGAAGTCACCGATCCGCCTGAATTGGTCTGGTAGAACCCATCAACCGACGCGTCCCACGATCCAAGTCCGGGATCATATGTCACGTATTCAGCGCCAAACGTCGTGACATCGTGCGTGTCGGCATTTGCCGTGACATCCACCGATGCGAGATCGGTTGACACGTCACGGTAACCGAGATACACGCGGACATCCTTGCCGTGCATCCTAGCCATTCGTCACCGCCTCATCCGACGTGGATGACGATTCCGGCGCAATCTCTACGACGGGGATAGCGCTTGCGGTCCACCCCGACGCAATGACATGCCCTTCGGCAACCAGCCAGGCGTTCTCGTTCACGACGCTGTCCGGCACGTCATCGCCTGCCTCGACGCGGACTTCTCCGCCTTTACCGTCCGGCCAATTGATGCCGGTCGTTGCTTGCCACGTCATGTCGGCCAGACCTCCACGGTAAACCGCACGCCGAAATAATCGACGGCTCCAAAACTAAGCGTACCGTAATCGCGCCACGAAAGGACGCGCGTGGCGTATGCAGCGCCACCCAGCGTGCCGTCGCTTTCGATGGCCGCCTTGATGCTTGTGGACCCCGTCCGAGACAGATAGGTGTCCACCAAGTCCTGCGAGACGTCCCACGGACTGCCACCTGTGGACGCCAGAAGCGTGACGTCGTACCGCTGCACGTCCTGCCCGTTCGCCATCGACAGGTCGTAGTCATGCTCGGTCGGGCGGATAATTACCGCTGGTACTTGTGGTGTGGTCGGCACGGTCTTGTAGACGTTGAGTCCGCTGATTGTTTCCAACCGTGTCGCAAGTCCGGCACGCACCGTCGAAAGGCTCATGCGCCTTGGCTCCACAGGCGCTCAATGTCGCGCCCGGCTGCTTGAAAGAACCCACGAATACGGCCAAGGTTTTCCTCAAAGGCAGTCCGGAGAAACGGACGCGGTTTGGTGCCACGGCGCTTGATGGATCGTGCAACCGCGTATGGATTGATGTTGCCATGCCGTCGCGCCCATAGCGCAAGTTCGCCCGCGGTTGGTGGTTGTGACCCTGGTCTGCGCCCGTCATGAACGGCTCGCGCGTAGATGACGTTCGTGCCAACCGTGGCAAACCGTGGCAGGTCGGATGTGTCCACCGCATTCGTGATCGATGCACGCAGCCGTCCGGTATCAACCGGCGCATTGCGTTTTGCCTGCCCCTCAACGACATACGCCGATTTCTTCAACGCGGTACGGATTGGTTCGGCCATGATGGCTGACGCGCGCGCCTTGCGTTGCATCTCCTCGGCGTTTGTCACGCGGATTGAAAACCCTACCATTGCGCCTGCACCACCATGTCCATTTTTCGGTACGGCCGGATCAACGCCAAATACTCACTGTCGGCGCTGGCGATGCGGGTTGTTGTGAGCATGTCGGTGGCAACCACGCCAAGCGGTGCCTTGTTGCGTTCGAACAGGCGCGCCGCCATGCGGATGCACGCCTCATTGATCGCGTCAGGGTACGACCCTGTCGAGTTGTGCCCGAAGGTCCCGGTGACCAGTGCACCCCTCCGGCGCGTCGGGAACTGGTACTGCCCAGTGTCGTTGACCACGATCCTCGTGTATGGCGGACCGTCGGCTGGTTCGAGGTCGTAGTCGGTCGCGGACCACGTGAACCCGTACACACGCGTGCCCGATCCGGACGACGAAACCGTCTGTAGCGTCGTGATGGTCAGGACATCGTCCGGCACGAACAGGGTCAGCGCGTTGTCAGGTGTGTAATATTTCGTCGCCGACACGCTGTAGAAGATGCGTCCGGTGTCCTCGTCGATGACGCGCGACGCTGCCGTGATGGAGGCTGCAATCACCGTATCGTAAGTGGTTGTCGCGCTTGGAATTGACGCACGCGCCTTGACCTGCGCCAGCGTGCAGTAATCGTATGTCGCGCTCGCGGCGGATGTGGCTAGGAATGTTGGCATGTCGTCATGTCACCGTGATCGCCGTGGGGTTGCTGAAGTTCCAGCCACTCAGTTGTCTCCACAGATAGTACGCGCCCGGGTCGATCGTGAACGTCGCCACGCCAGCCGCGCTGGTGTAGAGCGTACCGGCAACGACGGTCGCGCCCGCGCTGTCGGTGCTGATCCACACCGCGCAACCCTCGATGGCGGTCAGTCCGTCGGGTTGCCGGATCGTCACGACGTAGGTGGATGATCCGCTTCCCGTTGACGGTGCGTACGCCGAGGTTGCCAACCGCGTGCTTGTCGCCACGTCGGTTCGTCCGAGGATTGTCGTGACGTCCGCTTGCAAACTGGTGACGCTGGACGGCGCGGTGTACGACGCGGTTGGCAACCGTGACGCGACGGACGCGTCGAGGTACTCGGTGCCCGCTTTCGACACGACCCATATCGCCGGAATGTGTTGCTGATCCGGCGTGGAACTCGTGGTCTTGAAGATTGCGACGTACTCGCCCTCAACCGTGACCGACGCCGATGCGAGTTGGTACAGGTACAGACCGCCACCCACCTCAGTTGCGCTTCCCGCGGTCACAACCTGCGTCGGTGACGCCGAGGTGTTGATCCGCCACACGTCCACCGACACGGTGAGACCCGTGACGCCCTGCTTCGTGGCGACGTAAAAGGCATAGAACGTCAGCGCGACGCCGGTCTGTTCAAGTGGCATGTCAGCCGGTTCCTCCAGGCAACGTCACCCCAGTCGCCCGCGCGAGCGCATTCCGCGCCGCTTCGGGCAGTCCGGGTTGCGACGCGATCCACGTCGCGAGTGCGAGACGTTCGGCGGCTTCGATGGCTTCGGCCGCTTCCTTGGCGGCACGTTCCGCCTCGCCGCGTGCCACGTCGGCATCCAGTTGAGTGATCTCCTGATCCGTCAACGGCCGGACGGTCTCCACGCCGGTTTCGCAGTCGAGTTCGATGGCGATGGGTGGTTCGCTATTCATCATGGCATCCCATAGATGGCTATCGCGGTTCCGATTGCGAAGTTATATCCGCTTGACAAAGTGAAGGTCATTGAAGTGATTGCTGACAATGATCGCCACATCCCCCCGTTCCATACTGGGCTCACTCCAAACGCTGTCGTTGAGTTCTGTACTTGTCCAAATCCAGACATCGTTTTCCAGTGCGCTGTAGAGGCATAGCCGGGAATGGTTAGTAAGTTGACTGCAAATCCGTAGGTGCTATACGAGGATGCGGCCGTCGCCTGAATGTCTTCCAAATGGTTCGCTGTGGTGCCTGCTGCGGTCGTATACGAGTTAGTGCTATCGGAGTTGAATCGCAAATACGCGTATTCATTTCCAACAGCGTATGAACTGCGAAGACGAGTCATGATTATGAGGTTCGCGAAGCCTTGAGAGATATTGCTAAAACTGATACTTGACGCCGCACTACTCAGCGTCGTTGACGCGAGCAGCACCGGCACGTTGCTGATCGTGTGGACGTGATCGGCCCTCGCCAGTGTCGTGAGACTCCCGGTTGAAAGGCTCGTCGTCTGTCCGTTGACGACCACCGGCGTGCCGAATGCCTCACGGCTATGCCTGTGATCGGAACGGGCAACCGTCGTGGCCGTACCCGCTGACGCCGTGTCCGCAACCGCCGATGCGCCCGGCGTCCCGAACGCCTCCCGGCCATGCACGTGATCCGACCGCGCCGCCGTCGTCGCGGTGCCCGCGGCGGCACTGTCACCAACCGCTGACGACCCGGCAGTTGCGAACGCCGGTGCGTTGACGGTGACGGCACCCGTGGCACCGGAGACCGACACGTTTGTACCGGCAACGATGGAGGTGACGCCGGTGTTGCTCACACTCAGCGTGGTTGTGCCACTGATCCCGATCCCGCTTCCAGCCGCAAGGCTCGCCGAAACGGTCGGCGTCGTGGTTCCCGAGACGGTGATGCCATTGCCCGCGGTCAGCGATTGCACGCCGGTTGCCGAGACGGTGAGCGCTGTGGTGCCTGACACGCTGATGCCGGTGCCTGCGCTCACGCTGTTGACGCCGGTCGCGCTCACGGTGAGCGTCGTGGTGCCTGCAATTGACACGCCGGTGCCAGCCTCAATCGAGGCTGCAATCGTCGGCGTCGTCGTGCCGGTGACCGTGATGCCGTTTCCGGCGGTCACGGATGTCACTCCGGCTGCGCCACCGCCACTTGTGCCGAGCGGTCCGGACATCGTTATTCGCTCGCCGAACCGACGACGGTGATGGTGCCGGACGTATACGCCGTGATGTTGGCGCGGATCGCCGTCAAGCCGGAGGCATCGTCAGCGATGTACACACCAGGCGTGGTCTGCGTGGTCGAGTGCGTGCGCGCTGCGGTTGACAGGTCCGAGAGCGCGTACGTCACGAAGTTGGTCCCGTCAACGGTCCCCTGGAAGGTGATCGTCCCGACGAACGTGCCGCTCACTTGGAACATGGCCCGGTTGTATCCCGCCATGAGGATCGACGTCCCCGCGCCAGTCGCTACCGCCGCGGTCTGCATTGCCGTCACGCCGGATTGACGCGCCATCGTACACCTCCAGAATTGCACGGTGCATGGGCGCATGCCGGAGACCGGCACGCACCTGCACCCGTCGTGTTAGATGCCTTCGAGGTATGCCAGCACCCATACCGTTACCACGATGTCGGCGGTGATCGGCGTCCACGATGCCGTGGTCAACTTGACGCCGACGTACGATCCGGCGACGCCCCGGTCGCTCTCGCGAGGCTGCTTTGCGTACGCCGCCGTAGTGTCAGTCGCGTTCAGCACGGCCTGCAATCCGGTGACGGTGCCATCAATCGTGGCATCCGCGGTCAGCGTTCCGGCAGTCCGTGCGGTGCTTCCGCGGACGCTGATGCCGACGATCTCGAAATCGAATGGCAGGGTGTATCCCGGTACCGCGAGCACGTCGTCAGTGGTTGCGGCGCTGTCGCGCACCTCCACGATGTTCATGGCGACAGCCGTCTGGCTGTCAGCCACATCGGCTTGCCCGAAGTGCAATGCGATCAACTGGCCCTTGGAAATGATGCGTTCAATGGCGGTCATGTGTGCGTTCCTTCAGGCAAGCGTGACGGTCGGTCGCCCGACCGTCACCTGCCCATCGGCTGGTGTCGCGTGTTAGGCGACGGTGATGTTGTACAGGACGTCGGCTGCCTCGATGCCCGATGCAGCGCCCGTGCCGGAGTACCGGCCGAGACCCGCACGGACGTAGAGCGCGATCACGAACTGGTCGGTCTTGATGTCGCGGAAGGTCTCGACGCGGATGCGCCGACGGAAGCCGAGACGGAAGCCGTTGCGATTGAATGCGACGACCTGGCCCTTGACGTTGTTCGCCCCGGTCGTTGAGACCTTGCCGTCAGCCTCCGTCTTGGACATTGCCATCGACGTGATCAATGGCGACTGCCCGATGCGCCCCAACTGTCCGGTCAGGACGGTTGCCGATGGTCCGAACTTGTCGACCGATATGACCTCATCAAGGCTCGCGCACTTGTCGGCGGTGTCAGGATCGGCGACGTAGATCAGGTCCGCCGGATTGGTCGGATGGCCCCAATCCTGAAGGAGGCTGTCCGATCGCATGCGCGACTGCTGGCCCTTGAGAAGACCCCATGTGACCGCGCCAGCCGCGTCCTTCTTGTTCCCGGTGTTGTCAACCAATCCCGCATGGCGGATGCCGTCGAACGCCAGGTAGTGCTTGGTATCGGCCGGATCGGCATCGTCCAGGTTGATGTTGCCGGTGGCACTGTTGGTCGTGTCACCGTTGAGGATCAGGCTGTCCATGTAGTGCGCGGTGGCACGTGCCAACTGCGCCCGCAGGAACGGCACGAAGGGGATGATGGAGTCCTCGTCCAACTCGCCTGACCAATACTGGTTGAAGCCGAGTTTGGACGCGGTGATGGTGACTCGGTTGCTACCCGTCTTCGTCGACGTGTTGGCTGACGCGCTGGATGAGGTCGCCTCGGAGAACAGGAGCATCTCCGGCAAGTCCGCCTCGACTGGCACATACACCGTCGGGTCGGTCATCTCGAATTGCGGGATCAGCGCCATGATGCGGCTCTCGGCCTGCGCCGACATCCACAAGTCACGTACGTATTGCGCGCCAATCAACTGGCTACCGAAGCCGCTCTCGGCCGAGTCCATTGCCTTGCGGTACGCGCTGGTCGCCCACCACATGCCCTTGGCCGCGAGTTCGCGATCAGCGCCCGCAAAGGAACTGACCGGCACGCGTGGGAACAGGTTGTCGATGGCGCGCTGGTCAATCGACTTGACCTCGGCCTCCGGCAGGTAATAAGCCTCGGAGATCGCCTTGAACGCGTTCTCAAGGTCCGGCGATGGTCCGCGTCCACGACCGCTGCGCTGCTCGGCGACGGCGATGTCGTAGAGGAACTCGACGTCACTGATGTTGAGGTTATGCCGGGCGAACTTGGAACCAACCAATTTCTGGTCGGTGCCGAAGCGGATCTTGCGCACGAACTCGCTGTTCGGGTTAGCGACCTCCGCGTCGATGATCTGCTTGGCGATCTGTGCGGCGCGTGCCTCGAAGGCTGCGTCGCTGGTCACGTGCTCTGGAAGCCCTTTCAGGCGTGCCTGCACGTCACTGAGGATGATGCCGATCTCGTCGGTGTTCACTTGCGTGTCTCCAGGAATGCCCGCAAAGCCTGCGGGTCGAATGCGCGGAACGGGTCCGCGGATTGGTACATGACGGGTTCATCCGTCGGTGGTCGATCCGTGACGACGGGTTCAGGCGTCTCGTCAAGTGCCTCGACGACGCGCATGAGCAGGTCGTGCGCCTGTCGGATCAGTGCCTCGGTCTCAGGACTGATCGGTCCCGCGGCCTTGACATGGCCCGGCTCGCCCTCCCAGAACATGCCGTTCCGTTCGGCGGTGCCAAGTTTGGCGACCGTGTCGGCGTTCATGAACTCGGGTGGCTCCTTGCCAAGCACCTTGTACACACGCTCAAGACCGTTGTAGGCGCGACGTCGCGTCGCGTCATCGGCCGTGGATGTCAGCACCGCGAGCATCGCGCTCGCGACCGACGGCCACACGTCCCGCACAAAGCCGGTGCTTGCCACAACGATATCACGGTCTGGCGGTGACGCGTCAGCGCCCTTGCCGGACTGACCGCGCGCCCAGGCTGCGGCGCGTTCGCTCTCGGTGCGGCTGCCACCGCCCCAGAGCGCATGCGCCACCACGCCGGGTGACGGGTAATCGGGATGTCCGCGGTCCGCTGACGGCGCGTCAAGGTCGCCCATGTGCCGGGCGAACCACGCGCCCATGCGCACGGCCTTGTCGTCCGAGACGTTGCCGCCTGCCATCGACCGCGCCTCGGCCAGCGTCTTGTCGGTGACCCCGTCGCCGGACAGTCCGTCCGCGTGCCACTCAAGACCTTGGCGCGCGTTCTGGCGCAACCAGCCGGGTGCCTCGATCTTGACGACGGACATCGCCGTACCGGATGTCGTCACCGGCGGGTCAACGGACCTGACGCGGATCGCGTCGGCGTTCGCCGGAATTGGCACGACCGAGATCTCGAGGAGTTCCTTTTTGACATGCCGGACGGCCGTGGCCGGGTCCGGCGCAACGGTCACAAGCGCTTTGATGGTCTCGTCATCGACGGAGCGAGATGCCCGCAATGCCGCCATGTCAGGGTACTCGATTGCGAGTGGCCGGAACCCGACACTGACCGCGCGCAGGTCTCCACCTTCGACCAGTGACCGCGCAAGCGCGCCGTATTCACTGTCGTTGAAGCGGATGTCCGCCAGCCAGCCCGCGTCGCTGCGGCTGATCGCCACGCACCTGCCGACGATGGCCTCGATGCTGGTGTATTGGTGGCTGTCAAGCACGACCGGGTTCGTCAGGTATTGCGTGAAGTCCCATCCTTCGAGCGTGACGACCTCGCCCTGGCGGTCCAGCCGGTCGTTCGTGAACAGGAACGTGTAGATCGGCACGCCGTCCGCGCCGACCTGCTTGGCCTGGTACGTTGCGTCCGTGTAGGTCTTGTCGTTCATCGCGTCCTCAGTCGGTTTCGAAAGTCAGGGTACACCGGCAGTTGACCACTTCCTTCGCCGATGGCAGATCGTGCGGTGCCATGCCGGTCACGTCGCCGACGTGGAACGGCTGATCGAGCGGGATGTTGCGGTTGCGAGGATCGCGATGCGCCGCGACATGGCTCTCGCGGGTCCGCGCGTCCAGTGCCGCAAGCCAGTTCTTGCCGGTGACGACGCCGGACTGTTGCGCGCCTTCGAGTGCGCCGGAGTTGTACGCGCCCACGACCTCGGTGCGCGCGATGGCGATGGTTCGCCATGTGGCTGCGTCCGTGAAGATGGTTGCGACCCGCGCCGATAGTTCGGGAATGCCCTCGCCCGCGTTGATCCCGGCGACCAGCGTCTGTTGCAGGGCCGCGTACGTCGTCTCGTTGACGGATCGCGCAAACCGTTGCGCCCGGCCCTCGATCATCGCCACCGCCTGCGGCGAGTTCAGGTCGAACCGCGCAAGGATGCCGAGGTCGGTCAGGGTCGCGTCGCCAGCGTCACCGACCGTTGCGGTGATCAGCGGCTGGCCGAGCGCGCGCAGTCGCCGGTTCCACTCCGCGAGGCTGATCGGCTCCTCGGCTGCGTCGCCCGGTGCCTTTGCCGCCTTGGACCGCAGTCGCGATAATGCGCTGGCCTGCTGGCGCCGGAAGTACTCGCGCATCATGCGCTCGAACGCCGGTTCGTGCTTGTCGGTCTCGGTCGTGAACGCCTTCCATGCAGCCATGTGGCCCGCGCTGTCGTATTCGTGATACGCCTTGCCGGACGCGGTGACGGCCGGTGACGGAAGCGCAAGCACCGGCCATGTAATGGATTGCAGCGCCTTGACGGGTGGCGGTGTCGTCGATACCTCGGTCGATGGCAACGCCGTCGGTGGCGGTGCCTTGGCAAGACCCGCCATCGTCTCCTCGGTAACCGGACTAAAGACGGTCGTGTTCAACCATGCCGCATCGCCCCATGCGTAGCCGGTCTTGCCCGGCGGCAGGAACCGTGGTGCCAATTCCTGCAACGCGCGGTTCAACGGTACGCCGACGCCGACAAGTTTGACCACCTGGTCGATGACCTCGGCGCGATCTTCCTGCAATGTCTCGATGTCCGACGAGTCGAACTCGACTTCGTCGGCCTCGGTGCCGAACAGCGGGACCAACTGTTCGGTGATCTCATCGGCCAGGAACCGCGCCTCGGGTAGCAGCGTGTCCGTCCACAACGCTTTAGCAGCCTGCTCGTAGTTCGAGTAGGTCGAATGTGTCTGGTCGCCGATCAGTTGCGGCGCGACGCCGTATACCGTGCACACCTCGCGGACCCCGTACGACATCAGGGACAGGAACTCGGCGTCCTTCGGTGTCAGGTTCATCGGCGTGAACGAAATCGGCTGCGTCAGGACCGCCGTTCGGTGCGCCTTGTCTGCGCCCTTGAACCGGCGCTCCAGCATCTGGCTGAGTTGTTCGGCCTGCTCGCGGGTGAGGCTTGACGTCTTGTCGGCGGGACCGATGACGCCCGACAGCATCATGCCGCTGTCGAAGATCTGCCGGTTCGAGCGCATCGCGCCCGCAGCCGTGTCGATTGCCAGACGCGCGGATGCAATCGGTGACAACCCGGAGAACTCGTCGGCCGGGTTGTCGTACTTCAGCCAGATGACGTCGGCAGGGTCGAACGCAATTGCCTTGCCCTGATCCTCGTACAGATAGCCTTTGATGTACCGCACCGGGTCCGGCACGACCGTCATCTTGGACGGGTTCGCCCACCAGATCTCCCGTGGTGCGGATTGCGCCGAAGTGCGCCCCTCGACGCCGTTCTCCAGAACCCAGAACGCCTGCCCGTAGGTGCAAAGCGACATCTCGGTCATGCGGATCAACCGGCGGAATGTCCAATA
>Ga0208783_10002085_pt1 | contig 11615 bp, 8 predicted proteins | sample DEB19_08_DNA_2_FD_184529 | JGI IMG/M metagenome (GOLD analysis project Ga0208783, IMG submission 184529) | Aqueous microbial communities from the Delaware River and Bay under freshwater to marine salinity gradient to study organic matter... | ecosystem: Environmental > Aquatic > Marine > Coastal... | reverse complement strand
GCTATTCAAACACTCGGGAGCACCTCTGCTGTTATCACAAATTTACCTCGTGTAACAGTTAAAAACTGGATTGGTGCAACTACACGTGTTGGTCCATTCGATGATCAAAATGGATTGTTCTGGGAATTTGATGGTCAAGAATTATCTGTAGTTAAGCGTTCTGCAACATATCAGTTGTCTGGTTATGTTAATGTTACTTCTGGCTCACAAACGGTTAGCGGAACAAACTGTCGTTTTACACAACAATTAAAAGTTGGCGATTCTATTGTTATTCGTGGTATGACATATCGTGTAGGTTCTATTACCGATGATAACTCTATGTCTATTAATCCAGAATATCGTGGCGTTAATAATGCTTCTGGTATTAAAATTGCACAAGTTATTGATAGTCGTGTACCACAATCTGAATTTAATATAGACCCATTAGATGGAACAGGTATCTCTGGTTATAACATTAACCTAAACAAAATGCAGATGCTTGGTATTTCTTTCTCATGGTATGGTGCTGGCTTTATTGATTTTATGTGTCGTGGTGCAGATGGTAATATGATTCTTGCCCACCGCATGAAACAAAACAATATTAACGATGAAGCCTATATGAGAACTGGTAACTCTGCAGTTCGTTATCAGGCTATTAATGAATCTGCACGTGACAGATTATATCAGAATATTTCATCTTCTGATACATCAATTACGTTATATGATGCTAGCAGATTTCCATCTGGTGGTGGTACTATTTTGATTGGTAACGAATGTATCAATTATACTGGTAAAGCTGGAGATACACTAACAGGATGTACACGTGGCGCATCATTCCAGATGTTTATTGGTGGTTCTACTAAAACATTTACTGGCGGTACTGCTGCAGCACACTATGCAAATAATGGTTTTACAGCAGTTACGCTGTTAACAGTATCATGTTCTCCAATCGTTAACCACTGGGGTTCTTCATATATTATGGACGGTGGTTTTGATACTGACCGTGGATATTACTTCAATTACGCAGAAACATCTAGAACAGTTGATGCCTCCTCAAGTGAGACAGTTTTCTTCTTACGATTGGCACCATCTGTTTCTAACTCAATTGCTGGTAACTTTGGAGATCGTGACCTTATTAATCGTTCACAATTGTTACTACAAAAATTACAAGTTCAATCAGATAAGTCAGTTCAAGTTTATGGTATTCTGAATCCAGGTAATATTGACGCATCATCATTAACGTGGCAATCAGTTAATACATCATTGCTAGGTTCACAGCCATCTTTCGCTCAGATTTCTACAAGTACTTCTACTGCAGCTACTCCAGGTGAGCAGAACTTCTCTACACTTGGTCAGCCAAATGGATTCTCTGAGATTGACTTGTCAAACCTTAAAGAATTAACAAATTCTGCCATTGGTGGTTATTCTAACTATCCAGATGGTCCAGACGTTTTAGCAGTTGTTGTTAAAAACTTGAGTGCACAAACTGCTACGGTAAATATTAACTTATTCTGGTCTGAGGCACAGGCTTAATAAATAAAGTAAAGGAAATAAAACATGGCAACCCAAGTACAATTAAGAAGAGGTACAACAACACAGAACAATGCCTTTACTGGTGCAGTTGGAGAGTTGTCTGTTGATACTGATGTTTACACGCTTAGAATCCACGATGGTAATACTGCTGGTGGTGCAGCTACTCTTGTAAATACTACATCTGCACAAACTGTATTAAATAAGACATTTTCTACAGGTTCTGTATGGAATGGTAGCGCTGTTCCTCTTGGATATGGTGGCACTGGATCTGCTTTAAGTGCAGTGGCTGGTGCTGTTGCATATTCTAGTGGTTCAGGATTAGGACTGACACTTGCTGGTACTGCTGGTCAGGTTCTAGTTTCTGGTGGTACAAATGCTCCTACTTGGGTTAGTGCTTCTTCTATTACTTCTGGAGCTGCAACTACTGCAACAACAGCTTCCAACATTGCTGGTGGTTCTGCTGGACAGTTATTGATTCAGTCTGATACTGATTTAACCACTTTCATTACTGCTGGCGCAGCAGGCACGTTCTTACAATCAGCTGGCGCTGGTTATGCGCCTACTTGGGCAGCTGGTCAAGTTACCGTTGGTTCTACTGCCATCGCTCTTGGTGCAACTTCTACATCTCTTGCTGGTCTAAACATCCTTGCTGCAACTGGTACTAGCCACTGGACATTACCAGTCGGTACTACTGCTCAGCGTCCAGGATCTCCAGCAGTAGGTATGATTCGTTACAATACTAGCATCTCTGGTTTTGAAGGTTATGCCTCTGGCGCATGGTCATCATTAGGTGGTGTTAAGTCTGTTGACGCATTAACATACATTATTGCAGAAACTTCTGCAGGCGCATCTAACGGTGAACTAGAATTCTACGTTGAAGACTCTGCTGGAACTGGCTCTACTAAAGCCATGGGTATTACATACTCTGGCGTTGTTATTGCTGGTAACCTAACAGTTAACGGTACAACTACAACAATCAACTCAACAACAATCTCTGTTGATGACAAAAACATTGAACTTGGTTCTGTTGGAACTCCATCAGATACTACTGCAAACGGTGGTGGTATTACTCTAAAGGGTGCAACTGATAAAGAAATCACTTACGCAAGTTCTGATGAATCTTGGAACATGAACATCAACCTAAATGTTGATGGACAAATTGAAGCTACTGGTGATATTCTTTCTCCAAACTTCTACTCTGTTTCTGATGCAAGAGTTAAATCAAATGTTCAAAATTCTGTTTATGGTTTAGCAGAAGTTATGCAACTACGTTCTGTAGAGTACGATAAGAATGACAAACATGAAGTTGGTTTGATTGCACAAGAAGTTGCTCCAATTATGCCAGAGTTTGTTGGACAAGATTCTGCTGGTATGATGAATTTAAACTACGCTCAGATGGTTTCTGTTTTAGTTAAAGCAATTCAAGAACAGCAAGCACAGATCGAAGAACTAAAAGCAAAATTAGGAAACTAAAATGGCAGTTGCATCTAGAGAAGAATTAAAGCAGTATGCTTTGAGAGCACTAGGTGCGCCTGTGCTTGAGATAAACGTAGATGACGATCAATTAGAAGATCGTTTAGACGAGGCTTTAGATTACTGGCGTCTATATCACTATGAGGGTATAGAACAGATTCAAATGAAGCAGCAGATTCGTGCTTCATTATTAACAGTATATGATATTGGATCTATTCCTCCTGTTGGTGCTACATTAACTAATGATCATGGTGGAGTTGCGACAGTTTGTCGTCATTCAGATATAGAATCTACCATGGATGGTGGTACTGGAACTATTCTTGTTAAAAATGTTACAGGAGATTGGAATAGTGGTGGACCAGTTCACATCGATGGTGACAGTGGAGATTGGGCAGTAGACCATGATCCAGTTGTATTACGTGAGTATGATAATCGTTATTGTGAGATTCCAGACTACGTTTGGGGTGTCACAAAAATTCTATCTGCAGGTCAAGCATCTTCTTCTAAGAACATTTTCGATTTGCAGTATCAACTACGTTTAAATGATTTGTACGATCTGACATCTACATCAATCATTTATTACAAGACAGTAATGTCTCACCTATCGTTATTAGATTTAGAATTAAATGGTCACCAGCGTTTCAAATTTAATCGTTTAAATGGTCGTCTGTACTTAGACGCAAATTGGCCAACTGATTTTATCCTTGGTGATTATATTATCGTTGAGGGATACCGTGCCATGGATCCTACAATTTGGAGTAAAGTTTATAATGAACAATGGTTAAAACATTATGTTATTGCTTTATTTAAAAAACAGTGGGCTACTAACATTAAAAAATTCTCTGGAATTCAACTTCCAGGTGGTGTTACCTTAGATGGTGATAAACTTTATTCAGAAGCAACAGAAGAGATTAAAGAGTTAGAAGACGAATTACAAAACAAGTCTGCTCCACTTGATTTCTTTTTAGGATAATAAATGCCAACTAATGTTTATTTCACTCAGGGCACCCGCAATGAGCAGTATCTTGTTGAAGATCTGATCATTGAGTCTTTGCGCATATATGGGCAGGACTTCTTTTATATACCAAGAACTCTAGTGTCAAAAGATGAAATTCTTGGTGAAGATCGTTTGAGTAAATTTACATCTTCGTTTCCAATCGAAATGTATTTTGAGAACGTAGACTCTTTTGACGGACAAGGCGCATTTATTCAGAAATTTGGATTAATGATGGAACAGTCTGCAACTCTTGTTGTTGCACGTAGACGTTGGGAACAATTTATTGGTCGTTATGGACAAACAATTATTCCAAGCAGACCATGCGAGGGAGATCTTTTATATTTTCCTTTAACAAAAGGTTTGTTTGAGATTAAATTTGTTAAGCATCAAGACCCATTTTATCAGCTTGGTAAACTGTATGTTTATAAACTTCAAGTTGAATTGTTCCAGTATGCTTCTGAACGTATCGATACTGGCAATGCAGAAGTTGATGCATTTGAAACTCTTAAATCATTTACAACAAATACTACAAGATCTCCATACGGTGCAGTAACAGGTATAACTATGACCAATAATGGGTCTGGGTATACTTCTGCACCAAATGTTGTGTTTACTTCTTCTTCTGGACGAGGTGCTATTGCCACTGCTAATCTTGGAACTGGATCTAATTCTGATAAAGTTGTTAGCGTAACAATAATAGATGGTGGCGCTGGATATCAAACTGCTCCAATAATTTCATTTGTTGGTGGTGATGGATCTAATGCTGCAGCAACGTCAACCATTGAAGTTGATGTTGACAAGGTAGAATCTTTCGGAGACAACAACAAATTTAAAGAAGCTGGATCTGATATATTATTCAGTACAAGTAATCCATTTGGTGAACTTGATTTAATAAATAAATTTCCAGCGGAACAAATTATTACAGATACTATTCCAGATGTTATTTTTACATCCGATAGTTCTTCAGTGTATTCAGACTCAACAACTATTACAGCGGACAGAGTATAATGGCAAAACAAACTATTAACATTGGAACAACAGCAAATGATGGAACTGGTGATCCACTAAGAACGGCATTCACTAAAGTTAACGAGAACTTTACAGAATTATATAATGCAAATTTAAATACAGGTAGTATTACATTTGAGGGTATAGCTATCGTAGGTGACACTACTGATTTACCCCAAGGAAGTCTTGAATTGGTTCCTAACGATGGAGTAATTCCAGAAGGACAGCCAAACGAAGGTGATTTATATACATCGTGGGGTCAATATGTTAGAATTTACCCAACATGGAATGCAGACGCACCTCATATTCATATTACAGCAGGTAGTGGAGAAAATAGTAATGGTGATTTATTTTTAGGTGATGATCTAAAATATGTTCAAGTCAATCATGATGGAACAATTAGTATTGCTAATGGTGTTGGTAATAAATGGATATTCAGCACTGATGGTAAACTACAGTTTCCAACAGTTGGAACGATTGCTGCAGAAGGTATGGGATGGACTGGATTAAGTAATGGCACTACTGAAACTCCAGTATCACTTGTATATAAAACTAATACTGGAAACTGGCATGCTGCTATAAGTGTTTATGGTGGTGGTGATCCTGGTGGTGGGGGTAGTATTGTTTTATATACATATAATGCCGACACAGAACAGAGTTATCAGTGGGAATTTGATTTAAACGGCAATTTAGTTTTGCCGATAAATGGTAGTATTAAAGATTCAAATAACAATTATCTTACACCTAAATCTTCTACAGTAGCACCACTAATTACTAATGTATTATCAGGTGTTGTTTCTGACCCACCATCTAATCCAAACTGGTTAAATGGTACTGGTGTTGCAGGTGGTGTATCAAATGCTAATTTAAGTTTTTCAATTACAAGTGGTGCACCATCATTTACTATTAATGATCCAGGATTACCAGGAAGATATGTTGGTGAAACTATTTTTAATATTAATGGTTCAGTTCTAGGTGGTACTGATGGTATTGATGATATGATTATCAATGTATCTTCAATCACAAACACTGGATCTGGTGTAATTGATTTAACTAAACAAACACATGTATTAGAATCTGGTGACTATACTCTTGCAGATGGATATGAAGGACAGGTATTATACTTTATTCCAAAGGTTGGTGCAACTAATGTATTTGGTTCAATATGGATTCAAGCTGCTCATGTAAGATATATTAATCCTTCAGATGGATCAACATCAGAATTTACAAATGCTTGGTGGAGTCCATTTTATAAAGCAAATGATAACTACATATTAAATGGTGTTGCAACTGCTGTTTTTGCTGACGACGCTTGGAACTTTACTGGTGGGATTATTGACTAATGTTAAATAATAGCGTATTTTATCACGGAATTATTAGAAAGTGCATCGTAGGTTTTGGCGCTTTATTCAGTGACATCTATATCGATCGCAAACAAGGTGATTCTGTCACTGGTGAAACTATCCAAAGATTACAAATTCCTCTTGCATATGCCCCAAAAGAAAAGTGGTTAGTTCGTTTAGATTCAGATCCAAATTTACAAAATCACACATATACTTCTTTACCAAGAATGTCATTTGAAATCATTGGGTATAATTATGACTCCTCTAGGAAATTAAATCGTATGCAACAGATTAAGTGTGGGGTTGGTGATGCATCGGTTTCAACTATGTATACTCCAGTTCCATATAACATTGATTTATCTTTATATGTTTTAACAAAAACTCAGGAAGATGGTCTTCAAATTATTGAACAGATTCTTCCAACATTCACTCCAGAGTACACATTAACAATTAATGTTGTCCCAGAAATGAATGTGAAGATTGATGTTCCCATTATTTTAAATAGCGTTTCAGTTGCAGATGAATATGATGGTGATTTTCAAACAAGAAGATTTGTTACTCATACTCTCAACTTCCAGATGAAAGTCAATTTATTTGGAGCAGTTTCTGGTCAGAATGTTATCCAAACAGTGAATGCTAATGTTGGAGAGAATGAAAATTTTAGTAGCCCAAATAGAATTTATACTGCAGAAGGTGATGTCACTACTGGTGTAGTTTCTAGCGAATCATGGGAAAATAACTTTTAAATATGGCTGAGATTTATAACTCAAACACCAATCTAAAAGCTGCTGGTGTTGCAGTTCAGTTTACCCCCGAAAATATTAAAGAGTATATTAAGTGCTCTCAGGATCCAATTTATTTTATTGAAAACTATTGTCAGATCGTAACACTTGATCATGGTCTACAACTGTTTAAGTTATATGACTGTCAGAAAAAGAAAGTAGAAGTTATCCATAATAATCGCCGAGTGATTCTTATGGAAGGTCGTCAGCAGGGTAAAACAACTACTTCTGCTGCTTATATTCTTTGGTATACACTATTTCAATCAAATAAAACTGTAGCAATTTTGGCGAATAAAGCCACTTCTGCTCGTGAAGTTTTAGATCGCTATCAAATTATGTATGAGATGCTTCCTATATGGATGCAGCAAGGTGTTACTGGATGGAACAAAGGTGACATCGAACTAGAAAATGGTTCTAAAGTTTTTACTGCTGCAACTAGTAAAGCTGGTATTCGTGGTAAGTCGGTTAACTTACTATACGTTGACGAAGCAGCAATTATTCCGAACAACGTAGCTGAAGACTTTTTCACTTCTGTTTACCCAACTATTTCTGCTGGTCAAACAACTAAGATTCTATTGTCATCTACTCCGCTAGGTTACAATCACTTCTGGAAGTTTTGGACTGATGCAGAAAAGGGTAGAAATGGATTCGTTCCGCTATTCATTCCTTATTGGGAGATTCCTGGTCGTGATGAGAAGTGGGCTAACGAGCAAAAAGCACAACTCGGTGAACTAAAGTTTACACAGGAAGTTTTATGTAATTTCTTAGGCTCTAGTTTAACGCTGGTTCGTGCTGATGTTATTGCTAAAATGAGCCCAGACAATATGATTTATCAGAAAGATGGATTGGACGTTTACGTCCAACCCCAAGCTGGACACACATACTGTTTGATAGCTGATATAGCAAAGGGTGTTGGTGGTGATTACTCAGCATTTCAAGTTATTGATATTACTGAGACCCCCTATCGTATAGTAGCTAAATATCGTAATAACGAAATTAGTCCTTTGCTTTACCCAAATGTTCTTTATAAAGTGGGTAATGATTACAACCAAGCGTTCATTCTGATGGAAACTAACATCTCTGAACAGGTTGCTCATATTTTATATACAGAATTGGAATACGAAAATATTTTAATGGTTACACGACATACTAATGGCCAGACCGTTTCTGGTGGTTTTGGTGGTGGTAAAACTCAACTAGGTGTCAATACTGACAAGAAAATCAAGCGAATCGGTTGTCATAACTTTAAAGCACTGGTTGAAGAAAATAAATTGATTGTAAATGATGCCGACACAATCTCAGAAATCTCTACTTTTATTGAAAAGAAGGGGTCATATGAGGCTGATGAAGGTTATCACGATGACTTGGTTATGCCTCTAGTCCTGTTTGGGTGGTTAACCACAAACAGTTATTTTAAAGACTTAAACAATGTTAATCTAAGAGAAGCGATGTATAAAAAACAAATGAAAGCTATCGAAGAAGAACTAACTCCATTTGGTTTTTACGACGATGGTGGACCAGAAAAGCCACCTCTAAACTTCTAAAATCGTCTAAAAACTAAATAAATATGTAGACATACAAGTTGTCTAAAGTAAAACTTATTAACAAGGAGAATTACAATGCCGTTTCAATTATCTCCAGGCGTTGCAGTCGTAGAAAAAGACTTTAGTTCAATTGTCCCAGCCGTCTCAAGTTCTGCTGGTGCGATTGCTGGTACATTTCAGTGGGGTCCAGTTTTAGCCCCTACTGCAGTCAGTTCTGAAAATGAATTGGTGAGACAATTTGGTCAACCAAATGACTCAACATTTAATGCATTCTTTACTGCAGCCAACTTTCTTTCTTATACGAATACTGCATTCATCTGCCGTGCTGATACCGCCAATGCAAAAAATGCAGTATCTATTTCTTCTGGTTTTGTTACAGATATAACTTTAACGAATGCTGGATCTGGTTATGAAAATGTCCCAACAATACAGTTTTCTGCCCCACAAATAAGTGGTGGACAGTTTCCTGTTGCGACATGTAGATTAACAGGTGGTAGTGTCACTGCAATTCCAGTATCGTTACCTGGATCTGGATTCACTTATGCAACTGTAACAATCTCTCTTCCAGATTACCCTATTGGTCCAAATCCTGGCGATGGTCAACAAGCCACAGCGACAGCAAATATCTCTGGTGGTGTATTGGCATCAATTGACATTGCTGATCCTGGTGCAGGATATTTGACACCACCAACTATCACCATTGTCACTGATGGAACCAATTATACTCTTGGAACAGTAACAATATCAACTTCTTCAATTCTTGATATTACTTTAGTCAGTGGCGGATCTGGATATACTGAAGCCCCTAGCGTCACTGATGTTCCAAATGGGACATTCTTCACTAATGCAACAATTAGTGTTAGTGGGTTTGAAGAAGGTGGAGTTAAAATTAAAAACTCTACTGATTACTTACAAAACTTTAGCACTGGTGCTGGTACATATGGTCAGTTTGCTGCAAAATACCCAGGAACTCTTGGAAATTCCATTTATGTTGGTGTTGCAGATTCTGCTCAGTATCCAACATGGGATCACAAAGATGATTTTGATGGTGCTCCAGATACTTCTGATTTTGCTGCCAGTGTTTCTGGCACTAATGATGAACTCCACATCATTGTTATTGACCAAGATGGTCGTTGGACAGGAACTCCAGGTGCTATTCTAGAGAAATTTGCATTTGTGTCAAAAGCATCAAACGCTAGAAAGGCAGATGGAACAAACAACTATTATAAAGACGTTATAAATTCTCGTTCACAGTATATCTGGTGGATGGATCATCCAGAAGGTGTAACTAACTGGGGAACACCAGCAGCCAATACAGATTTTGATGATATGGAAGACTATGGTGATTATCAACTAAGCGGTGCTGCTGATGATTATAACATCACTGATGGCGATAGAATGGAAGCGTATGGATTATTCGCTGATGATACTCAATATGATATTTCTTTAATTCCTTTGGGTAAGGCTTCTTCTACTGTTGCTAACTACGTTATTTCTAATGTAGCAGAAGTTCGTAAGGACTGCGTGGTGTTTGTGTCACCAGAAGATGTTGATAGTGGTGATATTATCATCGGAAATACTTCTACAGAAGTTAATAAAATTGTTGCATATCGCAATGCATTACCAAGCAGTTCTTATGCCGTAATGGATACTGGTTATAAGTATCAATACGATCGTTATCATGATGCATATCGCTTTATCCCGTTGAGCGGTGACATCGCTGGTCTATGTGCTCGTACTGACTACACTAACGATCCATGGTTCTCTCCAGGTGGTCTAAATCGTGGTCAGATTAAGAACGTAGTTAAATTAGCTGTAAACCCAACAAGAGCAAATCGTGATACATTATACAAAGCTGGTGTCAATCCAGTTGTAACCTTCCCAGGAGAAGGAACTGTTCTTTATGGCGATAAAACTCTATTGGCTAAACCATCAGCATTCGATCGTATCAATGTTCGTCGTTTGTTTATCGTTCTCGAGAAAGCAATCGCAACTGCTGCTAAGTTCCAGTTGTTTGAGTTTAATGATGACTTCACTCGTGCGCAATTCAAGAATTTGGTAGAACCATTCCTACGTGATGTTCAAGGTCGTCGTGGTATTACTGATTTCGTTGTTAAATGCGACAGTTCCAATAATACTGGGGAAATTATTGATCGTAACGAATTCGTTGCTGATATTTTTGTTAAGCCAAATCGTTCTATCAACTTTATCACTTTGACATTTGTTGCTGCACGTTCTTCGATTAACTTTACCGAAATTGGTGCCTAATTGGACAGGGGATAGAAATATCCCCGTCATAACAGATAAATAGTAGAACAAGGAGATTAAAAAATGGCAAATATTGCTGATTTTAAGGCACAGATGATTGGTGGCGGTGCACGCCCAAATCAATTTCGTGTTGAATTAACATTCCCATCATATGTTACATTAGGTACAGTTGCTGGACAACGTGCACAGTTTTTGTGTAAGGCTGCTCAGCTACCTGCTTCCACAATTGAGAACTTGCCAGTTCTTTATCGTGGACGTCCAATTAACTTTGCTGGCGAGCGCACTTTCCAGCCATGGAGCGTAACAGTTTATAACGATACTTCTTTCGGTATTCGTAATGCTCTTGAGCAATGGCAATCTGGTATTCAAAACTACAATACAACTCTTGGTAGAGTTACACCAACTGATTATCAAGTAGATTTACAAGTTCATCAATTAGATCGTAGTGGCTCTATTATTAAATCATACAAGTTCGTTGATGCATTCCCAACAGCAATTTCTGCTATCGGTCTTGACTATGAACAACAAAATGCTATTGAACAGTTTGATGTAGAATTTACTTACAACTTCTTTACTTCTGAAACTGGTGCTGCTTCTGGATTTGGTGTTAATGTTTCTGTTGATACTCCAGTTGGTTCGTTCCCACTTTAATTAGTAAGAGAATTACATAATGCAGATTTTTGGATTT
>Ga0208783_10002084_pt1 | contig 11616 bp, 15 predicted proteins | sample DEB19_08_DNA_2_FD_184529 | JGI IMG/M metagenome (GOLD analysis project Ga0208783, IMG submission 184529) | Aqueous microbial communities from the Delaware River and Bay under freshwater to marine salinity gradient to study organic matter... | ecosystem: Environmental > Aquatic > Marine >... | reverse complement strand
TCTTTTTCCGCATCTTCTAGATATTTGAGAAGCTTCTCGCTACTGATTACTACAACTTGTTCATATTTACCAGATTTTCCTTTAACGGCTGTGAAATAATAATCGTTTTCCTTATTAACTAAAGCCCTATAGTCTCGCCCTGTAACCGTTTTTTGACTGTCTACGCCGTAAAATGGCTGAAACCTACACACAGGAATATCTTGGAAATTATCTTGTCTGTTTTTAAATTGCACACGGGATTTATTGTCATCCTCGTTTTTCCACTTTAGAAAAAAATCTACACCTTTTTTATCTTCTTCGTACTTAGCAACATAAAAGCCCGCTATCTTTTTACTTTCGAATAATCTTTCCATTAATCCGTAACTGATTTGAGTACTTACGCTTTGTCTTTCCAAAAAATGCTTGTTATGAAATTTCATATATTTCCTACATAACGGTTTTACTATTATAATTTAAGTATGGAAAATAAAAAAGTAGAAAAAATATGTAATAATTGTCTTTTGTATAATAGAGACAAAAAAGAATGCAAAATAGCTGTATTACTTGATGGCGTAGAGCATCATATGCCGGTAGATCCGGGAGACAAATGTCACTTTGAAGAATTAGGCATAGAAGTTAAACAAGTGCGATGGTGGGTAGAAGATGATAATGGCAATCCAACCGATAAAGATGGTGTTGTGAAGGTTGAATATCCTAAAGACTTCTTTGGCGATCCGACAGAAGTTTTTAAGGAGTTGTAATACAAACAAAAGCCATTTTACTTGCAAGACCGGGAATTTCACCTTCCAAGGCAACCCTGCTTACAAGCATGCCGGTAGTAATTACATCCTTGAAATCTTCTTTAGCTATTTCTTTGCTAAATCGAAATAAATAAGCAAAATCTTCGACTTGTTTCTCAAGATACTTTACGAAATTTTTTACCTGTCCTTTTTTGATTTGCAATTGAACACAATTTTCATCATGATCAAAAGCTTCCAAAAGATATTTATCTTTTCCTATTAAACGATTGTAGGGATACTCCATGCCCTGTTCTGTTTCGAGAACAAGAATGTATTTAATGTTTTGACTGATGAAATCCATGCAATCGATTAATTTTGGCTCTTCGTACTCTGGACAAAGACCGAGGTGAAAGCCAACTTCAATTAGGCCGTCATCATCAAAATCATTTTGGCGTGGCATGAGAGACTCCTTTAAGAATTATATTCACAATTATTTTTCAGAGATTCAGCATTTACACCGGCTACTTTTGCTGCCTTCTCAAGGTTATTTAGAATATCACCTTTAGTTTTGAATCCGGCGTTATATAACTTTTCTGCTCTACTTTTTCCTATGTTTTTTACTTCTACTAAATTAACTAACTTTGAAGGAACGCCATATTTGAACCTTTTCTCTAATGTTTGTAAAAAATCCTTTCTATCCCATTTTTTAACCCAAGAATCTATGGCAGACAGAACGGCAGCTGTCCTCGGAAAATCTTGCTGGAAAGTTTTTGCGACACTTGCATATTTAGGATCGTAATGCCCGTGCAAAACACGATGATAAATATACGCCTGTTTGATGACACCTTCAGGATAAGATGAAGTTGTCACTTGTTTCATTCTTTCGACAAAATGTTGCATGTGAAATTTATCTTCCTTCGACATACTGCCTACTAGATTTTCTTGCGTATTTGCCAAAGCAAGACAAATGTGAATGTCGTTAAACTCTGCCTTGCTAAACAATTCGCTAAAGTTTCTTGAAAAACTAGCAACCACATACGGATTGGCATAAAAAATTACGCTTATTTTTCCCAGAGAAGTTATTTCCAGCAAACCATTATTTTGATCCAATTTAATAATACCATTTCTTGACATTTTTTCAATAGACTCAAGGAGTACTGATAATCTAAGTTTAATTTTTTGGTAATTTGAAAGACTTGACTCATAGTATTTTTGAATATCCTCTACAGACTTGATTCTGCCTTCATATATTTCCGCCAAAACGTGAAACATAAAAGTTGTATATTCCTGAGATATGCTTAGCTCCAGCATTTTGGAAGTGACCGGCCAAGCTGTAGTGCATATTTTGCTCAATCTTGCAAAATCGTTTTTAGGAAACAAGATGTAAGCATCGCCTTGTGTATCAAAAGCGGGCCTCCCTGCTCTACCTGCCATTTGCAATATTTCAGATGATGGAACGAGCTGAGATCCCCTGTAAACACCAGCAACTATCACTCTTCTAGCCGGTAAATTTAAGCCTTGTGCTAAAGTACTAGTAGCGACTATAACACGCAGGTTCTTATCTTTTTTGAATGAATTTTCTATCTCTATCCTTTCTTTAGACTCAAGATTAGCATTATGAAAACTTGCCTCTATGCCTCTAGAAGCTAATTTTTCAATTATGTAATTGCCTATAGATTTAACATGAACAAATATAATAAATTTGTCTGACGCAAACCTGTTTACTATTCGGGAGCACTCTTCAGAGATAGCTTCTCTAACGCTCATGTCTTCATCGTAAGTCAGACTGTGTATTTTCAACTGACACGGCCTATAGTCACTTTTAATAATAAAAGTAGGCTTATTATTTAAAGTCATTAGCCATGATGCGACTTCGTCAACATTAGGCAAAGTACCACTGAGCAGAATGATTCTACTAAGTTTGTTAATTCTAGAGAATCCCATCAATGCTGCTTCTAAATGCGGACCTCTCCCCTCCATGCCAAGCATATGGGATTCGTCAACAACAAGCAGACCAATATCATCAAGAAATTTATTTTGGCCCAATCTCACTTTGTGATTGAGCATCTCGCTAGTCATAATGATTATGTCATTTTGCTCGTAGCCGTCTTTCTCTTTGAAATCGCCTGTATAAATGCCAATATTAAGATCAGAAAAATGGTGTTCCGGCGAAGTCCAATCAGAATATTTCTCGTATGCTAAAGCTCTGAGAGGACATAAAAAAATAAATTTCTTTTTAAGAACTCTAATTGTATAACTTGCAAACATTTCAGACATGACAGTTTTGCCACAACTAGTTGCAGCAGCAATCAATCCGTTGTAATCTTTGTCTGCAGCTTCTACGAGAGCGGACTGAACCGGATTAAAATGTTCAAAAGGCCATTTAGCCCATTGAAATTCTTTTGTTTGGTATAATTCGTTCTTGTCAACCAGTCGTATTAGCGGTGTTTCCATGCATAAATTCTAGCAAAAATATAGTCAAAACGCAAGAAAAGCGGGCCGGAATTACCGGCCCGCCGAACCCTGATTGGAATCACCCCCTTAGAGAAAAAGTAGGGTTCTATGTCAAACTGATCTTGCTGCCGCCTCTTCTTTCATATTCCTTCATGCAAGATGAAGCTAATTGATCGACTTGACGGTAGAAATCGTTTGAGCTTTTGGCACCTGCTAGCCAGTAATCGACATCGCAGTTTTCCAACTGGTTGTTTTTCTTCATCTGGTCCAACTTAGTAAAGGCTTGATGAAGATCGTCTTGATATTGATAATGCAGCCTACTTGTGAAAAACTGCAGATCATTATCGGTAAGAGAAGTGCTAAAATTTCTTAACAACACATCGCTTTTTCTACTAGCCACAGGATGCTCCTATGAAGTTAATCAACAGAAAGAATTTAGAAGACTTGCTGTTGCAAAATTGGACAAAATTTATTGATATCAAGTCTATCTCAGACTTACTTATCAACAACATACAATTATATGCATCTAATTGGAGTGTGTTAGTTCCAACTAGAGCTTACGCAACTAAAAAAATACATATATCCAAAACAGAATTTACACCAGATAAAGATCTTATCTTGTGGTTCAGTTTTGAAATATCAAAAAATGATAAGTTCTACGTTGGCACATTTGAGATAATTTGTGCCATCGACGGTGCATTTAAAATAAACAATACCAGCGGTATTATTTATCAGACAACAGATAACTGACGAACTTGCATCCCGTCAGAATCAGTAAAGCTATCATCAAGCAGTATGTTGTTGTCTTCTTCAGAAAATCTAATTCCTAAGTTGTAGGAATCGATGCAAGTTGCTTTGTTTTCCTTTTTTGCAATAACCCAACAATAATCTTGTACTTTTTCGAGGTCGCCATTTTTATTCTCCGCTGTAATGCCTATTTCGATCATCATGTTATCAGGTAAATTTAGTTGTATTGTGCCGTATTTTGTTAAATGGGTTATTAATAGAGACTGAATTTTACTAGTTTTCATGATAGACTCCTTGTTGGTAAAGGACTCTATATTTATTCGTTCAAACCATAATAAATCTAATACAAAATGCCATATTCTACGCCCAAGTACGATTCACTGGGTATACTTCTTTTTACAGAAACAGTGCTGTCTTCTGATTGGTCTTTTATTTTTGTCCAACAACTCACCAAGTGGCCGTCTTTTACTACACTAAAAGTTACTAAATTTTCTGTTCCAAAAAAAGCTACAGCAACCTTAAAATTCACATGAAATGGCAACAAATATAATTTCTTAGGAAATATTTGCAGGTTTCGTATCACACTTTCATTCACTTTGAATTCTGTCAAATGGCAACAAATATCATATCCATCCATCGAAAAATTCCACGTTTTATAAGCTAAAAACTCTTCCTCCACCTCTACAGTGACAGCGGGATAGCTGTAGGGAATCAATGTTTCTGCCAATAGGCTCAAGTATTTTGTAGCCTCGTACAAATTCTTAACCTTTATCATCCCAAACAATTCTCCAATTTTTCTATGGTGTTTTTAATGTCTTCTTGACTATTACTAAAAATCTCGCACCAGAAAGATTTTTGAGCATCATAAATGAAAAGAGAACCCAAGTCAATAACAGCGCTCAACTTAGATATTAACCATTGGATTATTTCATTATCCTTCTTGCAAAATTCAACCAAATTTAAAAATCTAACAGCATTCGGTAATTCATCATAAAATAATCTCGCTTCGCTGATACCTTCGTGGCTCTTACATCTTTCAACAAAGCACAATAAAAGCTTGCACCAATTAATAGCATCTTCAGAGTTACGGCAACCTTCGCTGCCCATAACTCTAAACTCAATAGTTTTCTTCTTATTTTTTGCATAATGATACAAATTTATTGAATGATATTTAGTATCAGAAAGTTTTTGAAGAAGACTAGGAAAATGATATGAAGTGTCTGTGGAAAATTCAGATGAGAACCCCAAGGGTATGCAATATTGGTTGAGCCATCTCAACGGATTAGTCAAAAAGTAAAAAAATAGTTCAAAATTAATCCATCTCGTAATCATGTATACTATTTGTTTTTCACTAAAATCTGCAATTTCTACATGAACATGAAAGCTACAACGATGATCGCTGCTTAGTTTTGAAACTAAAGCAAGACCATCTACAACTTTTTTGAGGTTATCTATACCTCTTTGCCCCCTATCAGGTGGTGAGCAAATTTCCATACCGCAACTACTATCAGGCTTTATATGCCAATTTTTGTTATTGTTAGTATATTGCCATTTAGTGATTTCCACATTCTTGTTCAATATAGTTTTTATTTGTTTGCCAACATCATATATCCCGTCTGGCAAGTCATTCAAGGTTTTAGATCGGCTCAAACCATCAAAAGCGTTGAATTCCATTTCAACGCCAAATCTTCTGTCACAATTTTCAAAATTCATCGTCATGTAAAAACCATATAATAAATATAAGACATAAAATTATAGGTCAAATAATATGAAAAGTCAGATTTGTATACTCATAGAGTGCAAAGAGAACAAAAGAATTTTTACAAACAAGAAAAATCTTAATTACTTAATAGAATTTGCAAAAAAATTTGAACTGAAATTACACATAGCAAAAACCTCTTCTGACAATGTAGTAGATTTAGATAAAGTGGCATCATACTTTTGTGATCAGAATTATCAATCGCCAGAAAATTACAGTATTGTGAAAAAAAATATACTTCTCAAGAGAGACACCAGAAAGAATATCACAGACAAAGCACACCAAATAAGAAATAAATTGGCTACTTTTATTGTAAAAAAGGGGACAGTTACTTTTCAGGAAATACAAAAAAAGTTTGAGAAAGAGAACATAAGTACAAGCGCATTGTCAAATCACTTTACACAAGTTAGGCACCAACTTGCTCTTTCTGGAGTCAATGTTGTTAAGATCAAGAATGGAATCTATGAAATTCAACCCTGCAAACGTGTTAGGTAAGGTACAAAATCTTTCAAAGATAAAGACATAATATTGTTTTCAATATCTTTAGGTATATTCAAGTCATATTTCTCTCTGACTTGATATATAAAATCTAATGCATCCAAACTGTCCATGCCTAGGCTGGACAGTGTTTGATTTTCTAAATCCTCACTATTATCAATTTGAAATTTTTCAAAAACGATATTTTTAAGGTCAGACAGAAACTCGGCGTCCATTTCCCTCTCCGTGAGTTGAAGAACTTTTTACCGCAAATTCAAACTTTTGTCAAATCCAAATGAATTTTACCATAGACGTGGCTACTGCTTTAGGGATGGTCCCTTTAAGGAGAATGACATGAGCAAGAAGCGACAATCAAAACAGAAGTTGAGACAAGAACGAATCAGAATTGAAAAACACAATTCGGCAATTCGTAATTTGTTTCCCGGTTTTTCATTTTTCAACGAACACCTTGTTGACAAAGAACTTGTCAACATCGTTAAAAAAGCTTGCAGCAGCATCAATTACAATATTTTCTTCAATGGAAAAGGAAATTTCACTGTTTTTGCAATCGATTTTTTAAAGTTCATGAAAAAACTTGGCTTCAATTACGCTTACAAGGAAACTGTAGAGCAGAATTCAACAGATGAAAATGGAGACGTTGTTAGAATCAAAACAGGATGGGTTGCTAGGAAAATTAACAAATATTTAGCTACTATCCTTAATTGCGTAGGCCTATTGATTGTAGATTCAGACAGCGAAAAATTGTTCGACTATTGGCCCGAACAGGGTTTCCGGCTGATTTTCACATCTGAAACTATTGGTGTTGTTTTCCAGCGATTGACCAAAAGTGTCCACGAAAACAAAGTTACATACAGTCATTCCGTTCCTATGCTTGTTAATGAATCAAATAAAAAATTCAAGGTTTGTTTCACCAAGCACGCTATTGATCGTATCATTGACAGATTTACAGCTGGAGATCATGAAAACAGGAGTTACATTCGATATGTAAGCATTTATGAATTTTTGCTTTACTCGAAATGCAAATTGACTAAAGGACTCAGGTACGATTCTGCCACAAGAGATTTTGAATCATATTTGCAATTTTATTTTCCAACTGAGCTAGACGTGTTTTTTATGTACAACGAATTGGATGAAAATCCATACGAAATGAAATCCTTGAATGGGGATCAAGATGCTTATTTCAATAGACAAACAAAAAGTGTGAAAAAACCATTCAATGTTTACCTAAATTGCCTTGGGAGCCCATGTGTAGTAGGCGAAGACAACTCAATTACTTGCATTACATGTTTAATTCCCGGGCAATATCCAAGTCCCGAAACTAGGCTACTTACCAAAAAGAATGTCAAGAATGTTGCTATGCAAGATAAAATTAGACATACTTTTTTTGGCAAGGTCGTAATTAGAACTGATGATTTCTTGGATGCAATACATTTTTTTTCTGATAACGGTATGCCTCAGGTTTTTCTGGGAGACCCAGTGAATACGTCTCTAAACTGTAATATCCCACAATACTATCCGAAGCCAATTGACATTCCAGAATACACTAGGCAAACAATATGAAAAAAGGGGGCCATATGGCCCCCTTTTTTTTTCATCCCATCATACCATCTATTTCTTCATCCGAACCATCAGAGACATCGAATGCTTCTACATCTGGATTGTCAGAAGCCTCAATTGCGCCCTTGAAAGGCTCTAAATACTCTCTGATTTCATCTGCAGTAGCAGCATCAATCAATTTTGGATTATCGTACAAAACCTGCAAAGGAACATCGTTTCTTTCTAGAGAGGATTTGAATTTATATTCCTCCTCGCCGTTCCCTATAAATTCTGGCTTCACTTTAAAGTTGCCAGCCCCACTAGCAGTGAGGCGATCTGCATCTAATAGTGCTCCGAGCAACCCTCCGACAGGATTGATGCCCTTTTCGAAAAATAGTGGAATATTTTCCACTTCGATGAATGGCCTCACAGACCTATTCTTCTTGTTTTGAATCTTCAGATTTATACCTATAGATTTTTTCTTAGCTAGCCCCGACACTTTTTCCTCAATTTTCTTTTGAGTTTGGGTGCGGAACCTAAGAGAAGCATAGAAAGGCAGAGCATTGCCGCCACCAGCTGTAGTTTCTGGCGACCCATACATGACACCGATCTTATCACGAATTTGATTCATGATAACAACACTGACGTTATTTTCTTCCATAACCGTGTTTAATTTGCGTAATTCCTTGCTGCAAATCTTCGCACGCTCGCCGGGTTGCTCATTTCCGCCGACGATTCGCTTGAACTGCTCTTTGCTGTAGTCTTCTGGCAGATCGGTCTCCCTGAATTCCCTTTTGCAAGGGCTCACAGAGATACTGTCGTAAATAATTACTAATGGTTTTTCTTCATAACCGGGCTTGCTTCTAACCTTGTCGATTACTCGATACATGGTATGGAAACAATCTTCCAAGGTTTCAGGAGTGTAACGCAAAATTTTATTCAAATCTGCGTGCGAGGCTTTCTTTATAAAGTCCTTATTAACAGCATTCTCGCTGTCAATAAGAACAGGCACCCCGCCAAGCTTCTGGCATCCGAATAACAAATTAGTCCCCAAAAGACTTTTGCTAGATGCGCTAGGGCCATAAATTTCAGTTAAACGACCACCGGGTACGCCCCCCTTAATGAAGCGACCGCTGCAGCAATAATTAATTGCCAAGTTTCCTGTATCAATATAGTAGGAGGATGCCTTCTCGCTCTCTCCCACGACTTCGCCGCCAGTCTCAGCAGCAAGTTCAGCGAAAATATCATCACCAGCAACAACCTTTTTTTGTCTGCCCATTTTTTTCTCCAGTTTATGTGACATCAAACAGGGGAGGACATAAGTCCTCCCCTGTCAGGAAAAGTTAGGAAATTCGACTAATTGCGTCGTTGAACTCGTCGTCAATCATGTCGTCAATGTTGTCAGTCGTAGGACTTTCAACTGGCGGGATTGATGGAGCTTTTGCTTGTGCTGGGGAACTAGATGATTCAACTGGCGGAATAGATGGTGCTTTAATTTGCATAGGAGAAGTACCTTCCCATGCATTCGTAGCACCGCCTCCCTTAGAACCGAAATGCTCCTTCATGGCTTCAATAAGCTCATGACGAGGACGGAACTGCTTTAAGGCTTCCAAATCATGCATAGCTGCAAGCCATTGCTTGATTTGCTCGTCCTCTCCCAAATTGCAAGGATCTTCGAATCTTGACTGATCATACTTGGGATACTCACTTCCGCCGCTACCTTTGGTGATTTTCTTGATAATACGAAAATCCCTGCCGGTAACTGGATGAGTGATATTGCCCAACTTGGGACGGCCAGTAAGTTCGCTTCCGTTAATTGATTCCAAAATGATGCTTTGCAGCGTCTTGCCGCAACTCAAAATTTTGGGGCCAACGTTTTTCTCTACTTGGCCAGTGCGATTGTTGACCTGTTGACGGACAATAACATTCCAGTAATAGCGCTCGATAGGCTTGATTTCTCTTGCCTGAGCTTGTGTTCTAGACTGTTGCTCGCCAGACTGGTTGTTACTTACCTTCCACAGACGGCTGTATTCCTGACAGATAGGACAGTCTTCCGCAGGATTGTTGGATTCATTTACCCAGTAAATGCCGTTAGGGAAATGCTTTCTAGTCCTCACGCAATGGAAACTGCGGTTTCCTAAGCGGTGAATTCTAGTGACGCAAAACAATGGCTTGTCTTTGACAGGCGGTAAAAACCGCAACAATACAAATCCATCCTTTTCAGGCATCTTAACAAACATATCCATTATGGTGGAATCTTTGTTAATTGCCGCAGCTTCTTGAGTAATCTCGTTCATGTTAAGTTCTTGAAATTCGTAACTCATGGTTAAGCCTCGTAATAAGTGTTAAAAAGAAACTCTGTGAGACAACTATGCCCCACAGAGTATTGTATGTTTTTTGAAATTTGAGAAAAAAAGTTATGCAGGATTTTCTTGGCGAATCACATTGAGAACTTCCATTTTATTTTTCAGATCTTGCAATGATAACTCAAATTCTTTTTCAGCAGTTTCATCTAGTGTTCCTTCTTCTTGCATCTTTTTCTTTTTTTCCATGAGATTTATTACCTCTCCTTGCAGCTTTCCATACTCTTCAATTGTGCTTAGTTGCTTTTCGATTGCTTGGATTGATTCTGCATTTCCCTTGGCCGCCATTTCTTCATCATGTTGCTTTTCTAAAGCTTCAAGCATTTTGATATTTTTCTGAAGCCTTTCGTTTATTTCCTCTTTACTCAAACCCAAACTTTGCTTCTGATTAAATTCTCTTTCGAAAGCCAATTCTCTTTCTCTTTCCATCTTTCTTTCCTTTCTTTCAAACAGCCTCTTTTCAATTAAGACTTTCTTAACTGATTTTTGACGGGCTCGCTTTTTCTCTAAATGTTTACGACCACACTTCTTCGACATACAACCTCCTTAGAAACAACTGTTTCTATTGTTAATACCTCAACGAACTGCCGGAATATTATCCTTCATTAAGCCGCTCCAACCCAATTTGCTGTCATCAACAAAATTGTTTGAAGTCTGACTGAATTTAGCTTCTTCATCACCTATTAAATTTGCTTGAGAAGGAACGAAATGTTCATCTGATACTTTTACTCTATTTCCAGCATCGTCCACTGTTTCTAACAGCATACCAATACCGTTTGGCGCAAAAGTCTCTCTGTAAACAGGATAAACCTTTTCAATTGTAAAGCGGCCAATAGGCTTCATCATTCTTCCGGGCAAAAACTGCATATACTTGATTATTTTTTCAGGTCTTGATGGCGCAATATTTACTTGCTTCTGGGCTGCTGGAGCAATGTTTACTGGATTCGCAACATTAACAATCGGCTGATTCACAACATGATTTACCACTGGCTGTGATGGCGCTACTGCACATGCAGTTTGCACCGGCAACAAGGCATTCTGATGAGTCGGTTCGAAATCCGATTCTTCCATATTTTCCAGCACAACGTTTTTCATGCTGAATTTTCTATTTTTTATGACTAAATCACTTTTTGTAATTCTGGAAGTGACTTTCTTTCTTACAAACTCAAAGATTTCCCAATCAACAATAAAAATATCTCTTCTTGCCAATTGTTGCATGATGGCTTGATAAAGCTTTTCCAAGGGATAATCCTCGGTTGCTTTACCGTAAACCTTCTTAAAATTCTTCAAATTATCACGATCATAATCAAATGAATCTTTAAGTTTATCGTAATAGTTGTAAGTTACTTCGTACCCCATTCTTTAATTTAGTCTCCGTCCACGAAGTTTTGGTCTAATTCAATAATTTCTACGGCAGCATGATTGAACAAAAATCTGCTGCCTACGGAATAATCTTTTTCCGATTTAAAACAATAAACCCTTACTATACCAGAATTTATGATTAGTTTGGTGCATTCTACACAGGGCAATGGAGACCAAG
>Ga0208783_10002082_pt1 | contig 11625 bp, 9 predicted proteins | sample DEB19_08_DNA_2_FD_184529 | JGI IMG/M metagenome (GOLD analysis project Ga0208783, IMG submission 184529) | Aqueous microbial communities from the Delaware River and Bay under freshwater to marine salinity gradient to study organic matter... | ecosystem: Environmental > Aquatic > Marine > Coastal... | reverse complement strand
CACCGAGGACCTCGGCTTTGCACTCGCACCGCGTCTCACCATCTACCCCGAGTTCGCATCCCAGCCGGGCGAGTGGCTCGACGAGCAGCTTCGATTCCCGGTGATGGACCGCACGGACGCAGAGTCACTCGGTCGCGACGACCCGGGTGCGATCTGGCCCGAGCGAGTGACCGCAGCCGACGTCGTGCACGACGGCGCGGAGGTGGTGCTCGTCGGCCACAAGTCCACGCAGTGGTACTCGGGCGCGAACGTGAGACCGCCGGAGTTGATTCCCCACCCGCGGCCTGCGGCGCACGGTCGCATCGCGGAGATCATTGAGGGTCATCGTGCCGGCCAGGAAGTCGGGCACCGGGAGATCGTCGACCTCTTCCGCGCACGCGGGCCGGAGGTGGGGTTCATCGCCGACTACGCCGACGAGCTGCGCTTCAACGCGGTCGGCAACACGGTCACGTGGGTGCACAACCGCAACATCAACTACACGAACGTGTGCACCTACAAGTGCAAATTCTGCGGGTTCTCGAAGGGGCCGCTGTCGTTGAACCTCCGCGGCACCCCGTACCTGCTGACCCTCGACGACATCGCCGACCGCGCCGTGGAGGCAGCAGCACTCGGTGCCACAGAGGTGACGCTGCAGGGCGGCATCCACCCCGATTTCGACGGTGATTACTACATCGACGTGACGCGTGCCGTGAAGAACGCCGTTCCCGACATGCACGTCCACGGGTTCACGGCGCTCGAGGTCACCGAGGGTGCACACCGCAACGGTGAGTCGTTGCGCGACTACCTGCAGAGACTGAAGGACGCCGGGCTCGCCTCGCTCCCGGGCACCGCGGCCGAGATCCTCGACGACGACATCCGCGCAATCATCTGCAGTGACAAGGTGAACACCGAGGAGTGGCTGGAGTGCCACCGACAGGCGCACTCGATCGGTCTGCACTCGAACATCACGATCATGTACGGCAGCGTGGAGAGTCCTGAGTCCTGGGCGAAGCACATGGTCGTCACGCGCGAACTGCAGAAGGAGACCGGTGGCTTCACCGAGTTCATCCCCCTCCCCTTCGTGCACATGGCATCGCCCATTTACCTGCAGAAGAAGTCACGCCGCGGCCCGACGTTCCGCGAGACCGTCCTCATGCACGCCATCGGGCGCATCGTGTACGACGGCCTCATCGACAACGTTCAGGTCAGCTGGGTGAAGATCGGGGTGTCCGGCGCGGTGCAGTTGCTGCAGTCAGGCTGCAACGACCTCGGCGGCACCCTGATGGACGAGAACATCAGCCGCGCGGCCGGCGCGAACCACGGCCAGGGCATGACGGAAGGACGCTTCGGTGAGATCGTCGCACCCCTGCGGCGCACACTCGCACAGCGCAACACCGGCTACGGGATTCTCACGGGTTCCGTCGGCGAATAATCGCTAGAGACGACCGCGGCGCGCGAGCACGGCGTTGCGCGCGTGCTCGATGTCCGACACCAACTGGGTCTTCAGCTCGTCGATGCCGGCGAACCGCTTCTCGCTACGCAGGAATGCGAGGAACTGCACCGCGGCCTGTTCCCCGTAGATGTCACCCGCGAAGTCGATGAGATGGGCCTCGATCAGCGAGTGCTGCGCGTCGTTGTAGAACGTGGGGCGGCGGCCGATGTTCACCGCGGCCGGGTGCTCCGAGCCGTCCGGGCGGCGGTAGACGGCGGCGTAGACGCCGTCAGCGGGGATGCACATGCCGTCCGGCACCGCCACGTTCGCCGTGGGGAAGCCGATGGTGCGGCCGCGCTTGTCACCGTCGATGACGGTGCCGCGGATCTCGTGCGGCCGGCCGAGCATGCGGGTGGCCGTGTCGATCTCGCCGCCGGCGAGCGCGCGGCGGATGGCCGTGCTGCTGACTGGTTCGTCGACTCCGTCCGCGCGCGGGACGAGCCTGACGGGCTCAGCCACGAAGTCGTGTCGTTCGCCCATCTCGCGCAGCAGGGTGACGTTTCCCTGGCGCATGTGACCGAAATGGAAGTCAGAACCGACAATGACGGCCTTGGTGCGCAGTGCCCCGACGATGACGCGCTCCACGAACCCCACCGCAGTCTCGTGGGACTGCTCATCGTTGAACGAGACCACGACGGTGGCATCCACACCCGTGTCGGAGAGCAGTTCGAGGCGCTGGTCGAGATTGGTCAGCAGCTTCGGCGCCGACTCCGGGCGCACGACGCTCATGGGATGCCTGTCGAACGTGACCACAACGCTGCGGGCGCCCAGTCCTGCGGCGCGTTCGCGGACCTGGTTGATCACCGTGCGGTGGCCGAGGTGCACACCGTCGTACATCCCGATGGTGACCACGGAACGACCGTCGCCCCACGGGGGACTCGACAGGTCGGTGATGACTTCCACGCGGGGAAACGCTATCTGCGCGCGTCACGGGCACGGCGCGGCAGCCCGATGCGCACCGGCACCCCCGACGAGTACATGCAGTGCGGTTCACCCGACGGTGCGGGAAGCCCGGCGGCGGCGAACAGGTTCTCCTCGAGCCGCATCACCGATGCACGGTGCAGTTCCCATCGCGGGTGGTCCACCGGTGCGTACCTCAACTTCTTTCCGCCCGCGCGCGAATACAGGCCCCACCGCGCGGTGAGGAAATGCTCGAACGGTGTCGGGTCGGTAATGGTCTCGCCGACCGACACTTCGATGCGCGCTGTCGCGTCCGCTGCCGGCCACCGCCTGCGCCCGTCCGTGACGAGCCTGTCACCGTCAAGGACATTCGATGCGTTGCCCCAGCAGTACGGCAGCCGGTACGTGAGGCGAGCGACGAACGCGGGCAGCAACCGGTTCACGTCGAGCGAGAAGAACCACACGCCGGGCACCCCGTCGCGGATGACGTAGGTGCGCACGTTGATTTCGGGGAACGACCCGAGCCACGGGACGGGCGGCGTGAACGGGAACGAGATCCGTCTCATCGAGAACGGGATGAGACCGACCCATGCGCGTCCGCCCCACGTGTCCACCTCGAGCCCGGGCGGCAACAGTGCCTGCACGACGTCCGGGTCGTAGTCGAAATGGATGTAGGCGAGCTCCCGCCATTCCTGTTTCATCACGGCAAAGCCGACAGGTGAGACGCAGTCGGGTCGCGGGGTGCGCAGCGAACCGTCCTCGGCCACGGTCACCTGCCACCGAAGACGACTGTGGGCTTGGCGAGCGTGTCGCGGAACCGCTCGAACACCGCAACGAGACTCCCCGACTCGTCGAACACGGCCCACGGGTCCTGGTCGTCGAATGCCTCTCGCACGCGACCGTAGAGCGTGTCGTCGATCCCCTTCTCGTCCAGCGTGTGGGCGTTCAGGTGCGCGACGATCCGTTCCACCGGCAGGAGCACGGGCTCGTCGATCGTGCTCGATTCGGAGATGTCGAACGGACCGGCCGTGAGGCGGCGCAACGCCCTGATGTGGGCTCCCCCGCCGAGCGCCTCCCCGAGGTCGGCACCGAGCGAACGCACGTAGGTGCCGGACCCGCAATGTATGCGCGCCGAGAGAACGTTCGGCTCCCCCGTCGGCTCGACCGTGAACGAATGGACGGTGATCGGTCTTGGCTTCCGCTCGACCTCGATCCCCTCGCGGGCCAACTGGTGCAGCCTCTTGCCGTCCACCTTGAGCGCCGACACCATGGGCGGGATCTGCATGATGTCACCGACGAATCGCTTCGTGATGACCCGTTGCGCATTTTCGGCGTCCACCGGCCCCATGTCGAACGTGGAGGTGACGACCCCCGAATCATCGAGCGTGTCGGTGCTCGAGCCGAACACGATCTCGCACACGTACGTCTTGTCCATGTCACCGAGGAAACGCATCAGGCGTGTCCCGTTGCCGACGCCGATCACGAGAAGACCGGTGGCGTCGGGGTCGAGCGTGCCGGCGTGACCGATCTGCCGCTCACCGAGGGTCTTGCGCAGTTTCGCGACGATGTCATGGCTCGTCCACCCGGCGGGCTTGTCGAGCAGGACCAGGCCGTGCGTCTCGGGGATGCGACGACGGGCCACGGCTATTGGGTGTCGTCGGCGGGGTCGTCGCTGGTCGGGAGCGGGCTGGTGTCCGGCTTCCTGCGCAGGAGCTCCTCGATGCGCTCTGCCGCGCGGATCACCTCGTCGGGCTTGAACGACAGGATGGGTGTCTTGCGGGCGTGCATCTGGCGGTTGATCGAGGCCTGGAGCCGCGGACGGTGCTCACCGAGCACCTCCTGGATGCCCTCGTCACCCTCTTCGCCGCGCATCGAGTCGAAATAGACGATGGCACGGTTCATCTCGGGGTCGACGTCGACCGACGTGATGGTGACGAGGTCGAGACGCTCGTCATCGATGCGGGTGAGCTCGTCGGCGATCACCTCGCGCAGCACCTCGGACAGACGGGCCGTGCGCGGGTAGCCGTGTGACGAGCCGCCCTTCGGCTGGCGACCACGAGAACGGGGGCGTTGCTTCGACACGGAAATAGGATGGCACGGTCATGAGCGAAAACCCCTCGACCTCCCCGAATTCCTCCGGTCCCCCGCCGTACCGGTATTCGGCCCGTCTCGCCGCCGACATCGAGTCGCGCTGGCAGGACTGGTGGGAGGAGAACGGCACCTTCGACGCCCCGAACCCGGCGGGCCCGCTCGGCGATCCCACGAAGGTCGCGGGCCGCGAGAAGTTGTTCATCATGGACATGTTCCCGTACCCCTCTGGCGCGGGTCTCCACGTCGGCCACCCGCTCGGCTACATCGCCACGGACGTGTTCGCGCGCTACAAGCGCATGAAGGGCTTCAACGTGCTTCACACGCTCGGGTACGACAGCTTCGGCCTGCCGGCCGAGCAGCACGCCATCACCACGGGCATCCACCCGCGCGTCAACACCGAGTCGAACATCGCGAACATGCGCCGCCAGTTGCGCCGCCTCGGGCTCGGCCACGACCCGCGCCGCAGCATCAGCACCACGGACGAGTCGTACTACCGCTGGACGCAGTGGATCTTCCTGCAGATCTTCAACAGCTGGTACGACACCGCAGCCGGCAGGGCGCGACACATCGACGAGCTGATTGCCGAGTTCGAGTCCGGTGCGCGCGAGGTCGGCAACGGCCGGTCGTGGTCATCGCTCTCGGCTGGCGAGAGGCGCGACGTGCTCGATGACTTCCGCCTCGTGTACCTCACCGACGCGCCCGTGAACTGGTGCCCCGGTCTCGGCACCATCCTGGCCAACGAGGAAGTGACCGCGGAAGGGCGCAGCGACATCGGCAACTACCCGGTGTTCAAGCGCAACATGAAGCAGTGGATGATGCGCATCACCGCCTACGGCGACCGCCTCATCGACGACCTCGACCGGCTCGACTGGCCGGAGCCCATCAAGTTGATGCAGCGCAACTGGATCGGCCGCAGCGAGGGTGCACGCGTCACGTTCTCCTCCCCCGCCGGCGACCTCGTGGTGTTCACCACGCGCCCGGACACGCTCTTCGGCGCCACGTTCATGGTCCTCTCGCCCGAGCACCCGTTGGTCGGTGCGCTCACGACCGATGCGCAGCGCGGTGTCGTCGATGCATACGTCGCCGAGGCAGCGGCGAAGGCCGATGCGGACCGCCAGGACGACTCGAAGGCCAAGACGGGCGTGTTCACCGGCTCGTACGCCACGAACCCCGTCAACGGCGCGCAGGTCCCCGTGTGGATCGCCGATTACGTGCTCATGGGGTACGGCACCGGCGCGATCATGGCCGTGCCGAGCGGTGACACTCGCGACTTCGAGTTCGCACGCACGTACGGTCTGCCGATCGTCGCCACACAGATGCCACCGGCGACGTGGTTCGACGAACGGGGCATCCCCGCGACGTCCGATTGCTCCACCTGGCCCGAGGCCTTCGTCGGCGACGGTTTCGTCATCAACTCGTCCAACGACTCGGTGTCCCTCGACGGCATCGCATCGGTGGCGGAGGCGAAGAGCCGGATGAACGAATGGCTGGCGGCCAAGGGTCTCGGAGAACCGACGACCACTTACCGCCTCCGTGACTGGCTGTTCTCTCGCCAGCGCTACTGGGGCGAGCCGTTCCCCGTCGTCTACGACGACGACGGCCGCGCCCACGCCGTGCCCGAGTCCTCGCTTCCCGTCCTGCTGCCGGAACTGGCCGACTTCAAGCCGACGGCACTCGACCCTAATGACTCCGTCAGTGACCCCGTCCCGCCACTTGCGCGCGTGAAGGAATGGACCCGCGTCACCCTCGACCTCGGCGACGGCCCGCGCGAGTACCGCCGCGAGGTGAATGTCATGCCGCAGTGGGCCGGGTCGTGCTGGTACGAGATGCGCTACCTCGACCCCACGAACGAGGCCGCCATGGTCGACAAGGAAGTGGAGAGGTACTGGATGGGCCCGCGCGGTGCAGGGCACACGGGTGGTGTCGACCTGTACGTGGGCGGCGTCGAGCACGCGGTGCTGCACCTGCTGTACTCGCGCTTCTGGCACAAGGTTCTGTTCGACCTCGGCCATGTCAGCAGCGAGGAGCCGTTCCACCGCCTGTTCAACCAGGGCTACATCCAGGCGTACGCGTTCCGTGATGCGCGCGGCCAGACAGTGCCCGCCTCCGAGGTCGTCGAGAAGGACGGCGCGTACACGTGGAACGGTGAGTCCGTCGCGCGCGAGTACGGGAAGATGGGCAAGAGCCTGAAGAACATCGTCACGCCCGACGAGATGTACGAGGAGTTCGGTGCCGACACGTTCCGCCTGTACGAGATGTCCATGGGGCCGCTCGACGCCAGCCGGCCGTGGAACACCCGCGATGTCGTCGGCATGCAGCGGTTCGCCCAGCGCCTGTGGCGCAACGCGGTGAACGAGGACACAGGCGAATCGATCGTCGTCGACGAGGAGGCCCCGCTCGAACTGCGCCGGGCGCTGCACCGCACCATCGTCGGGGTCGACGCAGACATGGACGGCCTCCGCTTCAACACCGCCATCTCCAAGTTGATCGAGCTGAACAATGCCCTCACGCAGCATGTGAACTCCACGGGCACCAGCCCGTGCGAGGTGATCACGGCGATGGCGCGAATGGTGTCGCCGCTGTGCCCGCACATCGGCGAGGAACTGTGGCGTCGTCTCGGCCACGACTCGACCGTCACGTACGAACCGTTCCCCACTGCCGACCCTGCGCTCCTCGTGGAGGATGCCGTGGAGGTGCCCGTGCAGGTCAACGGCAAGGTCCGCGCGCGCATCTCGGTTGCGCCTGACGCCGACGAGGCAACGCACCTCGCCATGGCGATGGCCGACGAGAAGGTGATGGCCGCCCTCGACGGGAAGCAGCCGATCAAGACCATCGTGGTTCCCGGGCGCACGGTGAACCTGGTCATCGGCAAGTGACCGGCACCGAGCTTCTCGGCTACTGGTGCATCGCCATCAGCCTGGCGTTCGTGTGGCCGCAGGTGTGGCGCACGGTCCGCCATGACACCACCCACGGGATCAGCCCTTTCGGGACTCTACATGTGATGTCCGGGGCGGCACTGTGGCTCACCTACGGGGCACTCGAGCGCCTCAGCACCATGTGGATCAGCAACGCATCGTTCGTCATCGCGCAGGTCATCATCTGCGCCGTTCTCCTGCGCCACGGGCGCCTGCCCGTGCGGTTGGTCGCCGGCTTCGTCGCGGTCGAGTTCGTCCTGCTCACTGTGGGAGTGACGGGGACGAACGCCGTGCTCGGTTGGATCGCCATCTTCGTCAGCGGCAGCGGCATGATCCCGAACGTCATCCACGTCCGTTCGGCACCCAACCTGCACGGCATCTCCGTCGTCAGCTGGGCGATGACGGTCGTCGCTGCCACCTCGTGGACGCTCTACGGATGGGCGAAGGACGACCACATCATCATGTACGTCAACTACTTCACGGTCCCGTTGATGATCTACGTGATCGTGAAGGCCGTGCTGTGGCGAAACGCCAACGACGTGCCGCTCTTCGGACGCGCCGCCTGACTAGCGCAGGTACCGCGCGCAGCCAGCGATGACCGACGGGTCCGGAGCGCCCCTCACCAACAGGATCGTGTGGTCGAGTCCGATCGCACGGAACGCCACGTTCGTCGGATGGGCCGGGTCGCACATCTCCGGCGAGAAGAAGTCCCACACGGATGCGTCGAACGGCTTGTCACCTGCCGCCTCGCGCGCGACGCGGACGAACTCGGCTCGCCGCTCGTGATGGAAGCCGACGTTGACGCCGTCGCAGTGACGGCCCGCGTACTCGGCGAGTGCGGCACTGTTCACTCCGACGATGGTCGGGACGGGCGTCGCGGCCACGGGGAAGCCGTCGAACCTCGCGTCACGAGACGGCGAGAGGATCGACCTCATCTCGTCGACCACTGCCGCAAGACGCGCATGACGCTCCGCCAACGTCGGGAGCATCGGAATGCCGAGCGCGTCCTGCTCGGCGCCCCACGGGCTGCCCGGTGCGGCGCCGGCGCCGAGACCGAGTGTGAACCGTCCGCCGGAGATGTTCTGCACCGTCGCTGCGCTCACCGCGAGCAGTCCGGGTGTGCGGTTCATCACGTTCGTGACGAGCGTGCCCACCTTGATGGTGGAGGTGACCGCCGCCCAGGCGGAGAGAGACGAGAAGCACTCGTTCATGGAGTCCGCACCGAACAGGGCACCGCTGAAGTGGTCGAGGTTCCACAAGGTGCCGAAGCCCGCTTCCTCGGCGGCAAGCACCAGCTCCCGCATGCGCGGCCAGTCTGCGGCGCCCTGGTTGAACTGGATGTCGACGATCATCGGGCCAACCTCACCCACTTCGGGAAGTACATCGTGCGGTGCAGATGCCTGTCCTCGCGCTCGTTCAACGCAGCCCACTCACCGCTGTCCCACTGTCCTTCGCATCCGAACGCGTCGTTCAGCGCGGGCCCGGACGGGACGGCGGCCTTCCAGACGAATTCGTGTTTCTGCAGCCAAGGGTTGCCGTACGGGTCGTTCTCGATGACGTGGCGCCAGCGCCGGCCGAGAAGGTTGACCGCAGTTGCTTCGGGGACGGCAACCCGCGTCTTCGACTCGAAGTGCAGGCACCTCACGTACGGGGTGAAGACAGTCTTCTTGCCGACCGCGCGCAGCTTCAATGCGAAATCGACGTCGTTGTAGTCGCGCGGGAAATCCGTGGACAGACCCCCGACCCGCCGGAAGAGATCCGTCCTGACGAGCGAGAAGGCCGCAATCACACTAGATACCTCGCGGGCCACATGCAGGATGTCGTTTCCACCGCGAAGGTCGGTCGGATAGCCGCGGTAGAGATCGAACGGGGCCGGGTTCAGCAGATGTCCTGCGCTCTGCACCGACCCGTCCTCGAACAGGAGCATCGGCCCGACCTGGCCCACCGACTGGTCCCGGAAGTACGCGAGCATCCTGTCGACGGTCCCGGCATCGAGCACCTCTGTGTCGTCGTTCATCAACAGGAGGTAGTCGGCGTGGGTGTGCAACGAACCGACGTTGATCTTCTCCGCGAAATTGAACGGCTTGTCGTAAGGGACGACCGTCAGCACGATCCCCTCGATCCCGTTGAGCGCGGTGAGCACGTCTGCAGGGGTCTCGCTGTCGGCGACAACCACGAACTCGAGGTCGGCACGCGACGGATGGCGGACGAGCGAGCGGATTGCCTCCACCACGAGAACACGTTGCTTGCCCCGCACCATCGAGGACGTGCCCCGGGTCGGGATGATCACTGCAACTCTCGGCGACCCCTCGACGACGCGAGACACCTCCACGACGTCCGCTTGCGACCCCATCGTGCACTCGGCACGAATTCCCGTGCGAAGGCAATGCCCGCGGACCGCCTCGAGATCGGCGGACGGATGCGCGGCCCCACCCACCGATGCGTACACGAGTCCTGCAATCCTCTCCACCCGCGTCGCATGTTCAGACAGCCTGAGCGCACGGTCGTGAGGCTCGAGTCTCCTCAGGAACCGGGCTCCGCCCGCAGCCTCAACGAGTCGGTCGGACGCGAAAACGACGTGCCCGAGGTAGCAGTGCGCACGCAACCGTTCGGGCGACCATCCCGGGCGCAACTGGAACGTCGCATCGCCGGCCTTGTTCAACAGGTAATGAACGGAATCCCCGTACACAAGGTCCGCCCCGGCACATTGCGGCGACTCTCCCAGCAATCTCTCGATGTCCGCGGAGAGAATGCAGCTTGCGGGCACGAAGGCGGTCATGCCGGCGACCTTGCGCACGGATGTTCCCTTCGCGCGGAGGGCCCGCTTGACGCGCTGCCTCATCCGCTCCGGTGCTGCGGGGACCGCGAACGACGGGAAGTCGGCATCGAACGGATCGGTGGCGGGGAATTCGTACGGCCCATCCGGCGACGGACTCAGTCTTTCGGCATCCGCAATGGCACGGTCGCCGAATTGCCGGTCGACGGATGCAAGGTCGGCGAGTTCCCGCTCGATGTCCCCCGGAGTTCGACCCACACGGGGAACACTACTGATGCGACGCATCTGGTGGAGCTGAGGGGAATTGAACCCCTGACCTCTTGCATGCCATGCAAGCGCTCTGCCAACTGAGCTACAGCCCCGAAACGGGAGCCCTCACCTTACCAATGGCACCCGGATTTACGACAGTTCCGCCGCGGCCCAGTCCAGGGGTTCGACGTCCTTGTAGAGCCGTTCGATCTCGTAGAACCTGCGGGTTTCCTCGCTGAACACGTGCACCACGACGTCGCCGTAGTCCACCAGCACCCACTGCTGCTCGCGCACGCCCTCGCTGCGCAACGGTCCCCTGCCCACCGCCTCGCGCACCTGTGTCAGCACCGCGTCGGTGATGGCCCGCACCTGGCGCGGGTTCGACGCGCTCGCCACCACGAAGTACTCGGTGACCGCGAGCACGTCACCCACGGGAAGCACCGCGATGTCGGTCGCCTGCTTATCGTCGCATGCCCGTGCGCACAGGACCGCCAGGTCATGGGAGGAAACGTCAATTGTCATTCAGGGCACCGTCGATGTCGTTGTGGTCGCGATCGTCTGACCGCCGGGACTTCCGATGAAGGTCCGGAAGTCCTCACCGAGCACGATACGGGCGTTCACACCCTCGATGACCTCTGACGTCGAGTTGAACTGCAACTCACCCATCAGAGTGGTGTATCCCTGCACATCATTGCGGATCGCATCGTCGCTGTAGAAGACCTGGGTCTCCTTCAACGGTGGTGAATCGATGGTGCGCACGACCACCACGTTCGCACCGACGTACGCAAGGCGCAGGACGGCCTGGCGCACCAGCTGCGGGTCGTCGAACGGGCTGTCGATCATCACGGCGATGCTGTTCGACACGAGTGCGATGGCGCTCGGGGCGACGCTTGCCATCACCATGATCGCCTCTCCGCCGTCGAGTTCGTAGAGGTCGGCGTTGTTCGGGTTGCGCGCGGCATCGGTGAGCAGCGTCGCCGACAGTTGCCACACCTGCACGCGCCCCTGCAGCAGCGCCTCGAGGTACCCCAGCATGTCCGTCGGTTCGTCAGCCGTGCTGTATGCCGAGGCGTCGACCGTCGTGGTCGAACCCGCCGCGACGGAGGAGGTCTTTGCGGCACCGGCGATTGCGGTCCAGAGTTCCTTCACGTTCGGGAGGCGCGTCGATTCGGCCACGCCGGCCTGCGACGACGCCAGCGAGGTGGCAATCTGCATCGGCGACA
>Ga0208783_10002081_pt1 | contig 11625 bp, 4 predicted proteins | sample DEB19_08_DNA_2_FD_184529 | JGI IMG/M metagenome (GOLD analysis project Ga0208783, IMG submission 184529) | Aqueous microbial communities from the Delaware River and Bay under freshwater to marine salinity gradient to study organic matter... | ecosystem: Environmental > Aquatic > Marine > Coastal... | reverse complement strand
ACGACGCCACGGCTCGGACTGTTTGAGCACCCGTCTTTTCCAGCGGGCAACATCGTGCTGATGAACGAGTTCCTCGTGAATCATAATTTTTCTCCCTTCATCGACACGCGTCCCGGTGTGCCAGCGACGGAGAAATACAAGGCTCTCGGCGGCATCGCCTTCCAGCCGCATCAGAAGGACGTGAGGACGAAACGCGGTCCTGGCGGTTTGAAAGCTTTCGTTTCACCCGACGGCATTCATTGGAAGCGCCTGCGTGACGAGCCTGTGGTGCCAGAGGACTGGGGAAAATACTTCGACTCGCAAAACTACTCCTTCTGGAGCGAGACGGAGCAGCGCTACGTGTGCTACTTCCGACGCTTCATCAAAGGCTATCGCGGCATCGCGCGCACCACGTCGGAGGACTTCATCCACTGGACGCCGTTTGTCGAAATGAAGGCCAACATGTCAGGCGAGCATCTTTACACGGCCTGCACGCAGCCCTACTTCCGCGCGCCTCACCTTTACATCGCCACGCCCACGCGGTTCATGGACAAACGCGGTGCCGCCACGGACATCCTGCTGATGAGCACCCGCGGGGGGGACCGCTACGACCGCGAGTTCACACAAAGCTTTATCCGTCCCGGCATCGGGCCGGAAGGATGGGCAAACCGCGCGAACTACACCGCCATCGGTATTCATCAAACAGGTCCCGCAGAGATGTCCCTCTTCCTCACCGGCGGTCGCCGATACACACTGCGCCTCGATGGCTTTGCCTCGGTGAACGCGCCTCTCGAAGGCGGCGAACTGGTCACAAAGCCTTTTCGGTTCACCGGTGCGGAGCTCGAGATCAACTATTCCACCAGCGCCGCAGGCCAGATCCGAGTGGAGCTGCAAGACGAAGCGGGAAAAGCCATCCCGGGCTTCACCCTCGCCGACAGTGCTCCCATCTGGGGCGATGAAATCGCCCACGTTGTGAAATGGAAGTCCGGCAGCGACGTTAGTGCGTTCGCCTCGCGGCCGGTGCGGCTACGCTTTGAAATGAGCGACGCAGATTTGTTCTCGATCCGCTTTCGGAAGCAGCCTTGAGGCCAACAAACGAAGTGCCCAGAAAGCCCCCCCAGCACATTCTTCCGTCAACTTTACTATCAAATGCTTGCCTTCACCCCGAATCGTCTCGTGCGCCGCAGCTTCCTGCGGGTCAGCACGCTCGGCGTTGGCGGGCAATTACCGCTCTGGAATCCTGCGCACGAAGCCGTTCATCCACGAAGGTGAAACGCTGCATGTAAACGCCGCCGTGAAATTCGGTCGCCTCATCGTCAGCCTGCTCGATGAAGCCGGGGCCACGATCCAAAAGTCACTCTCAATGAACGCGAAGCCACCGATATCGCCATTCCCGAACTCACCAAACTGTCCACACGAAAAGGCCAGCCCCTGCGACTCGAGTTCAGCGTGCAGAATGGCGGCTTGTTCTCGTTTTGGGTGGAGTGAAGGAGGCCTCTCACACGATAGAGCATCATGCCTCGTGAGGAAGCGGACGTTCAGGCCGTAGTGGTGCCGCATGAAATCGCTCCTTTGTCTTCTTTCCCTGTTTCTCCTTTCGCTGGGTGCGTCTTGTTCCGCTGCCGATGTAGCTGCATTTCGCTGCGGGGATGAACTCGCGATTTGCTTCAACAAGCTCGACGTGTGGCGACAGTCGGATCGCGCGTTGAAGACGGAGATTACCTTGAATGGAAAGCAACGACTCGCCATTGATCTCGCCGATCCTGCAATCACATACGCTGTTACGATTGATCTCAAAGGATTTGGTCCGTGTGACACCGTGTCGGTGCGCGTGGATGGTCAGGCGTGGGATTTGCTAGTCGGCAAAGTGGAGATGCTGCCATCGGCGCACACGCGCGCCGCTGCCATCGAGCGGGGATCAAAGTGGAGCGGTAATTCGCCGATTATCACGCTGCCTGATCTGGCAAAGGCGCGGCACGAGAAGCTCGCGATGCCAGCGCGAAGTGTGGAACTCGCGGACATCACCTTTCCCGTCGTGTCCGGCAGCGATCTGCCCGTGCTCGGCTCGCAGAACGTAGTGCTGCTTGTGAATGAGCGCATCTTCTTCTCGTATCGCAAGGCGGTGATCGATGAGAAGACGCTGCGAGTGAAGCGCTGGCGGAAGTTTTTGGTGGAGGTGCCGGTCGATCCGAAATGGGCCAGCGGCTCGGGCGATGAAGTGATCACGCTGCCGCGCGATGACTTCACCGTGCATACCACCGATGAACTTGCGCTGAACGGCTCGCCGATGCTCGGCAGTTCCGCCGCTGGTCTCGCGCAGGGCGGACAGAGTTGCGACACTGACGAACAGGGCCGCATCTACTTCTCCAATGTCGAGCAAGGAGCGGGGCTCGTGCGCTTCGATCCGCGCTCAAAAAAGTTCGAACATCCGCCCGTGAACTTCGTCGCCGAGATCACGAAGCTTCTGCCGCCCGATCCCGTATGGCGGCGCGCGTGGGACACCGCGCTCATGGAGTTGCTCGTTATGCGCGGGCGTGTGTTCATCGCATTTGCGCGCAATCACCGCGTCATCAGCGCGAACGGTAGAGTCGAGGTATGCAGCGGTGTGATTTCCGCGCCGCAGGATCATTGGGACGATGCCGCGAAGTTCACCGCTGACATGCGCCTGCACGCGGGATGTTGGGAAGGCGCGCCGCATCAGCTTTATCACGGCGACCTCGCGGCGGACGACTACGCCTCGCGGAAATTTGCCGGGCCGATCGAAACGGCAACGGGCATGTTCATCTCCGCTGCATCGGGCAGCAAAGGTGGACCGTGGCATCTGGATTTCGATGAGCAGAACAACGTCACGCGTGTCACCGAAGGTGGCAACAGCACTGCGGTCAAACTTCACTCCGGCTTGAAGAAGCAGCGCTTTATCAACATAGGTGCCGCCGGGCGAAAGCTCATCGAGTTTGATTGCGGCGAGTTCCGCGTGCCGCGCGCTGCGGTGCCGCTGATGCTAACGAGCGCCACACGAGACCAGCTTGTCGATTCAAAAGGTGACGCACGAGTGAAGCTCGACGGCGTATCCACCAGCACGGTCACGGTGCGTTTTGATGTCGCCTCGATGACGCAGATTCAAGGGGCCAGCGTCGTGCAAGGTCCGGCCTACGCGCTCACGCCGATCCCAGGCGAGCACGGCCAGGCCATCGGCGTGTGCGAATACGGCTACTACTTCTCGCGGCTCAACTTCACGAAGCTCGCCACCGAGCACCACGTGCATCGCACCTATCTGCCCATGCCCGGTGGTGGCGCGATGCCCGCGCAGGTCGGCCTCGGCCCTTACAACACCATGTGGTCACGACATAACGACGCGCTCTGGCTTTATGTCCCTGGCTACACCGGCATGACTCGGCTGAAGTATGCGGAGCACGGCAAGGTGCGCGAAGAGTTCACGGCCGACATGTTTTACGAACGCCTCACGCCGCGTGCCATTGACGGCTTTCATCGCGACAACATCAAAGACTTCCGCGAGATCATGCCCGCGCTCGGCGGTCACATGCTCGACATCGGACGCGGACGCCCGGGGCGCGGTGGCGGGGCGTTTTCAAACGGACTCGAACTCTTCAATCCACGCACGCTCGGTGCGAGCGAAGTCGCAGTGGCCATGACGCGCTGCTTTGACATCTGGACGCCCGTAAGCCGCGTGGTCGTGAGCACCAAAGACGGCACGCTGCGTCAGCAAATCTTCGCCGCCAGCAGCACCATCCGCCCCGATTACGTCCGCGACCTCACCGAGCGCGGCAATCTACCCGCGAGCCAAGAGCCAAAAATCTTCGCCTATGAATGCGATGCCAGCGGACACCTTCGTGACCTCTTCGGCTTCACACTGCCGCACCCCGCGAATGGCGACAACGGCTCCACGCAACTCGCCATCTCATGCTGCGGACAGTATCTCGTCATCCTGCAATACGGCGGCGCCCTCATGACTTACAGCATCGCTCAGCAGCGGTTCATCGATGCCGTACAACTCGCCGATACCGGTGGCAAACCTGTGCAACCCATCGAGCTCTCGCGCCCCAGCGCATGCATCTGGAGTGCGCCGAACGGCCAGCTCTTCATCGCCACCGCTCAGGAGAATCTCACCTTCCACGAAGTCACGATTTCCAACGATGGCCGCATCGCCGTGCAGCCGCACATCGTCGTTCACAGAGGCAAAGCAACGCACGCGGAACGCGTTGTGCGCTGCTTCATGCCCGATCTTCTGCGACGTGATGGCAGCTACGACTTCATCATCGGCGGTAGGCATCAAGGCGACGATCCTAGCCTGCGGGTCATCGAGGATTTCGTTTTGCCAAGAAAGTGAAGAGTCCGTGGCAGTATCACCAAGCGATGGTTCAATCTCACGACGACCGATGCACGAGATGTGGAAATGAGCCCGTATCGGATGCTTACGATGAAAACCACGCTCATCCTCCTCTGCATGGCCACGCTTTCTCTCGCCGCCGACATCAAGTGCCTCGAACCGAAGGGCGGTGCCTCGCGACTCATCTCCGTCAGCGGCGCCCCACTCACGCATACGGCGCAAGTCGTTGGCGAAGGAGCTGATTTGCAGACACAGATTGACTCGACGCTCGCGCGCGTGGACACAGCCCTGCAAAGCGGCGGCAGCTCGCTGGCGAAGGCGATGAAGCTGAATGTGTATGTCACGCAAAACAGCGCCACAACTGCGGTCGAGGCCGCGCTCGCGACTCGATTCAAAGGCGAGCACAAGCCGGCAGTGAGTTTTGTCACAACCGCATTACCGGATGCGAATTCGCTGGTGGCGATGGATGCGGTAGGCGTTGCTGATGGAGATGCGTCGAAGATCAACGCTGCGGACGGCATCGGCGGTCGAGTGGGCAAGGCGTACGCGGTGATGCCTGTCGGTACTCGCGTTTACATCTCCGGTCAGGCTGAAAAAGGCGATGGCACGCTCGCGGACGCGACCAAGCAAACGATGGCGAGCCTAGGCCGCACGTTGGAGTTTCTCGGCCTCGCGAAGAAGGATGTCATCCAGGTGAAGTCCTTTCTCACGCCAATGGCAAAGTGCTCCGAGGCCGAAAAAGAAATTTCGGCGTTCTTTGAGGACAAGAAGGCCCCGCCTTGCGTATTCGTCGAATGGACGAGCGCGCTGCCGATTGAGATCGAGATGATCGTCGCCGCGCCGGCGATGAGTGACGGGCCGGCAGTCGAAGTGCGCACGCCGCCGGGAATGACGACACCGGCGGTGTATTCGCGACTCACCATCGCGCGTCATCCGACGACGATCTACACCAGCGGTCTCTACCCTGTCGATCCAGAAGCCGCGCCAGAGGCGCAACTGCGCTCGCTCTTCACCAACCTCAAGCAATGCCTCGACCTTGGCGGCAGCGACTGGATGCACCTCGTGAAGGCGACCTACTACGTGAACGACGACGAGCTGAACAAGCAGCACAACCTCGTGCGCCCCGACTACTTCAGCCCGCGCCGTCCGCCCGCGGCATCGAAGGCCGTGGTGGCAGGCACAGGCCGCGATGGCCAAGGCATCACGATGGACTTCATCGTCGTGCCGGGTGAGCCGTAAAATGAGTAACCCGCCCCTCATTGATTGCGGCACGACACCTCACTGCACAAACAGGAACTGCTGTCCGTTGAGCAGGGCGAACACGATGTCCTCGCTGCTCGTGTCATGGAGGCGGTTTTTTTCGGCGGCGGTTGGCTTGCGGGTCAATAGCGCGAGGTAAATGGCCTCAACGCGATCTGGCTCGTCGCGGAGGGCGAGCATGAGGGCGTTCCAGGGATCGAGCACGCGGGGGATGAGGCTGCTGTTCATCATCTGCAGCGCCTGGGTGATCGAGGCGTCGGTGCTGGCATTCTCGATGACCTCGCGATCGCTCTGACCAAACTCGCGTAGAAAATGACCTCCAGGCGCGGGCTGGTCGAGTTCGGAGGAGCGCAGGTAGGTAGTGTAGATGCCGAGGCGGTTTCTGGTGAAGTTTTCGCGGGAGGACTCCGGAATGCTAAAGCGCTGCATCTCGGAATGGAGAAGCTCCTGCCACTTCGCCACAGCGCGATACTCGCTCCCGACTTTTTCCAGCAGTTCGCTGTTTTGCAGGCCGGCATCCGGCCTATCGAGGTGGGCGACAGGCCGTTTTTCTTTCTCCGCGAGCTTCCTGGCAGCTGGAATCATGATGTGCGTGCGCACGGCATCACGCTGGTTGTTTTCCACCGTGGTCATCTGCCGTCCAATCTCCCTGGCGAGATCCTTGTCATCCGCAGCGCGGGCGGCTTCGAGCTCTTTTTGGAGCCGCTGCACGGTCTGCGCGTTGCGCACATAAGTCCCCGCAGCGGCTTTGACGCCCTCAAAGATCTCGTCGGGAGTCATCAGACGCTGCGAGAGCACGCTGTCCCTGTCGATGGCACGACGACGCTCCAGGTAGTCATGCACGATGCGATTCGGCAGGTCGGGCGCGGGATTGATGAGCGTGATGAGACTGTCCCAGGCCTGCTCCGCCGTCATGCGGCGCAAAAGAGGGCCGGTGAAGTAGCTGGTGTCTCCTGCCGCGATCTCTGCGCGCACGCATTCGGCCTGGTAAGCACGCGTGTTGAGCAGCATTCGCAAGAATGCCTTCAAATCGTAGCGCAGCGCCTTCATGCGGCTCTCCAACTCGATTTGCAGCGCTGGAATGAAGGGTGCGGAGCTGTCCATGAGCTCGTCGACCGGCTCGATGTTCGCGAGGCCGAAAAGCCGCTTCCAAAGGCGGTTCACGATGACCGTCGTAAAGCGTGGATTGTCTGCCGATGTGACCCAGGCGGCGAAGGTGTCGAGACTTCCCTCCCCCGCGGCCAACGGCGGCGCTTTGCCAAACATGACAGCCGGCTTGACCTCCTCGAGCGGCTTGCCGTCGGCGTATTGGTAGTCGTGTGGCAACTTCAGCGGCAGGCCGGTCCAGACCATGCCGTTGTAGGTTTGCGGGCTGAGCGCATTTTCGATGGTCACGCCCATCTTGGGCCGCTCCGGGCCTTTGTAGGGGCTCACTTTGTTCAAGGCAGCGCGGAAAAGCGGGATCTTCTTCCAGTGGCTGAACTCATTGCCATGCGTGAAGGCGGCCAGCTTGTAAAAATCCATCTGCGTCCATTTGTCGAAGGGATGGTTGTGGCACTGCGCGCACTCGATGCGCGTGCCGAGGAAGATGCGCGTGAGGTTGGCGAGGTTGTCCAGCGGCATGCCGGTGTCCCGCAGGTAAAAGGCGGTGCCGGGCACATTGAAGATATCGCCACGCGCGGAGAGCATCTCGCGCACCCACTGGTCGTAGGGTTTGTTGGTGCGGAGCGCATCGCGGATGAGATCGCAGAAAACCGCGTGATGCCCGCGCCGTGTGAGTTGTGACTGGGCGCGGAGAACGTCGGCCCAGTAGTTAAACCAATGCAGCGCATAGCCATCGCTGGCGAGCAGGCGGTCGATGATCCGCACTCGTTTGTCGGTGCTCGTGTCCGCAAAAAAGGCGCGTGATTCTGCCAGCGTCGGAATGCGGCCAATCACATCGAGATAGACGCGTCGAAGGAAAACCTCGTCCGAGGCCGGCGGATTCGGCTGGAGGCCCTTTTTCTGCCAATGCTGCTCCAACATGGCATCAATGCGCGAGGAAGCCTCGTCGGCATGAAGCACGCCGATGGTCGACAGCAGCAGGAGGATCGCGAAACGCATGACAGTACTGCAAACGGCGCGATTGCCGTCTTGGTTTCAGCCGTCACAAGAGCAGATGATCCTGCGGCGTTCTAAGCCCGCCCATGCGTTTTCTTTTTCTCCTCCTCGCCATCACCGCGACCGCTCAGGTCGTTCCCGCGCCCGATATAGCGGCGATCCTGCGACTGCCTTGTGTGACGACGGGATTTGGGAACACGCTGATTCGTGGCAACACGTTTCAGGACAAGGCGCAGACGTGGATGCAGCTCTACACGGCGGACATGACGGTGAGCGCGGAGGGGTTTGTGTTTCTCACTACGAAGTGGGAGGAGGGGCTGCGCGCTGCGGGCATCTATAAAGATGGCGATGCATTACCAGAGATGACCGGACTCGGCGTGAACTCGGGCGAAGCGGTGGCGGTGAGCGAGCGCTTCGTGGCGTATGCGAGGGAGGTGAAGGACAAAAACGGGCCGGTGATGACGCTGGTCGTGTTTGATCGGCCAGCAGGCACGGCGCTGGATGGGGCGAAGAAACGCACGGTGTATCTGCCGGAGCAGAAAGGCAGCATCATCGGCCTAGCGATCGACGAGGCGCGGGATCGTGTATATTTTGCCGATGATGAGGGCGTGCAGGCCTTATCGTTGAAGACGCTGAAGCCGCTCGACTTCCGCATCTCGCTGGAGCGTGCAGGAAAGATGCTTGTGGATGAAATCGGGGCTCTGTGGGTGATTCAGCGTGCCACGTCCGCCTACGCGCACACGCGGTTGGAGGCACAGGTGTTTGGCAGCGAACCGATCGACGCGGAACACAGTCTCGAGCATGCGGTGAGCAGCTCGGACAAGATCAAATACATCGCCAAGGAAAGCACGAGCGCGTTTGTCGGGCTCGATTTCGGCAAAGCGATCGCGGTGTCGCGTTTCAGCCTCATGGGCGACAGCGCGAAGTCGGACTTCCGGCAGTTGAAGGTGCAGACGAGCACCGCAGGCCGCGATGGGCCCTGGACGGATGTCGCCACACCGCGGGACAAGCTCTATGGCTACCCGGAGGAGTTTGTGACGATTGATTCCTCACAGCCAATCCGCGCTGTGCGCGTCCTTGCGCCCGAATTGACGATGTGCCGCATGGCCGCCTATGCGCCGCCACAAATGGTTCCGGGGCGTGTGCTGAAATTTGATCCTCAGGGCCAAAAGCAGTCGCAGAGCATCGAAAGCATCACGCAGCCGTTGGACATCGCGTTCGATCCGCGCACGAAACGGCTCTTTGTGGCCGATGGCGGGCCGGAGCATCAAATTCACGGCTTTGCGGAGCAAAACGGGCGAATGACGCGCGAGGTGAGTTTGGGCCAGAAAGGCGGTTGGAGGTCGGATAGGGGCAAAATCGGCCCGAAGAGCTTCGAAAACATCCGCGGCATCGGTTTTGATGCGCAGGGCTGTCTTTACGTCTGCGATGTCGGGATGGCCGGCATGTGTCAGAGCCGTCTGCATGCCTTCACGCCCGACTTCGAGCCGAAGTGGAGCCTGCACGGCACGTCCTTCCTCGACAGCGTGGATGCCGATCCGCAATCGCCGGGCGATGTTTTCTCCAGCTTCAATCACTACCGCGATGAAAAGTGGATCGCCAGCACGCTCGACCGCGCGCGCTTCCCGGATGATCCACGCGCGAACGGCAACGCGCTCGTGTATGGCGTGCGCCGCTGGTTCGGAAAAAAGTTCCTGATCACCACCACGCAGCACGGCAATCCGATGTGCGTCTTCCGCTTTGAAGACAATGACGAGGCCGCGATCCCGTGCGCAGTCATCGCGCCGCGCCACACCGCGAAAATCTGGCCGCCGCATCAGCCGCTCGGCTTCGGCTCCATCATCTGGACGGATGAGAATGGCGACGGTCAGTTCGCCGCCGCCGAATACTCGAAGGCGCTACGCGATGACAGCGACACCGCATTTCAAAACATCGACGACAACGGCGACTACGCGTTCATCACGCGCATCAAAGGCGTGCGCTACCTGCGCAAGCTCGCCCTCACCGGCCTGAACGCGCAAGGTGTGCCTGTGTGGAAATGGAACGCGCCGGAAAACTCGCTGCACGAACTGCCCGCGCCCTGGCAGGACGGCAAGGCACGCCTCGGCGGCTTTGAGATCGACTCGCAGCGCGGCGAGGTCTTTCTCTTCGGTTTTCCCGCCGACCAGCCGAACGAATGCGGCATGAACTGGCCGCTCGGTCGCCTGATGCAGCGCTGCCAGCTCAAAGATGGCAAACTCATCGTCACGCACAGCGCCACGCTGCCGCACAATGTTGTCATCGACACACGCACAAAGGATCAGGCCTATGGCGCGGCCTTGTGCGGCGACTACCTCTTCGTCGCCTACGCACATCATTTCACCGTGCTCGTGTATCGCCGCGCGGACCTCAGCATCGTCGGCAGGCTCGATCTCGGCCCACAGGTGCTCAAGCCCCTCATGGACGGCATGCACGAACTCATCGTGCGTCCCGATGGCGATGGCTTTGTGCTCTGGAGCCCACACTACGTCGCCAATGCCATCCACCAACGCCGCTGGAACGGCCAGCTCACCGGCTACGAGCCACCACCCGAACTGAAACTCGAAAACGGCAAGCTCACCCGGACCGTCGATGGCACGCTCGAGCGCCGCGTGCTGCAAAACAACGGCTGGAGCGACTGGGAGCCGGTGAAAACGACTGTGCGCGAGTTTGTCGAAGATCCGCAGGTGAAAACAGCCGCGTATCGGCTGAGGACTGCAAAGTCGGATTGGTCCGCTACGATCTATCTCCGACGGTAAACACTTTGCCAGTGTGAGAGGTGCCAGCGCGCTGCCGTAGTATCGGGCCATGACACGACTCCTCGCATTCTTCTTTGCTTCGCTGGCGCTCGCGCAGGGCCAGCCGGCGCGCTTCTTGCCGTTTCTGGCGCGTGATGCGGTGGTGCGGGAGTCGGAGGGCGTGGTGGAGCTGGCGGGTCCGCAGACGGGGTATCGGGTGGTGGTCGAGGATGCAGCGGAGAAGGATGCGGTGCGTGCGGGGGCGCTGGTGGAGTCGTATGTGAAGAAGATCACGGGCATGGGGCCTGCGGGTGCGAAGGCGCGGCGGACGATTCGTCTGCACTCGGGCGCGGCGGCGGCGAAACGCTTCCCGGAACTGGCCGGGGCGGATGCGCATGGTTTTGTCATCGACGCGGATGCGAACGAGCTGCACATCGCAGCGGGCACGGGCATCGGCACGCTGTTTGGCGCGTGGTTTTTCCTCCAGGGCTGGTGTGATGTGCGCCAGCTGATGCAGGGCGCGCTGGGCGAGGTGCATCCGAGCTCGGAGAGCATGGTCATTCCACGCGAGCTGCATGTTTTCAATCCGGGGCCGGACTTTGAGCTGCGCATCCACAGCGGCCTGCAGGCGCTGGACAGCGCCGCGTGGCTGCAGGACCGCCCGGACACGCAACGCTACCAGTATCATCACAATCTCTTCATCATCTTCAGCGCGGAGAAGTATGGGAAGACGCATCCGCATTTGTTTCCCACCATCGACGGCAAGCGCTACATCCCGGCGCCGAACATCAATAGCGGCTGGCAGCCCGTGCTGAGCAGCGAGGCGAGCGTGCAGCGCGCCATCGAGCACGCGGACGAGATCTTCACGGCGAACCCGCTGCTGAAGACGCTCTCGCTCACGCCGAACGATGGCAGCGGCTGGGCGGAGGAGGATGTGGAGCTGGCAAAGAAGCGCGGCGTGCCGATCCGCGACATTTTTTATGAGTTCATGAACCGCGTGGCGCGCGGCATCAAGACACGGTGGCCGGACAAGTTCGTCACCGCACTGAGTTATCTCGAATACCAGGAGCCGCCGTCTTTTCCGCTGGAGGACAACTGCATGATCTTCATCTGGACGAAGGACGGCAATGTGGAGCCGGAGTTCGACAAATGGCGCGGGAAGGCGCGACACTTTGGCAACTA
>Ga0208783_10002079_pt1 | contig 11631 bp, 20 predicted proteins | sample DEB19_08_DNA_2_FD_184529 | JGI IMG/M metagenome (GOLD analysis project Ga0208783, IMG submission 184529) | Aqueous microbial communities from the Delaware River and Bay under freshwater to marine salinity gradient to study organic matter... | ecosystem: Environmental > Aquatic > Marine >... | reverse complement strand
GGTGGATTGCGTTGAAGGTTGTGGTTGGACGGTGGAAGGACATGGTTAGGCTAGCTACACCATCAGACCGGCCTTTGGCTTGGACAATGTTTACTTCGATGCGCTGAAGCGTCTGGTCGTTCAAGTCCTGCGTGCCTCCGTCTTCCTTCTCGTCTGGGGCGTGGATGAAGATGACCCGATCCGCGTCTTGTTCGATGTTGCCTGACTCGCGGAGGTCAGAGAGGCGGGGAAGTCTGTTCTCCTTCTCCACTTCTCGGCCAAGCTGGGCTAGCAAGATGACGGGAATCTTCATGCTCACCGCAAGGTCCTTCAGAGCCATTGTCATCCGTCCAATGGCGATGTCGCGGGTCTCTCCACGTTCCTGCTGAGGATCGTAGCGTTGGAGATAATCCACGATGATGGCCTTGATCGGCATGAAGCTTTTGCACGCTTCAACACGGGCTGTAATCTGGCTTAAAGTTCTGTCCTGATCGAAGACGCTCAGGGTCTTCATCTCGGCAACCTCCTTAAGCCCTTGCGTGAACTTCTTGGCGTCTGCATCCAACACCTGATTGCGCCTTACGTTCCTCCAGCTAACGCCAGACCTAATCTGCGCAAACAAGGGGGCTAACTGCTCAATTGGCATTTCTCGGCTAAACAACAGTACATTTCCGTATTTCTGAGCCCAAGACCATGCCACTTGTCGAGCACAGGAACTCTTTCCGCGTCCGGGGCGTGCCGCAACAATGATCAATTCTCCAGCCGTAGCCTGCCCCATCTCCTTGTTCCAGTCAGACCAAGGCCATTCCAGCCCTGAGTTTTCCTCAGTCTGTTTTCCAGCTAGGATATCGGCCACCTTCCCAATGCAGTCGTTGGCTGCTTGGCTCAGGCTCTTGCAGACGTTCGTGGCATTCTTCAGAGCTAGCACCCGCCCAATCTTAGCTACGAAGTCGTCGAGGCTAGCCTTCTTAACGAGGGCTGCTTCCCGCGTTTCCTCGCTTATTAAGGCTATCTGACGTAACTGATAAAGCTCTCTTAGCTGGTCTAGGCTATAACTGAACGCAACCCCTGTAGCCACATAGGCTGTAGCCTCCGAATAGCCAGAGACTCCTCCCACACTATCCAGCTTTGGATCGGCCTTCTTTAGTTCCTCAAGGATGATGTGGGCGTCCAAGGGCTTGCCGTGAGCATGGCATCCCATGATCGTTTTCCAAATGGCCTGATGTGGACGATGGTAGAACCATTGCTCGCTAACCCGGTAGTCGAGAGCTTTGGATAGATAGGCCGCGCCATCCAAGACGATGCACGAAAGCACCGTCCGCTCTGCTTCGATTGAGTGTGGTAGGTTCATTCTCTTCCTTTGTTTTTCATGTAGGCTATGATTTCTTTCTTGGTGTGCGGGAGATCGGAGTAGTACTTCCTACGATGGACGATGTTGCCAATCGTAGTCTCAGTACTGTCCAAATCTTTCGCGATGGACTTGATATGCTGCCCACTCTTGTACCGCCTGATGGCTTCCAAGATTACGGCAGACGTAACCGGAGCACGCCTAACGTGATCCTTCCTTTCTGATACGGAAGCAAGAGCAATAGGAATATCTGTAGCATATTCATACTTGCTGAGATGCTTATCGAACAACCACCTGATGCTCTCCATTGTTTCGCTGATATTCATTTAGTTTCCTTTCTAGTTGTCTGGCAAATTCCGCACTCACCTTCTCCACTTGTCCACTCTGGAGTATCTTTCCAACCTCTAGGTCCGTCAGAGGCGTGGGCGATGGTTTCGATTTCATCCCAGCGTTTCCAAATTGGTCCGAAAGAACTGGCGAGTTCGTATTCTCGGTAGGGCTTTTTGTACGGGTAAGTAACGTGAGAAATGACTTCATGTTGAGTGATGTCTCCGCAGGGCCATTTGATCCATGCGAAGAGCGGGAGACACGGACGACGCTTGGACTTATTTGCAAGCTTCATTCTTCCACTTTCTGAAGAATCTCCGCGAGTTGGTTGCGGATGTTCTTCGCCAGAGCTTCCACGTTTTCGTATCCTCCCTCTCCATGTTTGACTACGCTGCGTAGATGCTGGTCGATGTCGTGCATTACTGAGAACGCTTCCATAGCGTGGATGGCACGCTGATGCTCATACCGTTCTTCTGGGAGAGTGAATTCAAGAATGGCTTTCATTTATGGCTTGGGCTACGGATGGGAATTGCTGGTTGAATATTTCTTTGATGGCTTGGGCTACGTCACGGTGCTCCTTCTGCGTACCATCAGCACAACGCTGCTCAAGATAGTGAATCCAAGAGCGGACATTGCCGGTCATGTACAACGTAGTCTGCGTGCAGAGAGGCAAGATCATCCGAGCTGTCTCCTTGCTCACTCCGTATTGAAGCAGTAGGTTGTAGGCTTGAAACGCCTCCTGAACTACTCCCGCAGCCATGCCTTCGTTGATGTGATCTTTGTACACCTCTCCACTTGCTTGCCTGTTAGTCTTGTCCTGAGTGCGTAGTTCAATCGGCTCGTAGGTTGCGCTCTTGGCGTATCGCTGGCTGAACTCTTGGAATGTGAACGACCGATGCCGCAGGAGTTGCGCCGCGATGGCCCTGCTCGTCACAATCTCCACGGTCATGGAGACAGTCTCAAAAATTGACCAATGTCCGTGTTTCACGCAGTAGCGTAAGAGTCTGGGAGCGGTCTCTACGTTTAGTTGGTTAGCTGGGTTGCTCACCCTAGCGCAATAGCTGATGAGTTCATCAGCCGTATTGATGCCTTCAACGAGCGGCTTAGTTACCGCTATCAGTTTCACGTTCATTTGGTATGTAGCAGTCTAGTTCTTTTGGGTTGGAAAATTGGCAGATAGGAAGTCCGAGCTTCTCAGCCCTGTCCTCCACGTCTTGCGTCAAAGCGCGGAAACATCGCTTAAACTGCGTGCATCCATCGCCTGAGCAGAAGGTCATGTCTTTGTAGGTCACGGCTGCGCCTCCTTTGGTTTTGTGTAGTCCTCTACCGGAGGGAGTTCGTTTTGATTCATCTCAATCGAGAAGTGCGGCTTTGATGCCCACAAGCATCGGTAAGGATTTCCGTCTGCGTCATACCATCCAATCCACCCACCGCTTAATTGCTTCCACCATTCTCCGTTGGCCCACGCCCGCCACGAAACATAACCGTCGTCGCAGCGCATTGTGATGTACCAGCCTTTGCGCCTAGGTGTTTTGGTCTTTGGGTTCCATTTCATTTGCTCGCCTCTCTTTCGGATTGAAGTTGCACCCGAGCCAGACGTTCGGCCTTTCGGCTTTCTTCAAGTTCGTGCTCAACTGCGGCAAGCCTAGCGGCGCGATTGGCAAACTGCGTGCGCTCGGATTGAAGTTCCTCACATCGGCTACGGAGAGCGGCGTTCTCCGTTTCCAGCTTGTCCACCATTGCGCGGTATTCCACGCAAGCCTTAAGCAGTTTGGATGTGTCAGTTTCCATTATCCCGATCCTTCTTTAGTTGTTCACGTTTTTCCTTCAACCGTTTCTCAAGCTCTACCATCTGCTCTGGACTCATCAGATTGATGCAGGTGAATGCAATCAACGAATCATCGTCAAACAGTCTGGCTAGGATGGCGTATTCCTTCTCGTAGAAGCGAAGCGCGGCCTCTACCCCGTACTTCTGCTTGTATTCATCAGCCAGTTCCTTGGCGTGGAGGATTGAATGCTCTCCCCATCGCTTATGCTTAAAGGCGAACATTTTGTTTTGTGTTTTGTGCTATGAGTTTTGCAAGTCCTATGATTAAAAGACTATTTGTTTCAAATCTTTTGTGACCTAGTGTGGACTCCACTACTTCTTCTCCAAGTTTGCGAACCTGAAGAAGGATGGCCCGCGCCTCCTCATCCTTAATCTTCTCAATGGTTAGTGCCATATGGATGTCTTGTTTTTCCAAGGGTCCTGCTCTTTGTACTCATCCGCATAGGGGATGTCGTTCAGGTCCATCCGTGTTTCTTCCAAGAGTTGGATGGCTATGAGGTCTATTTCTTGATCCATTTGAACTCTCCTTCCATGTTGTAAGTGGCCGCGCCATTTGCAATGGCTTGCTTCTCCATCTTCAACGTAGCTTCCTTAACTCCCGTGATGTGAGCTAGGATGGTTAGAGCAGCTAGTGCTGTGACTATCATCACTACGATGAGTATGTCTTCTTTGTCTTTCATGATTTGTTTGTTTGTTGACTGACTCTGTTGTTTCAAAAGGGCAACGCCCGCCAGTTTGCAAGCTAAACTTAACGCCGCAGGAAAACTTTGTCACATAACCAAGTTGCGCTAGCCTAGATGCAGAGACTTCCATGCAGGATTGCTCCCATGTCTTGATTCCTGTTGGCTTATTCCTCCAAGCAAGCTCAGAGTTTCAGGGCAGACGGTTTGCGCTGAGCCTGAGTGCTTTCGCCCCCACGCCATCCCTATCGAAGTCACCAAGTTTCGGAATGGACTTTTGTCTGCCTACCTAGCCAAGCTAAGTGTTTCGCCGTTTAAGGCGTCCGGTGCAATGTGGCTGATAAGTGGCCGGAACCCTACTCGGGCTTCCGTAAAATTAGAAGCCCAGCGAGGTAGAGCTCTCGACTGGGCCAGCCTCATCGGTTCTACCGACAAGCGCAAAGTTTCGTTGAGCGGGCTCTACTCCGCAACCAAAAAGAACGTCTAACTACGAACGAAGATACCAGATGGACGCTTGACATCAAGCAAAAGTTCAAAGAAAATTGGCCTTATGACGCAAGATCGTGAATCCCAACTAGATATGTTTGAACAAAGTTTCAGAAAAAAGGTTGATTCAACCCCTAAGCCCGCCCTGCGGCGCATCCACACCCTTAACGACCTTGCCAACTGCGACTTTTCTCCTCCTGCCCCGTTTCGGGTGATTAGGATTAGCCCCACCGAGGTTATGGTCCTTAAGGAGGGATTCGGCCTTTAAGGAGTATTTTGAGGATTCGCCCTTTAAGACGTATTTCGAGCTAGGTCCATGACGCCAGATATTTGCACGGTTCTGGACGGTGTCAGGAATCTGCCTATAGGCAATCCAACGGTCGGTGTACAGCCTGAAGAGCCGGTAGGAACCCTCCATCGTTTCGCGGTCCCTTAGCTCCACGGCATGGCCCCACTTGATGCAGTCTAAAACGACGGCGGGTTGAATTTGGGCTGGTCCTACGGCTTTGCCGTTCCTAGCGTTCAGGTCGCCGCCAGACTCTAGCTGGACGATGGCTAGGAACAAAGCCCAGAGAGTCGCGTCGCTCATGGCCCATTGTAGGCCATTCCGCTTGATTCTAAGCAATAAAAAACCCCTACGCCATAAGACGTAGGGGCCAACACAACAGAACCCGCTTAAACGCTCAGCAGGTCGAAAGCGCGGGCTTTCAGGGCATCACCTGACCCCATGAGGACCGATTCAAACCTTACTTCAGACTCGTCGCGGCCTTCAGTTACACGGGAAGACCGGCCATGATCGACGTATTCGGTCACGGCATTGAACGCATCCCAGCGGGTGCGGCCAAGATTGCCCGTACCAGCCGAAAACAGCCGATTGAGCTCTTTAGCCTGATTCTCGACGCGGGTTGAGGGTTCAGAGCCTTCCTTGATGCCCAGCAGGATGTTGAAGGCTTTAGCAGCCTCCGCCGCCGAGAACTGAGCCTGAGCCATGCGCTGGGCCGCAATGCGCTGCTTTGTTTCAGCCTCCTCAACATACCCCAGCACCTGAAGCGCGGCCTCAATGCCCTGATTGACGTTCTTGGTATGACGTACCCCAAACACCCGATTGCCGCCAGAGACGGCAAGCTTCCAAGTGTTCGCGCAAACTACCCTGATATTGGTCCGGTGCAATTCAAAACATCCTGAACCATCATGGCGGTTGAGCCAGAGATCATAGGTGAGAACGGAGTCGCCCTTTTGCGCTGACCACGCTTCACGCTTTACTAGCACCCATTCCCGCTGCCCGTTGCGTAGGGACCCGGCAGCGTCAACGACGGCCTGCCCGCCGTAAACGCCCTCCAGAATCCTGTACATGGTTTCGGATTTAAGTACCCCGTACCCATCGCCCACTACGGCAAGCGGCACCTGCACGCCCTTAGACGTAACGCCGACAAGCCCCTTCTGATTGGGCAACGCCAGCCCGTTAAGCATCACCGGCACCTCCAGAATGTCCCGATGCCCCACCCCCTCAGCGTAAACACGCAGAGGAGAGAGAAGACCGGCGAAGACGGTCCCGAGACCATGCCAAGCGGGTTGATTGCTGCCGAACACTACCGTGTCATTGATTTCGATTTCGTGGCTCATGTTTTTACCTGTTTGTTTTTTGTTTCTCCGTTATCGGATTGACCACGAGAATGGGAGCTAGAAATCAAAAGTCAACCATCTTTTCGCAAGAATAGTTGGTTTTCTTTTTCTTTGTTTCGACGTAATCGCATTCAAAGCAGATGAGCGACCCGTCCTCCAACTCTTCAAAAACGTGCTCAGACTCCGCACATTCCTTCACATTCATTCCCCCAGAGCGATTGTCCTTTTTCATGGTTTGAGAATTCCACCTGATCTATTGGTTTGCAAGACCTATGCAAAAACGGAACGCCATTCAATTTATTGTCCACGGATGGATTGGCGTGAACAGCTTGAAATTTGCGCTCAAATTCAGCCGAGAATCTAAGCTCATCTGCCGTCAATTTACGCCATTCTTCGTCAGAATGGAAAGGACAAAACACGCAAGATGATCTGGGTGGTTGCGGAAATCCGTTCCTACTCATCCACGCCAAGCAATCTGAACGCTTCATGTTCAACTCGACCAACGGCCATCTATGCTTCGCCCACGTTTCCAGCGAAGGCTTCATCCTGTGCGCCTCATCTGCACTTATCCCAATCCAGCTAACCACCTCAGACTCCCCCCGTAATTCTCTTAGCTTTCTTAATAGGGGTTTCACCTTATAGTCGGTTGTGCAGCTACGACCCGCCAACCCTAGTGAATCTGGGCTTTTCACATAGGCTGGGATTTGGCTCTGGGCGTAAGTTTTTCCAGTCTTCTTGCTAACCCTAATCCTGAGTTGATTCTCGGCCAAGCTCCCTGCTGTGACCACATAAACAGGGAAGGCCAATCGCGGCTTAAGCCATTCCAGCCACTCGTAAACAGCTTTGGGTTCGCATTGCGTGTCCGCAAATATGGCAAACGAAGGCATAGGCTGTATTTCGCCCTTGGACGCCATAAGGGCCATAGTGGACGATTGAACACCTGCGCCTAGCGAAATAGCATGGATTGGTCCTTTAAGGGACTTCCACTCCATAGTTTTGTCATCAGACTTTTTCCAATCAGATGCGATTGAATCCCTTTGGGATTTGGCCTTTAGATAGCGATTTCTAAAGTACTCTTTCCTTTTGGAATATTCAATCATGGGTTTATGCTTTAAGTTTCAAAACCAAAGGCAAGTCAATTCGGATTAGCCCTTTAAGCGGATTCGTCCTTTAAGGGGATTCGTCCTTTAAGGCGTTTTTTTACTATAAAAACAAACGTAAAACAAACAATGCCAAATAGATATATATTATATATACGCTATATATTATATATAAAATATAGCAATATTTATATAGCTATAGCAACTGTTGCCATATCGTCATGGGCTTACATATCGCCCGCCGCCGCCCCTGTAGAAACTGAGCCGCCGCCCACGTTCTCCCGGGAGAGCCCCGCCCACCGCCGCCGGTGTGGAATGGCCTCAGAAGCCGCCGCCGGTCCTGACCCTCTGGATCTGGCGCGGTGTGGAAAGATCTTAGCCCGGGCTCCAGATCGCCGCAGGAGGGCATGAAAAAGCCCCGCCCGGATTTCTCCAGACGGGGCTCGCGCTCAGGAGCTCAGCCCACCACCGCCGCCACGAGAGCCCACAGGAGCCCGCCCAGCGCCACGAGTAGGAACGCCGCAGTTGCGATCAGGTCGCCCCGTTTCATACGCCGCCCCTCCACAGGTCCAACGCGTCTGCCCGGTAAGCCCCAGACGCCACCGCCCACTTGCGCGAGAGCTCCCGGGCGTCCTGCCCCTTCTGGAACGTCTGGACCTCAGCCGCGCCGTCAGGGGTGAAGACCGCCGCTTTCATCTGCCCGTGATCGCCCACGGGCTCCGCGCCCACGGTGGCAAGGGCTTCGTCCGTCGTCCCCCACGCCCAGCCGCTCCGGGACCGGCCCACCCGGAGCCGCGCTTTGTCGTCCCGGGCGACCACAGCTTGCCAGCCGTCACGCCGCCGCAGGAGCAGCGCAAAGGCGAAGTACCCAGAGACCTGCTCCAGCCCCTTCGCCCCGCCCTGATCCCACGCATGGAGCAGGAGCTCAGAGTCACAGGTGGTGTACACATTCTGGAGCGTCTCAGAAGAGACGACGCCGTTGTGGATCAGCGCCGCCGTCCCGTTGTCGTCCAGCATCGGATGCGTGTTGTCCAAATCCACGCCGCACGTCGCCGTGCGCCCGTGGAGCAGGAGCCAGCCGCCGTCTGAAGGACGCTCCAGCCCGGAGTGAGCGAAGAAGCCGTCCGCCCATGCGGGCAGATCGCCGGAGAGCTCCGGGGCTGAGCTCTTCGCCCAGCCCAGCCGCCCGTCCTTGCCAATCCACGCCGCCCCGAATCCGTCCGTCTCGCCGGAGCGGGAGAAATAGGACCACGCCGCCCGGATCAGGCGGTTGCGTTGTGAAGCCGTGTGCTTCTGGAGGATGATGATCTTGCACATGGTCACTCGACCTCCTGCTGAGCGTTGGAGCCGTACAGGTGCGGGTTCAGAGCCGCGTGACGGCTCCGCCAATACGCCAGATCATGCGCCGCAAGCGGCAACTGCTCCAGCACCGCCACACATCCGCCGGGCTTTGGTTTCGTCCTCAGAGCCGCCAGCAACTCCAGCAGACGCACCCACGCCAGAATTTTGGTGTAGTCCGTCGTCCCGGAATGGAGCCTCACCTCCAGCGTCTGGTGCGCTGAGAACGCGCACAGGTTCACCGCCCGGTAACGATCTTTCCATGAGGTGCCAAAGCGGCAGTAGGAGTTCTCCCGGCGTGACGCTGGCACGAGCTCCTGAAGAGCGCACAGCCACGCGTCCATCACCTTCGCCCGTTTCTCCACCTGTGCCTCAGTCTGCCCGCGCTGGTCCAGATGGACGTGGAGCCCGCAAGAGCGGTTCACCTTCAGCCCCAGAGCCTCCAGCCGCTTGCACAGCCTGAACAAGCGCGGCTCTAGTTCACGCCGTACGAGCAACACCCGGACCTCGTGGGCTTGTCCTTCCGTCGCGCTGATCGAGCCGTCTGAAGTCACCCCGGCCCAGAGAGGAAGAGCCTCGGCAAGGGCTTTCCGGGAGACGTTGCCGAAACACTCGATCTCCACGCCCACCGCCCGGTCATAACGGAACGTCGCCGGACAAAGCGGCTTCGCCCTGATCTTCTGGAGGAATGTCTGCCCCTCCTGCTCCGGGACCGGGAACTGTTGGCGCCACAGCCGCGCCGCTTGCCTAACCACGGTGGTGTGACCCATCGCCCACATCGCCTGCCGGAGCTCCCGGTCCAGCCCGGACGCTAGCACAGACGCCCAAAGCCGCCGGTCTCCGGGAGTCCTGAACCGCAGGAGCGGCAAGTAAATCACCCCGGCATCGTCCCAGCCTTCCGGGCAGCAGAAGAAGAGGTCACAAGCCCAGCCCGCGCCCCTCGTGCTCTCCTGCTCCTCCGGGAAGCCCCTCTGGATCAGGAGCCGCCGCACCACAGCCCGCGCCGTGACGGAATTAATAGGCAACCTGCTGTTGACGCTGAAGCGTCCATCCTCACAAGCGGCCACAGCCTGAGCCCAGCCGCGAACGTATTTTTCGAACGTGTTTTTCATCTGTTGTGTTGTGTTGTTGTTGTTGTGGGGCTGTTGCCCCGGCCCAGAGAGAGCAGAGAGCCGCCCCTCTGGCAAGCGGGTTCCGAGACCTCTTCACACCGCGCCCAGATCGCCCAGCCGCCGGACCTGCGGAGTCCTCTTCACACCGCCGCCCACCCCAGCCCCTCCAGCCGCTCCAGCCGCTCCAGATCGCCCCCGGCCCACCGTCTCCCGGGCTCACCTCCAGCCGCGCCCATCTGCTTCAGATGCACAGGAGAACAGGAGCAGAAATAAGAGAGTTGCCATAGCAATGGCAATTTCACCCGGTTGCCATATCTGCTTTGCATGGGCTGTAGCAATCCATTCACCCCTTTTAGCAAATTGGTCCTCGCGTATAGCAACTGAGATATAGCAACTGGGGAATTTCCCCCAGGGTGTTTACCTAGTCCATTTCTGGGGTATTTCCCACCCATTTCCTAGGGTGTTCCCCCTAGGGGAGGAGGGGGTTTTACCTAGGGGGGGGTGGGTTAAATTGGGATTGGTCTAACGGCCTTTTTAAAAAAATTCTAAAAGGACCCACCTAATGCGACAAGTCACACTCGGTTCTATAAACCTGTATTAGATGACGGAAGAAACAGGTGAAAAGTTACACTAGTTTCTAAATGGAGTTTGTAAGTTGTTGGTAGATAGCGCTATTAGTTCTAATAATGTTCTACAGAAAATGCTTGTCTCGCGGGTGTAACAGAGTCACAAGGAGATATGGGAAGGAAGAAGATTAGTGACTTGGCTAAGTCTGTTGCTGATAATGGCAACGGAAAGGGCAACTATCTGGAGAGGCGGGACCCTGCTACGGCTGTCAAGGCTCTGGATATGCTGGCTAATGGGGACAGCTTCCATACCGTTAGTAAGGCTACGGGGTTGACATGGGAGACTGTTAGTCGGCTAAAGGCTAGGCACAAGATGGTGTTGGATGAGCGTAGGGCTATGCTGGCGGAGGATGCTCTGGAGATTGCGGAGGGACTTAGGCTTCTTCAGAAGGAGAAGATGCGGATGTTGGCGGAGGACCCTGAGCAGTTGGCGCGGACTAACATCAGGGATTTAACCCTCCCTTGGGGTATAGCTCAGGACAAGTTTTTGTCGGCTATGGGAGAGAACAAGGTGACCATTGAGCACAAGACGGCGGCTCCTAGCTTGGAGGACGCCATGAAAGCGATTGAGGAGGCTAGGGCTAAGCTCAAGGCTGGTTCTATGGAAGTTATTACGAAGGACGTAACAAATGAACCTACCCAACAAGAATAAGAAGCTGGCTTTTGAGTTTCAGAAGATTCTGCTGAGCCGTGCCATCAACGCTCTCTGCAAGGCTACGGACTTGAGCCGTGAGGAGATTTTCGAGTGGTTGATTGATGGTGAGAAGTGGGACGGGGTTAAATACAAGGACGGCCCTAAGTGAGTTTGGTTTGGGAAAGACATGAGGTGCTGAGTCCGCCGACCGATGCGGAGTTGGCGGCTATGTCCCCAGAGGACGTTCTCAAACTCCATGAGGTTTACCATTCGGCCATCGCAAATAGCAAACGCGACCCCTATCGGTATGGATGGAAGCTCCCCCATTGGAAGGATGCGGAGGAATTGTTGTCTACGCATTCCGAGCTTCTGGTTAGCGGAGGCAATAGGTCGGGCAAGACAAGCTGGGCGGCTCACGCCGTCGTAAGGGCTGCGGTGGAGAATCCACAGTCCACCATCATGTGCTTTGCCCAGAATGCGGATGTGTCCATCCGTCAGCAGCAGAGCGCCGTATACGATGCGTTGCCAGAGGAGTACAGGGTGAAGGTGT
>Ga0208783_10002078_pt1 | contig 11631 bp, 12 predicted proteins | sample DEB19_08_DNA_2_FD_184529 | JGI IMG/M metagenome (GOLD analysis project Ga0208783, IMG submission 184529) | Aqueous microbial communities from the Delaware River and Bay under freshwater to marine salinity gradient to study organic matter... | ecosystem: Environmental > Aquatic > Marine >... | reverse complement strand
TGGGCGCCTTCGCGGACATCGTGGAGACCGACCCCTACGTGTCGTACGCCGAGCGCGCCAACCCGGGCCGTGGGCGCTACAACCCGGGATTCGGCGCCAAGCTGATGTCCGACCTCACGGGCAAGCCGGTGCGCATCATCGTGCAGGCCTTCCCGTACGCGCGGTACACGCCGGGCATCGCGGACGTCGAGACATGGACCAGTCAGGCCCTGCGCGCGGGCGCCACCCACATCACCTTCTACGCCAAGGGCAATCCGCGGTTCACCAACCGCAAGCTCTATGACGGCATGCTCGCCCTGGCCAAGCGCCTGCACGGCCTCAACCTGCCGGATGCCCCCGTGGACCCCTCCACCGTGGTGGTCTACTCGCTCATGAGCGAGGGGCAGGGGCAGCCGAACAAGCGGGGTGACGCCCGCTACCGCACGTCGGGCGATGCGCTGTACACCACCCACGCGTTCCTCGGCGAACTCAACGGGGCGCCCTTCGTGTTCGACACCGACGAGCGCCTGGCCCAGCAGCGCGAGCGCCTCGCGCGGGCCAAGGTGGTGTGGCTGCCGCGCGGCGACACCCTCACGCGCCCGTTCGCCGAGGCGCTGCGCGACTGGGTGAGTGCCGGAGGGTTCCTGGTGGTCACCGACCCCACGGCCTTCGCCCGCACGCCCGCCAACGAGGACCTCTCGGACATCGGCGCGGCCCTCAAGGGGGGCCGCCTCGGCGCCGAGGCCGGCAGCGTGCTTCTCATGCGCAAGGGCGCGCTGGGCACCAACACCCCGCCCGACCTCTACACGATCCCGGTCGACGACAAGCGCACGTGGTCGTTCAGGGACATCCCCGCCGGGGCAACCGTGGTGGCGACCCACCTCGACCAGAGCCCGGCGGCCGTATTGCGCGACGTCGGCAAGGGCAGGGTGCTGTCGTTTGCCGCCGATCCCATGACGCCGGGGTCGCTGGTGGAGCCCATGGACATGGTGCCGCTGGTGGGGATGATCCAGCGCATGGCGGGTGGCAGGACCGGCGACGCATCGTGGAAGTGGCGCATCCCGGGCACGGCCGACCTGTCGCCGTGGGACGGCGCGTACCGCCCCTAGCGCCGTGGCCGTATTCGTCTGTCCGCGCTGCGCCCACCGTGTGGCGGGCGCCGAGCGATCCGAGGGGCACCAGCCCCGGGGCTGTCCGAAGTGCGGCTTCGGCTTCGTCTTCGAGATCATGGACGACTACTACGCAGGGCCGCTCACTGCGCTCATCTGCTGCGACCGCGATCGGCGCGTGCTCGTGGCGGGCCACGCCACCGTGCCCGTGACCGGATGGCCGGAGGGGGAGATGATCGGCCATGAGGTGTCCGAGGCCCTCGGGTTGGGCTTCCCGGGGCTGCAGGACGACCCGGTGGACCGCGCGCTGGAGTGGGGCGTGCGGGTGCTGGAGCAGCCGTGCACCTTCCGGCCGTACGGCATGGATGAGGACCGCGACGCCGTGGCGGATATCTTCCCGGCCTACGACGAGGACGGGGGGCTGCTGCTGGCCCTCGCGCCCGTGACGAAGGGGTAGGCATGGAAACCCGCCGGCTGGGCGCATCGGACCTCGACCTCACGGTGATCGGGCTTGGCACCTGGCAGTTCGGCGGGCGCTGGGGCGGCGCCGAGGACCGCGACAGCGCGGCCGCCTGCCACGCGGCGCTCGACGCCGGCATCAACTGGATCGACACGGCCGACATCTACGGCCAGGGCCGTGCCGAGCAGGTGGTGGGCGCGGTGCTGCGCGAGCGTGGTGACGATGTCATCGTGGCCACCAAGGGGGGCGTGGCGTGGGAGGTCACCGACCAGGGGCTCAGCATCTGGCGCGAGGCCTCCGGCCAGTACCTGCGCATGGCCCTCGAGCGCTCGCTCACCGCCCTCGGCCTGGACTCGGTTGACCTCTACCAGGTGCACTGGCCCGTGGCGGGCGTGCCCGCGGACGACACCTTCGCCGAGCTCCTCGCGATGCGCGACGAGGGCAAGATCCGCTGGATCGGGGTGTCCAATTACCACCTGGCCGACCTGCAGGCGGCGCACGAGGCCGGGCCCTTCGTGTCGTTCCAGCCGGGATACCACGTGATGCGCCGCCAGGTGGAGGACGCCGAGCTGCCGTGGTGCGCCGCTCATGGCGTGGGCGTGCTGGCCTACGGCCCGCTGGCCCATGGCCTGCTGACCGGCCGCATGGATGAATCCACCACCTTCCCGGCCAACGACTGGCGCGCGCAGAGCGAGTTCTTCGCCGATGACCACTTCGCCGACCGCCTGGCCGTGGCGCGCCGAATGCAGCGGATCGCCGATGAGTCGGGGCGCCCCGGCGGCGTGGCCGAGCTGGCCGTGGCCTGGGTGCTGCGTCGTCCGGAGGTCACCTCGGCCATCGTGGGCGCGCACGACGCCGCCCAGGCGCGTGGCGCGGCCGCCCTGGCCGGGGCACCGCTCACCGCCGATGAGGAGTCCGCAATCGACGCCGTGCTCGCCGAATACCCGGCGGCCTCACGCGAGTACGGCCACGGCGAGCCCCCGCCCCGCGCGGCCTAGCGTGCTGATCGCCGTCTTCCGCCGCCGCCTCAGGGAAGGCGCCACGTTCGAGGACTTCATCGCGGCCTGGGAGGCCGAGAAGGGGTTCGGCGTGCCGGCCCGCGTCTTCAACGCGGTATCCCTCGCCGACGAGCGCGAGATCCTGACGATCGGCATCGTCGGCATCGTCGGCATCGACGCCGACGACTTCCCGTCGATGGTGGCCGGGGTGCACGACCAGGAGGCGCAGCGGCACTCGAGGATCGACGAGGTCATCGAGTCCACCGAACTGCGGGCGTTCTACGACCTGCGCACCGAGCACGACTTCACCGGCGATCCACGCGAGATCGACCTGGCGTCGCTGGCCAGCCTGCTGGCGCCGCTGTTCGTGGACGGCGACGGCGCAGGCGGCTCCTAGCCGGGTGGTGCGGGGGGCGCAGAGGCGGCCCTCATGATGTCCCAGGTGCCGTTGAGCGACGCCTGCAGGTATGCGTGGTTCAGCCCGTAGATGAACCCCAGCACAACCGCCAGCGCCACGGATGGACGCTCGCCGGGCTTGCTGTCCAGCGCCAGGTCGCGCAGGTCACGCGTGCGCCGTGCGGTGGTCACCCAGGTCCAGATGGCGGGCACCAGCAGGAACCCGCCGGGGAAGAGCGCCAGCACGCTCAGGCCCGGGCTGTTGCCGAAGGGGCTCCCCAGCGCCGCGGATGCGTCGCGCATCTCGCGGTTGATGTAGTACCAGTGGAACAGGCCATAGATGCCCAGGGTCACCAGCAGGAGCAGCCAGGTGACCACCGGGCCGCGCCTTTTCACCTCAACGCCCTGCACCTCGAGCGCCTCGGCCATCGCCATCTCCTCCCGTTGGGGACTCCTGCGGGCACCATACGCGGCATGATCCGGGAATGAAGGTCACCATTACAGGGGCCACGGGCCTGATCGGGCGCCACCTCACGCGGGCACTGCTCGATCGTGGCGATCAGGTGGTGCCGCTGTCCCGGGCGAATGGCGACGTGCACGGGGTGCCCACCGTGGCGTGGGACCCGGTGTTCGACGACATGCCCGAGGCCGCTCTCGATGGCGTGGACGCCGTGGTGAACCTGGCCGGTGCCTCCGTGGCCGAGGGCCGGTGGAACCGCGAGCACAAGAAGCTCATCCGCGACAGCCGGGTGATCACCACCACCCGCGTGGCCGACGCCATCGCGGGGGGCGGGGGGCCGCGCGTGCTGGTGAGCGGCAGCGCCAGCGGGTTCTACGGCAACCGGGGTGACGAGGTGCTCGACGAATCCTCCGGGCCGGGCGACGACTTCCTGTCGCAGGTGGCGCAGGCCTGGGAGGGCGCGGCGCAGGGGGCGGCCCGCGGCGGGGCCAGGGTGGCCATCACGCGCACGGGCATGGTGTTCGCCCCCGACGGCGGGGTGATCCCCCGCCTGGCCAAGCTTGCGCGCGCCGGCATGGCGGGTCCCATCGCGGGTGGGAAGCAGTGGGTGCCCTGGGTGGACATCGCCGACGTGGTGGGGATGATCCTCGCAGCCCTCGATGACGACCGCTGGGAGGGGCCCTTCAACAACACCGCCCCCGAGCCCATGCGGCAGGCCGACGTGGCCAAGGCGTTCGGGCGCGCCGTGGGCAGGCCCGCCGTGGTGCCCACGCCCGGCATGGCCGTGCGCCTGAGCATGGGGGATGCCGCCGTGCTGGTGACCGACAGCCAGCGGTGCGTGCCGCGCGCGGCCGAGGGCCGTGACTACGCGTGGGCGATGGGCGACATCGACGCCTCGCTGGCCGCGCGCATCGCCTAGCCGGCGTCGTCGATGCCCGACTGCTCGGGCATCATGCGCGCGAGGTCGGCCTGCAGCACCAGCCACGTCTCGCGCAGGTGCGTGGTGAGCACCTGGTACCTGCCCCCGGGCAGCCCGGAGACCACCGTGTAGAGGGCGTCCGGGCCCTGGTCGTCGGCCTCGAACGCCATCGCCCGGTACTGCTCGATGAGGTCGGCCAGCTCACGGTGGTGCTCCTGCTGCATCTGCAGCAACTGGTCGATGCGTGCGAGCGCCTCGTCGGACATGCGGCAACGATACGCGGCCCCGTGGTGGTACCGTCCTGCCGCCCGGGGGATTAGCTCAGCTGGGAGAGCGCCTGCTTTGCAAGCAGGAGGTCACCGGTTCGATCCCGGTATCCTCCACCTCATCAGAAGGGCCCGCGTCGTCGGGCCCTTCGTCGCTTCCGGGCTCCGCCGGGAATCTCCCGCCGGGCGCGCCGCGACCCTCGACCGGTCCCATGCGCCCTCGAATTCCCCTCGCGCGCGTCGTCCGTGGCCGGCACACCGACGTCCCCGGTGATGCACCGCCGGGTTACAGGGGCAGTGCCTCCCCGTTCCTCGCCGGGGTATAATCCACGCACGGTCTGCCAGAGACCGAAGAACCAGCACTGCGAGGAGAACCCGTGACCCCCCCGTCCCGCCCCCGTGATGAGCGCCCCACCCGCCTCCCGAGGCGCGCTGCCGTGGTCGCCGCAGCAGCAGTTGCCCTGGCGGTTTCGGCCGTCGCGGTGGCGGTGCTTCCCCAGCAGCAGGGGACCGTCGACCTGCTGACGCAGGCGAACGTGTCCATCGTGGGTGCTGCGGCCAATGATCAAAGCGGCTACTCCGTCGCAGGCGCCGGCGACGTGAACGGCGACGGGCGCGATGATGTGATCGTCGGCGCTCCGTTCGCGGACCCGTCCTCCCGCACCGACGCCGGCGCGAGCTACGTCATCTACGGATCGGCTTCGCCCACCACGGTCAACTTGGCAAGCCTCGATAGCCGTGGCTTCCTTATCCAGGGCGCCTTGGCCGGTGACGAGAGCGGCCACTCCGTCGCGGGCGCGGGCGACGTGAATGGCGACGGGCGTGATGACGTGATCGTCGGCGCGGACGGCGCCGACCCGCTCGGCCGCACTGGCGCCGGCGCGAGCTACGTGGTCTACGGCTTCGGCACCGCATCGGTGAGCTACCCCGGCGGCGTCACCGCCACCCAGGGCACCGCGATCACGCCACTTGCACCCACCGTGCGGCGCACCGGAACCGCAGCGTTCTCGGTGAGCCCGGCCCTGCCGGCGGGCTTGTCGATCGACTCCGCCACCGGGGTGATCAGCGGCACTCCCACCACGAGTGCCTCCGCCGACCACACCGTGACCATGACCGACCTCAGCGGCCAGGCCACGACCACCGTGAGGGTGGCGGTGAGCGCGCCGAGGGCGCCTGCCGCGGCCTCGATGACGATCGGGAAGATTCGCGTGACCAAGACGGCGATCATCACGAGGGTGACCGTCTCGGGCGCCGGGGTCGTTACCCAGCGCGCCACCCGGCGCATCCCCGCGCGCCGTTCGGCGAAGGGCGCCCGCAAGCCCCGGACCGCCCCTGTGTGCCGCGCCACCGCGTCGCCCCGCGCGCAGGGGGCCCTCACCATCACCTGCTCTCTGGCCACCGCCGTGCGGACGGCCAGGAAGCAGCGTGCCCTTCAGGCCCGCCTTGCCACGACCTTCACACCGACCGGTGCCGCGGCGGTGAGCGTCACGAAGACCGTGAAGATCGGCCGGGTGCGGCGCTGATGGCCCTCCGAACCTCCGGGCAGCCGCCGTCGGCACCGACGGCGTAGGATATTTCCATGACGCGTTTCCTTCGCTGGACGGTTATCCCCATGCTCCTCGTCGGCGCCATTGCCGCGGGGGCCACGCAGGCAACGGCCGCCACCCTGCCGGTGTGCGCTCGCGATCGCGATAGCGGGGGCGAGACCCTGTGCGCCACGGTGCGCCCTCCGAACGCCTGGGCCAAGGCCGCGGCCTACCGGGCCACGGGGTACGCGCTGCCGCGGCCGCGCACGCCCTCCGTGCTGGCCCCGCTCGCGCTCAGGTCGATCACCGTCACGAAGCCCAACCGCGTGGACGAGGGCGAGTGCGGAACCCAGGCCATGGTCGAGGCCCGGTACGCGGGCGGCGGACAGACGCTGACCTACTCGTACACCGAGACCGATTGCGGCGGCCTGCGCGGTGGCACGCCGGTGCGGGTGCCGGGTGCCTCCGTGGCCATTGCCCAGCGCGAGGGCCCGCGGCAGGTCGTGGAGTGGACGCGGTCCCCCCGCGCCGACCTGGACAACGGATACATGGTGGGCCAGATGATGCTGTCGTCGAGCACGTTGTCCCGCGACCGCCTGCTGGCCATCGCGGCAAGCATTCGCTGACGCCACCTGCTGCGCTCCGGGCGCAGGAACGCGGGGAAAGCCGACACGAGGTGCCGAGGGCCGTTCGCCTGTGATGTGCTGCGCGCTCCCGTGTGCGGGGGCATGCGACATGCTTGGATATGGGAGATCGTGGGGTTCGGAACCACTCCGGATGGGCCCCGCGCAGTCCGACGGCACCGATCAGGAGCGACCACGTGGCCACCACCGCTGACACCGCCTTCGTCACCCGCGTCTCGGTGACGCGCCAGAACCCGCCCGTACGGCAGGCGACGCTGGAGTCGACCGGGGACGTGCTCACCTTCGGCTTGCCCACGTGGCAGAGCGAGTTCTACGAGATGCCGCTCGACGGCGAGCAGGCGCGCCACGCCGGCACCTGGGACCACCTGGTGGCGTGCGTGGCCAGCTGCCTCACGGGCAACCTCGGCACGGCGCTGTCGGCCCGGGGCATCCCCAGCGACGGCGACCGCCTGACGTCCCGCGCGGAGGCCGACATCGAGGTGGAGGACGGCATCCTGGTGATGAAGCGCCTGAGGGTCCACTACACGGTGCACGGCGTGCCGGCCGACAAGGTGGATGCGGCCGAGCGGGCCCACTCGGTGCACCAGCGCGCCTGCGGCATCGCCCGGGCAATCACGGGCAATGTCGAGATCACCACGACGATGGATCTGGTCGACTAGCCCGTCGCGCCGCGCGCGTGATTACACTCCATCCGGTCGGGATAGATTCGATCGGGATGGAGCGCGCGGGAATGCAGGGCAGCGAGGAACCCCTCGACGGACTCTTCGGCGGTGACGCCGAGTTGCTGGCCATCCCCCGGCTGGGCGAGGCCTGGGAGACGGCTGAGCGGTCGGTGTCGGCCAGGCTCACCGCCGACTGCGGCCTGAGGCTATCCGACCTGCTGGCGCTCGACCGCATCCAGCGCGGCGGTCGCGGCGGAATCCGCACCAACGCGCTGGCCCGTGCCCTGCGGATTCCGTCCAACCGCCTCACGTACCAGCTGTCCGGCCTGGAGAAGCGCGGCTACATCGATCGCGAGCCGCACCCGGACGACGGGCGCGGGGTGATCCTGCGCCTCACCCGGCCGGGGCGCGACGCGCACAAGCGGGCGCTGGCGGCGTACCGGCGCATCACCCGCGGGGGGCTGGCGTCGCTCGACTCGGGCCAGGACGGCCCGCGCATCATGGCCGCGGCCACGGTGCTCGCGGGCGATGGGGCCGCGCCCGATGGGGTGGACGACCTGCTGGATGCCCTCGGGGCGTCGTCGGTGGATGAGGCTCTGGCAATGGTGCGCGGGCGCGGGGCGCGCGCGACCCCTCGGCGCGCGGCATCGCGCACCGCCGGCACGCGCTGAGCAGCGCGCCCCGGCGCCCGCGCTGGGGTTGTACACAGGGCCATGGTCGGTGCGGATGGGTTGTGCACGGGGCCATGCGGGCGGCGCCTGCCCGGTGAGAGCGTGTGGCGGGCCCCGAAGGGTCCTCCCGCCCCGCCACGTCCCCGGAGGTCAGAGTGAACAGCGTTGCCATCGACACCGTGTGGGTGGTGGTGGCCGGGTGCCTGGTGCTGCTGATGCAGGCAGGCTTCGCGGCCCTGGAGATGGGTCTCTCCCGCATGAAGCACTCGGGTGCCGTGGCGGCGAAGATCATCGTCAACTTCGCCCTGGCGATCGTCGTGTTCTGGGCCTTCGGCTACGCCATCGCCTTCGGCGACGGCAGCGGCTTCGCCGGGGCCACCGGATGGTTCCTGGAGATCGGGAACAGTGGCGGCGTGGCATCGCTGTCGTACTCCGGCATCGATGAGGCCACGAAGTTCTTCTTCCAGGCCATGTTCGCCGCGGTGGCCCTGGCCATCGTGTGGGGCACCATGCTCGACCGGGCGCGGTTCGTCACCTACGTGCCCTTCGCCATCCTCTTCGTGGGCCTCATCTACCCGGTGGTGGCGCACTGGGTGTGGGGCGCTGGGTGGCTCTACGAGAACGGCTTCCAGGACTTCGCCGGATCCGGCGTGGTGCATGTGACCGGGGCCTTCGCGGGCCTGGCCGGCGCGATCATCGTGGGCGCGCGCATCGGCAAGTACCGTGACGGCAAGCCGCAGCCGATCCCCGGGCACTCCATGCCGCTGGCCATCCTCGGCGTGCTGATCCTGTGGGTTGGGTGGATGGGCTTCAACGCCGGGTCGTTCCTCGGGGCGGAGGGCAAGCCGATCGGCATGGTGATCGTGGTCACCAACCTCGCCGGCGCCTTCGGCGTGCTGGGGGCCGTGGCGATGGCGCGCCTCCTGCTGGGCACCTTCGACATCGGGATGATGGGCAACGGGGCCATCGCCGGGCTGGGCGCCATCGCGGGCCCGTGCGCGTTCGTGCAGCCGTGGGCGGGCGCCGTGATCGGCCTGGTGGCCGGCTGCCTGATGGTGCCCATGGTCCTGCTGATCGATCGCATGCGCATCGACGACCCCATCGGCGTGTTCGCCGGCCACGGAACCGGCGGCATCGTGGGCGTGCTGGCCGCCGGCGTATTCACCACGTCCGAGGCCGCAGAACGGCTGGGCGGGCGCCCGGGGCTGGTGTACGGGGGCGGGTTCTCGCAGCTGGGCTGGCAGGCGGTGGGCCTGGTGGCCATCGCGGCGTTCGCCTTCGCGGCCGCGGCCGTCGTGTTCCTGCTCATCAAGGTGACCATGGGCCTGCGCGCGCCCGAGAAGGACGAACTGGCGGGCCTGGATATCTCCGAGCACGGGATGTTCGGCTACCCGGAGCGCTTCATCGAGGTGGTCGGCGCGGAGCCGGAGGAGCCGGTCTCGCACGTGGGGAGCACGATCTCGGCACACTGAGGGCCATGTTGGTGCTGTTCGACATCGACGGGACCCTGCTGCATGGTCGTCCCGAGGGCCATACCCGGGCGATGGTGGATGCCATGGCGCGGGTATGGTCGGTTCCCGTGGCGCCGGATGACGTGTGGGCCGTGGAGCCCGCCGGTCGCACGGATCGCGAGATCGCGCGCCTGGTGCTGCGCCGCCAGGGCGTGGATGACGCCGATATCGATCGGGGTACCGCCGAGTGGATGGCCCTGGCCGTGCAGTTGCACGACGATCTGCATCACGCGCACCCGGCCCCGGTGGCGGCACCGGACGCCGATGCGGTGGCCGGGGCCCTGCTCGACGCCGGCGCGGAGGTGGCGCTGCTCACCGGCAACCTCGAGCAGATCGGTCGCACCAAGGTGGCGGCGGCCGGGTTGGGCCACAGGTTCGGGCCCGGGGGTGGATTCGGATCGGACGCCGAGGTGCGGGCCGACCTGGTGGGAATCGCGCGTGGCCGCGCCGCCCGGGCGCATGACGACCACGACGTGGTGGTGGTGGGGGACACCCCGCGCGACATCGCGGCGGCCCGTGCCGCGGGCGTGCGCGTGGTGGCCGTGACCACCGGCGCGCACGACGCGCGGGCCCTGGCGGACGCCGATCACGTGGTGCCCGGGCTCACCGCGGCGCTGGCGGTGCTGCAGGCCTGAGCGGCGGGCCCGGTTGTACGCCGGGCGAACGGGGCAGAGACCACTTGCTCCCGGTGCACAAAGAGCCGAGCCCCGGGCCCTCATAGCCTCGTCGGTGAAATGGGACGGCCAGCGGGTCGATCCCGGGATTCCGACGAAGGAGTTGCGCACATGCGCATCAGGTCACTCCGGATGACTGCGATCGCGGCGGCAATGCTGCTGCTCGCCGTGCCCGGCCTGGCCGCTGCGGCAGACGAGGGCCCCACCCCCACCGACATCGCGGTGAACTCGATCTGGGTGGTGCTCGGGGCGATCCTCGTGCTGTTCATGCAGGCAGGCTTCGCGATGCTCGAGATCGGGCTGTCGCGCATGAAGAACGCCGGCGCAGTGGCGGGCAAGATCGTCATCAACCTTTCAATCGCCATCCTCATGTTCTGGGCGACAGGCTTCGCCCTGGCCTTCGGTGATGGCGACGGGTTCTGGGGCCAGATCGGCTGGTTCCTGAACGCCACGGACGCCGCGGCCGACACCAACTCGCTCGGCCTGAACTCGTTCATGAACGCGATCGGCGCCTACAACCTGCCGGTCGAGGCCTTCTTCTTCTTCCAGGTCGTGTTCTGCGCCGTGTCGCTGGCGATCGTCTTCGGCACGATGCTCGACCGCACGAAGTTCATCGGCTACGTCATCTTCGCCGTGGTCTTCACGGGCCTGATCTACCCGATCGTCGCCCACTGGACCTGGGGCGGTGGCTGGCTGTACCAGGATGGCTTCCTCGACTTCGCCGGATCCTCGATCGTGCACCTGCAGGGCGCCACGGCGGCCCTGATCGGCACATTGATACTCGGGCCACGAATCGGGAAGTTCAGGGACGGCAAGGCGCAGCCGATACCCGGGCATTCGATACCCCTGGCGATACTCGGGGTCATCATCCTCTGGGTGGGCTGGATGGGCTTCAACGCCGGTTCCACCCTGGGCGCCGTCGGCCTGAACTTCGCCGACATCGCCGTGAACACCAACCTCGCAGCCGCAGCGGGCGTCCTCGGCGCCACCATCGGCTCGTTGATGATGTTCAAGACCCTGGACGTGTCGCAGATGGGCAACGGCGCGATCGCCGGCCTCGTGGCCATCACGGCCCCGTGCGCCTTCGTCGACCCGTGGGCCGCCGTGCTGATCGGCTTCGTCGCCGGCATCATCGTGCCCCCGCTCGTCGTGCTCGTCGACAAGATCCGCGTGGACGACCCCATCGGGGCCATCCCGGTGCACGGCATCGCCGGCATCTGGGGCACCCTGGCCATCGGCCTCTTCGCAACGGAGGGGCGCATCGGTGAGCTGGGCGTGAGCACCGGCCTGCTGATGGGCGGCAGCGCCGAGCAGCTCTGGGTGCAGTTCTACGGCATCGTCGCGACGGTCGCGTTC
>Ga0208783_10002076_pt1 | contig 11635 bp, 13 predicted proteins | sample DEB19_08_DNA_2_FD_184529 | JGI IMG/M metagenome (GOLD analysis project Ga0208783, IMG submission 184529) | Aqueous microbial communities from the Delaware River and Bay under freshwater to marine salinity gradient to study organic matter... | ecosystem: Environmental > Aquatic > Marine >... | reverse complement strand
CCCGGGCCGTACGCTCCGGGGCGATGACCAAGGTCGCGCTGCTCGGCGGCGGGAAGATGGGCTCGGCGCTTCTCTCCGGGCTGATCGGCGCGGGCTGGGCGCCGGGCGATTGCTCCGTGGCCGAGATCGACCCCGAGCGCCGCCGTTTGGTCGAGGCCGAGAACCCGGGCGTCCGGGTAAACGCGGCAGCCGTCGAGGCGGTAGCCGGGGCCGACGTCGTCGTCGTGGCCGTGAAGCCGGCCGGCGTGGTCGAGACCCTGAAGTCGGCGGCTGACGCGATCGGGGCCGATGCATTGGTCTTGTCCATCGCGGCCGGTGTGCGCATCGCCACGATCGAGGCGTCGGTACCGGGACGGCCGGTGGTGCGAGCCATGCCCAACACTCCGGCGGTCGTCGGGTGCGGGGCGTCGGCGATCGCGGGTGGCGCACGAGCCGCCGAGGCGCACCTCGCCCTCGCCGAGCGGGTGCTCGGTGCGGTGGGCACCGTCGTCCGCGTCGACGAGCCGATGCTCGACGCCGTCACCGGCCTCTCGGGTTCGGGTCCGGCCTACGTCTTCCTGCTCGCCGAAGCGCTGATGGCGGGCGGCGAGCGATGCGGGTTGGCACCCGAGGTCGCACGCGACCTCGTCGTCCAGACGGTGCTCGGGGCGGCGACTCTCCTCGCTCGCGATCCGTCCGGCCCCGAGGCCCTGAGAGCGGCGGTGACCTCGCCGGGCGGCACGACCGAGGCCGCCATCCGCGCGTTGCAGGCCCGGGAAGTGCCCGAGGCAGTCGCCGACGCGGTCGAGGTCGCGACCCGGCGCTCCCGAGAGCTCGGGACCTGACCGTGGCCGGCCGCGGGCGCCCGCCCCGCCTCGAGCCCCGGGGTACTCCGCCGACCCCGCCGGAACCGCTCACTCCCGAGCGTCTGCTGGAGCGGGGCAAGGTCGCCGGTCCCGGCGCGGCCCCGGGGCGCACCGAGCTCCGCTCGATCGTCGAGCGCCTCGCCGCCGGGGATCGGCGCACTCTCGCCGGACTCGCGCCGACCCCGGGGTTCTCGCTCATCGATGCTTGGGCGGCGGTGCGGACCGTCTTCGGTGCGACTCCGGAGGCACCCGCGGTCGACGCCGCCCTCGCTCTCGCGGCCTGTGACCGCGCCGCGGCTCGGGTCGACGCCGTGGCCGCCGCGGGGGGAACGGTCGCCTTCGCCTGTTCGGTGCCGGCTTCGCTCCTCGGGGTGCACGCAGTGCTCGCGACGCGGGCCCGCGCCGGCGGCGCGGTTGTTCCCTCGCCCGACGACAGCGGCGCCATTCGGGCCGACGGTCGGGCCGGGCGGCGTCTGCGGTGGTTCGCGGGGATAGCGGTGGTGTCCGACGGCCGGTCGCTGCTGGCGACCGACGATCCCGAGGTAGCCCGCGAATGGCTGTTCGTCACCGGCCGTCCGACGCTCGTCGTGGCCGACGGGCCGTTCGCGACGGTGGCTTGGGAGGATGGCATCGAGGTGGTGGCCCTCACCGGTCCCGACCGCCCGGCCCTCGCTCCGGCGGCGGCGCGGGGCGAGCGCTGCACCGTGATCCCTATGCGGACCGATCGGCCTCCGTCGGCCTACGACCCGCTCGTCGAGCGGCTCGGCGCCCCGGCCGCCGCCGACGTTCGACAGGAGGAGACCCCCGGCTCTACGCTGCCCCCCGGGTAGGAGTAGGGGAGATCCCGCACGTGGACAATGGGCTGAGCAAGGCGCGCTTCCTGACCGTTCAGGAGGTCGCGAACCTGATGCGCGTGTCATCGATGACCGTGTATCGCCTGATCAAGGCGGGTGAGTTGCCGGCCGTGCGCGTCGGTCGGGCGTTCCGGGTCTCGGAGACCGACGTGGACGCGTACCTCGCCGCCCGGTACACCCAGGCCGGCTGAGCCGGCGCCCGGTCCGGTGGCGCCCCCGGCCGTTTCCTTCCTGTCCGACTACGGACACGGTGACGAGTTCGTCGGCGTGTGCCACGCCGTGATGATCGACCTCGTGCCGGGTCTGCAGGTCATCGACATCACGCACGAGATCCCGGTCTTCGACGTGCGAGCCGGCGCCCTCGCCCTCGTGCGCGCCGTGCAGTACCTGCCGGACGGAGTCGTTCTCGCGGTCGTGGACCCGGGGGTCGGAACCGACCGGCGCTGCATCGCGGTCGAGGTCGAGGGGGGGTTCCTCGTCGGCCCCGACAACGGTGTGCTCGCGCCGGCAGTCGCGATGCTCGGTGGTGCCCGACGTGTCGTGGCCCTCGAGCGCGAGGAGCATCGTCTCCCGGCGCCGGGCCCGACCTTCGCCGGCCGCGACATCATGGCCCCGGCCGCCGCGCACCTCGCCGCCGGAGGTGCGCTCGACGAACTCGGGCCGGACGTGGACCCGGCGTCGTTGACCCCGGCGCTCGTACCGCTCGCCGCCGACGGCGAGGACGGCACGATCACGGGTGAGATTCTCTGGATCGACCGCTACGGCAACTGTCAGCTCAACGTCGGTCCCGACCAACTCTCGGCGGCGGGGGGTGAGCCGGGGGCGGCGGTCGTCGTGCGGATCGGTGACGACGAGCGACGCGCTCGTTGGGTGCGCACGTACGCCGATGCTCGGCCCGGTGAACTCGCGGTGGTCGTCGACTCCTACGGAATGTGCGCACTGGCCCTCGACCGGCGCTCGGCGGCGGCCGAGCTCCGGGTCCGGGTCGGCCACACGGTCGCACTCGTCACTCGTGAGGCGGGGTCGGCCTGACCGATGCGTCCGACCCGAATGAGGAGGGGACGATGAGGAAGGGCACCGGCATCATGCTGGGCGTGCTGCTCGTCGCCATCATGGCTGCGGCGATCGCCCAGTTCGTGTTCCGCGTCGGCTGACCGCCGAGAGGTTCGGTCCCGGCCGCGGCTGCGGACGATCGGGGCGGGCTGGGAGGCTGCTTGCTCGTGGCCGCCGGGGGAACCCGACGGCCTCGCCCACATCCGCGACCGGGGATCCGATCCCGGGCGATTCCGCTCGGCGTCCCGGTTCGGTGAGGGCACGGCCCCGGGGCGTCGATCGTGGTCGCCGCACCGGAGTCATCGTCACTCCGCGTGGCCGACTTGAGCGGTTTCTGATGCAGTGGGTGGTGAATGGGGTGTGGCGAGCGCATCGCTGCGGGCAGCGCCCGAGGTCACGACGAAGCCCGCGTAGATGACGACGATCCCCGCGGCGAGGGTCAGGGCGAAGGCCTCGTCGTGCCCGACGACCCCCTGGATCGTCCCGCCGCCCGACAGCACGAGTACACCCAGGGCGATGAGCACGTTCCCGGCGCACAGGCGGCCGGCCCCTGGCGTCTGTCGACGGCGCGCGAAGCGCACCGCCGACCAGGCGGCGCCGGCGAAGACGACGAGCGCCCCGATCCCGCTCCCGGCCGCGGCGAGGATGCGGGGAAGAACCGTGAGGTGCTCCTTGCCCACCGGGATCCCGCCGGCCGGATCGATCGGCGGATCGATCGGGGTCGCGAGCATCACTCCGACGGCCAGGCCCGAGAGCACGAGCAGCGCCGCCCGGACCCGGCGGCCGGTACTCGGTCGGCCGAGGAGGCAGATCGTGCCGAGGGCGAGCCACGGCACGGTGAGGATCGCGCCCAGGCAGTAGAAGACCCGGAACGTGCCCCCGTCCCAGCCCGTGCCCGCGCCGGTCGCCAGGGCGGCCGAGGCGAGCGCGAACATCGCGAGCGAGACCGTCCAGGCGGCTTGGTGGGGGGCCCGGGACCGCGACCAGCGAACGGCCGTGGCCTGGGCGAAAACGGTCGCGACGGCGGTGGCGACGAACGCGAGACCGGCGACCATGGAGGGGCGAACCTAGCCCCGCGACCCCGCGGGGAGCGGATGACGGTCGGAGCGGTCGGGCTGTCCCCACACTTTGAGAAAAGATGCACAAAGTCGGTACCCTCGGCGTGTTGCCCTGCGCAGGCGGGGCCGGCCGCCGAAAGGATGCCCGTGGCCGCAGACCCCGGACCGGCCGAGCGGCCGCGAATCCCCGAGGCCACCGTCGCCCGCCTGCCGCTGTACTACCGGGCCCTGGTCGAGGTCGGTGAGTCGAGCGTGGCCACGGTCTCGTCGGAACGCCTCGCCGAGTTGGCCGGGGTCAACGCGGCCAAGGTCCGCAAGGACCTCTCCTACCTCGGCTCCTACGGCACCCGTGGGGTCGGGTACGACGTCGACTACCTCCTTCACGAGATCGCTCGCGAACTCGGTCTGACCCGCGACTGGCCGGTCGCCATCGTCGGCATCGGCAACCTCGGCCGCGCCCTCGCCAACTACCGCGGCTTCGGGGCCCGGGGATTCCGGGTGGTCGCCCTCCTCGATGCCGACCCCGATGTGGTCGGACGCTCGTTCGGCGATCTCACGGTCGAGCCGGTGGCCGAACTCGATCGGATCGTCACCGAGAGGGGAATCGCGATCGGCGTCCTGGCCGTACCGGCCACCGTCGCCCAGGACGTCGCCGATCGGATGGTCGCGGCCGGGGTGACCTCGATCCTCAACTTCTCGCCGTCGGTGTGCGTGGTGCCCGAGGGGGTCTCCATCCGCAAGGTCGACCTGGCTACCGAACTCCAGATCCTCTCGTTCTACCAACTGCGGCGCGTGCTGCCGGGCCGGTCGTGAGCGGCGCACCGGCGACGGGACTAACCGTCACCGTGCCCGTCGCCGACCGGCGGGTGGTCGTGGTCGGAGCGGGCCCGGTGGCCGCCCGGAGGGTGGCGACGCTCGTCGACCTCGGCGCCCGCGTCGTGGTCGTCGCCCCGTCGGTCTGCCCCGAACTGGCCGAGTTGGCTCGCACGGGCGCTATCGAGGTGCGCGAGCGTCCGTTCGCGCCCGACGATCTCGACGGCGCCGCTCTCGTCTTCGCGGCGACCGACAGCGCGGCCGTGAATGCCGAGGTCCGGAGACGGGCCCGAGCGGCCGGAGCCTGGGCGAACCGGGCCGACGACCCCTCCGATTGCGACTTCACGGTGCTCCCGGCGGTCCGGCGGGGCGACCTCGTGGTAGCGGTCGGGACCAGCGGTCGAAGCCCGGCGCTCGCCGCCCACCTCCGGCAGCACCTGGCCGAGGAGCTCGAGGGATACGAGGCGGTCCTGGAGCTCCTCGCCGACACCCGGGCCGAGGTCCGGGCCGCGGGCGGTTCGAGCGAGGACGTCGACTGGCGAAAGGCGTTCGCCGAGGGCATCGTTGACCTCGTGCGCGAGGGTCGGATCGCCGAGGCGAGGGAGTTGTTGTCGCGGTGTCGGTGATCGTCGTCGGCCTCAACCACCGCACCGTGCCGGTGGAGCTCCTCGAGCGCACCGCGGTGCCCGAGGATCGTCTGGCGAAGGTGTTGCACGACCTCGCTGCCCGCGAGCATCTGCTCGAGGTCGCGGTCCTCTCCACCTGCAACCGGACCGAGATATACGCGCGCGGCACCCACTTCCACGCCGCGGTCGGCGACGTGCAGGAGTTCCTCGCCGCGTACTCCGGTGCGAGCCTCACCGACTTCGAGGAGCACATCTACACCTTCTATGACGACGCGGCGGTCGGCCACCTTTTCGCGGTGGCGGCGGGTCTCGACTCGATGATCATCGGCGAGCACGAGATCCTCGGTCAGGTACGCGACGCGTGGCAGACCGCAGTGCGCGAGCAGACGGTCTCCCAGGTACTCGCGCCCCTGTTCCGGCACGCGGTCGAGTCGGGGCGGCGCGTACGCGACGAAACGGGGGTGAGCCGACACCCGGTGTCGATCTCGGCGGCGGCGGTCGCGGTGGCGACCGAACACCTCGGGTCCCTCGACGGGGCCCGGGCCCTCGTGCTCGGACTCGGTCAAATGGGCCGGGGGGTCGCCCGGGTGCTTGCCGACCGCGGGGTCGAACGCCTCTGGGTCTCGAACCGGACTGAATCCCGGGCCCACGAGACGGCGGCCGAGACGGGGGCGACGGCCGTGCCGGTTGCCGATCTCGCTGACACTCTCGTCGACGTCGATGTGTGCTTCACCTCGACCGCGTCGACCGATGTGCTCATCGAGCGCTCGACGGTCGAGATGGTGATGGCCTGCCGCGACGGTCGTCCGTTGCTGATGATCGACCTCGCCCTGCCCCGGGACGTCGATCCCGGTGTGCGCGAGATCAACGACGTCACCCTCCTCGACCTCGACGATCTGAAGGACTTCGCCCGTAGGTCGGCCGAACACCGACGGCGCGAGATCGGCGTCGTGCGCGAGATCGTCACCGCCGAGATCGAGCGCTACCGAGCCGCACGCGCGGCCCGGGAGGTCGCGCCGCTGATGCGGGCGCTCCACGCGATGGGCGACGACGTACGGCGCCGGGAACTCGACCGCTTCCGGACCCGAATCGAGCGGCTCGACCCCGAGGGTCGGGCTCTCGTCGAGGCGATTACCGAGGGAATCGTCGCCAAGTTGCTGCACGAGCCGTCGGTGCGGGTCAAGGAGGCGGCAGGAACGCCCCGGGGCGACTACTACGCCGAAGCGCTGGCAACTTTGTTCGACCTTCCGGCTGAGTCGGACTGAGGGCGGATGGTGCGGATCGCGACCCGGGCGAGCGCGCTCGCCCGCTGGCAAGCCGAGCGGGTGGCCGCCCTGCTCGGCGGCGACGCCGAGTTGGTGTTCGTCACGACCGAGGGCGACCGCGACCAGACCTCCGAACTCCACGCGATCGGAGGCCGGGGAGTCTTCACGCGCGAGGTGCAGCGGGCGGTCCTCGACGGCCGGGCCGATGTGGCGGTCCACTCGGCCAAGGATCTCGAGTCGAAGACCCCCGACGGGCTGGTCATCGGCGCCGTACCCGAGCGGGCCGATCCGCGTGACGCGCTCGTGGGCTCCACGCTGGCGGCGCTGCCCGAGGGCGCCCGGGTCGGGTCCGGCTCGGTGCGCCGGCGCGCTCAACTCGCGCACTCCCGACCCGACCTCGAGTTCGGTCCGTTGCGCGGCAACATCGGCACGCGCCTCGCCCGGCGGGTCGAGGTCGGATACGACGCCGTCGTCGTCGCGGTCGCGGCGCTCGAACGCCTCGGTCTCGCCGCCGAGGCGACCGAGGTGCTCGACCCGGCGGTGATGCTCCCCCAGGCGGCCCAGGGCGCGCTCGCGGTGGAGTGCCGCATCGACGACGAGCGGACGCGAGAGCGTCTCGGCGCGATCGACGACGCGGTCGCCCACCGTGCCGTAGCGACCGAACGCGCGTTCCTGGCCGCCCTGGCCGGGTCGGAGCCGGGGAGCGGATGCAACATTCCGTGCGGCGCGCTGGCTGTCGCCGACGGTCCTTCCGTCGTGGTGGAGGCCCTCATCGCCTCGGCCGACGGGCGCACCCTCCTGCGGGCCCGGGCGAGCGGTACCGATCCGGCCACGACCGGGGCCGCGGTCGCGAGCGAGTTGGTCGAGGCCCTCCCGGCGGGAACGGTGATCGCGTGAGCACCGTCGCTCTGGTCGGCGCCGGTCCCGGCGATCCCGGCCTGCTCACCCGACGCGGGGAGGCGCTGCTGCGGGTCGCCGACGTCGTCGTCTACGACCGGTTGGCCTCACCGGCCCTCCTCGATCTGGCCCGGCCCGACGCCGAGTTGGTCGACGTCGGCAAGGCTCCCGGTCGGGCGGCCATGAGCCAGGAGGAGATCAACGCGGTGCTGGTCGATCGGGCGCTCGCCGGCCGCACCGTGGTGCGGCTGAAGGGCGGCGACCCGTTCGTCTTCGGGCGCGGGGGTGAGGAGGCCGAGGCCTGCATCGCCGCCGGAGTGGAATTCGAGGTGGTGCCCGGCGTCACGAGCGCCATTGCGGCGCCCGCCTACGCGGGTATCCCGGTCACGCACCGCCGGGTGTCGACCAGCGTCACGATCGTGACCGGCCACGAGGATCCGACCAAGGGCACGATCGACACCGACTGGGACGCCCTCGCCCGCACCGGGGGCACGCTCGTGATCCTCATGGGGGCGGGGCGCAGCCGCGAGATCGCGTCGGCCCTGATTGCGGGCGGCCGCCCGCCGACGACGCCCATCGCCGCCGTTCGGTGGGGAACGCGGCCCGAGCAGCGCTCGCAGCGCTCGACCCTCGCCGCGGTGGCCACGGGCGAAACCACGATCGACGCTCCGAGCGCGATCGTCGTCGGTGAGGTCGCGGCGCTCGATGTCGGCTGGTTCGAGCGGCGGCCGCTCTTCGGCCGGACCGTGGTCGTCACCCGCGCCCGTGAACAGGCGAGCGACCTGCGGGCCCGACTCGAGGTGCTGGGCGCCGAGGTCGTGGAGTTGCCCGCGATCGCGGTGGAGCCGGTGGAGTTCACCGTGCCCGAGCTGTCGGGCTCGGCGTGGATCGTCTTCACCTCGGCCAACGGGGTGCGAGCGTTCTTCGACCGCGGCCTCGCTCCGGCCGGCCTCGATGCCCGCGCCCTCGGTGGAGTTCGCGTGGCGGCGATCGGTCCGGGCACGGCGGACGCGCTCGCCCGGCGGGGCGTCCGGGCCGATCTCGTCCCCGAGCGCTTCGTGGCGGAGTCGCTCGTGGAGGCATTCCCGGCACCGGCGGCCGGCGCGTCGACCCGGGTTCTCCTCGCCCGGGCCGAGGAGGCCCGGGACGTCCTGCCCGAGGGGCTCACGGCCAAGGGCTACGCGGTCGAGGTGCTCGCCGTTTACCGGACCGTTCCCGCCGCGGTCGACGCCGGGGCGGTCGAGCGGGTCCGGCGGGGAGACGTCGACGCCGTGACCTTCACTTCGTCCTCCACCGTCCGCAATTTCGTCGCCGCCGTGGGCGCGTTCGCGGACGCCCAGCCGGTCGTCGTTTCGATCGGACCGGTGACCTCCGAGACCGCGCGCGAAGCGGGTTTGCGGGTCGACACCGAGGCGGCACCGCACACCATCGACGGTGTGATCGACGCGCTCCTCTCGGCGCTGCCGCCGGGAGCCACCGGTAGCCTCGAAACATGACGTTCCCCGATCAGCGGATGCGTCGTCTCCGGCGCACGCCGGCGCTGCGGCGCCTCGTCGCCGAACACCGCCTGGCGGTCGACGACCTGGTCGCGCCCCTCTTCGTGAAGGAGGGGATCACCGTTCCGGAGCCGGTGGTTTCGATGCCGGGCGTGGTGCAGCACACCCGCGACTCGCTGCGAGCCGAGGTCGAGCGGCTCGTTCGCCTCGGCGTTCCGGGGGTGATGTTGTTCGGTATCCCCGCGGTCAAGGACGCCCGCGGCTCGGGAGCCGACGATCCGGCGGGGATCGTGCAGCTCGCCGTCCGCGACCTGCGTGCCGATCTCGGTGACGCTCTCGTCGTGATGGTCGACAACTGCCTCGACGAGTACACCGACCACGGACACTGCGGTCTCCTCACCGACACCGGTGCGGTCGACAACGACTCGACCCTCGAGCGCTACGGCGCGATCGCCGTTGCGCAGGCCGATGCCGGAGCCGACGTCGTCGCCCCGAGCGGGATGATGGACGGGCAGGTCGCCGCGATCCGGGCCGCACTCGACGCCACCGGACACGCGGAGACGGCGATCCTCGCCTACGCGGTCAAGTACGCGAGTGCGCTCTACGGGCCGTTCCGCGATGCGGCCGAGTGCGCTCCGCAGTTCGGCGACCGGCGCGGGTACCAGATGGATCCCGCGAACGGGCGTGAGGCATTTCCCGAGGTACTGCTCGACGTGGCCGAGGGCGCCGACATGGTGATGGTGAAGCCGGCCCTGGCCTACCTCGACGTCATCGCCGCCGTCCGCGAGACCGTCGATGTACCCGTGGCCGCGTACCACGTGAGTGGTGAGTACGCGATGGTGAAGGCGGCGGCGCAACTGGGCTGGATCGACGGTGAGGCAGTAGCCCGGGAGCACCTGCTCGCCATCAAGCGGGCCGGGGCCGGGATGATCCTCACCTACCTGGCGGGCGAGATCGCCGAGATGCTCGGCCGATGACGGCGAGTTGGATCGACCGGGCCCGGGCCCGTATCCCCGGCGGGGTCAACTCGCCGGTGCGGGCGTTCGGTTCGGTGGGGGGCGATCCGTTCTTCGTCGCCTCGGCCGCGGGTTCGCGCATCGTCGACACCGACGGCCGCGAACTCATCGACCTCGTGCAGTCGTGGGGGGCATCGATTCTCGGGCACGCCCACCCGACCGTGGTGGAGGCGGTTCGTGCGGCTGCGACCCGCGGCACCTCCTACGGGGCGCCCACTCCGGGTGAAGTCGAGCTGGCCGAGGCGATCTGCGAGCGGGTGCCGTCGGTCGAGCAGGTCCGTCTCGTCTCCTCGGGGACCGAGGCGGCGATGACGGCGATCCGACTCGCCCGGGGCGCAACCGGTCGCGACAAGATCGTGAAGTTCGCCGGTTGCTACCACGGTCACCTCGACGCTCTGCTCGTTGCGGCGGGCAGCGGGGTCGCAACTCTGGGCCTGCCCGGGAGCGCGGGGGTCACGGCCGGGACGGTGGCCGACACGGTCGTGGTGCCGTTCAACGACCTCGCTGCGCTCGACGCGGCCCTCGACGAGGTCGGCGACGCGGTCGCCGCGATCGTGGTCGAGCCGGTGGCGGCCAACATGGGTCTCGTCCCGCCCGACCCCGGTTTCCTGGAGGCGCTGCGGGCGGCCTGTGACCGCATCGGCGCGCTCCTCGTCTTCGACGAGGTGATCACCGGGTTCCGGGTCGGCCCGGCCGGCGCCCAGGGGCGCTACGGGATCCGACCCGACATCTCGGTCTTCGGCAAAGTCATCGGGGGCGGTCTGCCCCTCGCCGCGGTCGGCGGCCCGGCGGCGCTCATGTCGGCCCTCGCCCCGCTCGGGCCGGTGTACCAGGCGGGCACGCTCTCGGGGAACCCGTTGGCGACCGCGGCCGGTCTCGCCGTGCTCGGTGAACTCGACTCGGCAGCGTACGACCGACTCGAGCGCACGGCGACGCGTTTGGCCGACGGGATGACGCAGGCATTCGCCGCCGCGGGAGTCACGGCGCAGGTGACGCGGACCGGAACGCTCGTCGGCTGGTTCCTCGCTCCGCAGCCCGTGAGGGATTACGACGGGGCTCGGGCGGCCGATCACGAGGGCTACGCCCGGATCTTCCACGGGTTGCTCGACCGGGGCGTCTACACCGCGCCGAGCGGCTACGAGGCCATGTTCCCGAGCCTCGCCCATACCGACGAGGACATCTACGCGGTCGTGGCGGCGCTCACCGCCGCTCTGACCGAAGCGCGCTGAGTCAGTCTTCGCCGCGCCGGCGGCGGATGTAGTCCATGTAGAAGAGCGAGCCGGTGAAGAGGAAGACCATCACCGCGAAGGCGACGAACGCCGCTGCTCCGTCCTTGCTCGCATCGATGAGCTGCTGGGCGATTACCACCGCTGCCTCCTAGGCCCCGGGAGTCGGAACCGGCGCGAGGGCCCGACGCTTGCGCTCGCGCTCGTCCTTCTCGTACCAGTGCAGGCCGAGGAGGCTGAGCGCGAACAGGATCACCGACATGAACCAGTACGCAACCACCGGGAGTCGCACCGAGCCGAGGTCGTGCTCGAGAACGACGAACTCGGTGGGCTGGAGCGGGTCGCAGCGGGGCGGAACGAGAGGCTCGCCCGCATCGTTCTTGGCCGTCGCGCAGATCTGCACGGTGGCGTACTCGGGGACGTGCCAGAACACGTTCTTCGACCCGCCCCCGACCTCGAACGACGCGTAACCGGGGAAGTCGACGA
>Ga0208783_10002072_pt1 | contig 11646 bp, 13 predicted proteins | sample DEB19_08_DNA_2_FD_184529 | JGI IMG/M metagenome (GOLD analysis project Ga0208783, IMG submission 184529) | Aqueous microbial communities from the Delaware River and Bay under freshwater to marine salinity gradient to study organic matter... | ecosystem: Environmental > Aquatic > Marine >... | reverse complement strand
TCGCAGTGCGACCAGCCCTCGCCCGACTCCTCGGCGCACGACTTCTTTTCGCCCGAGATCATCAGCCGGTCGCCCGACACGCTCACGTCGACGTCCTTCGGGTCGATGCCCGGCAGCTCGGCCCGCACGCGGATCTGCGTGCCGGTTTCCGAGAGATCGATCGCCGGCATCCACTGCCCCGGCTCGGTGGCCTCGAACCAGCTGGGCGTGAACGCCGTCGGCCGGCTGAAGAAGCCCTCGAAGAGCCGGTTCATCTCGTTGCGAAAATCGGCCAGGGTGGCGAGGTTGCCCCCTTCCATGCCGCTCGAGCGCTTCGTGCGAAAAGGAATCAGACTCATCGGACGGTCTCCTTTTCTTGGGAAGGGTTCTCGGAAACAGGGAAACGAAACACGACATGGCGCAGTGAGCCGATCGGCAGCCGCACCGAGGGACGTTGCAGACCCGGCATCAGCCGGCGCGGACCTCGACCTTGCGCGGAAGCACGGCCGCAAGCCGCGGCACGTGGATCGTGAGCACGCCGTGGCGGTAGGTGGCCGTGATCTGCGAGGCGTCGAAGTCGTCGCCGAGGCGAAACGACCGCCGGTAGTCGCCGATGCCGTATTCCTGGCGGACGGCCCGGCCGGGCAGTTCGCGGGACGGCACCTTCGCGTGGAGCGACAGCACGCCGTCCTCGAACGAGACCTCGATGCCATCGGTGCGGGCGCCGGGAATGTCGGCAACGATCAGCACCTCCGCCCCGCAGTCGCAGATGTCGACGTTGGGCTGGTAGGTGAGCGGGGTCTCCGCCTGGGCCGGCGCGGCTCCGGCCCGTTCCTCGGTCTTCGGAATGGTGGTGGCCATGGATGATTTCTCCTCACGGAAGGGTGTTGGTGATGAAACGGTGTCAGGCCGAACGGATCTGCACCTTGTGGGGCTGGGCCTCGGGGGCCTTCGGACAGGTGACGGTGAGCACGCCGTCGGCGAGCCGGGCCTCCACGCGGGCGGCGTCGACCGCCACGGGCAGCGTGATCCGCCGCTCAAAGCTGCCGGTGCCGCGTTCGCGACGGTGCCACGTCACGGCGGGCTGGCGTTCACCATTTCCCTTCGCGCCGGTCGACGTCGACTGCGCGCCCTCCGGCTCGGGCCGTGAACCCTTGAGCACAAGTTCGTCGCCCGTGGCTGCGATCTCCACCTCGCCGGCATCGAGACCGGGCAACTCGGCCTCGACCACGACGGCGTCGTCGGTCTCACGCACATTGACGGCGGGGAAGGCCGACGTCGACGGGCGGCTGCCCCAGCCGTGCAGCGGCGGGGCGGCCACGAGGTTGCCCCACAGGCGATCAAGTTCATCGCGCAATTCGTCGAGCGGGTGCGCGAAGCCCGGGAGGGAGGTCTGCATCGCTGGCTCCATGAACAGGGTGAACGAAACAACCGCCGTCCATGGAACGAGAAAATCATTCGCAGGGACGGCACCGAAAAACAACGCGCCGCTCGCCGAGGTGCCGAAATCGCGCCCCGCCGGCGGCACGGGATCGAAAAGCAAAGAGCGTGCCAACGGACAGGCGCCGGTGTTCGTCCGTGCACACGCCTGCCGACGTGGGGAAATCGGCCGGCTCAGGCCGGTGCGGCCCGTCCCGTGAAACTCTGCGGGTCGTGTCGGCTGTCAGGTTGGCAGCACCTCGCCGTCACCCTTGGCAGGCCCTGCGGACGGTTGTGGGGGGGGCGGCGACGCCATAGACTGCCGGCCTGTGAATGGACTCGCTTGACGCGAGCACGGCGGGCCCCGCAGGCGGGTGCCCACGCCGGCAAACCACGTCACTCTCAGTCGCAACGGATGTCTCATGCGTTTTACGCTTCTCGACCGCGTCGTCTCCATCGATCCAGGCAAGAGCATCACCGCCATCAAGACGCTCTCGCTCTCCGAGGAGTATCTCGCCGACCACTTCCCGCGGTTTCCCGTGATGCCGGGCGTGCTGATGCTCGAGGCGATGACCCAGGCGGCGGCGTGGACGATCCGGATCGCGGAAGACTTCGCGCACAGCGTCGTGGTGCTGCGGTCGGCGAAAAACGTGAAGTACGGCGACTTCGTGGAACCGGGCCGGGTGCTCACGGTGACGGCCGAGGTGCTCTCTCAGGATGAGACCACCACGAAAGTGAAGGCCAGCGGCACCGTCTCGAGCGCTGGCGGTGAGCGCACGAGCCTCACGGCCCGCCTCGTGCTCGAGCGCTACAACATGGCCGACCGCCTCCCGCACGGCGATGCGATCGACGCCCGCGTGCGGTCCGAGATGCGGAAACTGTGGGCCGTGCTCCACCCGGCCGGCCGGGTGGGGGGGCAGCCGCGCCGGATGGTCTATGGCGCCGGGGCCGGCGGCATCATCGACGCCCCGCTGCCCGTCGCCGGCGCGGCCTCGTTCGCCCGCTGAGCGCTGCGCCGCCCCTGAACCGGCGTCGGCCGGCCGATTTTTACGGGATTTTCAGGGTGAACAGCCGAAATCAATTGTTTTCGGGTTTCCACGTGGCGGCGTCGACATTACCTTGTGTCGCAGTCACTCTGGTTGCTGTTCCGTCTCGTTCCCCGTTTTCGAGGTGCCACGTCGATGCCGTCGCGCGATGAAATTTACGACAAGGTCAAAGCCGCCCTGGTGGACGCCCTCGGCGTCGATGACGACGAAGTCTCCCCCACGGCGACCATGGTGGGAGATCTCGGTGCAGAGTCGATCGACTTCCTCGACATCGTGTTCCGCCTGGAGAAGGCCTTCGGCATCAAGATCCCGCGCGGCGAGTTGTTTCCCGAAGACGTGCTCTCGAGTTCCGAATTCGTGACCAACGGCAAGGTCAACGCGGCCGGCATCGCGGCCCTCAAGGCCCGCATGCCGTTCGCCGACCTGACGAAGTTCGAGGCCAATCCCAGCGTGCAAAACTTTGCCAACACGCTCACCGTGGAAGACATGGTGCGCTACGTGCAGGGCAAGTTGGCGGCCTGACATGCGCTGGTTTTGGATCGATCGTTTCGACGAGTTCGTCCGCGGCAAGCACGCCACGGCGGTGAAGAACGTGTCGCTCGCCGAGGAGCACATGCACGATCATTTCCCGGGCGTGGCGCTGATGCCGAACTCGCTCGTCGTGGAGGGCATGGCCCAGACGGCCGGCCTGCTCGTGGCCGACGCCATCGAGTTCAACCGCCGCGTCGTGCTGGCGAAGGTGGCCGGGGCCGAATTCCATTTCGACGCCGTGCCGGGCGACACGCTCCGCTTCGAGGCCACGGTTCTCGACCTCAAGCCCACCGGCTCGCTCTGCAAGGTGACGAGCACCGTCGGCGAGCGCCTGCAGGGTGAGGCCGAGCTGTTCTTCGCCCACCTCGAGCCGGGGGAAGGGGTCCCGAAGCTGTTCGAGCCCGCCGAACTCCTCCAGTGGCTCGACCACATGCATATCTACGACGTGGGGCGCGACGAAGCCGGGCGGCCGCTCGCGCGGCCCGATTGGTGAAGAAGCACGCCGACGCGCGAACGAAGCCGTCGGCAGGGAAGGAAGCGAGCGAGTGGCCGGCAGACGCAGGGTGGTGATCACGGGAATGGGGCTTGTCACGCCGCTCGGCGTGCGCGTGGAGGAGCTCTGGAAAAACCTGATGGCCGGCGCCTCGGGCGTGGGCCTGACCACCGTTTTCGACGCCTCGCGGTTCCCCACCAAAATCTCTGCCGAAGTCCGCAACTGGGACATCTCCGACGAGGGGCAGGACGCCAAGCTTTGGCACTTCTGCGGGCGGCACACGAAGTTCGCGGCCGGGGCCGCCCTCCAGGCGATGCGCGATGCCGGCCTCGAGAAGGGCCTGCCGGCCGATCCCACGCGGCTCGGCGTGTACCTCGGCAGCGGCGAGGGCCAGCAGGACTTCGATTCGTTCACGAGCATGATGATGGCCGCGATCTCGGGCGACACGCTCGACGTGGCCAAGTTCACGAAGCTCGGCCTCGAGACACTCCATCCGCTCTCCGAAGTCGAGCAGGAGCCGAACATGCCCGCCGGCCACCTAGCCGGCATGTTCGATGCCCAGGGCCCGAATCTCAACTGCCTGACGGCCTGCGCCGCGTCGAGCCAGGCGATCGGTGAAGCGGCCGAACTCGTGCGCCGCGGCGACGCAGACGTGATGCTCTCCGGCGGCACGCACTCGATGATCCATCCCTTCGGCGTGACGGGCTTCAACCTGCTCACGGCCCTCTCCACCCGCAACGACGAGCCGACGCGGGCCAGTCGCCCGTTCGACAACGAGCGCGACGGATTCGTGCTCGGCGAGGGTGCCGCCATGGTGGTGCTCGAGGAGCTCGAGCACGCCAAGAAGCGCGGCGCGAAGATCCACGGCGAACTGCTCGGCTACGGCTCGACGGCCGACGCCTACCGGATCACCGACACGCATCCCGAGGGCCGCGGCGCCGCCGCCTGCATCACGATGGCGCTCCAGGACGCCGGCCTCGGCACGCACGACATCCACTACATCAACGCCCACGGCACGAGCACCGACGTCAACGACAAGGTCGAGACGCTCGCCATCAAGAAGGTGTTCGGCGACCACGCCTACAAGATCCCGGTCTCGAGCACGAAGAGCATGATGGGCCACCTGATCGCCGCCGCCGGCGCCACCGAGCTCATCGTGTGCCTGCTCGCGATCCGCGACGGCATGCTCCCGCCCACGATCAACTACGAGAATCCCGACCCGAACTGCGACCTCGACTACGTGCCCAACAAGGCCCGCCCGGGGAAGTGCGACCGCGCCCTCTCCAACAGCTTCGGCTTCGGCGGCCAGAACATCTCGCTGATCGTGGGCCGGTATTCGTAGGACAGGCTTCAGCCTGTCACGAGTCATCTCAAGGGTGCCGGCTCGGGGTTACCCCGTACCGTCTCGCCGGACGTTCGCCTCCGCCCTCCTAGGCTCCGGCTCACTCGGATGTGCCTGCGCTCCGGCATCCATGCCTGCGCTGGTCACATACGCCGTCTCAACGGCAGGGGTAACCCCGAGCCTCCTCAACTGAATTGGGAGGCTTCGGGGGAGTCGGCGAACGCTTCCCGAACGAGGGCCGCCGCGGCCTGAGTGAGGAGACTTTTGCCGCTCCCCCGAAGCCGCATTGGGCGTGTTGAGGCTCGTTCCGTCCCATGAGGGCCCGGCGCAGACTGCCCAGATTCCCGCCCGCAGGGTTTTCTCAACCGGTGCGACCGGTGTGGCCGATACATCCTCTGAACCTTAGGAAACCAGACCCATGAAACGCGCCACCGGGCTTCTTTTGGCCGTCGCCGTGATCGGCATGTCGAGCGGTTGCTCGATCGTCGACCGGCTCTTCCTGCTGAACACCGACGGCCCCTACGGCCACCATGCCCGCCATGGCGGCGGCGCGTGTCGCGACGGCGCCTGCGAAAACGGCCAGTGTGCCGTGGGCGGGCCCTGCGAATCATGCGGTCCGGAGGGCTGTCAGCCCGGGTGTCGCGACTGCGCCGCCGGCCACTGCAAGACGCACGTCGGCCGCTATGGCGGCCTCGCCAAGCATCATCTCTCGCCCGCGGAACGGGCGGCGCTCGCGGCGAGCGACTATGGGGCCACGCAGCCGGCCGGCCCGCCGACCGGAGCTGTCGCCTATCCGTATTACACGACCCGGGGCCCGCGCGACTTCCTCGCCAAGAACCCGCCGTCGATCGGCCCCTGACCGGGTCGCTTCAAGGAAGATTCTTTGCCGTGACGATCCGCCGCCGATAGGCTTGCCGCCTGTCGGTGGTGTCGTTTTCGGGAGTCGAGGGCTCGTGCATGCAGGCCAGGCGCGGCGGCGGAGTGGCGGCGGACGGTCGGCTTTCGCCGACCGGCTGGCTCGTGTGCGCGATTGCCGCGATCGGGTTCGCGTTCGACATCTACGAGCTCCTGATGCTGCCGCTGATCATCAAGCCGGCGCTCGCCGCGCTCGGCGGCGTGGCGGCCGACGGCGCGCCGCTGCTCGTGCCCGGCTCACCGGCCTACACGCAGTGGGCTCGGGCGCTGTTCTTCGTGCCGGCGCTCGCCGGCGGCGTGTTCGGCCTCCTCGGTGGCTACCTCACCGACCTCTTGGGCCGCCGCCGCGTGCTCACGTTCAGCATCCTGCTCTATGCGTTCTCGGCGCTCGCCGCCGGGTTCGCCACGTCGCTGCCGCAGCTGCTCTTCTTCCGGTGCCTCGTGTTCATCGGCGTGTGCGTGGAGTTCGTGGCAGCGGTGGCCTGGCTCGCAGAGCTCTTTCCCGATCGTGAGCAGCGCGAGCGGGCTCTCGGCTGGACGCAGGCCTTTTCGTCGCTCGGCGGCCTGCTCGTGGGCACGGCCAACGTGCTCGCCGCCCGGTTCGCCGCCGATCTGCCGGCCATTCAGGGCGGGCACGACGCCTGGCGCTACACGCTCATCTCGGGCGTCATCCCCGCGCTGCCGTTGATCGTGATCCGGCCATTTCTGCCGGAGAGCCCCGTGTGGGCCGAGAAGAAGCGGGCCGGCACGCTCAAGCGGCCGAGCCTCCGCGAACTCTTCAGCCCGGTGCTCGTCCGCACCACGGTGCTCACCACGCTCGTGTTCGCGGCGAGCTACGGCATCGCGTTCGGGGCGATCCAGCAGTTGCCACAGATTCTCGGCGGGCCGAAGGGGCATGCCGCGATCCTCCGCGTGGCGAAGGCGGCCCAGGACGAGGCGGTGGCCGCGGCCCAGGAGGCCGGCAAGACCGCGCCGCCGGCGGGCAGCCTCAAGGCGATCGCCGGCAACGCCACCGACGAGGCCGTGGCGACGGTCACGATCTTCCAGGAGATCGGCGGCCTCGTGGGCCGTGTGTTGCTTGCATTCGCGGCGCTCCGCATCGCCAGCCGCCGCACGCTCCTCCGGCTCTTTCAGTGGCCCGCTCTTCTGCTCGTGCCCGCGCTCTTCTGGTGGATCTCCACGCAATTGGCCAACGCCGATTCGTTGCCGTGGATCAAGGCAGGCATCTTTGTGGCGGGGCTCGTCACCGTGGCGCAGTTCAGCTTCTGGGGCAACTACATCCCGCTCGTGTTTCCCACGCACCTCCGCGGCACGGGGGAGAGCTTCGCCGCGAACATCGGCGGCCGCGTGCTCGGCACTGCTGCCGCGTGGCTCACGCTCACCTTCTCGGCGGCCACGCCGCCCGACCCGGTGCGGATCGCGCTTGCCGGCGCCGCCGTCGCCGGCGCGTATGGCCTCGTGGGTGCGGTTCTCACACATTGGCTTCCCGAGCCCGGCGAAGGAGTCGAGCAATGAGATGGTTTTTCTGTGTCGGATTGGGTGTGTTGTGGGTGACGCTGGCGATCGCCGGCCGACTCGTCGCGCAGGACGCCGTCCCCGAGGGTGGGGGCGACGAGGTCGAGGCGCTCGAGTGGATGGTCGGCGAGTGGGTGCTCCAGCCCGAGGACGATGCCGAGACGAAGCAATCGGGCACGATGGCCATGAGCGTGCGCTGGGACGAAGGGCGGGCGTTTCTCATTCGTGAAGCCACGCTCACGCCGCCACCCGAGTCGGGCGAGCCCGTGGTCACGCTCCAGCAACGGATCGGCTGGGATCCGCTCGTCGACCGGATTCGCTCGTGGAGCTTTTCCACCGACGGCAGCCGGGGCGAGGCCACCTGGTTTCACGAGGGCGGTTCGTGGGTCGTGCGGGGCACGGCCGTGCTGCCCGACGGCACCCAGACCAGCTCCGTCAATATCTACACATTCGACGGCAATGATCGCTGCACGTGGCGCGTCGTGCGGCCGCCCTTGGCGACGGACGATTCTCCGCCCACGCGGGCCACGTGGGTTCGCACATCCGGGAGCACCACTCCATGACGAGCCTGAACACCGTGATTCCGTGGCGACGATTCCTGCCGGTGCTGATGATCGCCGGCGCGATGCTCTGCATGAATCTCTGCAGCCCCGGGGCTGCAGAGACCGCCCCCAACGACTGCGACCTCGTCCGCAAGGCCGACATCATGCACGGGCCCCAGTGGCAGCGGGCGATCGCCGAACTCGGTGGCTGGCTCGCAACCCAGACCGTCTACCCTCCCGCCGAGGTGCGGCGGATCAAGGTGCGGTTCAACGAGCAGGTGGCGGCGATGTCGTCGTACGAGATCGAATACCTGCTCGACTCGGTCGAGCAGAAGATGCGGCTGCTCGAGACCCCCGAGGCCCGCGATGCGAAGGCCTGGCTTGGTGAATATCTCTCGGCCATGTCGGACGCCCGACGGGCGCAGGAACTTCGCAAGGTGCCGAATCTGCTCGACATGAACGCTGCCCAAATCCGACAGGAGATCCAGCGGATTGACCGCATGCGTGCATCGATCCAGCAGCGGCAGCAGGGGGTGGCGGCCCGGCAAAACGTGCTCGTCGATCGGGCTGCAGCGGGCCGGCAGGCGTCGGCGGATGCCGGCCGGGCGACGGCGCAGCGGCTCCGCGCCGCTCCTGCCCAGGCTCCCGCCGGCCAGGGCGGCGGCAAGCCGCCGTTCTCCGATGCGCCCCAGCGCCGGATGTCAATCGGCGTCGGGCCGATGGGTGCCTTCATCCAGATGTGACGTGCGGCCGATGTCGAGGCAGACGAGCGTCGTGTCGTCGCGCACATAGAGGCGGCCGGAGGCGAGGGCGGGGAGGGCCCGCACCGTGCCGGTGAGCGGACGGGCGCTGGCGATTACGGTGCTGCCAGCGGGCGTCGCAGTCATGAGTACGAGTTCGCCGTCGGTCTTCGTGGCGAGGAGTTTGCCGTCGGCGGTGAGCAGCGTGCCGTAGCCGAAATTCGCCTCACGCCAGATCACCCGGCCCGAGTCGAGGGCGACGCAGGCGAGCGAGGTGGGCGGGACATCGTCGCGGCCGTCGATGCAGTAGGCGTGGCCGTCGAGCACGATCGGCGTGCAGTACTGCGTGGCGAGCGCGTCGGTGCCCTCCCACCGCTTCTTGAAGGTTGTCGCGTCGAAAGCCGCGGAGACCGAGCCGATGCCATACGCAGCGGTGACGAGCAGCTGACCGGCCGGCGCGATCACGGGCGCGGCGGCATTGACGGTCGGCCCCCGCTGGCCAAACGGAAACTGCCAACGGATCGCGCCCGTCTGGGGGTCGAGGAGCAGACAGGCATAGCGCGTAACCATCAGCACGTGCGGCGTGCCGCCGACCGCCGTCACGACCGGGGCCGAATAGCTCGCCGGCTCCGACGTCGCCGCCCACACGGTCGCTCCCGTATCGAGCGCGAAGGCGACGACGCCCGCCCCTTGCCGGGAACCACCGACGTTCACGATCACGTTCTCAGCCGCGACGACGGGCGTCGAACCAGCGCCAAAGTACCCCTCCTGGGCGCCGAATTCGCGGTGTGTGTCGCGCCGCCAGCGCTCGGCGCCCGTTGTGGCATCGAGGCAGCGAAGCACGCCCTGGGCGCCGAACACGATCACGCGGCCGTCGTGGACGAGCGGCACGCAGAGCGGCCCGTCGCCGCCGCCCACCTGCGGACTGAACGTCGTCGGGTGCGGGGCCTGCCACAGCGTCTTGCCGGAGGCGGTGTCGAGCGACTCGACCACTTCTTCGCCGCCGACCCGGTGAAACAGGATCGCGTGGCCGTCCGCGACGGCCACGCCGGCGTAGCCGCTGCCCACCTTGCGCCGCCACACGACCCGCGGTCCGTCCGCAGGCCACGCCTCGGCGAGCCGCTCGTCGGCCGCCGCGACGCCATTGCGATCGGGCCCGAGAATCTGCGGCCACTCGCCGGCCTGCACGCCGGCGGCCATCGTAGCCACGAGCATCACCGGCACGACCGCCTTCATTCGACGATCGTCCGCGGGGCCCGGGGCATGTCGTCGGGCAGCGTCGGCACCGTCCAGATCATGTACAGGCCGCAGGCGACGAGCCCGAGCACGGCGTACTTCAGCCACCACGGCAGGCTGTTGAGCACGAGGCTCGTGGCCACCACGGCGGCCACGAGCACCACCGTGCGATATTTGATGCTCTTGCGGATGCCGTGATAGTGCTGCCAATCGTCGAGCGTGGGTCCGAACCACTTCGACCGATGGAGCCAGGCGTGAATCCGGGGCGAGCCACGGAAGAAACACCAGCTCGCCAGCAGCAGAAATGGCGTGGTGGGCAGGAGCGGGAGAATCGAGCCGAGCACCGCCAGCCCCACGCACGTCCAGCCCCCCACCACGTAGAGGAAGCTCTTCAGGGGATCGGTCGTCGGCTGTATCTGCATGGGGGCATCCGGGCTGCCGCGGACGAATCCGAGCATCGTATCACGCGGCCCGGGAGCAGGCCGTTTGTGGGAAAACCCCGCAGTTCTTATGCTTCTGAGCCACCTGCCCGTTTTCCCGCCCTCCCCTGAGGAGTTTCTCTCATGCCGCTCGTCCCGATGCGCATCCTGCTCGACCACGCCGCCGAACACGGCTACGGAATCGCCGCGTTCAACGTCAACAACATGGAGCAGATCCAGTCGATCATGGAGGCGGCGAAGGAAACGGATTCCCCCGTCATCATCCAGGCGTCGCGCGGGGCCCGCAGCTACAGCCAGGACAACTACCTGCGGCACCTGATGCTCGCCGCGGCCGAGCTCTATCCGAAGATTCCGGTGGCGATGCACCAGGATCATGGCAACTCGCCCGCCACGTGCCAGAGTGCGATCGACCACGGCTTCACGAGCGTGATGATGGACGGCTCGCTGAAGGAAGACGGCAAGACCCCCGCCGACTTCGACTACAACGTGAAGGTGACAAAGGAGGTCGTGCAGTCGGCCCACCGCCAGGGCGTGTCGGTCGAGGGCGAGCTCGGCTGCCTCGGCTCACTCGAAAGCGGCCACGGCGAGGCCGAGGACGGCCACGGCGCCGAAGGCCAGCTGTCACACGACCAGCTCCTCACCGACCCCGACGAGGCCGCCCGGTTCGTGGCAGCCACCGGCGTCGACGCCCTCGCCGTGGCGATCGGCACGAGCCATGGTGCCTACAAGTTTACCCGCAAGCCCGACGGCGACGTGCTGGCGATGAAGCGGATCGAGGAGATCCACCGCAAGCTCCCCAACTGCCATCTCGTGATGCACGGCTCGTCGAGCGTGCCGCAGGACCTGCAGGACACCATCAACAAGTTCGGCGGCAAGATGCCGCAGACGTGGGGCGTGCCGGTCGAGGAAATCCAGAAGGGCATCAAGCACGGCGTGCGGAAGATCAACGTCGACACCGACTGCCGAATGGCGATCACCGGCGCGATCCGCAAGGTGCTCGCCGAGGCGCCCGAGAAGTTCGACCCGCGCGACTATCTGAAGCCGGCCCGCGAGGCGATGAAGAAGGTGTGCGCCGAGCGCATGGTGCAATTCGGCCAAGCCGGCAACGCCGGCAAGGTGAAGTGCATCTCGCTCGCCGACATGGCTGCGCGATACGCGCGCCCCGGCTCGTGACTGCCCATACCCTCTCGCTGGACGTTCGCCTCGGCCCTCCCGGCCTCGGCTCTCTGCGTGTCCGCTTCGCTTTCGCCATCCATGGCTGCGCTCGCTCCCATCAGCCCGCTCGAGGGCACGGGCAGCCACGATCCTCCTCAATCGGAAAGGGGGAGGCTCGGGGTTACCCCTGCCGTTGAGACGGCGTATGTGACCAGCGGAGCCATGGATGGCGCAGCGCAGGCACATCCGAGTGAGCCGGAGCCTGGAGGGCGGAGGCGAACGTCCGGCGAGAC
>Ga0208783_10002070_pt1 | contig 11649 bp, 8 predicted proteins | sample DEB19_08_DNA_2_FD_184529 | JGI IMG/M metagenome (GOLD analysis project Ga0208783, IMG submission 184529) | Aqueous microbial communities from the Delaware River and Bay under freshwater to marine salinity gradient to study organic matter... | ecosystem: Environmental > Aquatic > Marine > Coastal... | reverse complement strand
GCAGGCGGGCGGCTCGGCCGTCGTCCGGTGCGGCGACACGATGGTCCTCGTCACCGCCACCGCGTCGCCGACCCCGCGCGACCAGGTGGACTTCCTGCCGCTCACGGTCGATTACCAGGAGCGCACCTTCGCGGCCGGCAAGATCCCCGGCGGCTTCTTCAAGCGCGAGGGGCGCCCGACCGAGAAGGAGGTCCTGACCTCCCGCCTGATCGACCGTCCGCTTCGCCCGCTCTTCCCCGAAGGGTGGCGCTGCGAGACGCAGATCGTCGCGACCGTGCTCTCGGCCGAGAAGGACAACGACCCCGACATGCTCGCCATGTGCGGCGCGTCGGCGGCCCTCATGGTCTCCGAGATCCCGTTCGCAGGCCCGATCGCGGGCGTGCGCGTCGGTCGCGTCGACGGCAAGTTCGTCGTCAACCCGACGTCGGCGCAGCTCGAGAAGACCGACATCAACATGATCGTCGCCGGCAGCAAGGACGCGATCGTCATGGTCGAGGGCGGCGCGAACATCGTCCCCGACGCGGTGATGCTCGAGGCGCTGTTCGCGGCGCACGAGGCGCTCCAGCCGATCCTCGCCCTCCAGGAGGAGCTCCGGAAGGCGATCGGCAAGGCCAAGCGCGAGGCCCCCGCGGGCCCCGACGACAAGGCTTTCCGCGACCGCGTGCGCGCGGTCGCCCGTCCGCTGATCGCGACCGCCCTCGCCACGACCGCGAAGCAGGAGCGGGCCGCGAAGTTCGACGAGGCGAAGAAGGCGACCCAGGAGAAGCTCGCGGCCGAGTTCCCCGACGCGGCCAAGGCGATCTCCGCCGAGTTCTCCGAACTCAAGTACGACGCCGTCCGCGAGATGATCGTGAACGACAAGAAGCGCCTCGACGGGCGCGGGCTCGAGAACGTCCGCCAGATCACCTGCGACGTGGGCGTCCTGCCCCGGGCACACGGCTCGGCGGTGTTCACCCGTGGCGAGACGCAGGCGCTCGTCGCCACCACGCTGGGCACCTCGGGCGACCAGCAGCGCATCGACGCGCTGCTCGGCGAGAGCTTCAAGCGCTTCATGCTCCACTACAACTTCCCGCCCTTCAGCGTGGGCGAGGTGAAGTTCCTGCGCGGCCCCGGCCGGCGCGAGATCGGGCACGGCGCCCTCGCCGAGCGCGCGATCTTCCCGGTCCTGCCCTCGAACGAGGAGTTCCCCTACACGATCCGCATCGTGTCCGAGATCCTCGAGTCGAACGGCTCGTCCTCGATGGCCTCGGTCTGCGGCGCCTCGCTGTCGCTGCTCGACGCGGGCGTGAAGCTGAAGGCCCCGGTCGCCGGCATCGCGATGGGTCTCATCAAGGAGGGCGACAAGATCGCCGTCCTGTCCGACATCCTCGGCGACGAGGACCACCTGGGCGACATGGACTTCAAGGTCGCCGGCACGGCCGAGGGCGTGACCGCCCTCCAGATGGACATCAAGATCGGCGGCGTGACCCGCGAGGTCATGAAGGCCGCCCTCGAGCAGGCCCGGGCCGGCCGTCTCCACATCCTCGGCGAGATGGCGAAGACGATGTCGTCGGCCCGCACCGAGATGTCGCCGTGGGCGCCCCGCATCACCACGATCAAGATCCGTACGGACAAGATCCGCGACGTCATCGGCCCGGGCGGCAAGGTGATCCGCGCGCTCGTCGAGGAGACCGGCTGCACGATCGACGTCGAGGACGACGGCACGATCCAGATCGCGTCGAGCGACGGCGACGCCATGAAGAAGGCGATCGACCGGATCATGGGCATCACCGCCGAGGCCGAGGTCGGCCGCATCTACGACGGCAAGGTCCGCAAGATCATGGACTTCGGCGCCTTCGTCGAGATCATGCCCGGCACCGACGGGCTCCTGCACATCTCGCAGATCTCGAAGGAGCGCATTCGCGCCGTCACCGACGTCCTGAAGGAGGGCGATCGGGTCCGCGTGAAGGTCCTCGAGGTCGACCGTTCCGGCAAGATCAGGCTCTCGCGCCGCGAGGCGATGGAAGACGAGGGGCAGGCCGATTAGGCCCGCCCGGTCGACTTGGTGACGACACCCGCAGGCATGGGGGGCGGCGGCGTGCGGCGCACGGTGCTGCCCAACGGCGTGCGGGTGCTCACCGAGGCGGTGCCGCAGTTCGTCTCGACCTCGGTCGGGATCTGGGTCGAGAACGGGTCGCGCTACGAGGACCCGTCCGAGAACGGAATCTCGCACTTCCTGGAGCACCTCTTCTTCAAGGGGACCGAGCGCCGCACCGCCAAGCGGATCGCGGAGGAGATCGACGCCGTGGGCGGCGTGCTCAATGCCTTCACCGGCAAGGAGTACACCTGCTACTACGCGAAGGTCCTTCGCGAGGACCTGCCGCTCGCAGTCGACGTGCTTTCGGACCTCTTCCTGCACTCGAAGTTCGACCCCGAGGAGATCGAGCGCGAGCGCACGGTCGTGCTCCAGGAGATCTCGGAAATCGAGGACACGCCCGACGACTGGGTGCACGACCTCTTCAATCGGCGCTTCTGGCCGGGGCACCCGCTCTCGATGCCGATCTGCGGCACCTCCGAGACCGTCGGCGACATGAAGCGCGAGGACTTCCTCGCCTTCATCGAGCGGCGCTACCGGCCGGACCGGATCGTCGTCTCGGCGGCGGGCGGGGTCGACCACGAGCGGCTCGTCGAGTCGGTGGCGGCCGCCTTCGGGTCGCTGTCGGGAACGACCGAGAAGCCGCGCTTCACGGCCCCGCGGCCGCAGGCCGGCCTCGAGGTCTTCGAGAAGGACCTCGAGCAGGTCCACATGAACCTCGGCGTGCCGGGCATCTCCCACGACGACCCGCGGCGCTACGCGGCCTACGTGCTCAACACGGCGCTCGGGGGCGGCATGAGCTCGCGACTGTTCCAGGAGGTGCGAGAGAAGCGGGGCAAGGCTTATTCGATCGCCTCCTTCCTCTCGTCCTACGTCGGTGCGGGCTACCTCGCGGTCTACACCGGGCTCTCGGCGTCCTGCGTGGCGGAGGTGCTCGAGGTGATCGCGCGGGAACTGTCCGCGCTGCGCCGCGACGGCCTCGAGCCCGACGAACTCGCGCGGGCGAAGAGCCAGATCAAGGGCAACATGCTGCTCTCGCTCGAGAGCAGCGACAGCCGCATGGGCCGGCTCGCGAAGAACGAGCTCTACTTCGGGCACGACATCCCGCCCGAGGAGGTCGCCCGCGAGATCGACGCCGTCGGCGAGGGCGACGTGCTCGCGATGGCGCGCGACCTGTTCCGCGACGGCCAGGTCGCCGTCGCCCTGCTGGGCGATCTCGACGGGCACCCGGTCGACGAGTCGGTCCTCCGCCTGTCCTGACGAGGTCGGGCCGATGTCGCAGCCGCGCGAGACCGTCCGCATCGCCGTCTGGCAGGTCTCGAAGGGCGACGTCGAGCTGCCGCGCTACATGACCGAGGGTGCCTCGGGTTGCGACCTCGCGGCGGCGATCGAGGCGCCGATCGACCTCCCGCCGCTCGGGCGCGCGCTCGTGCCGACCGGGCTCGCGATCGCCCTGCCGGAGGGCTTCGAGGGACAGGTGCGGCCTCGCAGTGGACTCGCCGTGCGCGAGGGGATCACGGTCCTGAACGCGCCCGGGACGATCGACGCGGACTACCGCGGCGAGATCAAGGTGGCGCTCGTGAACCTGGGCGGGGAGGCGCGACGCATCGCGCCGGGCGAGCGCATCGCGCAGCTCGTCGTCGCCCGGGTGGCGCGCGCCGAGTGGCACCAGGTCGAGCCCGGGAGCGAGGAGCAGGCGACGCTCTCGGGAGGCCGGGCGGAGACCGCCCGCGGGGCGGGTGGATTCGGGCACACGGGGCGAGGCGGTGCCGGGGAGGGCAGATGATCGGGCGGTACACGAGGCCGGAGATGGCGGCGATCTGGAGCGACGAGCGCCGGCTCGCCGTGTGGCTCGAGATCGAGGTGGCGGTCTGCGAGGCGCTCGCGCGGCGCGGGGACGTACCCGCGGACGCGGCGCGCGAGATCCGGGCCAGGGCGAAGGTCGACCCGGCGCGGGTCGCCGAGATCGAGGCCGAGGTGAAGCACGACGTGATCGCGTTCGTCACCGCGGCGGCCGAGAGCGTCGGGCCCGCGGGGCGATGGCTCCACCTGGGCCTCACCTCGTCCGACGTGATCGACACCGCCTTCGCGGTCCAGCTCGTGGCGGCCGGCCACCTCCTGCTTCGCGACGTGGTGGCGCTGCTGGAGCCGATGCGCAAGCTCGCGACCGAGCACGTGCTCACCCCGATGATCGGCCGCACCCACGGTGTCCACGCGGAGCCGATCACCTTCGGGCTGAAGGCCGCGAGCTGGTACGCCGAGTTCACCCGGGCCTTCGAGCGCCTGCTCGCGGCGACGGCCGAGGTCGCGACCGGCAAGCTCTCGGGCGCGGTCGGCACCTACGGGCACATCTCGCCCGAGGTGGAGAAGGAAGTCCTCGCGACGCTCGGGCTGCGGCCGGAGCCGGTCGCGACCCAGGTCGTCCCGAGAGACCGCCACGCCGCGTTCTTCACGGCACTGGCACTCGTGGCCTGCTCGGTCGAGCGGGTCGCGACGGAACTTCGGCACCTCCAGCGGACCGAGGTGCTCGAGGCCGAGGAGCCCTTCACGCGTGGACAGAAGGGTTCGTCCGCGATGCCCCACAAGCGCAATCCGTGGATGGCGGAGAACCTCTGCGGGCTCGCGCGGCTCGTGCGCGGCTACGCGACGAGCGCCATGGAGGACGTGGCACTCTGGCACGAGCGCGACATCAGCCATTCCTCGGTCGAGCGGGTGATCGGGCCGGATGCCTGTCTCGCGCTCGACTTCATGCTGGGGCGACTCGCCGGGATCCTCTCGGGGCTCGTCGTGTACCCCGAGCGGATGGCGGCGAACGCGGCGCAGTCGGGGGACCTCGTCTTCTCGGAGACGGTGCTGCTCGCGCTGGTCCACGCAGGCGTGCCCCGGGAAGAGGGCTATCGCTGGGTGCAGCGGGCGGCTTTCGCGGCCCGCGACGGCAAGGGGACGTTCCGGGAGCTCGCGGCGGCCGACCCGGACATCGCGCGGACGCTCCCGGCGGACCGAATCGCCGAGCTCTTCGACCCGGCCCGTCACGGGCGACACGCCCGGCAGATCGTCGACCGGGCGCTCGCGGTGCGGCCCGGGCTGCCTCCTGCGCCGCCGCCCGCCGCGCGCTAAAGCCGATCGGTCCGGGCCCGGGCGGCCTCGCCCGCGGCGCCCGGATTCCAGGGGGACGTCATGGAGAAAAGGGAGAAGCTCTACGAGGGCAAGGCGAAGCAGGTCTGGTCGACCGACGACCCGGCGCTCGTCGTGCAGTACTTCAAGGACGACGCGACCGCCTTCAACGCGCAGAAGCGAGGCACGATCGCCTCGAAGGGCGTCGTCAACAATGCCATCTCCGAGGTCCTGTTCAAGGAGCTCGAGGCGAACGGGGTGAAGACCCACCTGGTCCGCCGCCTGAACGACCGCGAGATGCTCGTGCGTCGGCTGTCGATCATCCCGGTCGAACTGGTCGTCCGGAACATCGTCGCCGGCAGCATGGCGAAGCGGCTCGGTCTGGAGGAGGGCGGCGACCTGCCGTCGCCGGTCGTCGAACTCTATTACAAGGACGACGCGCTGGGCGACCCGATGATCAACGACGACCACGTCGTCGTGTTCGGCTGGGCGACGGCCGAGGACCTGCGCCACATCAAGCAGGAGGCGCTCAAGATCAACCAGGTCATGCGCAAGTTCTTCCTCGAGCGCGGCATCCTGCTGGTCGACTTCAAGCTCGAGTTCGGCCGCGCCGTGTCGGGCGAGGTGCTGCTCGGCGACGAGATCTGCCCGGACACCTGTCGCTTCTGGGACGCGAAGACCCGGGAGAAGCTCGACAAGGACCGCTTCCGCAGGGACCTCGGCGGGGTGGAGGAAGCCTACCAGGAAGTGTATAGGCGCGTGGTACAGTGATCGCGCGCGTCGTCATCATGCCGAAGCGGGGCGTCCTCGATCCGCAGGGCAAGGCCATCTGCTCGTCGCTCCACGCGATGGGGTACGACGAGGTCGACGACGTCCGCATGGGCAAGTTCCTCGAGTTGCGGTTCGTGGACGGCGCGGCGGGCGAGGAGCGCGTCGCCCGCGTGAAGTCGATGTGCGAGCGCCTGCTCGCCAACGGCGTCATCGAGGACTTCCGGTTCGAGCTCGTCGACGACGGGTCGCCCGGCGACGGACCGAGGGGCCCCGCGCGGTGAAGTGGGGCGTGGTCACATTTCCCGGTTCGAACGACGACCGGGACACGGCCCACGTCCTGCGGAGCGTCCTCGGTCACGAGACCGTCGCGCTCTGGCACAAGAGCGCGGACCTCCAGGGGGTCGACTGCGTCGTCCTCCCGGGCGGGTTCTCCTACGGGGACTACCTGCGCTGCGGGGCGATCGCCCGGTTCTCGCCGATCATGGGGGCGGTCGCCCGTCACGCCGCGGGCGGCGGACTGGTCCTCGGCATCTGCAACGGCTTCCAGGTGCTGTGCGAGGCCGGCCTGCTTCCGGGGGCCCTCGTGCGCAACCGCGACCTGCGCTTCGTCTGCCGCGACGTGACGCTGCGGGTCGAGAGCATCTCGAACCCGTTCACGAACCTCGCCTTCGCGGGCGACGTCTGGCGGATCCCCGTGAAGCACGGCGAGGGATGCTACGTGGCGGACCCGGCGACGCTCGACGAGATGGAGAGGGAGGCCCGGATCCTCGTCCGGTACTGCCGACCCGACGGCTCCCGCGCGCGAGACGAGTCGGCCGACCGCAGCGACTACAATCCGAACGGCTCGGCGCGCGACGTCGCCGGCGTCATGAACGCCGGTCGCAACGTGTTCGGGCTCATGCCTCATCCCGAGCACGCAGCCGACCCCGCGATCCTCGGGGCGGAGGGTGGCCGCCGCCGTGCGGACGGGATGCGGATCTTCCAGTCGATCGCCCACTGGGTCGACCAGCGCCGCGAGCAGGCGAGCGCGGGATCGATGCGCTGACGTGGGGCGACCGACGACCAGCGAACGCCCGCCGGTCACGCCCGAGCTCGCCCGCGAGCACGGGCTCACCGCGGAGGAGTGGGAGCGCCTCTGCGCGCGCCTCGGCCGCGTGCCGACCTACGAAGAGCTCGGCGTCGCGACGGTGATGTGGTCCGAGCACTGCAGCTACAAGAGCTCGCGCTTCCACCTCCGGCGCCTCCCCACGACCGGCGACCGCGTCGTGCAGGGGCCGGGCGAGAACGCGGGCGCCGTCTCGATCGGGGGCGGCCTCGCGGTCGTGTTCAAGATCGAGAGCCACAACCACCCCTCCTACATCGAGCCCTACCAGGGGGCGGCGACCGGCGTGGGCGGCATCCTGCGCGACATCTTCACGATGGGTGCGCGGCCGATCGCGTCGCTGAACTCGCTCCGCTTCGGCGATCCGTCCCATCCGAAGACCCGGGGGCTCGTCCGCGGGGTGGTCGCCGGGATCGGCGGCTACGGCAACTCGATCGGCGTGCCCACGGTCGGCGGCGAGGTCTACTTCGACCACGGCTACGACGGGAACTGCCTCGTGAACGCCTTCACGCTCGGCGTGGTCGAGGAGTCGCGCCTCATGCTCGCCAAGGCGAGCGGCGTCGGCAATCCCGTGCTGCTCATCGGATCGCGCACCGGGCGCGACGGGATCCATGGCGCGAGCCTGCTCGCGTCGGCCGAGTTCGACGCGACGAGCGAGGAGAAGCGACCCACGGTTCAGGTGGGCGATCCCTTCACCGAGAAGCTCCTCCTCGAGGCCACGCTCGAGATCCAGGCGGCGGACCTCGCGGTGGCGGTCCAGGATCTCGGGGCCGCGGGGCTCACGAGCTCGAGCGTCGAGATGGCTTCGCGCGGCGGGCTCGGCATCGAGCTCGACCTCGACCAGGTGCCGCTGCGCGAGACCGGCATGACCGCCTACGAGATCATGCTCTCGGAGTCGCAGGAGCGGATGCTCGTCGTGTGCGAGCCCGCCCGGGTCGCGGAGATCCAGGAGGTCTGCCGGAAGTGGGATCTCGAGGCCGCGGTCGTCGGCCGCCTGACCGACGACGGCACCTACCGCGTCCGCCACCATGGCGCCGAGGTGATCGCGGTGCCCGTGGACCTGCTCGCCGACCCGCCGGCGCTCGAGCGTCCGGTCGCGGAGCCGGCCGACGCCGAGGTCGCATCGGAGGTCCTTCCGGAGCCGGGCGACTACGACGAGGTGCTGCGCCGCCTCGTCGCCTCGCCGAATCTCTGCTCCCGCCAGTGGATCTGGGACCAGTACGACCACTTCGTGGGCGGCGGCACGCTCGTGCACCCGGGCGGCGACGCGGCGGTGGTCCAGGTCGTCGGCACGGATCTCAAGGTGGCGATGACGGTCGACTGCAACTCGCGGTACTGCCTGCTCGATCCCTACGTCGGTGCGAGCATCGCGATCTGCGAGGCCGCGCGGAACCTGGTCGCGTCGGGTGCGGAGCCGATCGGCGTCTCCGACTGCCTGAACTTCGGCAATCCCGAGCGGCCCGAGATCATGTGGCAGTTCGAGCAGGCCGTGAACGGCATCCGCGACGCCTGCGTGGCGTTCCGCCTGCCGGTCGTCAGCGGGAACGTGAGTTTCTACAACGAGACCGAGGGGAGGGCGATCCCGCCGACCCCGACGATCGCGATGGTCGGGCTGGTGCGCGCTCCGCAACCTCTCACGTCGTGGTTCAAGTCCGCCGGGCACGAGATCTGGCTGCTCGGGAGCTCGCGCGAGGAGATCGCGGGAAGCGAATTCGCGGCGATCGTCCACGGGCGTCGCGACGGAGCCCCCCCGTGGGTGGACTTCCGCGCCGAGCAGGCGCTCCACCAGGTGGTACTCGGTGCCGCCGATCGCTCGCTGCTCGCGTCGTGCCACGACGTTTCGGAGGGCGGGCTCGCGATGGCGATGGTCGAGGCCTGCTGCTCGGTTCCCGACGGCCTCTCCATGCAGGGGGCCCGGATCCGCCTCGCGGAGGGCATGCGCCCGGACGCGTGGCTCTTCGGCGAGAGCCAGGGACGCATGCTGGTGAGCGTCCCGCGGGAGTCCTCTTCCGCGTTGCGCGATCTCGCGGCGGGCCACGGCGTGCCCGCCATGCACCTCGGCGAGGTGGGCGGCTCGACGCTCGAGCTCGACGACCTGGTCTCGATCCCGGTGGCCGATCTCGCGGCGACCTGGCGGGGGGCCTTCGGGCGCATGGTGGACGCCGGAGCCCGCACGTGAGCGATTCCCGGGGCGTGGGCGAGGCCGGCTTCGAACCGCCAGGCGGGCCCTCGGCCCACGACGGCGGCGACCGCTTCCACGAGGAGTGCGGGATCGTCGGCATCCACGGGCACCCCGAGGCGGCGAATCTCGCCTACCTCGCCCTCTACTCGATGCAGCACCGCGGGCAGGAGTCCGCCGGGATCGTCTCCTCGCGCGGCGACGCGCTGATCGCGCACCGCGGGCTCGGGCTCGTCGCCGACATCTTCGATCCCGACATCATCCACCGGATGGTCGGGAGCGCCGCGATCGGACACAACCGCTACGCGACCCACGGCGAGACGGTCTTGAAGAACGCGCAGCCGCTCGTGGTCGAGTACTCCGGCGGGGCGCTCGCGATCGCGCACAACGGCAACCTCGTGAATGCGAACGGGCTCCGGGAGAGGCTCGAGAGCGCGGGCTCCATCTTCCAGTCCACCTCCGACACGGAGGTCGTGATCCACCTGATCGCGCAATCGCGCGCCGGGACGCTGGTCGGACGGCTCGTCGAGGCGCTCTCGCAGGTACGCGGTGCCTACTCGCTCGTCGTGCTCTCGCGCGACGAACTGATCGCCGTGCGCGATCCCCACGGGCTCCGCCCGCTCGTCCTCGGGCGCACGAAGGACACGTGGGTCGCGGTGTCGGAAACCTGCGCGCTCGACCTGATCGGTGCGGAGTACGTCCGCGAGGTGGAGCCCGGTGAGATCGTCGTGATCGGCCCCATGGGCCTGCAGTCGCACCGCGTTCCGGGTCCGACGGAGCCGCGCCACTGCGTCTTCGAGTACGTCTACTTCGCGCGCCCCGACTCGCGGGTCTTCGGCCGCACGGTCTACCAGGTGCGCCGCGAGCTCGGCCGCCAGCTCGCGCGGGAGAGCCACGTCGACGCGGACCTGGTCGTCCCGGTCCCGGACTCCGGCGTCCCGGCGGCGCTGGGCTACGCCGAGCAGGCCGGGATCGCCTACGAGATGGGGCTCATCCGCAACCACTACGTCGGGCGCACCTTCATCGAGCCGACCGACTCGATCCGCCACTTCGGGGTGCGAGTGAAGCTGAACGCGATGCCGGAGCTGCTCGACGGCAAGCGCGTGATCGTGGTCGACGACTCGCTCGTGCGGGGCACGACCAGCAAGAAGATCGTCGCGATGATCCGCGCGGCCGGCGCCCGCGAGGTCCACATGCGGATCAGCTCGCCGCCGACGATCTCGCCCTGCTACTACGGCATCGACACGCCGACGCGCGGCGAACTGATCGCCGCGAACCACTCGGTCGAGGAGATCCGGAGCTTCATCGAGGCCGACACGCTCGCCTACCTCTCGGAGGGAGGCCTCTTCGCCTTCGATCCGCCGCGCCGCGAGACGTTCTGCGGGGCGTGTTTCACCGGCAGCTACCCGGTCGCGGTCGACGGCGAGGTCGAGCCCCGGCAGTTGAAGCTGTTCGACGCGAGCGCCAGCCGGGGCTGACGGCGAGCGGCCTCAGGCCCCCGTCCACGGCACGGGTCGCTGCGAGACCGGGTCCCGCACGAGGACCGTGTCCCGTTTCCAGTGAGCGTCGTCGCTCTCGGGGCAGTCGACCGTGAAGTGGAGTCCGCGGCTCTCCCGGCGCAGAAGCGCGGAGGCGATGATCAAGTCGGCCACGGCCGCGAGGTTGCGCACCTCGAGGGAGTCGGCGGTGGGCAGGAAGTCCCAGTAGTCGTGGCGGATCTCGTCGAGCACGAGGTCGATGCGGGCGCGTGCGCGCGCGAGCCGACGGTCGCTGCGGACGATCCCGACGTAGTTCCACATGAAGCGGCGGATCTCCTCCCAGCTCTGGCTCACCAGCACCGACTCGTCGCTCGACCGTGCGCTGCCCGGGTTCCACGCGGGAAGCGCCGGGATTCCGGAGTGGTCCGACGCGACCCGCGCGGCCGCGTCGGCCGCTGCGCGATGCCCGAAGACGAGACCCTCGAGCAGCGAATTCGAAGCGAGCCGGTTGGCGCCGTGGAGTCCGGTCGAGGCGACCTCGCCCGCCGCCCAGAGTCCGTCGAGGCTGGTCCGCCCGCGATCGTCGGTCAGGACGCCGCCGCAGGTGTAGTGAGCGGCCGGCACGACCGGGATGGGCTCGCGCGTCGGGTCGATCCCGAACTCGCGGCAGCGCGCGATGATGGTCGGGAAGCGCTGCTCCAGGAAGTCCTTCGGGCGGTGGGAGATGTCGAGCAGGACGCAGTCGAAGCCGCGCGACTTCATCTCGCGGTCGATCGCGCGGGCGACGATGTCGCGCGGGGCGAGTTCGGCTCGCTCGTCGTAGGCCTTCATGAAGGGCGTCCCGTCGGGTCGCTTCAGGATGCCGCCCTCGCCGCGGACGGTCTCGCTCACGAGGAACGACTTGGCCTGCGGGTGATAAAGGCAGGTCGGG
>Ga0208783_10002068_pt1 | contig 11654 bp, 20 predicted proteins | sample DEB19_08_DNA_2_FD_184529 | JGI IMG/M metagenome (GOLD analysis project Ga0208783, IMG submission 184529) | Aqueous microbial communities from the Delaware River and Bay under freshwater to marine salinity gradient to study organic matter... | ecosystem: Environmental > Aquatic > Marine >... | reverse complement strand
GAAGCGGTGGAGGAGCGGATTGCCGCGATTCTCCTCCATGACGGCGCCCTTTGCGTTCCGGCCGCCGTCCGCCTCGAGAGTTTCCAGGATGTCCAGGACTTCCATGATTCCTCCTTACATTATGATAGTACCACATTGGAGCCCAAATTGGAATAGGCTGCGCAATTAAATTTTACTATCTCGTAACGGAGTGTCAAACTCTCTCTATGAAGCGAGTGTCGATCAGAAGTCGACCCGCCTCAGACATGCACCAGTAGTAGACGCGATTCTCTATCTTGTCTTCCGTCAGGGTCGTAGCTGGTGACTCGACCCTCTCGACTACGAGGGCATTGATGCCCGGAGAGATTTTCTTCTTACCCTTCAGCTTGAGAGAGCCGCCGTGAGTGTGCTCAGCGCTCGACCAGCCGTAGGGCGGCTCTATTCCCTCGCAGTCCCACGGTACGAGTCTCACGATGTCACCGTTCTCGAACTTATTCACTTGGTCTCCAGCTTCTTGACCCAACCGGGCCATAGTTGAACTTTATCTTCTCGACAAATGACAGTGATGTTGGGCTCGGGTTCCTTGATCAGGTCTTCACTCGAGCCGTCCAGTACATCTCGAGCTATTACTAGAGCGTGGTGGCCTTTGTAGTACCGAGGACCGTTTTCTAAGAAGACTAGATCACCGACTTCAACGCCGTAGAAGAAGTCTTTCTGTTTCTTGACCATACTCTCTCTAAGATTCTCAAGAGCTCATATGAAAAGTTTCCGAACATCAGGTACCGATGTATCCGTTAGAAGCTCCCAAAGCTGGGAAATCGCTTCCCGTAACGTTGGTAAGACCCGCAGCGACTGAGAAGACTGCTGTCTCAGAAAGGGACACTGGTCGAACCCAGATCTCCTTGCACTTGACATCGAACCTCATGCAAGCACGAGGGTCTGAGGCTCCGGTGAGGAGAAAGTAATTCGTGCCGTCAACGCCCGCTTGAGTAAAGCCAACCCTGAGATCCTTGTTGCCAGTGTTGTTCACTTGAACCCACTGGACGACGTGGGAGAAATCTATCCGGAATGCTGCACCAGTTACTGAGACCGATCCCGTTACAAACGGCCAGCCGGCCACCTGATACTCTGACGCGTGATTGTGATTAGGCTTAGCCCAGTTGAGTGACATTCAATCTCCTACGAGTAACTATATCACTCAGACACGCCAAGTTTCAAGGTTCTTTCATCTCCCACTTTCCGCGGGAGGTCTCACAGAAGCAGGTGTGCTCGAGATTGTAGATTGGTGTCATGGCTCTATCAGGCACACAGGTCAGTTCACACTTTTCCTCGAACTCCCATGTCGCAGCTCCCCATGCAAGGATGCTCATGAAACCCGCAAACATGAAGAACCACGTCACAAGGTTCTCGACCTTCTGGGCCCGTTCCATCTCAGAATTCTCCTCGGCCGAGGTTGTAGGCGCTCATTCCTCCGCCCCTTCGGACCTCAGTAAAGACCACCTCGAACTCGGTGTCGTAGTCCTCCACGCGGAACGTATAGGTTCCCGTGTTCGGGTCGACTTGGTAGAGGTGCTCCTGTCGAAGCTCGAGGTAGAGGCGTTCATCGCTCTCGGCCCACTCGTCACCATCATCGTCGTTCGCCTTCTTCGCGACTCCGATCTCCTCAATTCGCAGGCTGATCTGGTTGTCGTACCTTTCGCTGGCGATCATGAAGAGCGGAGAAGTATCGAACTGATTGCTGGAGGGCTTCCACTTGCGTCCCTTTTGCTTGGGAGTGGTGACAGTCGGGACCCAGGTGACCCCTCCGTTCCCACCGACGGGCTTCACGTTGAGGACCTCGATGGCGTCGTCGAACTCTCCACCGTAACGATTGAGCTCGTCCACGAGGACCTGGAGCATGTCGAAATTGAAGTCGTCGCAGAGGGCAGAGAGAGTCGTGATCTTCTCCAGGTACTTTTCACAGTCCTTGAGCTTGTCCTCGCAGTACTCCTTGATGAAGGCGATGTCGAGGCGATCGTAGGAGATCGCGTAGCGGAGTCGGCTCGGTCGGTTGTGGAAGAAGCCCTTCACCTTGTAACGATCGTTGCAGGTGATGACCATCACCTTGTTCTGCGCAGTGTAGACGCCGTCGAAGAGAGTGAGGATGGACTCCTGGGCGTCCTCGTCATAGAGCTTCTCGAACTCGTCAAAGACCACCACCGCCTCCTGCTCGATTCCCTGGATGGTGCGCATGAAGCGCTCGTCAGAGAAGGGAGTGTTGACAATGATGACAGGCAGTCCAGACTTCACCGCAACGTACTTCGCGAGGAGGGTCTTGCCGGAACCCTTCAGACCACTGAGAAAGACTCCCACCTGAGTCCCAGGCGTGCGGTCCCAGAAGGTGTCGAGGATCCGCCGACCATAACGCTCAGTCTTTCCGTAGAGCTTCGGAGGTAGGAAGAAAGGCTCGCTCTCCTCGAGATAGTACTCGCCAGTGAGAGGGTGCTTACACACCGTGAAGTTACCGGGAGGTAACTTATCGCGAACGTCCATACGGGAATCAGGAGCCAGCGACCAAACGTTACCGGACTTGTGGAACTTCATTGTTTCTCCAGTGAGTGATTCTAAGATTCTGTTTCAGGTTGTTCAAGAGAGATGAGAGTGTAGAAAGAGGTGTTGAGGAGTATCCTGGACTCCCCATCCCACACCTCGAAGTGCCAGTAATTGCTGCTGGAAACCTGGTCACCGGGTGGACAAACTCTCAGAAGGACGCAGCAGATGTCTCTTTCCGAACCCCAGTTATCAACTGCTCGATACGTGTGACCAACGGGAAGTTCACGTTGTGACGGCATCGACCGCCTCGAGGTCAGGTGCATACACGAAACCCTTACGTCCGTCCCATAGTACCTCGACCCAATGGTTGGGTGCGGAATTTGAAACAGTTCCCGTCCACACGAAAACGACAAGAACGTTGGTGTGAGCGGGAACGTAGAACTGATCGCTGCAATTTGGGTCCATCGGATCGAACTCGGTCTCAATCCTCGTCCGCATGATAGTCCCAGGAACGATGATTCTCATATCCCGAGTTGAATCCTTATCGCTGAGAAGATTAGGTGGAAGAACCAGATGAGAGCTGCCTTGACAAGGGTGTCGACAACGAAGACTCCGAGTCGAGAATGACAGTGAGGCTCCTTATCACGTCTTCCCTCATCTCCTCGATCTTCCCGCCTCTGAATCTCACTACCCACTTTACGTCTCCGCTCTTCCAAAGGACGATGAAGTACTCAAATCCCTCGTTCGGTGGCGTGAGCTGGAAGTATCTCTCGCCCCACGTTCGAAGTTGTCCAGCTTGGACCTCAAGGGCTGTCGAGGTTCCTTTCATCTACAGCAATCTCCCGACCCTCGTGTAATACCATCCAGCACTTTGAGATCCATCTTTCAGTGTACTTCATCGAATCGGACTTTTCCAACAGAAGAACGTACGAACCGACTGCGACCTCCGTCCTCTCCCACACTGGAGATCCCAAGAACGGGGGATCTGGTTGCCAGAAGTGAGCGACCACGTGCGTCCCGGGCGATGCACGACCATCGTAGAGGTGGTCACGGCTCACGACTACAGCGAGGTCGCCGGCCTTGAGCTCACCACTCTTCGCCGTGCCCAACCCAATCCTTGTACTTCTCCTCACCGCCGCGTGTCTTCCAGTCGGAATCGATGGTGAGCTTGGAGCTTATCCCGCCGCGGGGGTTGAAGACCATCACGATTCGCAAGCGATTGGGCTCATAGACAGCCATGAGGTCGTCGTAGATGACGTTCGCGAGGCGCTCGTAAGAGATGATCTTGTTTCTGAACTGGTGGAGGTAGAACTTGAAAGACTTGAGCTCCACAACTTTTTCGCGCGGGTAAATCGTGACGAATAGGTCTGCAAAATCCGGCTGATCTTTCACGCCGATGAAGGTCACTTCAGGTGACTTTATCTTGATCTCGTAACCCCTGTCAGTAGGATTTGGGATCGCCTTCAAGATCGAAGGATCGCTCCACGTCTTCATCTTTTCTCCACTTGCTATCGATTTTCCAAGTCCGAGTCAGCATGTATACGCCCCAGGATTCTCGCTTCGTCAGCGTCGACGAAGTACGCCTGTGGCGTCCTGACAATTTCACCCATGGGACTCAAGAACTCTCCGAATGAGCGGCTGTGTGGGTCTTCATGACCCTTCAAGAAGACCCACATCTCACTCTCGACAAGGCGCCAGTCTCCAGTGCAGTCGTCAAAAACTCGGCGCTGGACGAGATCACCCTCCTTGAATCTTGTCACTGACCACCTTTATCTCGTCTAAGAAGAGCCACCCCACACCGTACTCACAGGAGATGAGAGGTACAGGATCCAACTTATCCCAGGGACGCTGCCACTCACCGATGATGACGGCATGCGTGCCGATGGGAATCAAGATCTCTTCTTCCCTGTCGTCCAGGAAGCCGAGTGTGACCGTGTCGCCGGGGAAGCGATTGCACTTCACCTCGACAAGAGTCCCGGGCTTAGGATTCCTTGACTTCAAAGAGTTCACTCCCTTTCCAACCGTAAGAGGTGCTACCGGCGCTTGGTATGAAGAGGTCATGGTCACTGTGTCCTCGCCAGCTAATTTCTGACTTGATGACGATGGCGTAAAGTTCACCTTGACCGACCCGGAATCTTACCAGTGTTCCTACAGGATACAGAATCTCTCTCACTGAGACTCCTCAACAAGAACATGTTAAATTAAGAGCGAACTTAGAGATGTTCAACCCGGTCCCTAATTCGTTCCAGCGACTTATTGAAGTAGTCAAGGTCCTTCTCGCTGCCGACGAAACGTCGGCCGTTTTTAAGTGCAGCGATTGCTGTCGAACCAGAGCCCGAGAAGGGATCGAGGACGAGGTCACCTGGCGCAGTGTGAGCTAGCACCATCCTCTCCAGCAGGGCCACCGGCTTCTGGGTGGGGTGCCACCCGCAGTACTCCCGACTCGTGGTGTGGTTGTTCTGTTGCCAGACGTCTGTGGGCACCTTACCACGAGTGAAGTCCTCTCCCGTCCTCATGTTCTTCGTCACCTTGCGGGGGACTTCCACGTTCTCGGGGTACCATCGAACATCAGGACCCTTCGAGTACATGAGACAGTCCTCATGTTTACGGGGCCACGTCTTCTTCGTCCGCCCTCCCCAGTCGTAGGACCAGACGATCCAGTTGCGATACTCCAGGCTCGAGACCCCGTTCATCACGTTGAGCTTGAAGCGCAGGAACGTGTCGGTCTTGGTCGTCCCCCAGACGTACATTGCGCCACCGGGCTTCAGGACCGCCGAGCACTGTCTCACCCAGGCATCGCACCACGCGATGTACTCGGCCTCGCTCTTCCACTGGTGGTCCCAGTCGTTCCCTACGATCTCGAAGTAGGGCGGATCTGCGATGACCACGTCCACGCTCTCCTCAGGGAGAGACGTGAGGAGCTCCATGCAGTCGACATTGCGGAGGTCCAGGTTTGTGTAAGGTTTAGGATTGGAATCCGGATGGTTCACAGGGTTCACCAGTTTATCTCAGAGTTACTCGAGGATTTGGGATAAGGATATACCTTACCATCAAGGTGGATTCAACAGAGAGTCGCTGGTGTCCTCCCTTGGCATGTCTGCAAGCTGCTCCAGGATCTCGTAGAGCTTGCCCGGGTGGAGGTCAGGAAACTCGTAGATGCCCAGCTTCTTCCACTTTACGATGCCCGCGTGGCTGAGGGCGTGAGCAATCCACGATGAACAGTACCACTTTCCCTTACCTTTGATGATGAAGGGAAGGACCTGGGAGAGCAGCATCCCGGGCCAGTCATAGCCGTCTCCCGTCGTCTCAGAGATGAAGTCCTTGAGGGCGTGCATCTCCTCCGGCGTGATCCGAAAACTGAGATAGTCCCAATCACCCTCTGGGACGTGGGTCCTCACCCGGGCTGCGACGCGGGTGAAGAGGAAGGGCGAGATGGAGACCCAAGTGTCACCCTCGATGACGATCTCTGCGTGTGAGTACGGGCTCTTCGTCCACCAGCGGATGAAGCGGTGGTGCCACTCGTGTCGGTCGCCCTTGAAGAAGGCGATACGAATGTGCTCAGTCCTGCGCATTGAGGACCTCCAAGTTCTGGACTGAGTGTCCTTGGAACTTTCCTTCTACGAGGACGATCGTCCACCCGCCTTTCGGGTCATGCAGAACCAGCCCCACCTTTCCGTCATCCTCATCGAGGAACTGCGGGAGGGGAACTCTCTTGACTAGCCTGACGAGATCGCCCTTCTTCATGAATGAAGATAAACACTACTTCGTCTTTGTACTAGATCACCCGACCTTGATGACTGTCATGCTGCAACCGGGCTCCAGAGAACCGAGGTTCGCTCCTGTCGCTCCTGGGTTTGAGGCTGTGAGAATCGGGATGATGTTCATCGTTCCCGCTCCGAGGCTAGAAGTGATGAAGGTGTAGCCGAAAGTATCGTTTGTGTTCTGCGAGAGGACTCCCATCCTGAGAGAGTTGAACAAATTTATCGCTCCGCTCATGAACATGCCGTACGTCACGGTGTTTGCGCCTGTGTACCTCGCAACGGTAGAGATGTCAACCTTGTAGATCCCGGCCCTGTTCACCTGGAGAGTTCCGTTCGCGTAATCGAAGCTGAACGACGTGCCATTGTTAGTAACAGAAAAGTCTCCAGCAGACCCTGAGAAGATCCTGTGCCTGTCTCCCGGAGATCCAGCGTTGAGATCTATGGGATCGGGGACGTTTCTAAAGATTGAGAATGATTGTGCGCCGACCACTTTCTGAGAATCTGAGTCGAACAGGGATCCGCTGATGAACGTGTCTCCGCCGAACACAGAGACTCCAGAAGTTCCCTTTCCGTTGATGCTGCCACTGACGAACAGCGAGACATCAGCACCGGGAACAGCGACCGGATTCTTCACTTTCATTACACCGCCAGCGGCGCCGATGTTTAGATTCGTCGCTGCGCCGCCGATGTTCAGGGTCGTAGCAGTTGAGTTTATGAGGTTGAAGGACCCAGCAGTTGTCGTGATGAACCCGCCATTGACAGCGAGATTACCACTCAGTCTTTCGTTCGATCCAGTAATCTCTCCTGAGGCGATGACCGAGCCCGTCACATAGAGGCCGACTGCGGGATTAAACCACAGGTTCGAGCTTCCAGTGAAAGCGCTGGCGTTATTGTACTGGATCTGCAGGTTGGATCCGCCGGGAGCCGTCGACCCAACGCCGCCTGTTGATGAAATCGCTCTGCAAATACCTGCCTGCACCAGTTTTGCCTGAGTCGGATTCCCGAGATCTGTCGCGCCCTCCTTGACTATGAGGTAGCCGAGAAAGATCGCTGCGTCGCGCGTGTTGTCGCCCTCTGTGAAGACCTCGGACTGGATCCCAACCTCAGCCGCAGCGATGGAAGGATAGATGACGCCGCCATAGTAAGCGAAGATCGCTCTGTTGACAGAGTTGGGGAACCAGTAAAGGCGCTGAATCGTAAAGTTGTTTCCTGAGCCTATAACCGTGAGTGTTCCGGCGTTGTTGTAGTTAGTGACGTCGATCGCAGCATAACCAGCCCCTCCCGCTCCGGTGTCAATGACAGGCACTCCCGAACTGTTGACATACTCCCTGTAGATCTTTGAAGTCGTAAGAGCTGTGTCTGTTGTCGACTTGACGTAGTTGGGCGAATCGGGATTCGTAGTGTAGTTCCTACCCTCGACGTAGGAGTCTCCTGCCGTCTTTGCTAGACCGAGGAACTGGGTGTTCGTGGGTGGGTTGGTGGCGGTGGCATTGACAGAGACGACGTGCCCGCTGAGCTTGAGAGGACCGAATGCGCGGATGAAGTCACCTCTGAACCCCGTCTGGCCGTAGGCGACTGTGGGTGAAGTGATGGTTCCGTTGGTGACTGAGCCATTCTGGTGGAGGACACGACCAATGACGATCTTGCTCTCGAAGTCACCGTCCGTGTACGCCGTATTCTGCTTGAAGAGTGCGCCCGTTGAGTCAATCGCGATATAGGTGATCTCAGTTGTCGTGATGTTTGGAAGAGAGGAGCTCACGTAGGCTGGCCAGTCCACGGTCGTGATAGTCGGGTAGGGCTCATTAGCTGTGGAGGCGTTGTAGTTGACGATTATACCAGACCCAGAGGTAATGCTGAACGTCGTAGTTCCATTCTCAGTTGAGAGGACGCCACCATGGAGGAGACCCGTCGATAGACTGCTCTCCAGCCAGCGCAATCGAGTAGTATTGGTGTAGCCCGTTCCCGGTTGGTACTGAGTGAAGTAGAGGTCGTTGGTGGAGCCCGAGGTGTAGATGTAGCTCGCTGTCGTGTTGGTGGGGATCGCTAGAGTTCCAACCGACTTCATCTGGATGTACGAGTCGGTGCCGAAGGCGCCCGAGACGAACGTGTCGCCGCCGAAGATTGCAGAGGGTGAGTCCGCTCCAATCGCGCTCTTCGCTCCTGAGACGAAGAGCTTCACCCCGCTCATCAACGTGGGAAATCTCGAAAGGGGCTCATCTGCAATGAGCAGAGAGCCCGATATCGCCGTCGTGGACGTTCCGTTGCTTCCCGAGACTGTGCCTATGAGTGCCATGCATTCTACCTCGAGTCTAAGTATCGGACTCGAGGAGGAAGTGGATCAGAGAGACAGCATTCCTGGGACTGGGTCACAGGGAGTGAGGATGTGGTCGTGCAGCATCGTCGCCACAGTCATTCCCGGCTCAAGGTACCAGCGGTCCCCCGTCGAGGACAGCCACTCTTCCATCTCACGTCGCATGGGGTGCTGGAATCGAGTGACGCGGTAGTAGACCCCCTCAGTCACGTCATGGAACCACTTCTCGTTGTCGATCACTTGAACTCCATGGGAACTTGCTGGAGGTTGAAACGCGGGATGGGCTTGATCGAGGAGCGGGACGTCCTCTCCTGGGGCTCCACCCACTGGACACCGCAGATGCGGAAGTAGTCAGACTCCTCGCGAACGATCACCTTTCGGCCATCGGGAAGGGTTGGGTGACCCCCGATCATGCGTCCACCGCCTGAGACCTTCTTCCACCGAGAGAACATGCCGGGGACGAAGCCCTCGTAGGGGTTACCATCGGGACCGACGCCGGAGCCCGTTCGCATCATGAAGAGGGCACCCCAGTTCTCGGGGGAGGTGATGAAGAGGTCGAGCTTGAGACCATCGTTGAGCATCATGCGGAGGTAGCGAGCGTTCGCCTTCGGAGCCCAGGGGGTGATCTCAGGGCACCCAGGCTTGATGAAGTAGCCCCACTTCTCGAGGGCCCGGAATGCGGGCTCCCAATCGCGTACCTGCGCCACGAGCTCGATGTCCTTCACGCTCGCCTTCATCCGCCTGACAGAGCCCGCCACCTCAGCGCGGTGGCAGTGCGGCCGGAGGTCAGCCACGATCTTATCCGCGAGGGGCTTTGCGAGGTTGATTTCCATTTTCCTGGCCTCCATGATCCTTTAATTCATTCTGGACCCGGAGGACACATATTTTTGAAAGTTTTTGAAGATAGCACCAGAACCAACCGTGAACCGCGTCTTCCCTGGGTGAACTACAGCACTTTGGCGGAGCTTGCGGATTATCAGCGTTGGGGGGATGCTGTTAATATCTATCAACTTCCTGCGCTCTGGTTAGGGCGACTTCAAGATCTTCGGCAACACTCTGAGCAGTGCGGTTGTCGACTTGACGACAAGACCTGATGGCTCCTATCACGTCTTCGGCATAAGGCAGGAATGACTTTGCGCTAAACTCCTGCCTCTCTCGGCCGCTGTCGATCATGTTCATCAACTCTTCAAGCATGACTCTCGCATCAGATTCTGCAGGACACCCTGCGTCTTCGAGGTCCATCTCCGCAGTCTCAAGGGCTGAGAGGAACTCTGTGACCTGCATCTGCTCCATGTCTCTACCTGCGAACATCTCGATGCTCTCGTTGACCCTGCGAATTCTCCTCCGAGACTCCACGATCCCTCTTGGGTCAAGTAGTCCGAGGACTCGGCCCGTGGTCAGTTTTCCTCTGTGCCAGTCACTGAACATCTTCTCGAAATCAGCCTTAGTCTCGTCAACGCTGGGCTTCCAGATGTCACGATTTTCTGGCGAGAGGGTCTCTTCCATCTCCTCGAGCTTCATCATCACTCGTGTCTTGAGCTTGCTAAAGGCTCTTCCGACAGGGCTTCGGATGTCTCGCGCACGGTCCCAATCACTGTCCATGCTGGAGTGCTGGCGCTGAGCCTGCTTGTAATTCTCCCAGACCATCTTGTACTCTGGTGTCGTGTGGAGAGTTCCCATGAATGTCTTGTACCTGTCGATGATCCTGTCATCGCCAGTCCTCTTCAAGCGCTCCTGCTCAGATGGCGCAAAGACATCGTCCCTGAAGAACTGGTAGATTCCCTGGAACAGACTTTCTGGTGAGGCCATCAGTGCGTGCATCAAGTCCCACTCCCTGAGAAGCTCATTTCTCACGATCGAGCGAAGAGCCGCCTCACCGATGTCGAGAGTTTTTGGATAGCCCTTCTGCCCTGGCTTCTTGCGAGGGAGACCCTTCTTCCTGCGCTGGCGTATGTTGTGCCAAAGACCCTTTCCGCTCATTTCAACAATCCTGCGAGGCGATTCCACCTCTCTAGTATCGGATCAGAAGATATCCTCTTCCTCTCAGAGATTCCTCTGGGGTCGTAGTCATCGACTGCGTCGAATGACTTATTCGGTCTCTCTGGGTCGGCCTCGTCGTGTGCAAACTCACCGGGACCGTATACGTGAAGCTCGGCAGGAACCTGTCCGGCGACTGCTGCTTCGACCTCATCAGTGTTCTTCTTCAAGTCGTCGTAGAAGTGAATCTCTTCTGGGGGCTCTTTCCCTGCGGCGAGAAACTTGTTGATGATCGCTGTACCCTTGTTCTGGCCGACCACTCCCATGACTCCTGCAGTGGGAGCCGCTCCCTGGCTCGCGAGAAAGTCTTCCATGTCCTTGCCGTTGGTGGCAGTGACAGTGTCGCCGTTAAGGTCCACAGCAGGTCCAGTCGCCTGTCTCGCTGTGATGACGATGGTATCAGAGCCCTGTGCATTTGCTTTCTTGAGCTTGTTCACCGTCTTTCGAATGGGCTCAGTGGTCTCAATGTCAGTGCTTGAAGAGGGCGTGAAGTCGATGAGAAGCCTCTCAGTACCATCTTCTACGTAAGCAGTCTTCTCTGTCTTCTGACCGACTGCTCCCTGCTTCTCCTTCGGAATGACTTTCTGAACTCTTGCAAGACCCGCAGAGCTGAGATAGGCTGCTGGAGCCTGTCTGCTCGGGATCATCTTGATGCCCGCTTCAAGATAGTCCGAGTCTCTCACACCCAGGCCGCTAAGATACTGCTTCAATCCAGCAGCGTCCTTGAACAGGGGCTTGCCGTCTTTGTAAACCATGATGCCGTTTGCATTCCGTGTCAAGCCGAGCGTGTCGTCAAAGTCAAAGACGTGAACCTGCCTATCGGGAGGAGAGTTCCCGGGAACTGCGTCCTCGAAGAGAATGTCTACCAGCTTTCTGCGCTTCATCTTGTTGTCCCCACTCTTCCGATCTTGCCGTCGGAAAGAATCTTCTTGACGTCATTCGCAAGGTCTTGAACACCCGCTTTGAACGGGTCGATGAATACATATGCAGCCGCGACGATCGCGATCACGATCACACTGATGAGCAGCATGTAC
>Ga0208783_10002067_pt1 | contig 11655 bp, 9 predicted proteins | sample DEB19_08_DNA_2_FD_184529 | JGI IMG/M metagenome (GOLD analysis project Ga0208783, IMG submission 184529) | Aqueous microbial communities from the Delaware River and Bay under freshwater to marine salinity gradient to study organic matter... | ecosystem: Environmental > Aquatic > Marine > Coastal... | reverse complement strand
CGGCGGCGGCGACACGGCGATGGAGGAGACGAGCTACCTCACGAAGTTCGCGAGCAAGGTGTACGTCATCCACCGCCGCGACTCGCTGCGGGCGAGCAAGAGCATGCAGGACCGCGTGCTCTCGAACCCGAAGGTCGAGATGGTGTGGAACAGCGCCGTCGAGGACGTGGTGGGCGAGAAGCACCTCGAGGCCGTCGTCGTGAAGGACGTGCGCACCGGCGCGGCGCGCCGCCTGGACGTGAAGGGGCTCTTCATCGCGATCGGCCACTCGCCGGCGACGAAGTTCCTCCAGGGAAGCGGCATCGAGTTCGACGAGAAGGGCTACGTGCTGCTGCGCTCGCGCGGCTCGCAGACCAACGTCGAGGGCGTGTTCGCCGCGGGAGACGTGGCCGACCAGCACTACCGGCAGGCGATCACCGCGGCCGGCATGGGCTGCCAGGCGGCGATCGACTGCGAGCGGTGGCTCGCCGCGCAGGGCATCCACTGATGGCGGGCACGCTCGGCCGCAAGGAGCGCTGGGTGGCCACGGGGTCGCTCGCGGCGCTCGTGGCCGGGCTGGTGGTCGGCGAGGCGCTCTTCCGCAACGGGCTCTCGGGCACGGTGTCGGCGTTCTCCGTGGCCGGGGACCTGATGCTCGTGCGCCCGCTGATGATGCTGGTGCTGCCGCTCATCTTCACCAGCGTGATGGCGGGCATCACGTCGCTCGGGGACCCGTCGCGGCTCGGGAGGCTCGGCCTCGCGACCTTCGCGTACTTCATGGCCACCATGCTGGTGGCGGCGGCGCTCGGCGCCTCGCTCGTCACCCTGGTGGGGCCGGGCCTGGGGCTCGCCCCCGAGGACGTCTCGGCGCTCAAGCAGAGCGGCGTCGAGCGCTTCGAGGCGGCGCCGCGGCTGGCGCAGGCTGCGGCCGCCGGCGAGGAGGGACTGGCCTACGCGTGGCTCAAGATCGCGCGCGACATGTTGCCGGCGAACCCTTTTTCCGCGATGGCCGCGGGGCAGCCGCTCGGGATGATCACCTTCGCGCTGGTGCTCGCCGTGGCGATCGCGCTCGGCGGCGCCGCCACCGAGGCCGCGGGGCGCGTCTTCTCGGCGCTCAACGAGGCGCTCCTGCGCGCGGTGGGCTGGGTGATGTGGATCGTGCCGGTGGGTGCGTTCCTCCTGGTGAGCGCGAGCGTCGGGCGCGTGGGGCTCGCGCAGCTGCTGGGCCCGCTGGGGATGTACATGGCGGTGGTGATCGGCGGGCTGGCGATCCACATGTTCGTCATCCTGCCGGCCTTCCAGCTCGTCCTCGGCGGCGGCAACCCGTTCCGCTTCATGTGGTCGATGCGCGAGGCGCTGGCGACGGCGTTCGCCACCGCGAGCTCGAGCGCAACGCTCCCCGTCACGATCCGCGTCTGCGAGACCGAGGGCGGCTGCTCGCAGCGCGCCACGCGGTTCTGCGCGCCGCTCGGCTCGACCCTCAACATGGACGGCACCGCGCTCTACGAGGCCGTGGCCGTCGTGTTCCTGTTCCAGCTCTACGGCGTCCAGCTGTCGCTCGGGGAACTCGCGGTGGTGGTGGCGACGGCCACGCTTGCCGCCGTGGGCGCGGCGGGCATCCCGAGCGCGGGCCTCGTGACGATGGTCATCGTGATCACCGCGGTGAACGCCTCCCTCGGCAGCGAGAAGGTGCCGGTGGGCGCCATGGGCATCGTGATCGGCGTCGACCGGCTGCTGGACATGTGTCGCACCACCGTGAACGTGTGGGGCGACATGGGCGCGGCGCGGGTGATGACGCGCCTGGCGCCCGACGGTCCGGGTTCGTGAGCGCGCGGGCGGGGCCTGCGCGCGTCAGGGACGCTCGATCATCGTCATCCGCATGCCGCAGTCCTCGACCTGCCGGGGGTCGATCGGGCCGGGGGCGTCGATCATCAGGTCGCCGCCCGACTGCGTCTTGGGGAACGCGATCACGTCGCGGATGTTCTCGGTGCCGGCGAGGTGCATCACCAGCCGGTCGAGGCCGAAGGCAATGCCACCGTGCGGCGGGGCGCCGTGGCGCAGCGCACCGAGCAGGAAGCCGAACTTGAGCTCGGCGTCCTCCTGCGTGAGGCCGATGAGCTTGAAGACCTTCTCCTGCACGTCCATCCGGTGGATGCGGATCGAGCCGCCGGCGATCTCGCTGCCGTTGACCACCAGGTCGTAGCCCGCGCTCAGGCAGCCGCCGGGGTCGGACTCGAGCAGGTGAAACTGGTCCGGGTTCGGGCTCGTGAAGGGGTGGTGCATGGCCACCCAGCGCTTGCCCTCGTCGTCCCAGTCGAACATCGGGAAGTCGACGACCCAGAGGAACTTCCACGCAGACTCGTCGACCAGCCCGAGGTCGCGGCCGGCCTTGAGGCGCAGCTCGCCCAGGGCCTTCGTGGCGGTGTCCCAGTGGTCGGCGACGATGAGCACGCTGTCGCCGGGCTCGAGGCCCAGGCGCTCGGCGAGCGCGGCGCGGAACGGCTCGAGGTGCTTGGCGACGCCGGTGTCGAAGCCGTTCGCCGTGTACTTGGCCACGGCCACGCCGCCGACGCGGAACTGCTTGACGAACTCGGTGTAGCCGTCGGTCATCTTGCGCGTGAGCTTCTCGGCGCCGCCGGGCACCCGGATCGCCTTCACGCAGCCCGTGCGGCCGGCGCGCGACTTCCCGAGCGCCTGCTGGAAGACCTGGAACTCGCTCGCCTTCACGATGTCGGAGACGTCGCGGATCTCGAGCGGGTTGCGCAGGTCGGGGCGGTCGATGCCGAAGCGGTCCATCGCCTCCTGCCAGGTCATCCGCCGGATCTCGCCGATGTCGTGGCCCAGCACGTCCTTCCAGACGAGCCGGGCGAACCCGCCCATCATGGCCATCACGTCCTCGCGGTCGACGAAGCTCATCTCCAGGTCGACCTGGCTGAACTCCGCCTGCCGGTCGGCGCGCGGGTCCTCGTCGCGCAGGCACTTGCAGACCTGGATGTAGCGGTCGAACCCCGCCACCATCAGGATCTGCTTGAAGAGCTGCGGGCTCTGGGGCAGGGCGTACCACGATCCCGGGTGCAGGCGCGACGGCACGATGAAGTCGCGCGCGCCCTCCGGCGTGCTCTTGATGAGGAGCGGGGTCTCGATGTCGACGAAGCCGTTCGACGCGAAGTAGTCGCGCGCGAGCTTCGTGACCGCGCTGCGCGTGCGCAGGATCTGCTGCATGCGCGGGCGCCGCAGGTCGATGTAGCGGTACTTGAGGCGCGTCTCCTCGCCGATCCTCTCCGCCTCGTGCTCGTCGGGGAGGATCGGGGGATTCTCGGCCTTGTTGAAGACCTCGAGCTCCTCGGCGACGAGCTCCACCTCGCCGGTGGCGAGCTTCGGGTTCGCGTCGCCGGCGCGCCTGCGCAGCGTCCCGCGCACGCCGACCACGTCCTCGCGGCGCAGCGCCTTGGCGGTGCGCACCACGTCCGGGTGCCCCTGCTCGAGGTCGAACACCACCTGGCAGAGGCCGTCGCGGTCGCGCAGGTCGATGAACAGCAGGCCGCGGCCCTGGTCGCGGTAGGTGTTCACCCATCCGTTGAGGGCGACGGTGGCGCCGGCATCGGCGAGGCGCGGCTGTCCGCAGGTGTGCGTGCGCTTGATCATGGGGAAGGGGGTGGAGGATAGGAAAATCCGGGCGGCGGCGGCCGCGCCCGGTTCCCCGGCTATTTTCCGCGCGTGCCCACCGTCCTCGTCACCGCGTTCGAGCCCTCCGGCGACGCCCACGCGGCGCCGCTCGTGCGCGCCCTGCGGGCGCAGGCGCCCGACGTCCGCGTGGTGGGCTGGGGCGGCCCGCGCATGCGCGAGGCCGGCTGCGAGATGGCCGGCGAGACCGCGCGCGACGGCGCCATGACCCTGGTCGGGCTTCGGAAGATCATGGAGGTCCGCCGCACGGTGCGCGAGATCCGCGCGTGGGCCGCGGCGAACCCCGTCGACGTCCATGTCCCGGTCGACAGCCCCGCCGCCAACTGGCACATCGCGTCGTGGATGAAGCGGCACGGACGCGGCGCGGCCGGCGGCTCGCGCGTCGTCAACCTGGTCGCGCCGCAGCTCTGGGCGTGGGCGCCGTGGCGCATCCGCAAGTGGCGCCGCACGAGCGATGCGATCCTCTGCCTGCTTCCCTTCGAGGAGGCGTGGTTCCGCGCGCGCGGGGTGCGCGCGCACTTCGTCGGCCACCCGGTGCTCGCGCACCCGGTCGACGCCGCCGCGCACGTGCGCGCCGCCGCGTTCCCGCGGGGCGCGCCGCGGCTCCTGCTCCTTCCCGGCAGCCGCTCCTCCGAGGTGCGCACCAACATGCCGCACATGCTGGAGGCCTTCCGCGCGGCATCGGCCTCGCGTCCGGGGCTCGCCGGCGTCGTCATGGCCGCCAACGAAGCGCTGGTGCCGCTCGTGCGCGCGGCGGCGCGCGGCGGCGCGTGGCCCGCGAACCTGCACGTCGCGAGCGGCGACCCGGACGCCGCCATCGCCTGGTGCGACTGCGCGCTGAACGTGAGCGGCACCGTGAGCCTCGACCTCGTGCACCAGCGCAAGCCGATGGTGGCCGTCTACTGGGCGTCATGGTGGAAGGTGCTGGTGGGGTCGCTCGTCCTGACCATGCGCGACCGCCTGCTGCCGAACATCGTGGCCGGCCGGCGCGTCGTGCCGGAATTCGTGCCGTGGTCGGGCGGCACCGGCCCCGTCGTGCGCGCGCTTGCCCCGCTCCTCGACGATCCCGCGTTGCGCGCCCGCGTCGCCGCCGACCTCGACGCCGTCGCGCGCGCCTTCGAAGGACACGACCCCGGCCGTGAGTCGGCCGGGGTCGTGCTCGGTTTCCTGGGACGCTGACGCGGGCGGGCGCCCGCCGCCGTCACTTGATCGGCTCGAAGCTGAAGGTCTGGCCGCCGATGACGCCCTCGAGCATGAGGCCGCCGCCGTCGAAGGTCATGACCTTCACGCCGTCCTTGTAGTCGTTGGCCGCGCTGGCGCTCGCCGTGCCCGCGGTGGCGCTGCCGCCCGCCTGGAAGGCCGTCTCGCCGCGCTTGAACTTGGCGAACGCCGCCTCGCTCTCGAAGAAGATGACCTCGGAGAACGACTGGCCGCCGATCTGCGCGCCGATGGTGCCGCCGCCGGCGTCGGAGCGCGCGACGAGCTTGCCACGCTCGTACACCAGGCCCTTGCCGGAGAAGCCGCCGACGATCAGGCCGCCCTTGCCGATCGCCGGGTAGACGGCGTAGGCGTGGGCCGACGAGAAGTCCTTCGCGGTGGCGGGGAACTTCGACTTGCAGGCCTCGATCGTGGCGGCCACGTCGTCCTTCAGGATCTTGATCTGCTCCTCGGGCGGGAGGCTCGAGCTGGGGCCGCAGCCGATCGGCAGCGTGGCGGAGGCGAGGAGGGTCGCGACGACGAGGGAGGTGGTTCGCAGGTTCATGGTGTCCTTGTGTTCCGGTGAAGTCCGGGTCGTCGCGGACGATACCGTGGACCCATCCGGGGCACCGGCAGATCGGCGACGTTTCCGGACCGCGGCTATGATCGCGCCATGATTCGCAGGACAGCCGCCATCGTTTCCGCGATTTCGCTCGCGGCCTTCCTCGCCGGCGCAGCGCCCCTCGCGCAGCAGGGAAAGACCCTCAAGATCGTGAGCAGCCTGCCCCGCACCGGCAGCGCCAACGCGCAGACGACCAGCATGGTCAACGGCATCCGCATGGCCATCGAGGAGCGCGGCGGCCAGGTGGACGGCTTCGCCATCGCCTACGAGGACATGGACGACGCCAGCCCGCAGAAGGGCAACTGGGATCCGCAGGTGGAGGCCGCCAACGCGAAGAAGGCGATCGCCGACGCCGAGGTGATCGGCTACGTCGGCACCTACAACTCGGGCGCCGCCAAGGTCTCGATGCCCATGCTCAACAAGGCCGGGCTGGTGATGATCAGCCCCGGCAACACCCACACCGGCCTCACCAAGCCAGGCATGGGCGAGCCCAACGAGCCCGCGGTGTACCGCCCGACCGGCAAGATCACCTACTTCCGCGTCGTGCCCGCCGACGACATCCAGGGCGCGGTTGCCTGCGAGTTCATGCGCACCGACCTCGGCGCGAAGAAGGTCTTCGTGCTGCATGACCGCGAGCTGTACGGCAAGGGCATCGCGGACGTGTTCCGCAAGTCCGCCGATGCCTCGGGGATGCAGGTGGTCGGCTTCGAGGGGATCGACCCGAAGGCATCGAACTACCGTTCGCTCGTCACAAAGATCCGCGCGGCCGGCGCCGAGGCGGTCTTCTTCGGCGGCACCACCCAGACGAACGCGGCGCAGGTCCTCAAGGACCTGCGCGCCGGCGGCGCGAAGGTCCCGTTCGTGTCCCCGGACGGCACGTTCGAGCGCGCCTTCATCGAGGCCGCGGGCAAGGACAACGTCACCAAGGAGCAGGGCGGCGTCTACATCACCTTCGGCGGCCTTCCTTCCGACCAGCTGACCGGCCTGGGCGCCGACTTCGTCAAGCGCTACAAGGCCAAGCACGGCGAGCTTCCCGAGGCCTATGCGGTGTACGGCTACGAGGCGGCGCGCGTCCTGCTCGACGCCATCGACCGTGCCGAGGCGAAGGACCGCGCCTCGGTCATCGCCGCGGTGGCCGCGACCAGGGACTTCACCGGTGCGCTCGGCACCTGGAGCTTCGACGCCAACGGCGACACCACCAACCGCATGATGAGCGTGAACACGATCGAGAACGGCGAGTTCAAGTTCGTGAAGGCCGTCGGCGGCGCGCCCTCCAAGGCGGAGTGATGCAGCGGGCCATCGCGGCGGCGGAACACCTCGTGCCCTGCATCCTCGCGCGAGCGGAGGCGGTGCCCGGCTTCGCGGCCGACGGGATGCTGTCGGCCCAGGAGGTGTTCTCCCAGCAGCTGGTGACCGGGCTCTCCAACGGCATGATCATCGCGCTGATCGCCATCGGCTACACGATGGTGTACGGCATCATCGAGCTGATCAACTTCGCGCACGGCGACCTGTGCATGCTGGGCGCGTACTTCGCCCTCACCGCGGCCGGGGCGCTCGGCATGGAGGCCTGGTCGGGGGCGGGCGGGGCCGCGGGCCTCGTCGCGCTGCTCGTCGCGACCGCGTGCTTCTGCGGCGCGCTGAACTGGTCGATCAACCGGCTCGCGTACCGGCCGCTCCGCAAGGCGAGCAAGCTGAGCCTCCTCGTGAGCGCGATCGGCGCGAGCTTCGTGCTCGTGAACCTGGGGCTCTTCTGGGGCGGACTGCCGATGGACGCCTTCGCGGGCGGCACGAGCGCGGCGGCGCCGAAGTCGTTCCCCGCGCTGGTCTCCGCGCTGCCCGCGGCGCAGGTCGGGGACGTGGTCTTCTCGCGGACGGACCTGCTCGTCCTCTGCGTGACCGTGCCGCTGATGGTGGGCCTGACGGTGCTGGTCCGCTTCACGCGGCTCGGCAAGGCGATGCGCGCGGTCGCGCAGAACCCGACCGCCGCCGCCCTCATGGGGATCGACGTCGAGCGCGTGATCGGCGCGACCTTCGCGATCGGCGGCGCCCTCGGCGGCTTCGCCACCGTCGTCTACAGCCTCTGCAACCAGACGATCAGCTTCCAGATGGGCTACCGCATGGGGATGGACGCGTTCATCGCCGCGGTGCTCGGCGGGATCGGCAACCTCCCCGGCGCCGTCCTCGGCGGCATCCTGATCGGCGTCACCCGCTCGATGAGCGACCAGTACGTGGAGGCGCGCTGGACCAACACGGTGGTCTTCGGCATCCTGATCCTGATCCTCGTGTTCCGGCCGTCGGGCCTCCTCGGCGCGCGCCTGCGGGAGAAGGTGTGACGATGGAGACCGCCGCGCGCCGCCTGACGACCTCGACGCTGGTGCTCGCCGCGGTGGCGGCGTTCCCGCTCGTCGAGGGGCTCCTGCCGGACGCGTGGCACCTGAGCGACCAGCTGTGCGACGTGTTCGTCTTCGCGCTGCTGGGCCTGGCGCTCAACGTCCTCACCGGCTTCACCGGGCTCCTGAACCTGGGCGTGGCCGCCTTCGCCGCGATCGGCGCCTACACGTTCGCGATCGCCACCTGCGAGATCTACCCCTTCCAGCTCGGCTTCTGGGGCGGGCTGGCCGCCACGCTCGCGGTGGGCGTGCTGTCGGGCCTCGCGCTCGGCGCGCCCACGCTGCGCGTGCGCGGCGACTACCTGGCCATCGTGACCCTCGGCTTCGGCGAGATCGTGAAGGACGTGCTGGTGAACCTCGACGGCATCACCAAGGGAACGCAGGGCATCAACCCGCTGCCGGCGCCCGGGATCCTCGGGCACGAGCTCGGGCCGCGCGGGCAGTACTGGCTGCTGCTCGCCATCCTGGTGCTGGTGGTGGTGGGCGTGCGCAGCCTGGAGCGCAGCCGGGTCGGCCGCGCATGGCTCTCGATCCGCGAGGACGAGCTCGCGAGCCGCGCGATGGGCATCCGCCCCGACCGTGCCAAGATGCAGGCCTTTGCCGCGACGGCCGCGCTCGCGGCGCTCGCGGGCGCGCTCATGGCAAGCCGGCTGTCGAGCTCGGGCGAACCCGGCAACTACGACTTCCAGATGTCGGTGCTGGCCCTGTGCATCGTGATCGTGGGCGGGATCGGCAGCGTGCGCGGCACGCTGCTCGGTGCCGCGGTGATGGTGGGCATGAACTCGGTGGTGCTCGTCAAGCTGACCGAGCTCGTCGGCGGCGGCGACGCCGCGCCGCCCGCGTCCCTGGAGGGGCTGCACGGCCTCGACCGCGCCTGGCACTTCCTCGGTGCATGGGCGCGCAACGTGCTCGTCAGCCCGACCAACTGGAAGTTCCTCCTCTTCGGCCTGGCGCTCATCCTGATGATGGTGTTCCGCCCGCAGGGCATCCTGCCTCCGACCGAGGTGCACGAGCCCCCGCCCGGCGACGGCGAATCCCCGCCCGGTGCGCCCAGGGGGGCATCGGCATGAGCGCGATCCTCGAGGTCCGCGACGTCACGGTCCGCTTCGGCGGGCTGGTGGCCAACGAGCGCGTGAGCCTCACGGTCCGCCCGGGCGAGATCTACGCCGTCATCGGCCCCAACGGCGCGGGCAAGACCACGCTCTTCAACGCCATCACCGGCATCTACGAGCCGTCCGAGGGCACGGTGCTGTTCCGGGGGCGAGAGGTCCGCCGCACCTGGGGCCCGCGGCAGTGGGCGTCGAATGCCGCGGTCGGCGCGCTCAGCGCCGTGCTCGCGGTGCTCGCCCTGAACGCGACGTCGCTCTGGCAGGCCGCGATCGTCGACCGGTACGTCTTTGCCGAGCCGTTCCCGTGGGGCGCGGCGCTCGGGTCCGTCCCGGGCGTCCTCCGCGATGCGGGCCCGTGGCTCACGTGGGGAGCGGCGCTGGCCGCGGGGCTGGTGGGGTGCCTGGCGCACGCGGCGATCTGGCGTTCGCAGCGGCGCACGCCGGACCTGCTGGCGCGAACGGGCGTGGCGCGGACGTTCCAGAACATCAGGCTGTTCCCGGAGATGAACCTCGTCGAGAACGTGCTCGTCGGGATGGACCGGCACTTCCGCAGCGGCTTCTGGACGTGCCTCTTCCGGCCGCCGTGGTTCTGGCGCGAGCGCGAGGCGATGCGCCGGCGCGCCTTCGAGCTGCTCCGGTTCGTCGACCTGGGCGAGAGCGCGGCGGACCTGGCGCGCAGCCTGCCCTACGGGCACCAGCGCCGCCTGGAGATCGCGCGCGCGCTGGCCACGGGCCCGAGCCTCGTGCTGCTCGACGAGCCCGCCGCGGGCATGAACCCCTCCGAGAGCGCGGACCTCATGCGCCTCATCCGCCGCATCCGCGAGAGCGGCGTCACGGTCATCCTGATCGAGCACGACATGAAGGTGGTGATGGGGATCTCCGACCGCGTCGCCGTGCTGCAGCACGGGCGCAAGATCGCCGAGGGCACGCCGCCGGAGATCCAGTCCGATCCCGCGTGCATCGCCGCCTACCTGGGCACCGAGGTGCCGGCATGAGCGGGGCGGGGCGCCCCATCCTGCGCGTCTCGGGCCTGCGCCACGCCTATGGCCGGGCCGAGGTGCTGCACGGCATCGACCTCGAGGTCCACCCTGGCGAGATCGTCTCGCTGATCGGCGCCAACGGCGCCGGCAAGTCGACCACGCTGATGTGCATCTCGCGCATCCACCGCGCCACCGCGGGCTGCATCGAATTCGACGGCACGCCGATCGACGGCCTCTCGCCGGAGCAGGTGGTGCGCCGCGGGCTGGTGCAGGTGCCCGAGGGCCGCCGCATCTTCCCGCGCCTCACCGTCCTCGAGAACCTGCAGATGGGCGCGTTCACCCGGAGCGACCGCGACGGCGTGGCCGAGGACCTCGAGCGCTCCTTCGCCATGTTCCCGGTGCTGCGGGACCGCGCCGCGCAGCTCGGCGGCACGCTCTCGGGCGGCGAGCAGCAGATGCTCGCCATCGCCCGCGCCCTGATGAGCCGGCCGCGCATGCTGATGATGGACGAGCCGTCGATGGGCATCGCGCCGCTCCTGGTGCGGAAGATCTTCGACACCGTGCGCGACGTGCTGCGCGCGCAGGGGATGACCATCCTCCTCGTGGAGCAGAACGCGACCGCCGCGCTGCGCATGAGCGACCGGGCGTACGTCATGGAGACCGGGACGGTGGTCCTGTCCGGCTCCGGGCAGGAACTCCTCCGCGACGAGCGCGTCCGCGCGGCCTATCTCGGGCATTGAGGGCGGGCGGGGCTTTGCGCCGCCGTGCGGGACCCCTACACTCGGCCCCGACATGCGCTCGTTCATCCTCCGTTCCGACCTCGAGCGCCACCGGATCGGCCGGTTCCAGCTGCCGCTCGGCCTCGAGCCCGTCGACCTGCCCGCGCCGGTCGAGGGATACACCGTGGAGTTCATGCAGTCCGAGGGCGACGCCCCCGACCTGCTGCGCTTCTACGCGGTGACGAGCTTCGAGCGCGTGGCGACGCTCCTCGAGGAGCTCTTCGAGCTGCTGCCGGACGAGGTCTTCCCGATCGTCGAGGTGGGGTCCAAGGACGCGTTCCGCTCCATGGACTCGTTCACCGCGCGCGAGCCCGTGTCCTTCGACGAGTTCATGGAGTCCTGGCGCGACTACCGCCAGGTGCTCCTCGAGGACGGGTCCATCGGCGCCGGCGCCCAGTCCGACGAGCCGTGGATGGAGGTGTTCCTCGACAGCTGGAAGGGCATCGAGGTGCAGGTGCCCCCGGGCATGCGCGACGACGTCGAGCGGATCCTCTCGCGCCACGGGCTCGAGGAAGTCGACCGCACCTGGCCGGACGACGTCGACGAGCGGCCCGAGCCGCCCCTCAACGTGCGCGAGATCCTGGTCCTCGAGAACGAGGAGTGCCCGGACCTCGACGAGATCCTCTTCCAGCTGCGCGAGTCCTGGGGGCTCGAGATCGACGAGGACCCCGAGGAGAACCTCGACGAGAGCGGCCGGCGCCTCGGGCGCACGCTCTGGCACGTGGTCGCGGTGGTGGAGAGCGCCGACGAGGACCATCCGCGCGCGGGCTACGCGCTTGCGTGGGCGACGGCGTCGAGCCTCGGCGAGGTGCAGCGCATGATCGAGTCGCGCATCGAGCTGCAGGACGAGTGGCGCTTCCACGGCCAGTGGTACTCGCTCGACCGCGTGGCCTTCGACGAGCGGCCGGACGGGCT
>Ga0208783_10002062_pt1 | contig 11665 bp, 15 predicted proteins | sample DEB19_08_DNA_2_FD_184529 | JGI IMG/M metagenome (GOLD analysis project Ga0208783, IMG submission 184529) | Aqueous microbial communities from the Delaware River and Bay under freshwater to marine salinity gradient to study organic matter... | ecosystem: Environmental > Aquatic > Marine >... | reverse complement strand
TCATATTCGTCACCGGCGATGTCGCCGGCACGGACGCCGAACGCTTCCTCGAAGAGACGGGCTGCCGCTGGCTCTCCAAGCCTTTCAGGTTGGGAGACTTGCTGCGTGCGGCCAGGGACACGCTGACCTGATCCTGTTCGGCGTTGGTCTCGCGGCTTCCCGCATTTACCAGCACGAGACCCGCTCGCTTCTGCGCGGCGAGTGAGACGCGCGTATCGGACTCGGGCATTGGAATGGATGCCTTGGCCATGCGCGGCTTGGCCTCCATCATCGCGATCGCGTCACGCAACGCCTCCGACGCCGCCATCGGCGTGACGTCTGCGCCGAGCGCCTCGCGCAGGCGGCGAATTGCGCGCGCATGCAACTGCGAAACGCGTGATTCGTTGACGCCAAGCTCGGCGCCGATGTCTTTCATCGTGACTTCGCGGTAGTAGTAGAGCGCGATCACCTTCTGCTCGCGCACCGGCAACGTCGCAATCGCGTTGCGCACGCGGTTCTTGACCTCGTCGCGCTCGTACTGCGTGTCGGGACGCTCCGGCTCCGCCGGCACCAGCACGGCCGGCAACTGTGATTCATCAACGCTTTCGGCGCTCGAGAACGGCGACGTCGATTCGATCGTGTTGATGCGCACGATCGTCTTGCCCAGCCGCTTCTCGTCGGAGCCAATGGCTTCAGCGAGGTCTGCCAGCGAGGGCTCGTGCCCGAGGGTCGCGCGCAGCTTCTCGCGCGCGGCCTCAAGCTCGCGCCGAACGCGTCGCACGCCGCGTGGCCACGCATCCTTGCGCAGCGCGTCGATCATGGCGCCACGAATCCGCCGCTCGGCGAAGGTCTCGAACTTGATCCCCCTCGAATCGTCAAAACGATGCGCGGCGTCGATCAAGCCGATGACACCGTCCTGCACCAGGTCGCTCAGGTCGATCGAATGCGGCATGGTCGCGGCCATGCGGCGGGCGAGCGCCTCCACGAACGGTAGACCGGTTTCCACGCGGCTAGCGGGGCTCGCGTCGGCCTTCAGGACAGTTTCGGTTTTCATGTTGCCTGCCCTAACGCAACCAGAGTGCCAAGGCCGTATAACCGTGGTCAAGAGTGTGCAGCGAGGCAATCTGGTCGATGTAAGCGCTTGATTTAGCTGTGTTTATACGCTGCTGCGCATCCATGCACGTGGGCAGCGGCGTCTCAGGATCAAGTTTTTTACTAACAATGTTTTGACGCTTTTTTCGGGAGTGTTGCCAATTTTTTGACGTATATTCTGTTCTTGAACAGACACTCACAGATCGGTGATCAGATCGAGAATCCGCCAGAAATTTGAGGTGGGATGGGAAAGCAGTGGCCGCGAGGACCGTCGACCGCAGGCCTGAGGGCCTGGCTACTTCTCGCCGACAGTTTCGCGCAGTTCGCGCGACACGGCCATCGCCTGCAGTGCGGCGTTGACGACCAGGGACGCGCGCGACTTCTGCGACGCGTCCTGCGCCTTGGTCTCGAGCAACTCGGCGTGCGCAAGTATCACGCCGAGTTGATTATTGAGCTTGTGCAGCAGCTCTTTCGAGTTGGTTTGCATCCGGCTAACTACGAACTACGAGCCGCTCGCAACTAGGCAGCAGGATGATTCGGGTGCTTGGTGCCGTCCGGTTCGCGCCACAGCGTGTCCACGAAAATGCGGATGCTGCCGCCTGCGGTACGCAGATACTCGACTTTGTTCGCTGCGATCCAGTTGTAGATCGTGCGGCGGCTCACGCCGACCATTTCGCACGCCTTCATGATGCTGACTGTTTGCCGTTCCACTGGGGTTTGCCTCCAGAGGTTGTATCGGTGCCTGCCTTTTTGGGATTAGCCATGCAGGTCTTGACAGCCGTGAGCACACTGTCAATACTTTGACATTCGCAGATATTGGCCTGTTTTCACAGATTGAGCCAAATAACGTGACCCACATTCTCCTTGTCGACGATGAAGAAGCGCTCCGTAGCGTCGTGGCGGAGCGCCTCGTCGACGCCGGCTTCAACGTCACGCAGGCGGCAGATGCCGAGTCAGCTCGCAAGGCACTCGACGGCTTTGCCTTCGATGTCATCATTTCCGACCTGCGTCTTCCCCGCGTCACCGGCGCACAGAGTGAATCCTCAGGCGAGTCGGTCGCCCTGGCCGAAGAGGGCCGAGGCGTCATCGAGGCGGCACTCGAACGCTATCCCGGCATTGTCGCAATCGTCGTGACCGGCTACGGCACGGTGAAGGATGCCGTCGGCATGATGAAACTTGGCGCCGCTGACTTCATCGCCAAGCCCTTCCAATTCGATGAGTTGATGCACGTGCTCACCAAGGCACTGGAACAGCGGCGCCTGCAGAGCGAGAACGCATATCTGCATCAACAGCTTGACGAGCGGTTCGGTCTCGGGTCGATGGTTGGCAAGAGCGCGCCGATGCGCGCGTTGTTCCAGTTGATTGAAACCGTGGCCCCGGCACCGGCCACGATCCTGATCACCGGGGAGACCGGCACCGGCAAGGAAATGGTGGCCCGCGCGATCCACCAGACCAGCCCCCGCCATCGCGGCCGGTTCGTGGCCATCAACGTCAGCGCCATTCCCGAAACGCTGCTCGATGCTGAACTCTTCGGCCACGCGCGTGGCGCCTTCACCGGCGCAGTGGCCATGCGCCAGGGACGGCTTGAGCAGGCGGATGGCGGCACGCTGTTCCTTGACGAAGTCGGAACGATGCCGATGGCCTTGCAGATGAAGATGCTGCGCGTCCTGCAGGAACGCGAGTTCGAGCGCCTTGGTGATACGCACACCATCAAGGTCGACGTGCGCGTGGTGGCCGCGACGAACGCTGATCTCTGGAAAATGGTGAAGGACGGAACGTTCAGGGAGGATCTTTACTACCGATTGAACGTGATCCCGGTTCAGCTCGCACCGCTCAGAGAGCGTGTCGAAGACATTCCGCTGCTGGTGAATTCGTTCATCAAGAAGTACCGCCGGATTGACAAGGAGTCCGGGCTCGACAAGGACGTGGTTGCGGTGACCGTGGCCCAGGACGCGATGCGGCACTTGATGGCGTTTGCGTGGCCCGGCAACGTGCGGCAACTCGAAAACGCGATGGAGCGCGCTCTGGCGATGATCGGCAGCCGCACGCAGATCGAAGTCGCCGATCTTCCGGCCGACGTCCAGGCCACCGGGGCGGCAAGCGTCAAGCCGACCCTCGACCTGCCGCCCGATGGGCTTGACCTTCCCGGGCTGGTCGCGCAGATCGAAAGGGACATGATCGAGCGCGCGCTGGCGCGCACCGAACAAAACAAGGGTGCCGCCGCGCGGCTGCTGGGCCTCAAGCGAACGACCCTGGTAGAGAAGCTGAAACGCCTGGCTACCTGATGGCCTGATCCGTAAACACGGTGACGTCCTTCGCTTGACGGAGGAGAAGATCCAGCGGCGTGGCGTTGCTGGTCTTCTTGATCGCCGCCTGCAGGACGGGCAGCTTGCGCGGGCCGAGCGCGATCAACCAGATCTTCTTGGTCTGCGTCACGAACCTCAAAGACAACGACAGGCGCCTCGCCTGCGGCTTGGGCGCGTCTTCAATCGCCACGACCCTCAAGTCGTCGTACATCAACGCCCGGTGGCCCGGGAACAGCGAACAGATGTGCCCGTCTTCTCCAACACCGAGCAACGCAAGATCAAGCGGTCCATTGTGCAGGTACGTCGCAAGCGCATCGTCGTACCAGAGCGCGGCCTGGCCGAGGGGCATCTTGTCGGTCGGCATCCGGATCGCGGTCGGCGCCTTGGCGCCAAGGGGCTGGAGCAGCATGCGTTCCGCGACGCCGAAATTGGATTCTGGATCTTCAGGTGAGACCGCTCGTTCGTCGACCCAGAACAGCGTAATCTGGCGCCAGTCAACTTGCGCTTGGCGAAGGGCCCCGAGGAAGATCAGCGCGGTAGCACCACCCGACAATCCACATGATTGGCGCTTGTCGCTCGAGTTCGACCAATCTTCGAACGATGCCGACAACAGCGACCTCAGCTCGGCGACGGGCGCTCCGACCAACTCCATTCAAGCTAGGATAGTTCCTTATGCCTCCGCGCTACGCGTATTGGACCATCATCGTCGACGATCAGCCGACCGCGTTCAGGGCGTCCGCGCAGGAGGACCTGATGCCGACCCTGAAGCGGCTGCAAGCCAAGAACGCGACCGCCAAGATGATGTGGTGGCAAAACGGCAAGTTGTGGAGTTCCCGGCACGAGGCGCAGGACGCGATGCACATGCGCGGCGAGATGGGACGGCGCGGCGACTCTCGGCAGAGCGGGGGCGGCTTCCGCGACCGCGATCGAAAGCCGTTCGGTGACCGGGAGCGCAAGCCGTTTCGTGATCGCGCCGACGGCGCGAAGCGTTCGGCTTGGACCCCGCGCGGCGAACCGTCCACTCCGCCGCCGGCTCGAGATGCCAACGACAAGCTGGAATGGAAACCCAAGGGCGAATTCGTGCCGGCCCCGAAACGTGCCGACCGGGCCGAGCGGCCGCGCTCCTTTGATCGAGAGCGAAAGCCTGAGTGGAAGCCAAAGGCATCAGGCGAGCGCGACGGCAAGCCCGCGTGGAAGCCGAAAGGCTCGTTCGATCGCGGGGCTAAGCCGGCATGGAAGCCGAAGAGCTCGAACGATCGTGGGCGCAACGCCGAGTGGCGGCCGAAGCGCTCGTCAGCGGCCGGCGATCGAGCGTCAAACACCCAGGGGAAGCTCGAATGGAAGCCCAAGGGCGGGTCCAGCGACGCTCCGCCAAAAAGGAAGTGGGTGCCCAAGGAGGAATACAAGAAGGCATTGGGCATCGAGGCGAAGCGCGACAAGAACTGGCGTCCCGGCGGTGAGCACAAGGATCCGCGTCAAAAGTACAAGGACGCGAAGAAGGCGAAGTGGACGCGCTTCAAGAAGAACATTCGCTCACGGTGGGAGGCAAAGGGCAAGAAGAAGGGTGACGAGTGATTTCCCACGTCGTCTTGTTTCGGCCCAGGCCTACGTTGCCGGTCAGCGAGCAGGCTGCGCTCATCGACGCGTTGAAGCACGCCATCGATGGCATACCGCAGATCAGGCAGGCGCGCGTCGGACGTCGCGTTCTTCTGCACCGGCCTGGCTATGAAACAGCAATGGCCGAGCACTTTGAGTACTCGGCCATTCTCGACTTCGATTCCGAAGCCGACCTACGTGCGTACCTGGATCATCCGTCGCACAGTGAACTAGGGAAGTTGCTTTTTACATCCGCCGAAGCGGTACTGGCCTACGATTTCGAGCAGGTGTCGGTGGACGACCTGCTGGCCAGCTAGCTCTTTTCTCCAGCTCCGAACGCGCGCTTGATCGAGCGCATCAAGCTCGGCTGGCTACGAATGTCGTCCAGTCGTTCCAGCAGGTTCATGGCTTCTGAAATAGACGTCACCGGCTGCACACCAAGCCGCTTTGCGCCTGCCGGAACGTCCGACACGTTGCCGTGCCACACCAGGATGACCTTGGCCTTTGACTCGACCGCAATGTCGAGACAGTTCTCGGGACGATCGTCAACAAACGCATCGAGACCCAGCGCATCGGCGATCTTGCCGCGCGACCGCTGGACCACGTAGACGCTCGGATACTGGAACCCGTGCGCTTCAAGCCACTGCTGCGACTGCAGTTGCACGAGGTCGCCGGCGGTTGATGGGCGGGTCGTCAGAAAGATCACTTCCCACCTGCGGTCGCGTGCCGACTTCGCGATCCGCGAAATAATGCCGGGCTCAAGTTCTGGTAGTGACGTCCAGAAGTTCTCGACCTTCTTGACGTGATCCCATAACTGCATCTGTTGCCGCGCCGTGAGATGGAGTTCCTGCATGGCGAGGGTGGTCGTGGAATCGTCTTCCGATTTGGCTGACTTTTCCGGAACAGGAGCCGTCTTCGTGTCGCCGTCAGTCGCCTGACCGCGGGTTTCGCCCGTCTTCCTCGTCCCCGACGCGGCGTTGCGCTGGACATCCTCGCCGAACAGCTTGACCGCCTCCCGGTGGAGGGCGACATACATGTCCGCGACAGTACCGTCCAGATCGAACCCGACTCGCAAAGGCATTGAATCCCCTGAATCTTACCGGTTAGGCGCAGATCCCGTAGTTCAGCCGGCTCCCACCGCTTAGACCTCCGTGGATCGGCTGGCGTTGCAGGCGAAACCATAGCCGATCGCTCAACGCATCGTAAGGCGTATGTTGACATGACAAAATAGAACACTGTAGTATTTTGACGTCGAGAGGAGAGAGAGGCATGCCTAGCATTAAGTCGTGTGTGTCTGTTGTTGCGTTGTCGCTGTTTGCACTGGGGCTGTCGGTATCGCCGACGTTCGCGCAGGTCACGGGAGACTTCAAGGTCAAAGCCACGAGCTACTTGAACGACGTGGCCCTCGTCGCGGGCAGCGTGAACCACGGAGCGATCCAGAGCGGCAAGTTGGCACAGGTCGAGTTCGCTTTTAGCTACACCTTCACGGCCGAAAAGGAAGTGTTGGTGCCCGGCGAGACCTCGACGGTGCTGATCTTCCGGCCCGGCAAGTGTGCGGGCCAGCTGTTCAACCCCAACTCGAATGCCAACGACAGTGCCTGCTTCTACACAAGCGGCAATCAGGCTGGGCAGCAGAAGAATCCGCTGGGCCCACTGTGGGTCGGGCACGTCGAGGAACAGACGGTGACGACGCCGGATACGGTGCAGATCGTCACGATGAGCGCCAACGGCTCGGGCCTCACGGCCATCTACGAGCCGGTGGTGGTCAAGGGCCGCATCAACCCGAAGGGCAAGCTAACGGGGGTACGACTGGTCGGCGACCACTGGCATCTCGGCCAGCCCGTCCATCGTCAATCCACTGCTCGTCCCTGAGGGCTATGTGGTCACCAGCGTCATGATCAACGACATCCAGTTCACGGCGTATCTGGTGGACAAGGATGGCGTGGTGATTCCGGACACCGTCGTCGTAGGCGTCACCTTCGTTTCGAGCAACTAAGCACGTCGAAGATGGGGGGCCATCGGGGCCCCCCATTCTTTCGGAGGATTTCCTGTGACAGCTCTTGTGAATCGCGCACCTTTGTTTGACGGGCAGTCCGTTGATCCTAACAATTCCAAAACGATCACGTCCAGTGATGCGTCCCCCGGATCGCCGTGGGTGGGCACATGGTTTCGGACACGGTCGCTCGGGATCGTGCGCCAGTTGTGCGTCGTGTCATCTGCCACCACATCGCTGGGCGGGACGTTCACGTTTGAATATAGCGAAGACGGGGTGACCGCGACGATCAGCGAGGCGCGTGTCATTGGGGACTTCACTACCGTCCGCGACTTCGACCTGCTCAACGCCGGGGAGTATTTCCGCGTCAAGTTCGCCCCCAGCTCAGGCCCCAAAGGGCACCTGGATGGCCGAATGGCTGCGTTCCGACAGCAATGAGCGCACCATGGGCGTTCTTACGTTGCGTGACGGCAAGTTGTCGTTTGCGCAGGACGTCGGCGACGTCGGCTGGGTGGTGGAACTGGCGAATGTGAAGCGTGTGGCGCCGTCGACAGATGGCCGGGCGTTGGTGATTCAGACGATCGGCGGCGAGGAGTACGTCGCCGCGGTGATGGACCCCAGCATGGCGCGCATCCAGCCGAACAAAGTCATCAACGTCATCGAGCAGGCCCTGAAGCAGCTAGCCCAGAGCAGCCGATAGGAGCGGACTGGTGACCTGCGCGCAGTGCGGTTCGATCAACATCGTGCGGTATCGATCGAGCGTGATCGACAAGGTCGTCCGCCTGTTTACGAACCGCAAGCGCGTGATCTGCCGCCGATGCGGATGGACGGCACGAATCCCGTGGAATCACGACGATCAATACGTTCCCGCCATGGCGGAGTTGCGAGTGAGCGACCCGTCGACGCCGAAATCCAAGACCGACGCCAAGTTCGAGGACGAGTTCGACATCAATCGTTTTCACTAGGCATACGTCGGCAGGCGCAGCGTCACTGAATACCGAAGGCGCGCTCGTCGAGCAGCCGGAGCAGGTACTGGCCGTATTCGCTCTTGCCGAGCCCTGAAGCCAGCGTGGTCAGTTCAGCGGCTCCGATATATCCGAGGCGGAACGCGATCTCTTCCGGACAGGCAATCTTCAAACCCTGCCGCCGCTCAACCGTTGCGATAAACGTGCTGGCCTCCAGCATCGCCTCGTGGGTGCCGGTGTCGAGCCACGCATACCCGCGTCCCATCACTTCGACGGTCAGGTCGCCCTTCTCGAGATACACCCTATTGAGATCGGTGATCTCTAGCTCGCCGCGGGCGGACGGCTTCAAGGCTGCGGCAAATTCAGGCGCCCGATGATCGTAGAAGTACAGGCCCGTGACGGCGTACTTTGACTTGGGGGCTTTGGGCTTCTCTTCAATGTCCGTGGCGATACCGCGCTCGTTGAACGACACCACGCCATAGCGTTCGGGGTCGTGAACGTGGTACGCAAATACGGTCGCACCGTTCTGGCGAACGGTCGCGGCCGCCAGGCGATCGACCAGGGCGTCACCGTGGAAAATGTTGTCGCCAAGGACCAGGGCTGACGGGGCGCCATTCAGATAGTCGCGGCCAATCAGGAACGCTTGCGCCAGGCCGCCAGGGTTCGGCTGAACCGCATAGCGGAGCGTCAAGCCCCACTGGCTCCCGTCTCCGAGAAGCTTCTCAAAGCGCGGCGTGTCTTCCGGGGTCGAGATAATCAACACTTCCCGGATCCCGGCGAGCATTAGCGTGCTCAGCGGGTAGTAGATCATCGGCTTGTCGTAGATCGGCAGGAGCTGCTTCGACACGACGTGTGTCGCCGGAAACAGCCGCGTGCCCGCACCGCCGGCGAGGATGATGCCCTTACGAGTTGGAATTCCCTGTGTCATGTCGCTCAACGAGTGTACTCGGCAACGAGAATGGCGGCGATCCGTTCTGCCGCGTGCCCGTCCCACAACTCTGGAACCGGCTTTCGGGCCGGTGGGCGTGCGAGCCGTTCGCGCGCAATCTGCAGCATGCGTTGCGGATCCAGACCCACCAGCTCGTTCGTGCCTGATGTGATCGTCACCGGTCGCTCGGTCGTTTCGCGAACCGTGACGCACGGCACACCGAGATACGTCGTTTCTTCCTGCACGCCACCGGAGTCGGTGATCACAAGTTTGGCGTCGCGCTGCAGGGCGAGGAACTCAAGATAGCCAGCCGGCTCCACAAGGTGAAGGCCTGAAGTCGACAGCCATTTGTCGGCGAGCCGTGCCCGTGTTCGCGGATGAACCGGAAAGATCACGGGATAGTCCCTCGCGATGGCAGCCAGAGCTTCGAGCACGTGCTCGAGCACCGCCGGCACGTCAACGGTCGCAGGGCGGTGAAGCGTGACCAGCACGTAAGGCTGCCCGGCAGCGATCCCGGACTGTTTGAGCACCGCGTCCGCGTTGGCCTGCGGCATCAGCCTCACGAGCGTGTCGATCATGACATTGCCGACGAAGTGGACTTTTCCTGCGACGCCTTCACGTGCCAGGTTCTCGTCACCGTCTTTCGATGGGGTGAAGAGCATGTTGGCGAGCGAGTCGGTCACCACGCGGTTCACTTCTTCCGGCATGCGCCGATCGGATGAGCGCAAGCCTGCCTCGACGTGCGCGACGGGAACATGGAGCTTCGCCGCCGCTAGCGTCGCTGCCATCGTCGAATTGACGTCGCCATAAACGATCAGCACCGAAGGGCGTTCGTCGATCAGCGCCTTCTCAATGCCAACCAGCACCGCCGCCGTCTGCTGGGCGTGCGACCCCGATCCGACTCCCAGGTGAATGTCCGGTTTCGGCAGGCCGAGTTGGTTGAAGAAGAGGTCGGACATCACACTGTCGTAGTGCTGTCCGGTGTGGATCAGGCGCTGGGTGACGCCTTTGCGCTGCAGCGCCGCAATGACCGGCGCCGCTTTCATGAAGTTCGGGCGGGCGCCGACGACGTGAGTGGCTAGCACGCTCGGGTTACGCGCTCGCGACGGACGCGGGCTGACGCCTGGTGCTCGAGGAACCACTGGTAGGTGTGTTCGATGCCTTCGCCGAGCGACATGCGATGACGCCACCCCAGGTTGTGCAGCCGGGTCACATCCAGCAGCTTCCTGGGTGCACCGTCGGGCTTTGATGTGTCGTAGGTAATGGTCGCGGACGGATGCACTACGCGGCGAACCATCTCCGCCAATTCCGCGATCGACACATCTTCGCCGGTGCCGACATTGATGTGCATCGACTCGCCGTAGCTCTTCATCAGGAACGCGCATGCGTCGGCGAGGTCGTCGACGTGCAGGAACTCACGCCGCGGCTTGCCGGTGCCCCACACAGTCACTTCGTTGCGGCCTTCTTCCTTGGCGTCGTGAAACTTTCGAATCATGGCCGGCAGCACGTGGGAGCTGGTCAGGTCGAAGTTGTCGTTCGGGCCATAGAGGTTGGTCGGCATCGCCGATATGAAGTCGCATCCGTACTGCTTGCGATACGACTGACACAACTTGATGCCGGCGATTTTGGCGATGGCGTACGCCTCGTTGGTCGGCTCCAGCGGTCCGCTCAACAGCTCCTCTTCCTTCATTGGTTGTGACGCCAAGCGGGGATAGATGCAGGAGCTGCCAAGATAGAGCAGCTTCTTCACGCCAAACAGGTGAGCCGAATGCACCACTGTGGCGTGGATCATCATGTTGTCGTAGATGAACTCCGCCGGCCGGGTGGAATTCGCCATGATGCCACCGACGGTGCCGGCGACGAGGTAGACGTATTCCGGCCGATTGGCGCGAAACCAGTAGTTCACCGCAGCCTGATCGCGCAGATCGAGTTGATCGCGGGTGGCCGTCAGGACGTCATCGTGTCCGAGCTGTTGTAATCGTCGGACGATGGCTGATCCGACCAAGCCGCGGTGGCCGGCAACGAAAATGCGTGACGCGGATGTCATGACTGGGTATCGCCGCTCTGTGCAATGGCACGCGTCACGACGTCCAGCACCAACTTCGCGTCAGCAATGGCGCGTTGCGCGTCCGGTATCCCGTATTGTTCTGTAGGGATGAAGTCAATATCGCCATACAGCGCCGCTTCGCGTTCTTTGCGGAGCCACGCCGACGCCGCGACGATCTGTTCGAGTTCGCTGAGGGTTATTGACGGAAACCGCGCATGGAACTCACGAACGGCACCGCCTACGTCGTGCCACTTCGGGGGCTCGATGGCCGCATGGCGCAACAGTCCCTTGAGGGCGAGCTCGACCAACTCCTGCGCTTCGCGCACCACGTCTGAATAGGCGTCCTCGCGTAGCAAGAGTTCCAGCACCAGCAGGCGTTTCCGCGCCTTGACTAGATAGCTCGTCGCCAGGGCCCGATTCGTCACAGCTCGAAGACCTCACCTGGTTTGTAGTCGGGCTTCAGGTCCCAGAACCAATTGTTGCCGCGCCAGATGCGGCGAGCACCCAGGCGAGCGAGGCGGGCGGCAAAGGCATCGAACGCCTCGCGCAGAAAGCCGTCGCGATCGAGCACGATCCTGGCGTCCTCCAGCATGTCGAGAAACAGCGGGCTGCCAGCCGAGACTTCCGCCGGCGTCTTGAAGACGGCTGACAGCTCTGGGCTCAGACCAACCTCGCGAGCGCCTGCGAGCAGAGGCTCAACGGTCTTCTCGACTTCAGCAAACTCATCCGATCGTGCCACGCGGCCTAGCGGGAGCGGAT
>Ga0208783_10002056_pt1 | contig 11693 bp, 9 predicted proteins | sample DEB19_08_DNA_2_FD_184529 | JGI IMG/M metagenome (GOLD analysis project Ga0208783, IMG submission 184529) | Aqueous microbial communities from the Delaware River and Bay under freshwater to marine salinity gradient to study organic matter... | ecosystem: Environmental > Aquatic > Marine > Coastal... | reverse complement strand
GGGGCCGGCGGCTTGTTCTCCATCTTTGTCAGCGACCTGTGCAAGGGCTGCGGCGAATGTGTGCAGGTGTGTGGCGACCACGATGCGCTGCGCATGGTGCGCGAGACCGAGGAACTCAACGCCGACCTCACCACGGCGCAGATCTTCTCGCGGTTGCTGCCCGATACGCCCCAGAAATTCCTCGGCCTTTACAACGACGGCGAAGCCGCGAACTCCCGCGAAGCCGCGTTGCGCAACCACCTCATGGTGCGGCGCAATTACGAGGCGCTCGTCTCCGGCGACGGCGCGTGCGCCGGTTGCGGCGAGAAGAGCGTGCTGCGTGCGCTGGCCTCGACCACCGAGGCGTACATGCGCCCGATCTATCACAAGAAAGCCGACCGCCTCCGCGCCAAGGCTGAGCGCATCGAGAAGGAGGGCGCGCAGAAGCTCGCGGCCCTGAAGGCGCGCAGCGAAGCCGAGTATCAACTGTTCCGCCGCAGTTTTGCCCACATCATCATGGGCCTTGGCGGTGAGAATGAGCAGGACACCGCCAAGCGCATCGCCGATTACGAGGCGAAGCAGGGCGTCATCACCGACGATCAGATCGTCAAAGGCCTCACGGCGGTGCTGCGTCAGGACGCATTCAACCACCGCGACCTGCAGGCCATCGATGGCCGGCGCGCGAACGGCATGTCCGTGATGATGATGGGTGCGAGCACGGGTTGTAACACTGTCTATGGCTCCACGCCGCCGTCGAATCCGCATCCGTATCCGTGGATGAACTCGCTGTTCCAGGACGGCGCGACGATTTCGTGGCTGCTGGCCGAATCGCTCATCCTCAACCACTCCCGCCGTTCCGTCGTGCCCGAGCGCCTCACGGACGCGCTGCTCGACCGCACGGAGAGGGTTGCCTCGGATGCCGAATATTTCACGCTCACGCATCTCGACGACGCGCTGATGACCGAGCAGGAAATCCGCGAACTGCCGAAGATGTGGGTCGTGGGCGGCGACGGCGCGCTGGGCGACATCGGGTTCCAGAACGTCTCGAAGGTCATGCTCCAGAACCGGCCCAACGTGAAGATCCTCATGCTCGACACGCAGGTGTATTCCAACACCGGCGGCCAGAACTCGGACAGCTCGACGATGCTGGGCGGCTACGACATGAACCAGTTCGGTGTCGCGTCGCAGGGCAAGTTGATCGAGAAGAAGAACGTTGCCGAGGCGTTTACCAGCGGCCACGGCTCGCCGTTCGTGGCGCAGGTCTCGATGGCCAACGCGGCCAAGCTCTACAAGGCGATGCTCGACGGACTGGAATACCGCGGCACCGCGTTCTTCCAGGCCTACACCACCTGCCAGCCCGAGCACGGCGTGGGCGACAACATGAGTGCCGACCAAGCCAAGATGGTCCGCGACGCGCGCGGCATGCCGGAGTTTGTGTTCAATCCGCGCAAGGGCGAGACCTCGCAGGAAGCCTTCGATCTCAAGGGCAACCCGAACACGGACCGCGACTGGTGGCGTCCGAAATATGCCAGCACCGGTGAGGAATACAATTACACCGTGGCGCACTGGGCCATCACCGAAGGCCGATTCCGCAAGCACGTCAAGAGCATCACGGAAGAAGAAGCGAAGGGCCTGCGCCTTTACGACGACATGCTCGTGCTTATCACGCAGGACGACGTGCAGAACCGCCGCGTGTTCAATCCTACGCACCGCAGTTGCGTCCCCAACTTCGGCTGCTACATCAAGGCCGAGATCAACGGGAAGTTCAAATACTTCGCCGTCTCGCGCCAGTTGGTGCTGTTCGGCGTGGAACGCCGCAAAGCCTGGCGCATGCTGCAAAGCAAAGCCGGCGTGGTGAACAAGGATTACCTCGCACAGAAGTCGCTGCTCGCGAAGGCTGACAAGGGTGAAATCCCGCTGGCCGAGCTAAAGGCAAAGACGGCGGAGCTTTACGCGGCTGAGTTTGCGGCGGTGAAGTGACATTGTAGCGGCGCTCTGTGAGCGCTGAACGGCGGTCACAGACCGCCGCTACAACCCCGCTGGCTCGCACCAGCGGGGTTTTCTACATATCACTGCAGGCCTCGCTCCGAGGTTGTCTCGCTGCCAGCAAACCGCCAGACTCGCCGCGTGCTGGCGAAACGTGTCATTCCATGCCTCGACGTTCACGATGGGCAGGTCACCCGCGGCGTGCAATTCGGGCGCGCCGAGACGGGCGGGCTCCGCAATGTGGGCGATCCCGTCGAACTCGCGCTGCGTTATAACGAGCAGGGCGCGGACGAAATGGTGTTCTTCGACATCACTGCTACTGCGCATGGACGCAAGTCCATGGTGGAGGTCATTGAACGCGCGGCGGATCAATGCTTCATGCCGCTGACCGTGGGCGGCGGCATTCGCACGGTGGATGACATGTTCACGATGCTGCGCGCAGGTGCCGACAAGGTGAGCATCAATTCCTCTGCAATCGATACGCCCGATCTCATTCGCGCGGGCGCCGAAAAGTTCGGCAGTCAGTGCATCGTGGTGTCCATTGACGCCAAGAAAGTGGCCCCCGACCGCTGGGAGGTTTTCAAGGCGGGTGGACGCAAGGCCACTGGACTGGACGCAATCGAATGGGCGATGCGCGCCGTCTCGCTGGGGGCCGGTGAAATCGTCCTCAACTCCATCGATGCCGACGGCACCAAGGCAGGGTTTGATCTGGTGGTCACACGTCGCGTCAGCGAATCGGTGGGTGTGCCCGTCGTGGCGAGTGGCGGGGCAGGCTCGCTGGAGCACATGGCCGAAGTGTTGATTGAGGGCAAGGCGGACGCGGTGCTGGCCGCGAGCATCTTTCACTTCGGCACCTACACAGTCGGCGACGTGAAGAGCTTTTTGGCAGGCAAACAGATTCCAGTCCGGATTTAGCCTCAAATCTTTGCTTTCGAACGCGCTCCCATGAACGAGCCATCTCTCTACCAGCGTTTTCTCCCCATCGGCCTGTTGGTGCTTTCCAACGTTTTCATGACCTTCGCTTGGTATGGTCATTTGAAGTTCAAACACGTCGCGCTGCCCACGGTGATTGCAGCCAGTTGGGGGATTGCCTTCTTTGAGTATTGCCTGATGGTGCCTGCCAATCGCCTGGGGCACGGCATCTACTCGGCCACCCAACTCAAAATCCTGCAGGAGATCATCACCCTCACGGTATTCGGCTCCTTTGCGGTGCTCTACTTGGGCGAGCGTATCCGCTGGAACCACCTCGCAGCGTTCGCCTGCATCCTTGCCGCCGTGGCATTCACCTTCCTGCCCAAGGAGTGATCGTGCCCGGTTTCCCCCCAGATTGACTCAATTCGCCGGTTATTCCGCCCACACCGGCCAGAACTGCTAATTCTGACACACAACTCTGCTTATACTTTCCCGAGAATTTGACAGCGATAAGAACCTGTGATTTACTAGGAGAAGATTGCAGCAGGCAATCAGTAAATCAGGCAAATGCCTGAATGCTCTTTGAAGATTTTTAAGATTTCGGCGCCGGGATTAAAATAGTTCAGGTCGGCGCCGATGTTCTCCGAAATCCTGCTATTGAACTAATCGAAAATTCCCCGGGCCTTTCAGCCACCCTCTGGCTGTCTGGCCCGGTTTTTTATTTTAAGACAGGCGCTCAGGGCAAACGCAGCAAATCCCAGCCGCGCGTGAAGACTTCGTCCGGAAATCCCATGGCCCGCTTCAGTTGATAATCACGCTCGATGACGTTTGTCTCCCGGGCAGACTTGCGGTAGTCGTTCCAGCGAATGAATCCACGCAGCCAGGCCCACAGCCCGTCTACTGGCACGGGATAGTCGCTGCCATGGATCATCCGCTCGACCACTCCGGGCTTGAGACACGCCCGCACATGCCGACCGCGCAGGGGCACGTTGAACGCACTGATGTCGCCATACAGGTTGGGGTATGCCCCGAACATCTTGAGCAGCGTGAAGAAATACTCCGGGTCCGTCAGCCCGCTTTTCGTGGCGCAATGCGCCGCAATCACCTTCACGCCGCATTCCAGCGGCTGCCGCAACACTTCTGGATTCGCGTAAGCCGGATTGACCACCGGCACGGTGTGCTCGCCACCGGTGTGGGCCAGCAACGGCAAGCCCGCTGATGCCATCCGTTCCCAGAACTTGCGATACCTCTTGTCGTTGCAATCAATGTTGTGACAGTTGGGCAGGCACTTCATCGCGGCGGCACCGCTGGCGAGGCAACGTTCAAGTTCGTCCAAGGCATCGGGCCGTGCCGGATGAATGGAGACGGCGGGAATGAATTCTTGGTGGTCGCGGGCCAATTGCAGCACGTAGTCGTTGGGCACGTAGAAGGAACCCACGCCCTCCATCCGTTTTCCCGAGGCGTCATAAACTTCATCCTGCGCCAAGATCAAGGCCGCACCCAGCGAAGAACTCCGCATTTGCGCCAGCACCCAGTCGACGTAGAACGCGTCGAAATTGCGCTCGAAGATGTCGGGCTCCATGCCGATATGGCTGACCATCATCGCGGCCAAAGGGCGATGCCAGCCGGAAACGCGCAACCAACAGCCCGTGCCGCTGGCACCGGTGCCCACGATATGAACATGGAAATCGAGCGGCGGACGTTTTGAAGTTTGCGTGGTCGCGCTCAAGGCTCAGCGTGTCCGCACGAACATGACTTCATACGTCTCGCCCATGGCCGCCTGGTAATACGTGCCGAGCAAACGATCGCTGGCCCGGTCATGGATCAACGAGTACACACACCCCGGATAGCCGGTGTCATTCAGTTCCACCCGCACTTTCATCGCCCCGCCCTCATTGGTCGACGAGCAATAGGACACGTTGATGGGATTGGGATTGAAGTAGGCCGCATTGAGTTTGCTGCCGCTCACATCGCGCGTGAGTTTCAATTGATAACCCCCGTCTTCGCGCAGCCAATCACCGACGACCGCGCCAAGATCCGTGGAGGGTGCGACTGGAGCATCCGTCTCCTTCGCCTCGGCTGCGGGGGGCTTTGCCAGCTCCGGTTCTGGCGCTGGCTTCGAGGGCAACATCATCAACACGATTCCGCCACCAATGATCACTAGCAGCAGGAGGGTGACGAAGGTGCTCTTCGACGACTTCGCCGCGCGGCTGTCTGGTTTGCTCATGTGGCATCAGCTTGGGTTTACGGCACACGGCTGGCAAGTCTGCGCGCACACGGGCAATTCACCTTTGCAGGGTGCCCGGATTTTATTACGTTGCACCCGTCATGTTTGAAACGATCGTCCCTCGCATTGAAACCGTGGAGCAGAAGCTGAAGCACCTGCGGAGGTTTCTTTGACGTCGCCAAATTGAACCAACGGCTCGCCGAGCTCGAATCCCTGATGGCCGGCGAAAGCTTCTGGAATAATCAGGAGGCCGCGCAAAAGGTCATCTCCGAAGCCAACGACATCCGCGGCAAACTCGACCCCCTCACGCAGTTCGGCAGGCAGTTCGAAGACCTCAAGGTCATGCTCGAACTCGCCCAAGCCGAACCGCCCGACGCGCAGCTGGCCTTGCAGGCGGAGATCGAGACCGAGACCGACAGATTTCTTGCGGCGCTCGACGCCTTCGAGTTGCGCACGTTCCTGAACGGCAAGAACGACAAGAACAATTGCATCTTCACCATCAATGCCGGTGCGGGGGGCACTGAGGCGCAGGACTGGGCGGAAATGCTGTCGCGCATGTATAACCGCTGGTTCGAATCCCGCGGGTGGAACGTGGAAGTCACCGACGCGTTGCCCGGCGACTCCGCCGGACTCAAAAGCGTCACGTATCTTGTCGAGGGCGAAAACGCCTTCGGCTTCTGCAAGGCCGAGCGTGGCGTGCACCGGCTGGTGCGCATCTCGCCGTTCGACGCGAACAAGCGACGCCACACCAGCTTCGCCAGCGTGGACATCGTGGCGGAAATCGAGGACGAAGGTGAAATCGTCATTCCGCCGAATGAAATTCAGGTGGACACCTTCCGCTCCGGCGGCAAAGGCGGCCAGAACGTGAACAAGGTCGAAACTGCGGTGCGCATCACCCACTTGCCCACCGGCACCGTGGCGGCGTCACAGGCGCAACGTTCGCAGCTCCAGAACAAAGCCACCGCCATGAAGATGCTGATCTCTAAACTCATGGCGCAGCGCCTTGATGCGCAGAAGGCGGAGATGGAGCGGTTCTACGCCGAGAAAGGGAGCATCTCGTGGGGCAACCAGATCCGCAGCTATGTCTTTCAGCCCTATCGCATGGTGAAAGACCTGCGCACCGGTGAACAATCAAGCGACGTCCAAGGCGTGATGGACGGCAAGCTCGACCCCTTCGTCAACGCCTGGCTCCGCGCGGGTTGTCCCATCAAGCGCATCCAAGGGCTCAAGGATGATGAGGAATGAAACATTAAACCTTGAACATTCACCTCCCAACTTCGAAGCCAACGGTTTCACGCTGCTTGCTTGAGTGTTGGACATTGAATGCTATCGCCAGTCACCCATGAACATCCTCGACACGATCGTTGAACATAAGCGACTCGAAGTCGCCGAGCTGCCTGCCCGCATCATTGCCGCTGGGGACATTCGCGACGCCATGCTGGAGCACGATGAGTGCCGCGACTTTCTCGGTGCGCTGCGCCAGCCGCGTCGGGGCAAGGTCGCCTTGATCGCCGAGGTCAAGAAGGCGTCGCCCTCGGCGGGAGTCATCTGCAAGGACTTCGATCCCGTCCGCATCGCCATCGAATACGAGCAGGCGGGCGCGACTTGCCTCTCGGTGTTGACCGATAAAAAGTTCTTCCAAGGCGACTTGGAGTACCTGCGCGACATACGTGCGGCAGTGAAGCTGCCGCTGTTGCGCAAGGATTTCATGATTGATGAGCGGCAGATTCTCGAAGCCGCCGAATGGGGTGCCGACGCAATCCTGCTGATCGTTTCTATCTTGGATGCTGCCCGGCTGAAGCATTTCCACACGCTTGCGACCGAAGCCGGCCTGAGTGCACTGGTGGAGGTGCATGACGAAGCTGAACTGGACCGCGCGCTTGCGATCGGCGCGCCACTGATCGGTGTGAATAATCGCGACCTAAAGTCCTTCAAGGTAGACCTGGCTAACACCGAGCACATGGCGGCCAAGTTGAGCGCGGCCAGAAAACCGGGGGCGCAGTTGCTGGTCGCCGAGAGCGGCATTCACACCCGCAACGATGTGGACCGCCTCGCCCGCTGTGGTGCTGGGGCCATCCTCGTTGGTGAATCACTCGTCCGCCACGGCATTGAGGCCATCGGCACCAAGGCGGATGAGTTGTTGGGGTAGGGCACGGGTGTCTCGCAGTTGTTTATAACCATGAGTTGTCGCGAAGCGACGGGAGGAAATTGGCCAGACACAAAGTCTGGTAAAGAAGAGCTTTCAATTCCGTTCTGAAAGGACGACGGAAAACCCGCGCTGTGTGATTCGTCTCCATTGTTCCTCTGGAACAAAACTGCGTTTGGCCCCACCGTCCACTGCGTGGCTGGGTAATTTCCCGAGGCCGCCGGCACCCATAGTGACGTCCCTAACTCCCCAAACTTTCGGGTTGAACGACGCGCGCTCGCGCCTAATCTGCCCGCGTCACAAAACGCAACATGTAACACGTTTATCTCATGTCACCTCGACCTCTCAATGTTGGCCTAATCGGCGGCGGCGGCACCGCGTTCATCGTTCATCCCCAAGCGCGCGCGGTTCATCTAGATGGCACCCGGCATGTCGTTGCCGCCGCGCTTTCATCCAACCCAGAGAAAGCCGTCGAGGCCGCCAAGAAATGGTGCCACCCCATCTGCGGATTCGAGAGCTATGATGCCATGTTCGAGATGCAGAAGAAGCTGCCGGTGGGCGAACGCCTTGATTACGTCGTCATTGTCACGCCTAACCACGTCCACTTTGATCCCGCGGCGAAGGCCATGAAGGCGGGCGTGGCTGTGTTCTGCGAAAAACCGCTCACGCTCAATCTCGCCGAAGCAACTGCGCTCGTGAAATTGCAACGTAAGACCGGCGTGCCCTTTGCCGTCGCGCACACGTATCTCGGTCATTGGACCAGCCGCTTCGCGCGCTACATTGTGCGCAGCGGTCTCGTCGGCGACGTGCGCTGGGTGGACAGCTCCTACATCCAAGGCTGGCTGGCGACGAAGCTAGAAGACACAGGCCAGACGCAAGCCTCCTGGCGCGTGAACCCCAAACTCGCTGGGGCGTCCGGCTGCGGCGGCGACATCGGCACGCACGCGTTGATGCAACTGCGCTACGTCACCGGCCTTGAAGTGACGCAACTTTCCGCACAGCTCGAAACCTTCGTGCAAGGCCGCCAACTCGATGATCATTTCACGGTATATTGCCAACTGAGCAACGGCGGCAAAGCCCTCGTGCGCGCGTCGCAAATATGCATCGGCCACAAGAACGACCTAGGCATCGAGGTCGCCGGCACGAAGGGCACGTTGCGCTGGCGTCAGGAAGAACCTGAGTGCGTCACCATTCATCTGCCAGGGCAACCGGACCGAGTTTACTGGCGCAGCGTTGTAGCACCCGGTGACGGTTTCCTGCCGAAGAATGTTCCCGCCGACCTGATGGCCGAGCCAACAATTCCGTCCGGCCACACCGAAGGTTTCCATGATGCCTTTGCGCGATTGCATCGCAGCTTTGAAGCCGATGTGCGCGCGTGGCAATCCGGCAATAAGGTCGCGTGCGACGGCTCGAAATACGCCAACATTGCCGACGGCTGGACTGGCATGGCCTTCATTGAGGCCGCGGTGAAATCCTCCGGCAAAAAAGGCGCGTGGACGAAAATGCCAAAGCCGATCTGAAACTAGCGCACTGGCCATGAAGTCTCTCGCCTTTGGCCATCCGCCGCCCACTATACGATTCTGGAAGCGCCTCGTTCGCGAGGCGCTTCGCGTCTCCGGCAGCACGCCGCTCTACGTTTTCTCGGCTCAGCCCGTTGCCGAGCGCATCGCAGAGTTGGACAAAGCGTTCGCGGATGCAGGCTTTGGTTCCGCGCTACCCTCGGTGCGTCAATGGCTCTCGTGCAAAACCCAGCCCATCCCGCCGTTGTTGCGATGGTGGCGCGAGCGTGGAGGTGACATTGAGGTCGTCAGTGAATTCGAACTACGCGCCGCGCTCACCGAAGGATTCCCGGCTTCGCGCATCCTGGTCAATGGCCCGGCAAAGCACCGCTGGTTGCCGCAACTGCCACTGCGCGGACTCTCGGTGAACTTTGATTCTGCTGCCGAACTTGCCGCCCTGTTGCCGCTGGCCAAGAAACTCAACTGGCGCAAAGGGCTGCGGATTTGCACGCGTCAAGAGTTCGATCCAGAAAACCAAAAGCTGCCTACGCAATTTGGTTTCACTCCAACCGAAGCCCTGGCCGCGATCAAGCGGATGCGCACATCGGGCGTGGAGCCGGAGATGATTCACTTCCACCTCCGCACCAACGTCGCAACGCCCAAGATTTATGCGGACGCCATCGCCGGGGTAGCCAGGTTGTGCCGGGCCGCGAGGCTCAGCGTACGCTTTCTCGACATCGGCGGCGGCCTGCCACCGCGTCACGCTCTGTCCCGCATGGGCGAAGCCTTTGATACAGCTTGGAAAGGCTCTTCGCCCACCAGCCTGGCGACGATGCTGAAGAATGCTGCCGGGCAATTTCCTGCCTTGGAAGAAATCTGGCTGGAGAATGGCCGATTCGTGAGCGCCTGCAGCGGTGTGCTCGTAGTGCGCGTGAGTGATGTGAAGGAACGTCGAGGGGTGCGGCAACTCATCTGTGACGGCGGACGCACCATGAACGCCTTGGTGTCCAACTGGGAACGGCATGAAATCCTGCCGCTCGAGGCGCGGCGTGGTCCGATGGCTTTAACGGCGGCGTTCGGGCCCACCTGCATGGCATTTGATCAACTGGCCTTGCGTCCGTTGCCGCGCAGCCTTAGGGCAGGCGATCATCTAATCTGGATGGAGGCGGGTGCATATCATATTCCATGGGAAACGCGTTTCTCGCACGGTCATGCCGCCGTTGCTTGGCACGATGAGCGTGGCCTGCGCCTGGCTCGTGAACGCCAGGATTTTGAAGGGTGGTGGGGAATATGGGCGTGAGCCCGGGGGAACATTCTGAACGGCCCGGCCACACACACTGACGCTCAATCAGCAGTGCTTAGCGTGAATCAGCGGTTAAATCGCGTGCGGCCCCTGCACACTGGCCCCAGACGGTGGACCCCGATATCTTCATTCCACAGCTCGGGCTCGGCGGCGATGAAGTCGCGCATGAGCTTGATGCACATTTCGTCCTGCAGTATCGCCAACTGCACGCCCTTAGAGCGGCGTAGTCCTCCGGTGCCTGGAACGTGACATTTTCCCCGACGACGATGCGGGGACTCTTGTAAAGCAATGCCGCCCCGCTGCACATCGGGTGCGGTGACAACGTGGAGTAAAGCGTGCTACGCGCATGCACGCTGGCTGGAAGAAGTCCCGCATTCTCTATACCATTCATCTCCGCGTGCTGGACGCGCTGGTTATGACCGCGCCCGATGATCTTGCTGTGCACTGTGCACACAAGCACCGAACCAATGGGAATTCCACCCGCGGCCAACCCCTTTGGGCCTCCTCGCTTGCTGCCTGAAGAAAGGTGTCCATGTCCGAAGCGAAGCAGTCACGAGCTACCTTCAAAACCGAAAACGAGGCCCGCGCTTTGCTCTTAGCAGCTTTGGCTAGGTCTTTCATAAGACAGCTTGGGATTTGGTGGGTTACGCTCTCCCCCAGACAAAGACGCCCGAGTCCAGAGCCGACCCCGCCCGCTTTCTTGTTGGCCAACGAATGGTGGCGTAACTATCGTCACACCATGAATTCACCTCTTTCCCGTCGTTCGGCGTTGCGTCAAATTGCCGGTGCCACCGCTGCGGTCGCCGCTGCGCCGCTCGGGGCTCGTGCTATGGCTCAAGAAACATCTGCCAGCCCCGCCCCGCTCAAGGGGCGTATCAACCACAGCGCCTGCCGGTGGTGTTACGGTAAAATTGATCTTGAACAGCTCTGTCGCGAGGGCAAGGCCATGGGCCTCGTCGCGCTGGACCTGATCGATCCGGACCAGTTCCCGACGCTCAAGAAGCACGGCCTTGTGGTTTCCATGGTGAATTTTCCCAAGGCGGGCAACCTCGGCGGCATCGGCAAGGCGTGGAATCGCGTCGAACATCACGACAAACTCGTCGAGGTGTATGAGGAGCGGTTGAAGGTCACAGCGGAGAATGGTTACGAACGCGTGATTTGCTTCTCAGGCAATCGTGATGGGCTGGATGACGAAAAGGGTCTGGAGAATTGCGCGCTCGGCTTGAAACGCATCATGGCCTCGGCCGAAAAGCTCAAGGTGACGGTTTGCATGGAGTTGTTGAACAGCAAGCGCAACCACCCCGACTATCAATGCGATCACACCGCGTGGGGCGTGGAGCTGGTCCAGCGCATCGGTTCGGAACGCTTCAAGCTGCTCTACGACATCTACCACATGCAGATCATGGACGGCGACGTGTGTGATACGATCAAGGAGAACCATCAATACTTCGGCCATTACCACACCGGCGGTGTGCCCGGTCGTGGTGAAATTGATGAGACGCAGGAGCTGAATTATCCCCGCATCATGCAGGCGATCCTCGATACTGGGTTCAAGGGCTACGTGGCGCAGGAGTTCGTGCCCAAGCGCGCCGACAAACTCGCCTCACTGCGCCAGTCCATCCAGATTTGCGACATTTGAAG
>Ga0208783_10002049_pt1 | contig 11704 bp, 13 predicted proteins | sample DEB19_08_DNA_2_FD_184529 | JGI IMG/M metagenome (GOLD analysis project Ga0208783, IMG submission 184529) | Aqueous microbial communities from the Delaware River and Bay under freshwater to marine salinity gradient to study organic matter... | ecosystem: Environmental > Aquatic > Marine >... | reverse complement strand
GTCGGCCACGGCACCTTTTTCTCGACCAAGGCCCTCGGCTCCCGCGTCTGGAACCCACGCAGGTGCTGCTCGGCCGCAGCTCGAGGGCTCAGGTGCTGGGACGACCGGTTGTTGCGGATGCTCATGTGTGCCTGCCCATCTGCAAAAACGCTTTTCGACGTGCACCGGCGGCCATCAAGCCGAGAAGCGCGGCAACACCCCACGCAAACACGCGGCCACCGTTGCCGAACGAGCGGCCGAGGCCGAAACCCAAGCTCAAACCGGCCGTGACCGCGACGGCCGTCGGCAAGTGGTCCAGGGCCTCGACCGTCACGCCCGGGTGCGTGTTCGTACCACCGCTCGCGGCGACCATCTCGTCGAGCATGGGCTCGAGGACCACGTCGGGGGACGTGCCCAGACCGGCGGCCCGAGTGGGGCGTGTCGTGGGCCTCATCGACCGAACCAACTCCCCAATGGCCTGCGTACCCGTTCCGATGAAACGGGCGTCTGCGGGCAGCGGTCGAAGAACCTGGTCGAGGTCCAGGCCCACGACACCACCGTCGTTCCGGGGCGGAACTTCGTGCCGGATGCCACGGAGCTGCTGGTAGCCACCCGGGTCGGCGACCTCGCTACCGACGTAGTAGTTGTAGCGCATGTTGCCCCAGTCCCACTGGGAGTAGCGTCTCTGCGCCATCTCACACCCCTGAGGGCGCGGGCAGCAGGGGGCGCTCGACTGCCGGCGGGGACGCAGAGCCCTTCGCCTGCTGATACCGGCGCCACGCCAGCAAGCCTCCGATCCCGATGGCGCCGATCACGAGCCATTTCGCCGTGTCGGCCAAGGCCTCGGGCAAGTCGCGCTTGCTGATGCGCGCTAGGTCGGCCTCCACCATGCCCTTCATCTGCATTTTGGCCCGCGCGCAGGCCGCTTCGTCGCCCTTGTTGCAGAGCGCCATGTTCACCCGGGACGTCTCCATGTGCTGCTCATGGACCCGCGACCCCTCGACGAGGTCCTTGATCATGTAGAGCACGACGACGATGGTGACCCCCACGACGATGGGACCGACGATGGCCGGAATGGCTCCGAGCCCGGGCGCACGCCCGAGCCCCATGTCCTCCGCCTCGCGGACCATCTGGGTGATGCCCTTCGGTCGCTTGTCCCGGCAGTAGTTCTCGTAGGTCTGGCCCTCCCGCCCTTGGTCGGCGCCGAGCGCGCTGTCCTTGACGGCGTAGAGCACGTCCTTGAGTTGACGGCTCTTGCGGATCGCGTCCTCACACTGCTCCGCCAGCTCGGCGGCGTACTCGGCCAAGTCCGGGGCCAGCGTCTGGACACCGAGGTTGTTCGCCACGACCTGGTACTGAGACAGCGCGCTCTGGTAGCGGTGAGCCGCACGGTCGAGTTCACCGAGGTGGGGATACAACTCGCACCACCCGTCCATCTGCTTGCGCTCGAACCAGGCCATGAGGTTGTGGTAGCTCGACCCGTCGACCGCGCCGAGCCCACTCAGGCCGTACATCCGGCGCTGGAACTGATGGTACTGCATCGTCGCCTCACTTCAGCAGGAAGAACGCAGCGCCGAGAACGGCAGCCGCCCCGAGCAGCATCTTCTTTTTCTGCTTCGCGGCCTCTTCAGCAGCCTCTTGAGCAGCCTTCCGGGCACGCATCTGGTCGAACAGACGCTGCTCGAACGCGGCGCTCGCCGGGTCGACCCACAACGGCGTTCGTGCCACCGCGGCATCCGCGTTCTTCTTCAGTCGGGCGCCCTGCCGGGCCGCCTGCGCGTCGAGGGACGCCAAGACGTACTGGAGGTCCACGGGGGTACTACCCAGGCCACCCACACCACTCAGAAATTGCATACCACACCTCTTGGACGGCGGAGAATGCAATCACAGTACCCGCCAAGGATGGGCGCGGCAATACCGTTGTTGTCACCGGGTCGCGGCGTACGCAGCGCCGGCTGCGAGAGCCAGTAGCAATACGGTTTTCCCGGCAGAGCCCTGTGTGGGAGCACTATCCGCGGGGGACTCGTCGGCCCCATACGACTCCGGGGCCGCGTAGCTCTCGCTGGAGAGATTGTCGACACTCCCGGGGACGTCGGTCTTCTTTCGCTGCGTGCTCGCCGTGATCAGGCTGCCACCAAGGGCCTCGATGATCTTCTTCTGGGCAAGCGTGACGGCGTTCTCTCGCTTGGCGAGCGCCTCCACCGAGCCCGCGGGCTCCGGTCGTCCGGTCTTCTTCCGCAGTTTGATCGCAGACTTGGCCAACGCCAGATGGTTTTTCGCCTTCTGGTATTCCGCACACGCCTTCGTCAAGCGGTCGTACGTCGCCGACCCACCGTGGATGGCGCCATCGAAGCCTGCCTTCAAGACTCGGATGGACCCTCCCACGGCCACGAGCAGCGTCCCCATCCGGCCGCAGACCTTATCGCAGGTCTTCCGCAGAGCTGAAGACCCGACGTCGAAACGCGACCCCGCGATCATCAGGAAGTCCTTGAAGTCGAGGCTGTCTGCGGCCACAACGTGCTGCATGAGGTCGGAAGCGCCCCCCATGAGGGTATCCAACGGCCCCGGGATGGCGGACTTCCCGAGCCCCGAGAGCGAAACGTAGTGCATGGTCAGCCCTTGCGGCCGATGTCGACGGCCCGGTAGTTGGTGGTACGAGAAACCATTTCCTGTGTGAACGGCCCGGCGACCGGGTCCAACACGATCCACGAGCCCTTGCGGCTGTCCCACACACGGAGAAACGTGTGACTATGGGGGCCGTTCTTGGACTCGAAGCCCGCGGTGACAACCTGCACAGGTGCCCCCACGGCAGCCGCCAGTGCGCCGAGGACGGCGTTCATCTTCCGAGGCTCGCGGCTCTTCACGAGAGCCCCGAGAAGCACCGCTAGGTCGTCGCAGTCACCAGCGCCTGTACGCAGAGACAAGTGCGGCTGATGCAGCATCTCCGCATTCGCGGGATCACGGACGTATCGAACCCGGCGGCACGCATCATAGAAGATGGCCGCAAGCTCGGACGTGTAGTCGTGCGGGTAGACATCCTTGACCGCGGCGATCGCCACATTGCGGACGTCGGGGTGCGTCTGGCCCTCGGTGATGAAGCGGACCATGTGCTCTACGGTACTCTGAACGCCGCGATACGCTTTGCGCTCGACGCGGTAGGTCGGTCCCGAAATGCCTTTGCCGCGGACGGGTCGGTTGTGCATGAGGGGAGAGTACGCGACACTCCCCAGCGACACAACCTGGAGGAATGCAGATGGAAGGTGGATTCAACGTCGGAAACGCCAACGACAGCACCCAACTCGGGCCCGCGCAGTATTTGGGCGTGTACGTCAACAGCAGCCTGACGAGCGCATCGTGGACGAATCTCGACAGTTCGTCTTTCCTGTCCGCGGCCTACTCGGGGTCGTCGCCGAGCGCCATCCCCATCAATCGTCTGTTTTTGCAGATCATGGTGATGAACTTGGGTTCGTCCCCGATCTACATGGTGTTGGACACCGTACCCGGGACGGGGCCGTCGAACGCCGACGCGACGCTCATGTTCCTCGGCAACACCAGCACGCTGGTGACGGTGGCGTCGATCTTGCCCACCGACACGACTGTACGCGGGATTCGCAACATCTCCATTCGGGGGGACTTCCCGAACGGCTTCGCGTCGTATTGCCGACTGCAGGCCGCATTCACGACGGCCTACGGCCCCTGACGATCTCTCAGGGCGTTTCGTCCTGCAGGATCGCCTCGTGCAGCCCCTGCAGCCAGCGCGTGCCCCGGGGGGTCGCGAGCGTGGTCATGCCCAACGTCTCGGCAGCGGTCGAAAGCTCGCTGGCGACCTCGTCGCTCGGGCGCTCGATCAACGCCTCGAACATCTGCTGGGCATCGGCCGACATGCTGCCCTGCTGCATCTTGACCAGACCAGCGACCTGGTCGGGGGTCATGCCTCCGTTCATGGCCTGCTCGAGTTGAGCGAGCAGGTCACGGAGCGGTGTCACGTCCGGGTGGACATCCACGGTCGGGTTCACCGCGGGGGTGCTCTGAGTCGCGGGGACCGTCGGCTGCGGAAGTTGCGGCTGGGGGGGCATCGGGCGCTGGCCCGCGAGGGCCAATCGGGTCTGGGCAGCAATCTGGGTGGCAGCCAACCGCCCCTGGATCTCCTGCTCCCGCAGTCGGATCACGTCGCGCCGCGCCGTATCCGCCCGCGACAGAACAGGCTCGGCCGCGGCCATGAGCTTCGTGGCGGTGGCCGCGAACCGGCTCATGGGGTCATCGGGGACGGCCGGTTCTTCCTCCTTCGCGGCGGTGACGGGGCCAACCATGCCCAATTCGCGCATCTGGCCCGCCATGGCCGCGACCTTGCCGAGAGCGACCTGCGGTTCAGCCGCCTTTCGGGCCTCGGCCAACTCCGTACGCGCGTTCGCCAGTTCGTCCTTGAGGCGAGACACCTCGTTTTCGAGCGCCTGTTTCGTGCTCGCCTCCCGGGACTCGAGCATCGTCTTGAGCAGGTTCGTGCTCGTCTCGCTTGACCGGCGCTCCTCCCCGACGCGTGTCGCGACCTCGCTTGACGTCCGCTGGAACATCTCGTCGCAGCGCCGCTGAGCCGAGTCGCGCTCGGACGTGAGCAGGGCGATGCGCGTCTCGAACGACGTGGTCAGCATGCGTACCGCGTCTTCGACCCGATTCCGGGTCGCCGCCTCGGCATCCCGCAGCCGCTGGTTCATGTCCTCACGCGTCAAGTCGATCTGACGTTGCAGGCTCTTGACTTCACTCTCACGCTGGTCGAGCAGTGACCGTCGCTCCGCCTCGTGACGCTGATTCAGCACCGCCACCTGCTGCTCGTGGTTGAGTCGCAGGGTCGTGAGCTGCTGATCGTAGTTGGAGCGCAACGACGTGATCTGCTGGTCGTAGCTGCCCCGAAGGGCGGTCGTCTGCGCCGCGAAATCCTGGCGCTGCTCCTCCATGCGGGCCTTCATGGCCTGCATGCCTTCCTCGTAGGGCTTGTTGGCGCGATCCTCCCGGGCAAGCAGCGCGTCGCGGAGCGCCTGGTTGTCGCTGACCATGGTTTCGAGCTGCCGGGTCAGCGCCGCTTGGGATTCGCCGTTGGCTTCCTTGAGGATACGCATCGCCGATGTGTCGTTGGCGGCCTCGGCACGGCGCGCCATCCGCTCCTTCACGAGGTCAGCGGGGCTCGCACCTTCAGACAGGGAGGGTCGAGGCATGTCGAACTCCGGGTTGAAGCCCGGTCCCCGGAAAGGGGGGCGAGGCAGGTAGCCGCGCATGTCCCGCTCGAAGCGGCTGTCCCGGTCTCCGAGGGGGGGCCGAGGATCGAACCGCTCACCCCGGTCACCCGGGAAAGGGCGACCCATACGCTCGCGAACTTCACGCCGATGTCGGTCCGGCCCCTCGAAATCGTCCATGCCCCCACCCATGTCGTCGTCGTCTTCGTTGACCTCGAACGGCTTGGCCGACGGGAAGGCCACCGGATTCTTGTCGGGCCCAGGGTACGCCCGGGGCGGCCCCGCCAAGTCGAGCATGAACGTGTCGATGACACGCTTTGCCCCTCTCCCCTTCCCGACCGCCTTCGCGGTGATCCGGTACTGACCCCCACCCCACTTCTGGAGGATGCTGGACTCGTCGGTGGGCCCCTCGAGGTCCTCCATGAAGCCCGTGGCCGCGATGGCATCGTGGTACGCGGGGAGCAGGCGCTCCAGCGTGAACCACCGCGCCGATTTCTCGTTCATCAGTTGGGACATCCACGACTGAACGTCCACCGGCGATTCCAAATCGCTCATGTGATCTCCCTTCATCTCAAGACGGTTTCTGCATAATAAGCACGTTGCCGCTTGCCGCAAGCCCGACGGTGGTTATAGAGTAGGTACAACAGCTTTGGAGATGTGGAGTGCCTCCCCGCCTCAGAAAAGCCCCCCCTCCTGCCGAGTTGGGGGCCGATGGATTGCCGGTGCTGCCCTATGCACCGGCACAGGACGATCTGGGCATCTGCCCGGCGTGCCTTATGGCCGCTCGGGTGGCGGTCCACCAGCGGGGCGGGTTCTACACCCACTGCCGGCACTGTGGATTCAGGAGCTTCACCAGCACCCCCGCGGGTGCCGTCGTCTTCCGGGCCATGCAGCGGCTGCTGCGTGACGTGGAGATGAGGAAGATTTTGCGAGAGTCACTCCTGCTCGAGATTGAACGCGTCGAGCAGGAAATGAAGACCCCACCCCTCCCGGGTACAGGAAGCCCGGGGTAACCGAAGAGGAAGAGGAAGACGAACATGGCCTCGAAGAGCGCCGAATTCGCGCGCAGCGACTACTACACCATCGCCCCCGAGCAGATCGTGTTGATCGGGATCGACACCGTCGATGGAGACGAGCACGTCCTCGCAGCCGACCTGGTCAACCACGAGCCGCCCGACGAGAGCTTCATTCGCAACGTCAAGAAATTCGGCGTGTTCACGCCGATTCTGGCGCGCAAGACCAAGGTGACGGGCCCCGACGGCGAGACCAGCACGCGCGTCGAGGCCATCGCGGGCCGCACGCGCGTGCTAGCCGCTCGCGAGGCGAATCGCCGGCTTGAGGCCGAGGGCGCTCCGACCCTGAAGATCCCGGTCATCTTCAAGGTCGCCGAAGAACGGGTGCTCGCGGGCATGATCGTGTCCGAGAACGAGATGCGTCGCACCACGACGCCGCTCGAGAAGGCACGGGCGCTCCAGCGGGCTTACGCACGCGGCATCACGCGGGAAGAGGCCGCGGAACTCTTCAACAAGGTTCCGGCGAGCATCGAGCGGTGGGAACGCCTGATCAGTCTGCACCCCGACGTGATCAAGCGCGTCGAAGACGGCGAGATCAATGCCACAGCCGCGCTGGCGGTGGCGGACCTGCCGCACGACCAGCAGGTCCAGGCCCTCGAGGAGGCCATCGGCAAAGTCTCCGCGGCCGGAAAGCGGGCCTCGGGGGCGGGCATCAAGCGGGGTGCCAAGGGCGTGGTGGGGCACAAGGCCCTGACCCCGAAGACCTTCAAGAAGATGCACGCCTGCGCGGAGGCGGACGACCTCCTGCACCCCATGCTCCGCTCGTTCCTGAAGTGGATCATCACGGGCGACGATGATGGGAACGTCGAGGGCTTGTCCGTCGTGCTCTCGCGCATCGAGAAGAAGCCGAAGGCCACCGGCGAGCGTCGTGCCGTGGGTCGCCCGCGCAAGGAAGCGGGGGAGGCCCCCAAGGGCCGCAAGACGGCCAAGGACAAGACCCCCAAGGGTCGCAAGACGGCCAAGGACAAGACCCCCAAGGGTCGCAAGACGGCCAAGGGCAAGGTGGCCAAGGACAAGGCGGCGACCCCTGCGCGTCGGCGTCGCGCCGAGCCCGCCGCAGAGCAGGTCACCGGGCAGGAAGCGACGACCGAGTCGGCCCCCGCTCCCTGACCAAGGCGACCGGCCCCGTCAGGGGGTCGGTTCGCTGGAGCCGTCGGTGGGGGCTTCCGCCGCCACGTCCGTCACCGTCGGGTCCGCCGCGCTGGCCTCGGGGGTCACGCCGGGCAGAATCGACACCGGTGGCTCGTCCCCCGGGGGCACCGCCCCGCCTTCTTCCTCTTCACCTTCTCCGCCATCTCCCGCTTCTCCACCTTCTTCCTCGTCCTCGTCGTCCTCCGCCAGGTGTTCCGTGTACGTGAACACGGCGGACTCGATGTTGCCGCACGCGACCACGAGCACGTCGGTCTCCGGCAAGCCCAGACGCAGCAGCCCCGTGCGGATCACCTCGATGTTGACCGCGACGGCGTTGAACAACTCCCCCGCCAGGGTCTCGCGCGCCGTGATGAACGCCATGTCGGCCTTGTCGCCCACGGCGTCCACGAGATCCTCGACCTCGGAGAGCCGTGCGCCGTTCTGCGCGACCTGCACGGTGATCTCCTGCAGGCAGGGCAGGACGTAGTCCTTGAGCAGGGTCGGCGGCGGGTTGGGCCTCTCCAGCGCGCGCTCGAACCGAGCCAGCATGTTCTCCAGATTGACGGTGCTCATCAGGTACGCTCCTCGTGCTTGTTGCACTCGACGATGTAGGCGCCGACCAGTGGCGTCGGCGGGGACGTGAAGAGGCAGTCTGCTGCGCCCACGCGGCGATGCTGCGCGATGGGCCGGGTGGACATAGAGTGCGCGAGCGACTTGCGCAGCCAGAAGTGCTTGCAGGTGTAGCACACGATGAGCTTCTTCATCTCATCCGAGGGCGCGTAGTTCGCGTCCGCCCCCGACATCTCTGCCATGAATTCACCCGGTGGTGGGAACGGCGCTGAGAACTGCCCGTTCGATGCCTCCTCGGGTGGGCTCGTGTCTCCTGGCAAGACCAAGTTCGGCATGTCGTGTCTCCATGTAGGCTGGATTGCCCGTGGAAGGATTATAGGCACGCAAGGGTTGATTACAATGCGGAAACCGCATCTGTTGATGTTCTCTTGGCGTTGAAGCCCCCTCGTGTCTTGATAGCGGCGGCGCCGTCAGATACGGTGCGCGTGGAGGTCTTCATGTCTCAATCCAATGTGTGCCGCACGGTGCCTTTGCCGGTCACCGTCGTTCTGACCGACGGGGTGCAGCGCACCCTGACTTCGACGGACATCCCGGGATTCCCCTCTGGCGGGATCATCGTGGGGTGGGATGTGGCAAACGTAACGACCACGACGAGCACGATCTGGGCCCGCGTGAGTGCCACACCCATTACCCTTCCTGGGACGGACCCTGGGAACGCAGTTCTACTCACCAGCGGAGGACGTTACGCGTTCATCCGAGACGAGGGTATCTTCAACACCGAAGATTCGACCTTCTGGGGAAGCCTCCGCGTCCTCAGCTCTGGTGGCGCGTACACCTGCTGCGCTGTTGCAACGGTACTTCTGCCCCCGGGGGTGTCCGCATGAACAAGAAGCTGATGGGGGGTGCGTTCCTGCTCGTATCCGCTGTTGCCCTTCTGCGCGGCCGAAAGGGAACGATCAGGACCGGGTCTGGGACGGCCGATCAGGATGACGGCCCGGTGGCTCCTGTGGCTGATAAACGATTTTCCGAGGCGATGTCGAACGCCGGACTCTCCTCGGCCCAAGCCGACCGCGCCACCGCCTTCCACACACAGTGGGACATCGATGGTGTACCCCTGCTCATGCAACTGGCTCTCATCGCCAACGCCATCGAGGAGTCCAGGCTCACGCTGTGCGTACGCAGCGCCGTCGGGCTGGCAGACGACAAGAAAGGCGGGTCGTGGACCGCCTTTCAGATCCTCTTGCCGTCCGTCGAGTTGGCCGCCCAGAAGCTCGGCCTGGCCCTTCGGAGCGTTCTCCCCGACCGGGAGCCCACCGGGGGGGACTTGGTCCGGTTCGCCCGCAATCAGGCGCGGATTGCCGTCGTGGTCGCCGTCGACCCCCAACTCCTTCGATTCCAGTGGGACTCCGGCCAGGTCGAATTGTCGGCCTTCGACCTGTTCACCCGCTGGGCGGCGGGGCCGGCGTGGCCCGGAAAGAAGGTGTTGGCGACGGACACAGCCCAAGCCGTTCTCGGGGGGCGACTGCCGGACGAAAACCACTTGTCGGATGCCGTCGCGGAACTGCGAGCCCGGGGGGCGACAATTGCTCCCGGGGCCCTCGAGAAACTCAGCCACTTCCGCAAGCTGCGGAACTCCATTCAAGGATAATCATGGCACGCGCACGATCGGGTGGGTTTGGAGCGGCGGCAACAACACCGGGTGGCGGAGGTGGTGCCACGGGTCCGACGGGGCCGACGGGACCGACGGGCCCGACTGGCTCGACTGGCCCGACTGGACCGACTGGCCCGACGGGTGATACAGGCGCTACAGGCGCCACTGGCGCCACTGGCGCCGGTGCGCCCGCGACCTTTGACGTTTACCAGCCAGAGCATGGGCTGACTGTTGGTGACGCAATTTTCCGTGCCAGCAAGGATTGGCTCGCATCGAGTGCTGATCTACTCGGGACGGCTGATGTAGATGGTATCGTCGTTGCGGTTGCTGATGCTGACAACTTCACGTACGCCATTCCAGAGCAGGAACTTTCGATCTTTGCGGGTTTGGTCACGGGCAGTACGTACTTCTTGAGTGCTACAACGCCCGGGGCGTACACAACGGTAGCGCCGACCACTCCGGGCTACATCAATAAGCCGGTACTTCGCGCGCTGAGTCCGACGACAGCGTTGTTTGTCGACATGCGCGGGGTTCAGATCCAGACATTGCCTGTTGGGCCGACGGGCGCGACGGGTGCGACGGGTGCGACGGGTGCGACTGGTGATACTGGCCCTACTGGGGCCACGGGTGACACGGGTCCAACTGGCGCGACCGGCGATACGGGTCCGACTGGCGCAACTGGCGCAACCGGCGCAACCGGCGCAACCGGCGCAACCGGCGCGACCGGCGCGACCGGCGCTGGCGGCGCACTCGGCTATTACGGCTCGTTCTTCGACACGACTACGCAGACGCAAACGGCGACCGGGACAGCTAAACCGATGCAATTGAACCAGTACCCTCCGGCAGTGGGTACTGAAGCAAACGGCGTGTCGATTGCAAACGACAGTTTGGGCAATCCAACGCGGATTGTTGTCGCAAATGCGGGCACGTACAACATCCAATTTTCTGCGCAACTGGAGAACGCAGATAGCCAACTTCACGATGTTGACATCTGGCTGGCACTGAACCGCGAGAATGGCGGTGGAACGGTGGCCAACACGAACACGCAGACAACGGTCCCGAACGCGCACGGTGGGGGTACTGCGAATCGCGGCAACACGGTTGCCGCGTGGAATTTCGTATTGACGCTGGCCGCAGGTGATTATGTCGAGTTGATGTGGAGTGTGACCAACACTCAAATTGCAATGCCGACATACACTGCGGGGTCGCCGCAGCCGGCAACTCCAAGCCTAATCTTGACTGTACAGCAGGTGATGTACACACAGGTTGGCCCTACGGGCGCGACTGGTGCGACCGGCAACACTGGTCCCACGGGCGCGACTGGTGTGACTGGCGCGACTGGCGCGACCGGCGCGACCGGCGCAACTGGCGCGACGGGCTCTACTGGAATTGCTTACGCCGCCGACGTATGGGATTTCACATGGGATGCGTCGGCTGGATCAACGATGGCCGCGGATGGATGGACTACCGTTGGGTCTATTACAGATACCGCCAGCAATGTGGGCTCCTATACTGCACGGCTTCTGACGCCTCCCGCAACGTCCGGTGCCAACTACATGCAGCGCACGATTGGTACAGGTGACGCTCGGGTGACCACTCCACCGGACCCGACGAAGTACGGAATTGTGACCGGGGCGCCGATTGCAGGTCCGTTTGAACTGCGGGTGTTGGCGCAGTTCCCCGCGTCCGCGACCGGGCTTGTGAACACGTTCGCCTTTTGTATGCAAGCTGGCGGTAATCAACTGATCCCGGCCGTCACGACAACGGGATACGTGTCCTCGAATGCGGCAGGGACGTTGACGTCGCTGACGCTGACTGGAGGGTTGGCCGACCGACCTATCTGGTTCACGATTCGAGGTCAGAATGGTATTAATTCCGGCAATACGACGGCGACGTGCGCCTTGGAACTTTGGGCAGGTCCATTTCTGGTCTGGACGGGTGTTTCGTCGACACCCTGGGCTGGGTTTTCTGCTGGGTCCGAGGGCCTGTTTCGTATTGGGCGACTCGTCGGCGGGACTTTGACCGGAGTCCGCGTTGCGTCGATCTACTGGCGGGCGGGCTTGAATCAAGCC
>Ga0208783_10002044_pt1 | contig 11729 bp, 21 predicted proteins | sample DEB19_08_DNA_2_FD_184529 | JGI IMG/M metagenome (GOLD analysis project Ga0208783, IMG submission 184529) | Aqueous microbial communities from the Delaware River and Bay under freshwater to marine salinity gradient to study organic matter... | ecosystem: Environmental > Aquatic > Marine >... | reverse complement strand
CAGCCCGCACAGCAGGAGATTGATGCATGATCACCATAAAGATCCGCTTGAAGCGTTACCAGATGGACGGGCAGCACATAGCAAAAAACGCCATAGCGACGCTTGAAGATACCACGATTGATCTACCAATTGCGGAGTGCTCATCCCCTTGCCCGCACTTGGGAGAGTACAAACCCATAGTGAACACCCACGCCATCGAGAAGGCACTACGCCGCCACGGGCATATTTACCCCATTGCACGCGATCAGCAATGGACCTACGGCCTAGTCTAGCCCGCCAGACAACCAACAAACCAAACAATCGGACCAACACAAACCGACAAAGGAGCGAATCATGATCGGCATATCAGGAATTTTGTGGGGAGAGCGCGACCGCCACCCCGGCACAGGCACGCCCGCATTTTCACCCCCCTCATTGAGCGATACCAAGGGCGACGATCCGGCGAGCGATACCAAGGCCGACGTTGATCGCCGTGCGGAGGATTTTCTTTCCCGTGGCATTGCGCGGTCCATGCGCAGCAACAGTCAGGGGTTTGGCGAATGATGGCCGAGCACGTCACCATATTCCTCGTAGGAGCGTTTGTGGGCGCAGCAATCGTCCGGCAGTACCCAAGGCCGCCCCGAGACTTTGACGCGGCCTTAGAGGCTTACAGGGACGCAGCAGCGTCATTCTGTGAGGCTGTGTTGAAGGGCTTTGGAAGTACAACTGAATGGGATAGGTTCCGGCAGGCGCGGAAAGAGTATCTCGTGGAATCGCAAGGGGAGGATCTGTCATCGTGAACATCATTGACCAACAAATCGAACAACTGAAAACCATGTCCGCCACCCTAACCGAAATCGGTTGCACCATCGACGACCTACGCGCCGAACGTGACCTGCTACGCGCCGAAAATGCACGGATGCAGATTGAGATACAAAGGCTGACGTTGAAACTTGAACAGGCACTACAGCCGCAAACTTAGCCTACTCTTGCCGCTAGGATTGTCTGCCTAGAGGCTACTGGTGGTCCCCGGAGCTATCTGTTTCCGCGTGGTGACGGGGACCACCACGATAATTATGTTGACATAAAGAGGAAGATCGGTTATGAGTATATCCATCGACCACATCGAGGACACCCGAGGCCCTGACGATGACTCCGAGATGCGGTGTGCGCAATGCGCCAGGTTGACTCACTTGTGCATCTGTCCCGAGGGACCAGACATCAGCGAGTACACCTGCTTCGATTGCGGGGAGTATCTTGAGGATTGCGAATGCGATCACGAGTCGGATGAGATTGATTAGCGATACCAAGGGCGACGCTTTAACAAGGAGACCGCGAAATGAAGAACCGTGAGTATATCGAGCAGTTGGCGCATTACCTAAGGAGGCATATCGAGCAGTGCAAGGCGTGGAAAGATTCTACGCAGAAGCGACTGGCACATCTTGAAAGAGTGGTGTTAAATTCAGTTGACGCACCAACACAGACCATCAGGCCTGATCGTTATACGGGTGAAAGGCTTGGACCTTCCAACGCAGAGAAGTGTAAGAAGGTTGACGAAGCTATGGAGTGGTTCACGAATCCACCATCACTCACACCTAAGCCGGAGTACGACCCGGCAGACGTGGCGTTCAACCGTGCGAAGCCGTGGGAGTGGCAAGTACCAACCGCCGCGCCGGTCGATGAGCTTGCGGCCCTCCGCGCCGAGAATGCGCGGCTGGTTGCCGAGCGCGACGCCCTGCGCGCCCGCATCGAGGCGGGGACGGTGGTGTGGGGCGAGAATTTTCAGGGATTGTCTAACTTTGCTGACTTTGTAAAACCGTGCGACACCCACACCGCCCGCCTTATCGACATCGCGCCGATCTCCGACGCTGGCAAAATGGTGGACGAGCGCAAGGGCAAGGCTGATAGGCGAGAGGAATGTATTCATCCCCGCTCTGGTAGTAATCCTCGCTACGGCAAGAAGCCCATAAGGAGCGTAGATACAGCCAGATGGGTTGCCACTATTGAACACGCCCGCAGCAACGACCGCCGCCGCACTCCCGGCACGCGGGCGGATAGAAAGGCGGAGGCATGAAGATCATCGGAGTCAACAAACCCGTAGGCACCTACGACGACAAAGCCACATTCATTTGTGAACTTTCGTTCGAGGAAATGAAGAGGCTTCACAACTTCATCCACGGCGGATACGAGTACGTCATGGACAAGTTTAAGCAATCAGACTTGTCTGGACTTATTGACAGAATCGAGAAAGCCCAAGTGGCAGAGAATAACCTTGCTGGCATTCTCCGTTCGCACAACGACCTTACCGACTACATAGCGAAAGCTAGACATGAGAAAGGAGGCACCCCATGACCCCCACCAACCTCGCCCGCCTCGCCGCGTGGGCTGGAATCACGCCGGAGACGCATCGCGCGGCGTTTAAGTCTCAGGTAGGCGGCTATCCGCACAAAGATGCGTGTTTCCGCTCTCTAGTATGGATATTTATCGGCCCCGACCCGACCGACCCCGCCGCCGACCCGCGTGACGTGGACCGCGTGTGGCTGGCGGAAGTCTGGCACACGCTTGGCAAGGAATGGGAATTCCGCACAGGCCCAACGCACGCAGACAACCCCAACGAGGCGTGCTGTGCGCGAATGAAATCTTCTAACCTGATGGACTACGCGCCTTCCGCCACCCTCGCCCTGCTGCTCGCCGCCCGTGCGGCTGGCGTGCCGGAGATCGTCGAGTGCATGGGGGATGAGGCATGACCGACCTATCCGCCTGCACGTGCTTGTGGTCAGTCACAGCCACATCGCAGTCGCTACATGACGTTGACCCGAAATGCCCGCTGCACGGGCAGGGAGTGAGGAAGTGAGTACACCTACCATCGACGCGCTAATCCAAGCTGGCTACAAAGAGTGGAACGTCCCAACTATCTGGAATTGCGACCGATTCTTCCAGAAGCTCATTTACGATGATGACGGCAAAAAGTACTACATCAATGCGAAGTACTACGACTGGACTAAATACCCGCAAGTGTCATATCGGACTGAATCGGTAGAGTTTGACGTTCAGTTTCGTCATGTGGAATATGACGAGATGATCAACGTGCGTATTCAAGTGCAAGACATCCAGAAAGGCGAAGAGTTGATCGAACAGATTTATACTCGCATGGAGTGCGCACCTTATGACGACTAATACGCCCGACCGCTACCACACCAGCCAGACCGCCACGTGCAAAACGTGCGGCTGGCAATGGCGACAGACACTACACCCCGTGCGCAACGTACACGAGCCGGTCGAGTGCCCGAAGTGCGAGCGCACGGCCAGGATGGCCGACCTAAACCGCGTGCTGAACGTTAACAGCGATTTGAAGGGGAAGTGACATGACCATCTACCGCGCCGTCCCCGACCTCGTTGGTGGTGCTCGCATCGAGACGAAGAATCTCACCTTGAACAGCGACCTATGGCGCAAGGCATTGCAGGCGTCCTTGTGCGATGGGTGGCGTGCTTTCCGTCAGCTTGCCGAGCGTGATGCGGAAGCAATTCGCCGCAAAGAAACTTGTTGACACTATAGGGATTGTGGTGTAGAATCACTATAGAGTTTCGGTACAAACACAACGTAGAAGGAGTCCTTGATGAGAAAGTTTATCTTGCAGCACAATGCCGAAGGTGGAGCGACGGGCGTAAAGGTAATCTGCGCCGATGAGTTTGCGACGACCGCAACGGGCGGAATCCTGTTCATCCGAGACAACAACGTCATCGCGGCGTTTTCGAGCTACGCAATCTGCTCGGAAGAAACGGCTGCACTGGCTTGTGAGGCTGACACACAGGCTTGGATTGCTTTGAACTCGCAAGTAATCTTTGCAAGTTGAATCGACTTTGGCGGTGCGGCGTGGAGGGACACGCATTGCGTGCGACTACGAGAGGCGAGGGTAGGCACCAGCAAACCACGCGCACGCTCTTAATTGCCAGTCGGTTAGATTCCGGCCACCGCCACCAATCTTGCTCAGGGATGGGACTACCCGTCCGGCAAGTTAGGCCGAGTGCGTAGCGCAGAGCCTAGCCGGGGACAAGGGGCTACATGCCCCGTTCGATGGGAAGCAGGACGCAACCCGGAGACTTGCCCGGCAACCATTTGAATCTAACTTTGTTCGGTACGGTTCTTTTAAATCCTTGCGGGGACACCACATTCCATCGTGTGTGGTAGTACGAAGGGCTTGCAAGCCTGTTATGCTTGCTTGCTTGACGTTTAAGAGCCTCGTTAAATCCCCGAGCTGCGCATGGGTACTTGGATTCCAACATGCGCAGGCCGTACCGCACAGTTTTCCCCCTCCGGCTGGCGCAGACGCCTCCCCACGTGTTCCCCTGCACGAGTCTGCGCCAGCCACCTTACTTAACTTAGGAGACCGCGAATGAATATCATCGACATCAACAATAAGTATCGGTTTGCCAAACTGGACGACCTGAATTGGGCTATCCAAGAAGGCAAAGTGATCAAAGAGTCCAAAAATCCCGAACTGATTGGGACTACGCGATGGGAAAACATCTCCTATCACCTAGACCTTGCGCAAGCGTGTACAAGGCTTGCCAAGACGCTAACCGACGAATCCTTATGCGACACCCTACAAGATTACTCAGACACCCTGAAACGCCACTGTGACGCTCTAGCGGCAACAGTAAAGACCGCATAATGGAAACTACCAAGATTGAATACCGAGTCAGCCCACAGAGACTCTTGAATCGCAGGAGCAACCTGAAACTGAGTCGCGCCGACCTTGCTGCAAGGGTTGGTATGCAGGATCCCGCCTATCTCTACCAGATGGAGAAGTCGGCCAAGAATTGCAGCATCGACCTAGCGATTCGTCTTGCGAAAGCACTCGAATGCGAGGTGCAAGACTTACTCGACGTATACGACAAGTCCTGACAGAATACCAAGGAGACCGCGAATGACTCCCCGCATCGTTACCTACTCCGAATTGCAGTGTGCCGACACTTGCCTTCGGAAGCACAAGATACTCTATGGCCTGAAACTACGCAGAGCCAAGCAAGAGAAGGCACTACGCATCGGTACAGCCATCCACAAGGCTTTGGACTTGCACGCTACGGGGTGGCCGGTTGCGCACGCCATTATGTGCGTCCGAGAGGATTACGCGGCGTATGAGCCATCCTTGAGCGTTGACGAGGCACTGCACGTTGCCTACGAGCATGAGATGGTGGCGCAGGTGCTTGCGTGCTATTTCTGGTATTGGGAAGCCGAGAACGCGCAGATCAAGTGCATTGAGTCGGAGATGCAGTTTGCCATCCCGATTCGTAACCCCAAGACCAATCGCGCCATCTCCACGAAGTACGCTGGCAAGATTGACAAGCTAGCCGTGGTGGACGGGCTACTGTCCATCATCGAGCACAAGACGACGAGCCAAGACATCAGCCCCGACAGCGACTACTTTAAGCGGTTGCGTATTGACGCGCAGATCGGCAACTACTTCGCGGCGGCACGTACCCTCGGGCATGACGTACAGCAGATCATCTATGACGTGATTCGTAAGCCTGGACTGCGCCCTACGAATATTCCCTTGTTGGACGATGACGGCATCAAGATTGTGCTGGACGCTAACGGCGAGCGCGTGCGTAACAAGGACGGCAAGACGTGGCGACAGACATCCAGCGAGGAGCTTGGCTACGTCCTACAGACCCGTGTGGAGACGCCTGCGGAGTTTGGCGAGCGTATCCGAAACGACATCGCGTCACGCCCCGAGTACTACTTTACGCGCCGTACCATCGGTCGTATCGACGCTGACGTTGCCGAGTCCGAGCAGGCGTTGTTCGACAAGGCGAAACGTCTGGACTACCACCGCAATATCAACTCGTGGCCGCGCAACACGGGAGCCTGCATAGGCTTTGGCCGGTGCGCGTGCTTCGACCTTTGCACGAATAGCTTTGACCCTGACGCGGGCATTGTGCCTGATGGATGGGAACGAGTAGACAACCAACACACAGAACTGGAGCCGACAGAATGACACCCCCGACTACCCCCCCACCGCCGACATTATCGGCACCACCCCCGCCGCCCAAGGGAACACAAAGCACGCCCAAGGCTGCTGTGAACGTCCCCGTGATGAGCGTGAAGCCTGCCGTATTCACAGCGCCTCGCATTGTAGTCATTGGCACCGAAGGTGTAGGCAAGACTAGCACGCTAGCCTATGCTCCTGATGCTTCAATCATTATGGTTGGTAACGAGACGGGATACAGCACGCTAGCAGGTGTAGACCGTGCCCCGCAGATCCCTTCCGCTACCGTCACCACATGGGAAGAGTTTAACGCGCTACTGGATTCTTTGGCTGACAATCCGCCGTGCATCCTCGGCATCGACGCTATGGGCGGTTTGGAACGTATGTGTCACGAATGCGTATGCACGAAACACTTTAATGGAGATTGGAACGAAACTGGATTTACCGGATTCCAAAGAGGCTATGACATGGCAGTCACCGACTGGTTGTGGATGCTCTCCAAGCTGGACCGGCTGCACAATCTTGGCACCACCATCATCATCTTAGCGCACTCCAAGATTAAGCCGTTCAAGAATCCCGAAGGAAAGGACTTTGACCGCTACACGGCAGACGTTCACGACAAGACGTGGTCCGCAACGCACCGATGGGCTGACGCAGTTCTGTACATGAAGTTCGAGACTATCATTGAATCCGACAAGAACAAGCGCGTGCGCGGTATCGGAACCGACACCCGCATTCTCTACACCACCCGCACCGATGCCCGTGACGCCAAGAATCGTTACGGAATGCCCCCTGAAATCGAAATGCCCAATGACCCAAGCCAGATGTTCAACACGATCTGGCATCACATCCAACCCAACAAGGAGTCGTAACCATGCTGAATCCCGGAACCTACCTTGGCCGAATGATCGACTGTGGACAATCCGAGTCCAAGGAGAAGAAAACCCCCTTCTTCTGGATTGAGTTCAAGATCGAGTACGAGGCCGTTAACGGCGCGTGGGAGCCTATCGCGCCTACGAATCGTGATCTCAACTTCTACCTTTCCGAAGGCGCATGGGACATCTCCATCGCCAACCTGAAAAGCCTCGGCTGGAATGGCAACCTCGAATCCCCGCAATTCAATCCCGAAGTGTCCACGGGCATCAACCTCGAATGCACCCACGAGGACTACAAGGGCAAGATGCAGGAGCGTTGGGCACTCCCCTACGCCGGACGTGACCGCGCGCCGCTGGACCGTACTGCGCAGCGTGCGTTGCAGGCGAAGATTGCGAAGGAGTTCAAGGAACGTCCTGCCGGTGCGCCCACGGCCCCGCCACCTGCCACGCCTGCCGGATTGCCAACGACACACAACGCGCCGAAGCCTATTGCGACTTCGGTGGATGGTGTTGATGAAGATTCTATCCCGTTCTGATCTACTGACAACAACAACACGCCCGCCTCGGAATGGCCGGGGCGGGCAGGGAGGGGTAAAATGGATACGATGACTGTGATTGCAACGACAACCGAACCACCATCAGAGAACGAACTTCTGCGCCGTGCCATGAGGAGCGCAGAGCGCAAGTGTGAATCGGCCTTCATCAAATGGCGATGCACGCCCGATTACCCGAAAGGTCCAAAAGCTAAGGCATGGGAAACCTACCAAGCCGCTTCTGAAGCCGACATTACAGCGCAAGAGCGTTGGGATTCACGGAGGGTGCATGAGACTTACTAATATTGTTCTAGGAAAATTTAACAACGATCTTGCGATACCTTTCTCAGTTGGTGTTATTGAGAGCGATGTGGCTACCTGCTACACCTTCCAATTCCTTTGCTTCTTCATTGGCTTCAACTTTGAGGATATTGAGGCATGATCGAATTCTTCGTATCAGGCGTCCCCAAGCCAGCAGGAAGTAAGACGGCATTCGTCAACAAGCACACTGGCAAAGCCATCGTGACTGACGCCTGCAAGACATCGAAGGACTGGAAGTCCCTTGTCGCCTACACGGCCCGTGAGTACTACAAGGGCGAGCTACTGACTGGACCACTGCTTGTCACCATGACGTTCTACCAGACGCGCCCTGCGTGTCACTACGGTAGCGGTAAGAACGCCAAGGTGCTCAAGGATTCTGCACCTATGTGGCCGACCGGCAAGCCTGACGTGCTCAAGTTGACACGTGCGGTAGAGGATGCTTGTACCGGCATACTTTGGAAGGACGATTCGCAGATCGTGGACGAGCGTATCGTAAAGTGTTACGGCGACAAGCCTGGGGTGCAAATAAAGGTGCTCCCAACTTGAATGACAACAGAAAGACAATGCGTGAGCGAACAGAAGAAACACCCGCACGAATGCGACCTATGCCCTCAACCAGCCTACCACCAAGAGTGGGATAAAGAGCGAGGCGTGTGGCGAAAGTATTGCTGTGAATGCAAGGAAACGAACGATGCCCAAAACCGTAACGCTATACCGAAACCGCGACGGACGACTCGAAAGCCGAAAGGTGAAGGTGCCTGACAACGAACAGCCGGGCAACACCATTGTTGGCAAGCTGAAATGCCTTGGATGGCGCACGACCGTCGAGAAACCGAAACCAGAACCCGTGAGGAGAGATCCCGTGAAAAGTGTGATGCAATTCCGCAACGGCAGCACGATGACAATTGTTGGCGACAAGGTGACTGACATCAAGGCGGTAGGCGACCCACACGACGAGACGAACACCTTCCTCTTGCGAATCTTCGAGGAGATGATGTTCGGCCCTGTCGATGGCGAGCAGACGCTTACTCAGCCTGACGAAGAATCTGTGCCTTTGCCCGAGCACGAGACTGTTCCAGCACCGACCGAATCATTTTGATCTGCGAGGCGGTAGGCTTGTCGAAGTTGATTTTGTCCGCACGCTTCTCCAAGGCGTCCAAGGCAATCGTGCCGGTAAGGCGAGACAATTCCTCGTACTGAGCATCGCTCCAATACTTGGTCTTTTCCTTGCCCTTCTCCGTGACCTGATAGCTTACACTTGGACGCTGAGGCGCGAACGTTTCATCGGGGTTGGCGTTGTTCCAATTCAGGATGGCGCGGTCGAGTTGTAGAGCAAGGGGATCACGCTCCGACAAGTCTACCGTCTGTGACGGGACCGTAAGGCGGTACAGCCAATCCGTAGTGGCGTGCTTGCCATTATCTTTGGTGACTTCTTCACCCCAAAGGTTGATCTTCGGACGTTGCGGCATGAGGGACTGGCCGGGGAAGCCGCGCTCAAGTGTACGTGCAACCACCTTGGGGCCAAACGTTTCGAGATCGCCGGTCAGGTTGGTTTCCTTCAACGTATCCTGAGCCGCACCAAGTCCCGCACGAGCCGAATTCGGCACCCACGATGCGGCAAAGTTGCTCGCCCATGACGCCAGACTCTTCGGGTTCTCCGTAGCGTCAATGATATCACCGAGGCCGCGTAGGAACGTCTTATCCTTGGCTTGTGAGATGAAGTGGCTGTAAAACGCAGCGACAGCCGCCGTAGCTTCCCGACCATTCTTGACTTGCTTGATGTTGTTGAGTAAGTCCACCGTGGTTCCGAGCATGGTAGCGATAGGTTCTATGCGGGCGTAGCTGTACCACGTGTCGCCAATCTTGATGGACATGGGCGGCAACGCACCCATAGCAATTTCACGCGCACCCTGCTTGCCGGGAGTATAGGGTAGCGTTCCCGTCACGAACGGTTCCTCACCGTTATCCTCGTCGTTGAACAACCCAAGGGCTTCACCGAGACCAAACGCCATACCCCACGCAATCGCCTGCTGTGCGATGTCGCGTTGCAGCACACGGCCCGTGTATTCCTTGTCCATTGCCATGCGCTGGAGTAGCCGTAGGGTTCCAAGCGGCGTCTTGGCAAGGCCTGTCTTGAAGATGTTTATGGGCGTGCGAACGAACGGCAGGATGTAGCGTGCGCCAGGTACAGCGTCACGACCGTACATGATCGCCTTGCCGCCACGTCCAAGTTCCGACTGGAAAGTCAATTCCTCGGCCTTCTCAACGCCTAAACGCCATGCGTCCGACTGCAAGTCACCAACTTCCTTAGCAATGTGCGCGGCGAGAGCGTCACCTTTCAATCCCTGAGCCTTACCAGAGCGATATGCCTGAGCGTGCGCTTCCATTTCCGCAGCCATCGACTTGGAGAATTCATCCATCGCCATTAGAGCGCGGAGTGGAGCGCGGATGACGCGGCCTTTCACGCCACCAATGGCGGGATTCTTCAACGTCTCGATCTTGCTGTAATTGTGCGGTCCACCGACCTGCGCCTCGAAGGCGGGCAGTTCCGTACGCCACGATTGCAGCATGTTGCGGAAGCCACGGCGGAAACCGGGCTTCATGCCCTTCACGAGATACTGGAATTCACCCCACTGCGCCCCCGTCTCATTGCGAGCGATAGTATTGACCATAGCCTCGGCCATACGCTGCACGGTGAAGTCCCACGTGGCGTTCATGGTGTTGCCAAGCACGTTGGCGGTCTGCGTGGCGGGGTTTCCCAGCACGGACGCAAGCCACAACTCGTGCGCCTTGTCCCACTTCGTTGCATTCTCGGGGGCACGGCGACGAATGATGGATGACACAACATCAGGGTCTTTGAGCGCGTCAGGGTCTTTGAGTGGATACCCTTCCTCGATCATCTTGTCGTAGATCTTCTTGCGGCGTGCGGCTTCCCGCTTGACGATGCCGTCACGTTCCTTTTCCAGCTTGAACCGTTCCCGCTTGGACACGTCAGGCCGTTGCAGCTTCTTTGCAATCTGGTCAAGGCGAATGATGGACTTCTCGCTATTCTGGAAGAACACCGTATTCATGATTTCGATTCGACGCTGTTCAGGAGTCAGTAGCGAGTCACGGCGGCTGGCAAAATCGCGTCCTTGCTGTGTACCACCCGCGTCATACCCTGCGCGAAGCTGGCTGGCAATCTCCATGTCAGCAGTAGAACCACTCTGGAACGCCTTATTCGCCGCCTCGTTGATAAGGCTACGTGCCTTCCACGTCTCGGAATCGCTCAACACCTCACCGCGCTTGACCTTTTCGGCCACAACGGTAGGGTCTAGCATCTCCGCTTCCGCCTGTGCTTGAGCGAACGGACGAGTCTCCAACGCGGGGTCGGCGTCACGCTCCTTGATGATCCACTGCCGTACATCGTTGGTCATGCCGGGGTTGGCGCGGTTACGTTCATCGGCACCCGGCAGAATCGCTTCCTGTGGGGCCGTAGGAGGCGTTGGAGGCTGTGGAGGGGTAGTCACACCACCCTGAACCGGAACGTTGCCAGAAGGGGCAGCAGGGGGCATATTTTGAGGCGTAGAAACGGGCTGTGGCATCTCTGCCATAGGCTGTGGTGGCACCTGAGCAGCAGGAGCAACGGAAGCGGCAGTAGCAGGGGAAGGAGCCATCTCGCTCCCCCTGCCGGTGGCTAGCACTTCTTGCCGCCCTTGCCTTTGCCCTTGCTTTTCATTTGCGACCACCCCCTTTCCTTGCGGTTTGAACATGTTGTCGTAGACGGCACGCATCTCGGGCGTCATGTTGACCGCCAAAGACGTACCGCGAAGGGTCTGGTAGATGTTGTAAAGCCAATCGCGGAACTTCTGGAACACGCTACGCAATTCGGGAGTCGGTGCTTTCCCTTCACGGAGATAGCGTTCAAACCCTCGTGCGAACTTCTCTTCCGCGTCCACCGTCCACACGCCATTCTTCGCGCCCGCCCATTGTGAAGCGGCTGTCAGATCGGCACCGGAGATGTCGCGCCGGAACACGTGTCCCAACTCGTG
>Ga0208783_10002043_pt1 | contig 11729 bp, 7 predicted proteins | sample DEB19_08_DNA_2_FD_184529 | JGI IMG/M metagenome (GOLD analysis project Ga0208783, IMG submission 184529) | Aqueous microbial communities from the Delaware River and Bay under freshwater to marine salinity gradient to study organic matter... | ecosystem: Environmental > Aquatic > Marine > Coastal... | reverse complement strand
GACGGGATGTTTCGCAATGGCGGAAATGTGTGCGGGGGGCCGGACTGCAGGCCCCCCGCCAAAAAAAGGCACCGGGTACGCAATACATGATCCCGGATCGCCGTGGCGCGGGGGGTCCACGAAGGGAGCCCTGCGGCCATGACTGCATCATGGGATGCCCACGGTTTCCAAACGGTTTAGAGGGTGCGAAGAAAGGCTTAACGCGCGCGGGCCGGCGTTTCAGCCCGGCACAGAAGTCAGGCCAGCCAGCAGTCGAGAAAGCGGGAAAGCCAGTCCTTCACCGGCGCGTCATGCAGCAGGTTGCCCTCGAGATGGGCAGCTGAGTGCTGCGCATTGGGGAGCGCGAAGCGATGTGCGCCGATCACGCCCCAGCGGTGCATGGTGAGCCTGGTCACCTCCGGGTGGAACTGGATGCCGAAGGCCTTGTCACCGGCGCGGAAGGCCTGGTTCTCGAAGGTTTCGCCCGTCGCCAGACGCACGGCATCCTTTGGCAGCGTGAGGCCCTCGCGGTGCCAGTGATAAACCTGGGCGGGCCAGGGGCCGTGGTCGCGTCCCTGCTCGGTCGGCGTCAGCGGGTAATAGCCGATCTCGACCAGGCCATCGGCATGCGGCGCGACGGTGCCGCCCAAGTGCTTCGACAGCATCTGCGCACCGAGGCAGACGCCGAGAAAGGGTTTCTGCTCCTTCATCGGCACCCCGATCCAGTCGATCTCGCGAGCGATCCAGTCGTCAGGGTCGTTGGCGCTCATCGGACCGCCGAAGATGACCGCACCGGCGTGACGCTCCAGCGTCCCGGGCAGCGGGTCTCCCAGCGCGTGGCGGCGGATGTCGAGGCGGTATCCCTTCTCGGTCAGCATGTGGCCGATGCGGCCCGGCGTCGAGGCCTCGGTGTGCAGCACGATGAGAACGTCGCGCGGCGTGCTCATCGGCGTTGACCCGCGACGGCGTGGAGAACCGGCATCGCCTAAACCTCCGCCACAGTGGCCACACTCTGCCGGCCGCGGCCTTCGAGGAAGACCACCGCGAGCCCCGCGGCCATGATGAGCGCCATGCCGGCAATGGCCAGCACATCGGGGAACTGGCCGAAGACCAGGATGCCGGAGAGGGCCGCCCAGATCATGAAGGCATAGTTGAAAGGGGCCACCACGCGGGCGGGCGACATGCGGTAGGCCATGTAGATGAAGGAGTGCCCGCACATGAGGAAGAAGCCGGCGATGAACATCAGCCAGCCATGGCGGAAAGTCGGCGGCACCATCTGCTCGAAGAAAAGCGACATGACGAGCGCACCCATCATGACGATAAAGAGCGTGGAGAAGGTGACGGCGAGCGCCGGCGTCCGGGCCGGCACCTTGCGCGAGAGAATGTCGCGGAACGCCGCGCCCACGGCCGTGAGGAAGCCGAAGATGGCAAATGGCGACGACGCCACGCCTCCCGGCTGGGCCACCAACAGCGCGCCCGTGATGCCAAGGCCAACGAGAAAGAGGCGGAGCCCACCCACCTTCTCGCCGAAGAACACCCACATGCCGAGCAGCACCACCAGCGGCGAGATCTGGGCAATGGCGGTAAGATCCGCGATCGGCATCTTCGCCAGCGCGGTGATGAAGCAAAGGATGGCGAGAAGCTCGCTCAGCGAGCGCAGCAGCACCCAGGGGTGAAAGGCCTTGGGAAGTTCGCGGATGAGTCCCAGGCCATAGATCACCGGCAGGCACCAGACGATGGCCGCGATGCCGCGCATCACCAGCACCTGAAAGGGCGGCGCATCCTCCAGCGCCAGCTTCATGCAGGTGTCGTTGGCGACGAAGCTGCCGGTGGCGACGAGGATGGCGGCGATGCCGCGAAGGTTCTGGGAGAGGGCCATTCGGTCCGGAAGACGTGATAGTTGATTCGGGCAAGAATAGAGGAAATCGTCGGCCGGCGAAGGGGGTCAGGCGGTCGGGGGCCATGCGTTGGGCGGTGATGCCAGGCGGTCCCACTCCCGTCTTTCGCGCTGCCAGGGTTCAGCCTGCCGTCCTTGCCTGGCGGCCCGATCGGACCACCCGTTCAGGCGGGTGATGACGGGACAGTTGACGCCGGAAAGAAGGGTCCGCCCCTACAGCCCGCCCCTGTCCTCCAGGATCTTCTTCAGCGCCGCGCGGAAGCCCGGTCCCACGTCCGGCCGGTCCAGCGCCAGCGCCACGTTGGCGGCCAGGAAGCCCACCTTGTCGCCGCAGTCATAGGTCGTTCCACGATACTTCAGGCCGTGGAACGGCTGGCGGCCCATCAGGCGGATCATCGCGTCGGTAATCTGGATTTCGCCGCCCGCACCGGGCTCCTGCTTCTCGATCTCGCCAAAAATCTCCGGCTGCAGGATGTAGCGTCCGGAGATGATGAGGTTCGACGGCGCCAGCTCCCGCGTCTTCGGCTTTTCCACCATGCCGGTGATGGTGAAGGCGTTGTCCTTCCAGTTCTTGGCGTCCACTACGCCGTAGCGGCTCACATGTTCCCAGGGAACCTCTTCCACGGCGACGACGTTTCCGCCCCCGTGGCTTTGGTAGACGTTGATCATCTGCCTCAGGCAGCCGGGGCTGGCGTGCATCACCATGTCGGGCAGCAGCAGCGCAAAGGGCTCGTCCTTGACGATCTGGCGCGCGCACCACACGGCGTGGCCCAGGCCCAGCGGTTCCTGCTGGCGGGTGAAGCTCGCCTGGCCGGCCTTGGGCAGGTCCTTCGCCAGTGCCTCGAGGTCACTTGTCCTGCCGCGCGCGGCAAGCGTGGCATCCAGTTCGAAGGCCTTGTCGAAATGATCCTCGATCACCGCCTTGCCGCGCCCCGTCACGAACACGAAATGCTCGATCCCAGCCTCCCGCGCCTCATCCACCGCGAGCTGGATCACCGGCCGGTCCACCACCGTCAGCATCTCCTTCGGCATCGCCTTGGTGGCGGGCAGGAAGCGGGTGCCAAGCCCGGCGACGGGGAAGACGGCAGTCTTGATCGGACGGACCATGTGTAACCTCGCATTGACCTCAACCGCCGCCCTGCACCCCAATCAAGGTTTGCTTTGGGCAGTTCCTGAAACTTCGCTACACTCACCCCACAGGAGATTTCAATGGCCATTCTCGTCACGGGCGGCGCCGGCTACATCGGCAGCCACATGGTTCTGGCACTGGTGGAGCGCGGCGAGGAGGTCGTGGTGCTCGACAACCTGTCCACCGGCATGTGGTGGGCGCTGCAGCCGGAGGCGAAGCTCGTCGAAGGCGACATCGGCGACGAGGCGCTGCTCGACCGGGTCATGAGCCAGCACAGGTTTGACGCCGTCGTCCATTTCGCCGGCTCCATCGTGGTGCCGGATTCGGTGCGCGATCCACTGGGCTACTACCTCAACAACACGGTGAAATCCCGCATGCTCATGGCCTGCGCGGTGAAGATGGGCATTCCGCGCTTCATCTTTTCGTCCACCGCCGCAGTCTACGGCGACGTTCCGGCAGAACCCGTGTTCGAGGACCGCCCGCCAGCCCCCGTCTCGCCCTATGGCGCCTCCAAGCTGATGACGGAGCAGATGCTGAAGGATTCGCACGCCGCCTATGGCCTGCAGTATGTGGCGCTGCGCTATTTCAACGTGGCGGGAGGCGATCCGAAGGGCCGCATCGGCCAGTCCACGCCGCGGGCCACGCACCTGATCAAGGTTGCCTGCCAGACTGCACTCGGCCAGCGTGACCAGCTCGAGGTCTTCGGCACCGACTATGACACGCCGGACGGCACGTGCCTTCGCGACTACATCCACGTGAGCGACCTGATCGCGGCCCATGTCGACGCGCTGGAGCACCTGCGCAAGGGTGGCGACAGTGGCATCTTCAACTGCGGCTATGGCAGGGGCTATTCGGTGCTTGACGTCATCAAGGCAGTGGAACGGGTCAATGGCGCCAGCCTCCCCGTGAAATTTGGCCCGCGCCGCCCGGGCGACCCGCCAGCCATCGTGGCGGGTGCCAGGCGCGTGCGCGACGTGCTGGGCTGGCAGCCCAGATACGAGAACCTCGATTTTATCGTGGAAACGGCGCTCAATTGGGAGAGGAAGCTCGCCCAACGCAACGCATCGGGCCAGGCCTGATGCCCGATTGAGGCCGCATTTGGCGGCTCAAACGCTTCCCTGTAGTGTAAGCCGCACCCGGGCCGGGTGCGCCCGAATCGTGGAGACCCCATGGACCGCCGGTTTTTCACATCACTCCTCGTGCTGGCGCCGTTCATGGCCGTGCCCGCCCTTGCCGACGACCCGAAATTCATGGCCTTCATCCAGAACACCATCTGGCCGCGCATGAAGGCCGCGGGCGTCTCGAAGCCACTGTTCGATGCAGCCTTCGCCGGCATCACCGAGCCGGACCCCGTGGTGCTGAAGCTCGCCGACAACCAGCCGGAATTCACCTCCACCACCTCTGCCTATCTCGAAAAGGCCGTAACACCCATCCGCATCCAGACCGGCAAGACCAAGGTGCAGGAGGATGCCAAGCTGCTCGATGCCATCGAGGCGAAATATGGCGTCGATCGTCACATCCTGCTCGGCATCTGGGGCATGGAGTCGAACTTCGGCAAGCTGAAGGGCTCGATGCGCGTCATGCGCTCGCTGGCGACACTGGCCTACTCCGGCAGCCGCCGGAAATACGCCTATGAGCAGCTTGTCTCCGCCTTCAAGATCCTGAAGTCCGGCATCGTCAAGCCCGACAACTTCACCGGCTCATGGGCTGCGGCCATGGGGCATACGCAGTTCATTCCCTCGTCCTATGTCTCCTATGCCGTGGACTGGACGGGCGATGGCAGGAAGGACATCTGGAACTCCTACCAGGATGCGCTCGCCTCCACCGCCAACTACCTCGCCAAGGCCGGCTGGAAAAACGACAGGCCCTGGGGTTGGGAAGTGACGCTGCCAAAGGGCTTCAACATGGCCCTCATCGGCCGCGCGCACTGGAAGCCGGTGGCTGAGTGGCAGAAGCTGGGCCTGAAGCGCGCTGACGGCGGCAAGTTCGGCTCGCCCGGCGCCGAGGCCTTCGTGATGGTGCCGCAGGGCGTCTCCGGGCCGCGCTTTCTCGTGACGAAGAACTTCCTCGCCATCATGGACTACAATCTCTCGCATTCCTACGCGCTGGCCGTGGGCCACCTTGCCGACCGCATCCGCGGCAAGGGCGCCTTTGTCGCCTCATGGCCGGACGTGAGTTACGATCTCACCTACAGGCAGCGCGTAGAGATCCAGAACCGTCTCAACGCGCTGGGCTTCCAGACGGGCGGAAACGATGGCCGCTTCGGGGCGCGCACCTATGAGGCGATCATCGCCTATCAGCAGAAGAACGGCCTGCCGCTGGACGGCGTGCCATCGGTCAGGCTCCTCCAGTCGCTGCAGAAGAGCGGCTGATGAAGCACGTCGCCGCCATCCTCGCCGTGTTGCTGTGGACCTCGCCCGCCGAGGCACAGGCGCTGGATGCGCCGCTGATGGGGTCCTCTGCAGCGGAGATAACGGAACAACCCCCACCCGCCGAAACGCCTCCCGCGGGTGATGAGCGGCGCATCACCGCAGTGCTGTCGATCGGCGACGCGCTGGGTGGCGGACTGGGTGCCGGCATCGCGCGCGTCACGGAGCCGGGCGGCGACTATGACGTGTCGATCCGCTTCAACGAGGAATCGGGTTTGGCGCGCCCCGAGGTATATGACTGGGCCGCCACGGTTCCCAAGATCCTTGCGGGCAATGCCTATGACGTGATCGTGGTCATGCTGGGCTCCAACGACCGCCAGATGATCCGTGACGGCAGCATGCGCCACGAGTTTGGCACGCCTGAGTGGACCGAGGCCTATACACGGCAGGCGAACCTTCTGCTGGACCAGCTCGCCGCATCGAAGGCCCGCGTCATCTGGGTCGCGCCGCCGCCGATGCGCGACCCCGACTACGACGCCGCGATGCAGACGATCGCTGCCTTGCAGAAGGGCCTCGTCGAGAAGCGCGGCATGGCCTTCCTGGACCTGCGCAGGCAGTTCACCAACCCGGATGGCACCTATACCGACTCCACCACCGATGGCGCCGCCAACATCATCAAGCTGCGCGGGCGCGACGGTATCTCCTTTTTCAAGGCAGGCAACAACCTAATGGGCGAGCGGGTACTTGCCGCCATCAAGGACGGCGAGGCGGCAGACGCCGCTCCGGTCTCCCCGAAGACGTCGCGTCTCGACGTTCCCGAAGCGAACAAGACCGACTCGGAGGGAAGACCGGACAGCGTGCCGCTGTTCGGCCAGTCGGTGATCGACGCGGCACCTTACACCGTGCAGCCCGAAGGCGTCACCGCCAACGTCGTGCTGCTGGCGGCGGGCGACCTCGGCCCCGAAGCCGCCCTCAAGACATTGCGTGACATTGCCCCCACGGGCAGCGGCGCCGAACGCCTGTTCAGGCTGGGCAGCCCCGAAGCAGCCCCGGCAGGCAGGCCCGACGACTTCACAGCGCCCGCTCCGTGAACGGGCGTGTGCTCAGCGCGGCAGCGCGGTGGATCCCATGAGATATTCATCCACCGCACGCGCCGCCTGGCGGCCTTCGCGGATGGCCCACACGACGAGCGACTGGCCGCGGCGCATGTCGCCGGCCGAGAACACCCGCGGTACGGACGTCTTGTAGTTGGCCACATTGGCCTCGACGTTGCCGCGGCCGTCGAGCTTCACGTCCAGCGACTTCAGCATTCCCTCATGCACCGGGCTGACGAAGCCCATGGCCAGCAGCACCAGGTCGGCCTTCAGCTCGAAATCGGAGCCGGGGATTTCCTTCATTGCGGCATCGACGCGCACGCAATGGAGCTTCTTCACCTGGCCGTTTTCGCCCGAGAAGGACTTGGTGAGCACCGAGAACTCGCGGTCGGCGCCCTCCATGTGCGAGGATGAGGTGCGCAGCTTCAACGGCCAGTTCGGCCAGGTCAGCAGCTTGTTCTCCTTCTCCGGCGGCTTCGGCATCACTTCGAGCTGTTCCACCGACAGCGCGCCCTGGCGCACCGAGGTGCCAATGCAGTCCGAGCCCGTATCGCCGCCGCCGATGACCACGACGTGCTTGCCTTCGGCGAGGATCGGGCTGTTGTCGAGCGGGGCTTCCCTGCCCACGCGGCGATTCTGCTGCGGCAGGAACTCCATGGCGAAGTGAATGCCGCCGAGGTCGCGCCCCGGGATGGCCAGGTCGCGCGGTTTCTCGGAACCGCCCGACAGCACCACGGCGTCAAAACTGCCGAGCAGCTGCTGCGCGTCCTGCGTCACCCCGATATGCGCGCCATAATGGAAGGTCACACCCTCCGCCTCCATCACGGCGATGCGGCGGTCGATCAGGTGCTTCTCCATCTTGAAGTCGGGAATGCCATAGCGCAGCAACCCGCCAGCCTTGGCGTTCTTCTCGAACACATGCACCGTGTGCCCGGCACGCGCCAGTTGCTGCGCGGCGGCAAGGCCCGCGGGGCCTGAGCCGATGACAGCCACCTTCTTGCCCGTCTTGTCGCGATAGGATTCGGGCTTGATCCAGCCGTTCTCCCACGCGCGATCGACGATGGCGCATTCGATGGTCTTGATGGTGACCGGCGTGTCCTCGATGTTCAGCGTGCAGGATGCCTCGCAGGGAGCAGGGCATACGCGGCCGGTGAATTCAGGAAAATTGTTGGTCGAGTGCAGGTTGCGCGAGGCTTCTTCCCAATTGCCCAGGTAGACGAGGTCGTTCCAGTCGGGGATCTGGTTGTTCACCGGACAGCCGCTGTGACAGAACGGGATGCCGCAGTTCATGCAGCGCGCCGCCTGGTTCTTCACCGCCTCCGCCGAGAGCGGAATGACGAACTCGTTATAGTGCCGCACCCGGTCGGCAGCTGGCGTGTACTTCCGGTCCTGCCGCTCGATCTCGAGGAAACCCGTGATCTTTCCCATCTTATGCGCTCCTCTTCACGCCGATCGTCGTGCCATCGCTGTCCTTTTGTGCCGCTTCGAGCTCGCGCAGCGCGCGGGCATATTCGACGGGCATCACCTTCACGAACTTCGGCAGGTACTGTCCCCAGTTCTCCAGAATGTCGCGGGCGCGCCCCGAGCCTGTGTATTTCAGGTGCCTCGCCAGCAGCTCGCGCACGCGCTCCGCGTCATGGCGGTCCATGTGCGAGGTCACGTCGACGAGGCCATGGTTGTGCAGGTCGCCCGTCGCGTGCAGCAGCTTCTCGGTGGCCTTCTCCTCCGCCGGAACCGGCTGCAGGTCGACCATGGCGAGGTTGCAGCGCTTGGCGAAGTCGCCCGCCTCGTCGAGCACATAGGCCACTCCGCCCGACATGCCGGCCGCGAAGTTGCGGCCCGTTTCGCCGATGACGAGAACGACGCCGCCCGTCATGTATTCGCAGCCGTGGTCGCCCACGCCCTCGACGACGGCGACAGCACCTGAGTTGCGCACCGCAAAACGCTCGCCCGCCACGCCGCGGAGGTAGCACTCGCCGGTGATCGCGCCATAGAGCACGGTGTTGCCGACGATGATGGACTTCTCCGGCACGAAGCCGATCTTGTCCCGGGGCCTGACGATCAGCTTGCCGCCCGACAGGCCCTTGCCGGCATAGTCATTGCCTTCGCCGGTCAGTTCCAGCGTGACACCCTTCGCCGCCCAGGCGCCGAAGCTCTGGCCGGCGATGCCATCGAACTTCACCGTGATGGTGTCCTCCGGCAGCCCCGCATGGCCATGACGCTTGGCAACTTCGCCCGACAGCATGGCGCCCGCCGTGCGGTCGTAATTGTGGATCGCCGACTCGATCACCACCGGCGTGCCATTCTGGAGTGCCGGCATCGCTTCCGCGATCAGCCTGCGGTCGAGGATCCTGTCGATGCCATGGTCCTGCGCGCTCACCTTCTTGGTGGCGACCGGCCCACTGACGTCGGGCCGCGCGAAGATCCGCGAGAAGTCCAGGCCCTTCGCCTTCCAGTGGGCAATGGCCGTCGCCTGGTCGAGCCAGGCGGTTTCGCCCACCAGCTCGTCGAAGGTCTTCGCGCCCATCGCCGCCATCAGCGCGCGCAGTTCCTCGGCCACGAAGAAGAAGTAGTTGATCACGTGCTCCGGCTGGCCCTTGAAGCGCTTGCGGAGTTCCGGGTCCTGCGTGGCAACGCCGACAGGGCAGGTGTTGAGGTGGCACTTGCGCATCATGATGCAGCCCGCGGCGATCAGCGGCGCCGTCGCGAAGCCGATCTCGTCGGCACCCAGCAGGGCCGCGATCAGCACGTCGCGCCCGGTGCGGATGCCGCCATCGGCCTGCACCGCGATGCGGCCGCGCAGGTCGTTGGCCACCAGCGTCTGCTGCGTCTCGGCCAGGCCGATCTCCCACGGCAGGCCCGCATGCTTGATCGACGTCAGCGGCGAAGCGCCCGTGCCGCCTTCATAGCCCGAGATCGTCACATGGTCGGCATGCGCCTTCGACACGCCCGCAGCCACCGTGCCCACGCCGACCTCGGACACGAGCTTGACGGAGACCTGTCCGGCCGGGTTCACGTTCTTCAGGTCGAAGATCAGCTGCGCCAGGTCTTCGATCGAATAGATGTCGTGGTGCGGCGGTGGCGAGATGAGGCCCACGCCCGGCGTCGAATGGCGCACCTTGGCGATGGTCGCGTCCACCTTGTGGCCGGGCAGTTGGCCGCCCTCGCCCGGCTTGGCGCCCTGCGCCATCTTGATCTGCATCATGTCGGAGTTGACGAGGTATTCCGTCGTCACGCCGAAACGTCCGGAGGCCACCTGCTTGATCGCCGAACGCATCGAATCGCCATTGGGCAGCGGCTTGAAGCGGTCCGCTTCCTCGCCGCCTTCACCGGTATTGGACTTGCCACCAATGCGGTTCATGGCGATCGCCAGCGTCGTATGCGCCTCGCGGCTGATCGAGCCGAAGGACATGGCCCCTGTCGAGAAGCGCTTGACGATCTTCTCCGCCGGTTCGACCTCCGCGATGTCCACGGGCTTGCGGCCCATCTCTTCGGCGGTCCTGATGCGGAACAGTCCGCGCATGGTCTTCAGCCGTTCGGACTGCTCGTTCACCGCCTTGGCGAAGGCGTCATACTTGTCCCTGGCGTTGCCGCGCACCGCGTGCTGCAGGTTGGAAATCGTATCCGAGTTCCACACATGTGCCTCGCCGCGGATGCGCTGGGCATAGTCGCCGCCCACGTCGAGTGCCGCACGGAACACCGGGTTCTCGCCGAAGGCGTTCTCGTGGCGGCGGAACGCTTCTTCCCCGATCTCGAGCAGGCCCACGCCTTCGATCTGCGTCGCCGTGCCGGTGAAGTACTTCTTCACGAAGTCGGACGAGAGGCCCACCGCGTCAAAGATCTGCGCGCCGCAGTATGACTGGTATGTCGAGATGCCCATCTTGGACATCACCTTCAGGATGCCCTTGTCGACAGCCTTGATGTAGCGCTTCACCGCCTCGTAGGCGGTGATCTTCTCTTCCAGCGTGGGGAGCATGTCCTCCAGCGTCTCGAAGGCGAGATAGGGGTTGATGGCTTCCGCGCCATAGCCCGCGAGCGCGCAGAACTGGTGCACCTCGCGCGCTTCGCCGGTTTCGACGACGAGGCCCACCTGCGTGCGCAGGCCTTTGCGGATCAGGTGGTGATGCGTGGCCGACGTTGCGAGCAGCGCCGGGATCGGCACGCGCTCGGCCGACACAGCGCGGTCCGACAGGATGATGATGTTGTAGCCGTCCTTCACCGCACGTTCGGCCAGCGCGCAGACCGAGTCGAGGGCCGCTTTCATGTAAACATGGCCGTTGGCGACATCGTAAGTGATGTCGATGGTCGCGGTGCGGAACGGGTTGTCGGCAACCGCACCGATGGTACGGATGCGCTCCAGGTCCTCGTTGGTGAGGATCGGCTGCGCCACCTCGAGGCGCATATGCGTCGAGGTGCCCTTGAGGTCGAGCAGGTTGGGCCGCGGCCCGATGAAGGAGACGAGCGACATCACCAGTTCCTCGCGGATCGGGTCGATGGGCGGGTTCGTCACCTGCGCGAAGTTCTGCTTGAAATAGGTGTCGAGCGTCTTGGGCCGGTCGGAAAGTGCGGAGATCGGCGCGTCATTGCCCATCGAGCCCACGGCCTCTTGGCCGGTCTGGGCCATCGGCGCCATCAGCACCTTCAGGTCTTCCTGAGTGTAGCCGAAGGCCTGCTGGCGGTCGAGCAGCGCCACGGTGGACTTCGCGCGCTTCGTCTTCGAGGCGGGCAGGTCCTTCAGCACGATCTGGGTGCGCTTCAGCCACTCCCTGTAGGGGTGCGCGGTGGAAAGCTGCTTCTTCAGCTCCTCGTCGGCGATGATGCGCTTCTGCTCCAGGTCGATCAGCAGCATCTTGCCCGGCTGCAGCCGCCACTTGTGGGTAATGTGCTCCTCCGCGAACTGCAGGCAACCCATTTCGGACGCGAGCAGAATGTGCCCGTCATCGCTCGTCATGTAGCGCGACGGCCTGAGGCCGTTGCGGTCGAGCGTGGCGCCGATCATCTTGCCGTCGGTGAACACCATGGCGGCGGGGCCGTCCCACGGCTCCATCAGGGCGGCGTGGTATTCGTAGAAGGCGCGGCGATCCTCATCCATGAGGGGATTGCCCGCCCAGGCCTCGGGGATCAGCATCATCATGGCATGGGGCAGCGAATAGCCGCCCATGGTCAGGAACTCGAGCGCGTTGTCGAAGCAGGCCGTGTCGGACTGGCCCTCATAGGAAATCGGCCAGAGCTTGGAGAGGTCCTCGCCCAGGATGTCGGAG